>LNFM01012148.1_pt1 | contig 61108 bp, 60 predicted proteins | sample 596031 | NCBI WGS metagenome assembly LNFM01 (sample SAMN04254537, study PRJNA301005) | activated carbon metagenome | isolation source: dual media filters at the Ann Arbor, Michigan drinking water treatment plant | place: USA: Ann Arbor | reverse complement strand
GCGGGATCCTCACCTCGACCGACAACGGCACCACCGAGACCGTCGAGGCGAGCATCACGCGCGTGGAGGGCGGCGTGGTCTTCCGCGCGACCGGATTCCATTACTCCACCCCCAGCTTCGCCTTCCAGGCCCGCCGTTCCACGGGCTTCCGCCCGCTTGCCATCGCGCCCGCGCGGGACGCCGTCGCCCCGCACCGCTTCACGGTGAGCGGGTCGATCACCGCCGGCGGCCGGTTCACCGCGGCGTCCTGCCGCGGCACCGTCGCCCTCACCGCGAAGGTCGGCAGGCGGACCATCACCGGGCCCACGCCCCGCCTGCGCCTGGTGGGCGACCGCTGCGTGTACACGGGGACAATCAGCATCGCGCGGCGTGGGGCGGCGCGGACCGCCGTCATCGGGGCCTCGTTCGCGGGCAACACGTTCCTCATCGAGGGCCGGGCACCGGGCCGGAAGGTCCGCCTGATCTGACCGCCGCCCCCATTCCGGGGTGCCTGGCGGCGGCGTATCTTTCGCCCCCAGGCACCCCGGGATGGAGCGCGCCATGCATCTCGAGTTCCCGCCCGCCGGGGCGGAGTGGACGTTCTTCATCGCCGCCCTGGTCATCCTCGGCGGCCCGCTGCTGGCCCGTGCGCTCCGGCTGCCGGGCATGGTGGGGCTGGTGCTGGGCGGGATGCTGGTGGGCCCCAACGTGCTGGACTGGGTGCCGCGCGAGGGCATCGTGCAGGGCGTGGGGCAGCTCGGTCTGCTCCTGCTGATGTTCCTGGCCGGCCTGGAGCTGGACCTGGAGGAGTTCGCCCGCGGACGCAGCGCGGCGATCCGCTTCGGCCTGCTCACCTTCGCCATCCCGCTCACCCTGGGTGCGCTGATGGGCGGCACGTTCTTCGACTACGGCCTCGCCACGGCGGTCCTGTTCGGCTCCCTGTGGGCGTCCCACACGCTGGTGAGCTACCCCATCGCCCGGGGCAAGGGCCTGGCCGGCCACCCGGGTGTGTCGATGGCGGTGTCCGGCACGGTGATCACCGACACGCTGGCCCTGTTCGTGCTTGCGGTGGTGGTGGGGTCCCAGACCGGTGACGGCTCCGAGGCCGCCATCGTCGCCGAGCTGCTGATCGCCCTCGGGATCCTGGTGGCCGTGACGTTCCTGGGCGTCCCGCGGCTGGTGGGCAGGTTCTTCTCCGGGGCCGCCGGCCAGGACCGCGGCCTGCGCTTCATCGCCGTGGTCGCCACCTTCACCGGGGTGGCGGTGCTCGCGGACCTGGGCGGGCTGGAGGGCATCGTGGGCGCGTTCTTCGCCGGGCTGGCGGTGAACCGGCTCATCCCCAACCGGGGCCCGCTCATGGAGCGGCTGGAGTTCTTCGGCTCATCGCTGCTGGTGCCGATGTTCCTGATCTCCACGGGCATGCTCATCGACCCGGCGACGTTCGCGAAGGCCGAGACCCTGGCGCTGGGCGGCGCCTCGCTGCTGGTGGTCGTGGTGGGCAAGTTCCTGGCGGCCGCCATCGCCGGCCGCTCCCTCGACCTCTCGTGGCCGGGCATCGCGCTGGTGTTCTCGCTCTCGGTGGCGCAGGCCGCGGCGACGCTGGCCGCGGTGATCGTGGGCCTGGAGGCCGGCATCTTCGACGAGACCCTGGTGAACGCGGCGCTGGTGGTGGTGCTCGCCTCGCTGGTGATCGCCTCGGTGGGGACGGCCTTCGCGGCGGACCGCGTGCCCGCCGCCGTCCCCGCGGGCGGGCACCGTCTGGGCGAGGCGGTGCTGCTGCCCATCGCCGACGACACCAGCGAGCGGCGCGCCGGCATCGCGGCCCTGCTGGCCCGCCAGCAGGCCGGCGTGGTGATCCCGGTGGCCATCATCGCCGGCGCGGCCGACCCGGAGCGCCGCGCCAACGCCCGCGCGCGGCTGGACGCGGCCCGCGCCGCGATCGCCGCGGCCGGCGCCGAGAGCGAGGGGAACGTGCGCGTCGCCGACTCGGTGCCCGCCGGCGCCCTCAACGCGGCGGCCGAGGCCGAGGCGAGCTGCATCGTGGCCTCATGGGGCGGCGCCACGCGCGCTCGCGCGGCGATCTTCGGCGACGGCGGGGACGCCCTGCGCGCCCGGTCGGGTGTGCCGATCCTGGTGGTCGCCCCCGGCGCCGCCGACCCCGCCGGCGTGGTGCTGGCCCTCAGCGCCGAGGACCTGCGCCCCGAGCGGTACGCCGAGGTGGCGCTGGCCGCGCGGGCCGCCCAGGTGCTGGCCGCGGCGCTCGACAGCGCGCCCCGGGTGCTCGCGCCGGAGCAGCCGGCCGAACGTCCCGTCCTGGTGGGGCTCGAGCGCGCGCCCGTGTCCGGCTTCACGGGCAGCCGCATGGCCGCGGTCGCCGACGAGGCCGGGCCCGCCGACATCGTCGTCATCCCCGGGGGGCTCGTGCGCAGTTCGCTGGGCGGTGACGCCGCCGCCCTGGTGGCGCGCCCGGACGGACCGACGGTCATCGTCACCGCGACACCGGGCGCCGTGGGCGCCGACGTCCCGGTGGGACGGGTCCTCGCCGGGGAGACCGCCTGAGGCTCAGCCCGCCTCGCCGGGGAACAGGCGCGGTCGCAGCCACAGGGCCACGGAGACCAGCCCCACCAGCACCGGCACCTCGATGAGGGGGCCCACCACGCCGGCCAGGGCCTGGCCGGAGCCGGCGCCGAACACCCCGATCGCGACGGCGATGGCCAGCTCGAAGTTGTTGGACGCCGCGGTGAACGCGACCGAGGAGGTGCGCGCGTAGCCGAACCCCATCACCACCCCGGCGGCGAACGCGACGCCGAACATGACCGCGAAGTAGATCAGCAGCGGCACGGCGATCCGCACCACGTCGAGGGGGCGCGAGGCGATGGCGTCACCCTGCAGCGCGAACAGCATCACGATGGTGAACAGCAGCGCGTACAGCGCCAGCGGGCCGATGCGCGGCAGGAACTCCCCCTCGTACCAGGCGGCGCCCCGCCGCCGCACGCCGACACGCCGCGTGAGGTACCCGGCGGCCAGGGGGATGCCCAGGAAGATCAGCACGGTCCGGGCGACCTCCCACATCGACACCTCGAACCCCTGGGTGTCGAGGCCCAGCCAGCCGGGCAGGCCGGTCAGGTAGAACCACCCCAGGACGCTGTAGGCGACGATCTGGAAGACGGAGTTGATCGCCACCAGCAGCGCGGTCGCCTCCCGGTCGGCGCACGCCAGATCGCTCCAGATGAGGACCATCGCGATGCACCGAGCGAGCCCCACGATGATGAGCCCGGTGCGGTACTCGGGCTGATCGGCCAGGAACGCCCAGGCCAGCGCGAACATCAGCAGCGGTCCCACGAGCCAGTTCATGAGCAGCGAGACGCCCATGAGCCGCCGCTCGGCGCCCAGGTGGCCCATCTCCTCGTACCGCACCCGGGCGAGGACCGGGTACATCATCAGCAGCAGCCCCAGCGCGATCGGCAGCGAGACCGTCCCCACGCGCAGCCGGTCGAGCGCGTCGTCGAGGCCCGGCACCAGCGAGCCCAGGCCCAGGCCCGCCGCCATCGCCGCCGCGATCCACACCGGCAGGAACCGGTCGAGGGTCGAGAGGCGGGCCGGCGCGGCCGGTGGCGGGGCGCCCGTCACGCGGTCGCCACCGGCCGCCCGCGCGGCAGCAGCAGCGACAGGGCGCCGGCGGCCAGCACCAGCGCCACCGACGCCCACAGGCACGCCTCAAGGCCGCGCCACTGGTACAGCGCCCCCGAGAGCACCGTGCCGGCCAGACGCCCGCCGGCGTTGGCCATGTAGTAGAAGCCCACGTTCATCGCGACCCGGTCGCCGTCGGCGTGATGCAGGATCAGGAACGAGTGGACCGCCGAGTTCAACGCGAAGGCCACGCCGAACGCGATGAGGCCGGCCACGACCACCACGGTGGGGTCGAGCGTGGTCGCCAGGGCCAGCGAGATCCCGGCCGGGAACACCGCCAGCGCGAACGCCAGGACGGCGGCGGCGCGGCCCGAGGGCTCCCCGCCGGCACGGCGCCGCCCTGCACCGCCCCGTACCCGATGACCCACACGGCCAGGAACGCCCCCACCTGCCAGAAGCTCCAGTCGAGCTCCACGCGCAGGAACACCGGCAGGCCCACCACGAACCACACGTCCCGCGAGGCGAACAGGAACACCCGGGCCGCCGCCAGCAGGTTCACGGCCCGGTTGTTGGAGAACATCTGCGCGAACTTGGCCGCGCGGTTCGGGGTGCCGAGCGCCCCGCGCATCATGGCCAGCACGACCACCATGGCCGTGACGGTGAGGCCGATCAGGATCATCAGCGCGGGCTGGAACCCCACGACGGTGAGCAGCAGGCCGCCCACGAAGAACCCGACGCCCTTGAGGGCGTTCTTGGACCCGGTGAGCACCGCGACCCAGCGGAACAGCGCGTCCGGCTCACCCTGCGGCACCACCAGCTTGACGGCGCTCTTGGAGCTCATCTTGGTGAGGTCCTTGGCGATGCCCGACAGTGCCTGGGCGGCCATCACGTACGGCACCACCAGCCAGCCATCGGGCACGAACGCCAGCATCGCCAGCGCGATGGTCTGTGTGGCGAGCCCCGCCACGAGGGTGAGGAACCCGCCCACGAGGTTCGTCACGATCCCGAAGACCTCGTAGAACAGGAACAGCGAGGCCACCGCGAACGGGCTGTACCCGGCCTCGTAGAAGTAGAAGAGGACCAGGATCCGGATCGCGCCGTCGGTGACGGTGTCGGCCCAGTACGCGCCGGTCACCAGCGCGTAGTTGCGCAGGTCGCCCCCGCGGGAGGCGGTGCCCGTCATCGGGCTCAGACCCGGGCCGGCGAGCTGGAGGCCACCAGCCGGGCCAGCTCGACCAGGCGGTTGGCGTACCCCCACTCGTTGTCGTACCAGGCGTAGATCTTCACCTGGGTGCCCCCCACCACCATCGTGGACGGCGCATCGACCACGGATGAGCGCGGGTCGTCCACGTAGTCCACCGAGACCAGCGGGCGCTCCTCGTATCCGAGGATGCCGGCGAGCGGGCCGTCGGCCGCGGCGCGCAGCAGGCCGTTGACCTCGTCGACGCTCGTCTCGCGCCGCACCTCGAACACGCAGTCGGTGAGGGACGCGTTGAGCAGCGGGACGCGCACGGCGTGCCCGTCCAGGCGCCCCTGGAGCTCCGGGAAGATGAGCCCGATCGCCGTCGCCGACCCGGTGGTGGTGGGGATGAGCGACATGCTCGCCGCCCGGGCGCGGCGCAGATCCCTGTGGGGCGCGTCCACGATGGTCTGGGTGTTGGTCATGTCGTGGAGGGTGGTGATCGACCCGTGGCGGATGCCGATCCCCTCGTGGACCACCTTCACCACCGGCGCCAGGCAGTTGGTGGTGCACGACGCGGCGGTGACGATGTCGTGCGCCGCGGGGTCGTAGCGGTCGTCGTTGACGCCCATCACCACGTTCAGAGCCGCAGGATCCTTCACCGGCGCGGCGACCACCACCTTCCCCACGCCGCGCGCGAAGTACGGCGCGAGCGAGTCGAGGGTGCGGAACCGGCCCGAGCACTCCAGCACCAGGTCCACGCCCAGGTCGCCCCAGGGCACGCCCCCCGGGTCCGCCGCGGCGGTGTACCCCATCCGGTGCCCGTCCACCACGAGCACGCCGTCGGATCCGGCGATGTCGTGTCGAACTCCAGCAGGTGCGCGCCGGTGGCGGCGTCGCCCTTCAGCTCGTTGACGTGAACGAACTCCAGCTCGGGCCACCCCCAGGCGGCCCGCAGGGCCAGGCGCCCCATGCGCCCGAACCCGTTGATCCCGACACGCACCGGCGTTTGCGCCTGCATCGTCTGCTTCCTTGTTCCGGGGACGCTGATCGCGACGGGTGTCGGGAACCCGCCGGCGGGCCGAGCCTAATCAATTGACAGCTGTCGTTTCAATCGATATCTATTGATCGATGGACATCGATCTGGAACTCGCCCCCAAGCGCAAGCGCGCGGCCGGCACGCCCTGCTGCGAACCCGTGGTCTACCCGGACGTCGAACGCGTCCGGGCCGAGCGCATGGCCGCCGTGGCCAAGGCCCTCGGCGACCCCATCCGCCTGCAGCTGGTGGACGTGCTGCGCAAGCACGCCGGGAAGGTGTGCGTGTGTGAGCTCACGCCGCTGTTCGACGTGGGCCAGCCCACGGTGTCACATCACCTGAAGGTGCTCCGGCAGGCCGGGATCGTCGACTCCGAGCGCCAGGGGCTGTGGGCCTACTACTACGTGCTGCCGGATGCGCTGGCCGAGTTCTCGGGCTGGCTGGGCGGCACCCGATCCGAGGAGCGCGCAACATGAGCGCCGACCACGCCGACGTCCACGCCGCGGTCCGCGAGCGGTACGCCGATGCGGCCCGCGCGGTCGCCACGCGGGCGGCCGCATGCTGCGGGCCCACCGGCTGCTGCGACGACGAGGCCGCGCCGGTGTTCGGGAGCGCCCTCTACGACCAGGCGCTCACCGCCGAGCTGCCCGAGGCCGCGACCCTCGCGAGCCTCGGCTGTGGCAATCCGGTCGCGGTCGCAGAACTGCGCGAGGGCGAGGTGGTGCTGGACCTGGGCTCCGGTGGCGGCATCGACGTGCTGCTCTCCGCCCGCCGCGTGGGCCCGTCCGGGAAGGCCTACGGACTGGACATGACCGACGAGATGCTCGCCCTCGCCCGCGGCAACGCCACCGCGGCCGGCGCCACGAACGTCGAGTTCCTGCGCGGCCGGATCGAGGACATCCCGCTGCCCGCGGAGACGGTGGACGTGGTGATCTCGAACTGCGTGGTGAACCTCTCCCCGGACAAGCCCGCGGTGCTGCGCGAGGTGTTCCGCGTGCTGAACGCCGGCGGCCGGCTGGGGGTCTCCGACGTGGTGGCCGAGGACCGTCTCACGTCCGCCGAGCGGGCCGAGCGCGGCGACTGGGCCGGCTGCATCGCCGGGGCGCTCGCGCGCGGTGAGTACCTGCGCCTGCTCGAGGAGGCCGGCTTCCGGGACGCCTCGGTCACGTTCACCCACGAGGTGGCCGACGGCCTGCACGGCGCGATCATCCGGGCCGTCAAGCCGGGTGAGGCGCGCGAGATCCCCGCCGCCGCGGGGTGTTGCGGGCCGGACTGCTGCGGCTGATCCGGAGCCCCGTCCCGCGCGTACCGGATGGCATGGACGCCCCCGGCGAGCGGCTGCGACTGCACGTGCTGGGCATCGGCGAGGTCGACGGCCGCATCGTCGGCCGCCGCTCGCTGGCCTGGCACGGCATGCCCGGGCTGGCGTCGCACCTCACCGTGCGGCTGCCGGACGGGCGCACCTTTGAGGCCATGCAGGTGGGGACCACGTCCCCGGCCTTCCGCGACCCGCGCATCACGATCCGCGCGGTGCCAGCCGGGGCCTGACAACGGCCCCGGGCGTTCAGGACCCCGAGAGCTCCGGGTGGCGAGACCGCGCCGCCCGGATCACGGCGTCGAACCGGTCGCGCGAGAGCGCCGACCCCTCGCGGCGCACGCCGGCGGGATCAAGGCGCAGCAGGCGGCTCACATCCGCGTAGCTGGGCCGCTGGCGGGGATCCCACGGCCCGGTGCCCACCGGCACCTGGTCGCCGCGCTCGGGGTGGTGCTTGCTGGTGAGCGGCACGGCGGCGAGCCGCGAGCCGACCATCCCCACCACCAGCACCGGGCGGTCCTTGCCCTTGCGGGGGTCCTCCTCGTACGGCACCCAGGTCCAGACGACCTCGCCGGGGTCGGCGTCGCCGTCCATGGACGGGGCGTATCCCACGTCCACCGCGCCACCGCGTCCGGCGCCCGCGGAGGGCACCCGGGACGGCGAGGGACCGCGGCGGGAACGCCGGCGGAGCTCCTGCTGGAGGGCATCGGCGGCGACACGAGCGAGTCGGCCGACGAGGGGTCCGAGCCTCATGGGCCGAACCCTACGTGCCGTCGGGGCGGACTCCCACTATGGTCCCGCGCGTGATCCATCCCGACGACGACGCCCTCCCCCCGGGCATCGATCCGGCGGACCTCGAGACATGCCTGCGCGTGCTGCGGGCCGCCGAGGCCCTGCCCGCCGAGCACCCGGACTCCCTGGCGGTCCAGCGGGCGACCGCGCGCATCTTCAAGCAGGCCCGTCTGCGGCGCCGGCGCGAGCGGCGCGACGCCGTCCTGGCCGCCGACCGCGCCGTGGACGCGCTCACCGCCACCGCCGCGCCCGGGCGGATCGACGACGAGACCAACGGCCTGCCGCTGGCATCCCGCGCCAATGGCGAGAAGGCCGGGACGCTGCTGCGCGCCCGCCCCTGCTACATCTGCAAGGAGCGGTACACCGAGGTCGACGCCTTCTACCACCAGCTCTGCCCGGCGTGCGCGGCGGTGAACCACGCCAAGCGCGACGCCCGCACCGACCTCACCGGGCGCCGTGCGCTGCTCACCGGCGGGCGGGCGAAGATCGGCATGTACATCGCGCTGCGGCTGCTGCGCGACGGGGCGCACACCACCATCACCACGCGGTTCCCGCGTGACGCGGTGCGCCGCTTCCGGGCGATGCCCGACAGCGAGGACTGGTTCCACCGGCTCAGCATCGTGGGCATCGACCTGCGCAACCCCGCCCAGGTGGTGGCGCTGGCGGACGCGGTGGCGGCCGACGGGCCCCTGGACATCCTCATCAACAACGCCGCCCAGACCGTGCGGCGCTCCGCCCAGGCGTACGCGCTGCTGGCCGACGCGGAGGCCGCCGAGCTGCCACCCGGCCCGATGCCGGACGTGCGCGTGTTCGGCCCCGAGTCCGAGTCCGCGCCCCACGGCCTGGAGGCCGGGCACCGGCCGCACTGGACCCCCACCCCGGAGGCCGTGAGCGCCCTGGCCCTCACCGCCGGGTCGGCGTCACCGGAGCGGATCGCGGCGCAGATGGCGATCGACGCCGGCGGGCTGGTGCCCGACCTGGACCCGGTGAACAGCTGGGTGCAGGTGGTGCACGAGGTGGACCCGCGCGAGCTGCTGGAGGTGCAGCTCTGCAACGTGACCGCGCCGTTCATCCTGGTGAGCCGCCTGCGGCCCTCGCTGGCCGCCACCACCGCCCGGCGCTCCTACGTGGTGAACGTCTCGGCCATGGAGGGGCAGTTCAGCCGCGGCTACAAGGGCCCCGGCCACCCCCACACCAACATGGCGAAGGCCGCGCTCAACATGCTCACCCGCACCAGCGCGAACGAGATGTGCATCCTCATGACCGCCGTCGACACCGGGTGGATCACCGACGAGCGCCCGCATCCCACCAAGATGCGCCTCGCCGACGAGGGGTTCCACGCCCCCCTTGACCTGGTGGACGGCGCGGCGCGGGTCTACGACCCCATCGTGCGCGGCGAGGCCGGCGAGGACCTGTACGGCTGCTTCCTGAAGGACTTCGCCAAGCACCCCTGGTAGCGGCCGCCGGCGCGGATCACATCCAGCCGGGGGGCCGCAGCCAGCGGGCCGCCTGACCGGCGTGGCAGTGCAGGCTGCGCGAGATGAGGCTCAGCCCCAGCACGGCGAGGCCGTGGGTGAGCCGCGGGATGAGGTTCACCGGGCCTCCCGGGCATCGATGGCCGCGAGGCGGGTCGCCACGCTCGGGACGGGATGGAAGATCCGCTCCACCCACACCGGCAGCGTCGGGTTCCCGAGGTTCCGGTCGGCGAGGAACCGGATGGTGCGGCGCAGCGTCTCGGTGGAGCCGCCGGCCTCCATCCAGGCCCGGTCGGCGGCGAGGACCTGGCGCCTGCCGAGCGTCGGGAGGACCAGCAGGCCGATCCAGCTCCACACGGTGGCGGTGGCCGCCATGGTGAGGACCACCACCCCCGTGTCGCCGGCCGCCGGGGACCACACCAGCGCCGTGAGGGGCGCGGCGGCCGCGGCCCACGCGGTGCCCGCCGCGATCCCCCGCGCCCGGTCGCGCCGGCGGCGGTGGCCCAGCTCGCGCACGACCAGGCATGCCAGCACGTCGGAGCCCACCAGGGGGCGGCACGACGCGGAGAGCAACAGCGTGCGCCCCGCCCAGCCACCGTCGACGGCGCGCTCCTCCCCGCGTGTGAAGGCGATGACGGGGGCCGTCACCCCGAGCGGCCGCAGCGAGGCGGCGAGGGCCTCCTGCTCGGCGGCGGTCGCCGGGACCGCCGACCGGCGGGCGGCGGCATCGGTCAGCACGGCGGCCACGGGCATCGCCACGGTCACGAGCCCCGCGGCCACCGCCCACCAGGCTCCACCGGCGAGGGTCGCCGCACCCACGAGGAACCCGCCGGCGGCGCAGGCGGCGACCCAGCCCGCCACACCGGGGAGGAAGCTGCGCCACCACCCGTCCCCGCCCATGCCGAAGCGCCGCTCGACGGCCACGCCCCCGGCCCAGTCGACCGGCAGCAGGATCAGGCTCGCGAGCACCGCCAGCGCCGCCGCAACGAGGGCGCCGCCCACCGGGGCGGGTCCCACCGACAGGTCGCGGGCCGCCGAGCGAGCGGCATCCGTGGTCGCCAGCAGCGGCGTCCCGACGACCAGCAGGCCGATGCCGACGACGCCGACGGCAAGGCGCTGACGCTGGTAGCGGACGGCCTCACCGGGATCGTCCGGACGGGGGATGTGGGCGGCGGCGGTGACCATGGGCGTGATCACCACGGTAGGCCGCCGCGCGATCCGGTCAATGGACATCCGCGGTCCGCGCCGACGCCTCCATCTTTACAACTCAACAGTTGTGCAGTACGGTGCCCATGGTTGCCGCACCACCACGCGAAGGAGCACCGCATGACCACCGGTTCACCCCCCATGGCATGGATCGACCTGCGCCGGGAGAACGCCGACGCCTACCGGGCCCTGGCCGGGCTCACGCGCGCCGGGATGCTGGAGCCCCGGCTCCTGGAGCTGGTGAAGGTGCGGGCCTCGCGGCTCAACGGCTGCGACCACTGCGGCGGCGAGCACGCCGAGCTGGCGCTGAAGGCGGGTGAGGATCCCGAGCGCCTGAACGCGCTGGACGACTGGCGGTCATCCGACCGCTTCACCGCTCGCGAGCGCGCCGCGCTGGCGCTCACGGACGCCATGACCCTGCTCCCCACCGAGGGCCCGCCGCCGGCCGCCGTGGTCGCCGAGGCCGCCGAGGCATTCCCCGGCGAGGAGTTCGCGCGGCTGCTGATCGCGATCACCGGCATCAACGCCTGGAACCGGATCGCGCTCACCACCGCGATGGGACGGTCCGATGCCTGACGCCCGCCCGCAGTACGCACTGTCGGTCACCGTGGACCTGGGGTACGAGGACGCCGTGTCGAAGACCCGCGACGCCCTGGCCGCCGAGGGATTCGGGGTGCTCACCGAGATCGACGTGAAGGCCACGATGAAGGCCAAGCTGGATCTCGACCGCGACCCGTACATCATCCTGGGCGCCTGCAACCCGGGCTTCGCGCACCGGGCGCTGGAGGCCGAACCGGAGCTCGGGGTGCTGCTGCCCTGCAACGTGGTCGTGCGCGTCGAGGACGGGCGCACGATCGTGAGCGCCGTGGCCGCCTCCGAGATGCTGGGGATGGTCGGCAACCCGGCGCTGCAGCCGATCGCCGCCGAGGTGGGCGAGCGCCTGGAACGGGTGGTCGCGGCCGTCGCCGCGGAGGGCTGACGTCGTGTGACGTCCCGTCGCCACCGGGCGTGCTCCCCTGCCGGGGCACGCCCGGTGGTTTCGACCCCGCCGCATCGCGGGTACCCGGTGCCGGATGCTCATCAGACACGGCCAGGCGCAGACGCAGATTTTCGACGGAATCGTCACCTCGGCCCGGCGACGGCACCACTCGCGGGCGACACCCGGCCACACCGAGGTGGATGATGACCCCGTGACGATCCCCACCTCCGCAGACCGCCGGCCCGCCCCGTGAGCGCCACCGTGACCACCGGCCCCCGGCCGCCCCGGGGCGACGGCGAGGAGCCGCACTTCACGATCGCCGTCCGGCCGGGTCCCGACGGATCGTCCCTGGCGACGCTGGACGGCGAGTTCGACCTGGCCGCCTACGAGCCGTTCATGCAGGCCCTCGCCCGCGTCGCCGCCGAGGGGACCGCCCTCACCATCGACGCGCACGGCGTGGTCTACATCGACTCCACCGGTCTGCGGGGGCTGCTGCAGGCCCGCAACCTGCTGGGACAGGAGCGCGTGCGGATCATCCGGCCGTCGGAGTCGGTCTCGAAGCTGCTCACCGCCACCGGGACCCGGCACCTGTTCCAGGTGGAGGGACTCCCCGAGGGCTGACCGCGGCTCAGCGGCGCAGCAGCAGCACGAGCGCCACGCCCACGAGCACCACGGCGGTGATGCGCTCCCAGGTGACGGCGACGGCCTCCACGCCCAGCAGGCCGAACCGGTCGATCACCGCCGCGGCCATCAACTGGCCGGCGATGACGGCGACGAAGGTCACCGTCACCCCCACCTGGGGCACGGCCAGCAGGCCAACCACCACGAAGAACGCCCCGATCCCGCCGCCCAGGTAGGCCCACCAGGGTCCGCCGCCGACATCGGCCAGGTTCCCGGCCTGGCCGGTCACGACCAGGGCGATCAGCAGCACCGCCAGACCCGTGGTGAACGACACGACCGCGCTGCCCAGCGGCGAGTCGAGCGCGGTGCGCAGGCGGGCGTTGATGGGCGCCTGGGCGGCCAGGAGCGCACCGCCCAGCAGGGGGAGCACGGCGTAGACGACGCGACCGGTCATCGGCGCAGCGTACCGGCGGCCCGCCGCTCAGCGCCGCGCGACGAACCAGCTGACGCCCACCGGGGCGCGGCTGTACCGGCCGCGCGCCCCCAGATACGGCCATACGCGCCACGCGTACCGCTGACCGGGAACAAGCCGCCGCGGAGGGAACCGCAGGGACGTGCCCCGCGGGAACGCCGACAGCACCTTCACGTAGCTGCCCGGGGCGATCCGGAAGACCTGGATGTTGTAGCGCGTGGCACCACCCGCGGCGCGCCAGCGCAGCACACCGCGACGGGCCAGGCGGGCACCCGGTGCCGGCCGCAGCGCCCGCGGGTTGCGCAGCCGCGGTGTCGGCGCCCGCGCCGAGGGAGGGGTCAGGTCGGCCGGAGGGGCGGCCGCCAGGTCGCCGGGCGGAGCGAAGGGGGGCGGGGGCACGGGCGCCGGCTCGACGCGGTAGGCCGCGGAGGCGGCGGCGGTGTTGCCGGCGGCGTCCCGGGCGGTCACCCGGAGCGTCCGATCTCCCCACGTCGCGGGGTCCGCGCTCCCGGTGGGCAGCGGCTCGCCGGCGGCGACGGTGCCCACGCAGGCCCCGGCCGCGGCGGGGCCCGAGCGGTCACCGGCGAACGGGCAGGTGTAGGCGGCCGTGACGATCGCCCGGGGCCGGACGACCTCACCCACGAGGGGGCGGGTGATGACCGGTGCCGGCGGCGCCGTCGCGTCCACCCGCAGCGGGACGCCCGGCGCCATCTCCACCGTGAGCACGACGACGTCCTCGCCCACGGGGAAGGTGCCGAACCGCGCCGAGCGCACGACCGGGACCGGCCGGCCGTCCACCTCCGACCCCGCGCCGTCGCCGAAGATCTCGTCCGCGGGGCAGTCGAGCACCGCCTCCAGCGGGCCCGGTGTGCACGTGTAGTCGGCCGACACCGGGACGCGCGACCACGAGCCGGCGCCCGTGACGCCCTCCTGGTACGGCGGGTCCAGCGCCACCGTGAGCGTTCCGGCCATGGCGGCCGGCGCCGCCACCGGCGACAGGGCCAGGACGGCCGCGAGCAGTGCGCGCCGGGGGACCATCACCCCGACGACCAGAACGCCTCGACCGACGCGGGGTCGTCCACCGCGATGCGCACGTGGGCGATCAGCCCGTCCTCGACGCCGATGAACAGCGTCTGCAGCGAGTCGAGGGTGCCCTCACCCCTCCGGCCGCTGTTGCGCACCATCACCGCGGCGCGATCGCCGCGCACCTCGATCCAGAGCGTCTCCGTGGAGAAGTCCTCGGTGTCCTCCCACGCGGCGGCGACCTGGTCCACGAGCCGCTCGCGTCCGCGGACGGTGCCGTTGACCGGGCTCTCCCACACGGCGTGTTCGGCGGTGAGCGCCCGCAGGGCCTCCGCGTCGCGCGCTCGGCGGGCGCGAAGCCAGCGCTCGAGCGTGGCGTGGGCGTCATCGTGGGTGGGGTCGTGCGGCACGTCGGTCCTCCTGCCAGGCGGTGGTGGCCCGTGGGTACCCGCCCCGCGGCCACTCCTATCGCCGGGGCCGGGACGTAGGGTCCGTGGCGACCACCCCCGGGACGGAGGGCGTCGCCGTGGAGCTCTGGTACGTCGCGTACGGGTCGAACACCCATCCGGATCGGCTGCGCCGCTACATCGGAAACGGCCCGCCGCCGCCGAGCCGGTGGTGCCGCATCCCCCACGCGCTCTATTTCGCCGGCGCATCCCGGCGGTGGGAGGGCGGGGTGGCGTTCGTGGAGGTCGCCGCCGGCGCCGCGCGATCCCCCGCCCGGGCGTGGCGGCTCACCGCCGGACAGCTGCTGGGGATCGTGTCGGGCGAGAACGGCCTCGCGGTCCCCGGGCTTCCGGACACCGCCGGGATGGCGCCGGGGCAGGTGGTGACACTGCCCGTCGTGCTGAGCGAGGACGGCACCCGGGGCAAGTACGACGCCGTGCTGCGCCTGCCCGACATCGACGGCCTGCCGGCCGTGACCGTCACCACCTCCCGCGACCTGCCCCGCCGGCCACCGGGTGCCGCCTACCTCGCCGCGTGCCGGGCCGGGCTCGCCGATGGCGGACCGCACGACGCGGACGAGCATCTGCGCGCGGCCGTGCGCAGGTCGATCGCCGGGGCGGTCAGGCCGGGAGCCTGAACCCCAGCAGCACGCGCGTTCCCAGCGGCCCGTCCAGGACCTCGAACTCGTCGCACATGGCCCGCATGAGGCTGGTGCCCAGCCCCGCGCCCGCCGTCCCCGGAACCGCCGCGGCCCGGCCACAGCCCTCGTCCTGCACGAGGAAGCGCATCATCCGGCGCCCGAACCGCACCGAGACCGTGACGGGGCCCACCGTCCCCGGGTAGGCGTGCATCACGACGTTGGCGACGGCCTCCGAGAGGGCCAGGCGCACGGCGTCCACCGCGTCCTCGCCGAGCCCCCGCAGCGTGGCCTCCTGTGCCGCCCACACCCGCGCCTCCCGCACGCACGACGGCGTGGAGCTCAGCCGCAGTTGGCGGCGGACCACCCGGTGCTCCTCGGTCGTCATGTGCCCTCCGGGGTCGCGTGCTCGGGCCCGTGTGCCCCATCTTCGCCCACCGCACGCCTGTTTGGACAGGACATGGACGATTCATGGACGAAACGTCGGGCACCGTCCCGCCATCCGGTCGTGGTCCCACGGGCACCGGTCCCCGTCCCGCGCGGGGGCGGCGGGGCTACTGTCGGGGCATGCGCGTCATCGTCGCCATCACGTCCGCCGCCCTGCTCGCGGGGGTCGGCGGCGCGACGGGCGCCGTGCGGGACGTGCCGATGACCTTCTCGGCCCCCGGGGGACCCTCGCTGGCGGGCACGCTGACGCTTCCGGCGGGCCCGGGACCGCACCCGGCCGCGGTGTTCGTGGGCGGCTTCGGGCCCAGCGACCGCGACGGCGCAACCGGCGTCTTCGGGCGGCGCGCCTACCCGGACTGGGCGACGGCGCTCGCCCGGCGGGGCGTCGCCGTGCTGCGCTACGACAAGCGCGGCATCGGCGACTCCGCCGGACCCGATCTGGCATGGCTCGACCCCCGGCCGCTCGCGGCGGACGCCGTCGCCGCGGTGCGCGCGCTGCGCGCGAGGCCCGAGGTGGCCCCGGGCCGGCTGACCCTCGTCGGGCACAGCCAGGGCGGCAACCTGGCGCTGCGCGCCGCCGTGCTGGGGGCCCCGGTGCGCGCGGTGGTGACCCTGGCCGCCCCCGGCCGCCCCCTCGGGAGCCTCACGCAGACCGGCACGCGGACCCGCGTGCTCCTGGCCCTGCTGGTGGGGGACCGCACCGCCGGGCGGCTGCTGCGGGCCGACCCGCGCCGGGACGCCGCGGCCGTGCCGCAGCCGGTGCTGATGATCCACGGCACCGCCGACGGCGTGGTGCCGGCCGCCGACGCCCGCCGCCTGGCCCGCGCCCGCGCCGACGTGGGCGCCCCCACCCGCGTCCGGGTCGTCGCCGGCCTGGATCACTACCTCCAGGACGGCTCCGGGCGCACCCCGCCCGGGGTGCTGACGCTCGTGGCCCGGATGGCGCGCACCGGGGAGCTGCCCCGGTAGGCGGGTCCCGGGTTCGCCGTGGCCGGCGACGGGTAGTCACCCGGACATGGATGACCGGACCGCACTGCGCATCTACCTCTCCGAGCGCATCGCCGTGCTCCGCGGCGGCCGCCGTCTGGCGCAGCGGATGCGGGACTCGGCCACGGAGCCCGGGATGGGAGCGCTGCTCGCTGGGACCGCCGAGGCGCTGCGCGACGACGAGGAGACGTTCACCTCGTTCCTGCGCCAGGTGGGCGCCGCGCCCCCGCGCCTGCGGATCGCGGCGGCCGTCGTGGGCGAGCGGCTCGGCGTGCTCAAGCTCAACGGGCGCATCGCCGGGCGGTCTCCGCTGTCGGACCTCCAGGAGCTGGACGCCGCGCTGGCCCTGCTGGAGCTCACCGCGAGCGCCTGGGCCGCCCTCGACGACGCCGGCGTCGCGGCGCCGGACGTGGTGGACGGGCGGGAGGCCCGGCTGCGCGACCTGGCCGACCGCCTGGCGGTCCATCGCCGGACGCGCGCGGTCCGGGCGCTGGCCCCGGCATGAGGAGCCCCACCGACCCGGTGATGGCCGCGGCGGTCCGGGTGAGGTGGACCGCCGGCTGGGGCGCCGGCCTGGCGCTGGCGCTGTGGCGGCACGCGTCCTCCCAGATGCGGATCGAGCGTCACAGCGCGGTGATGGCCGGCAGGGACCCGGGGATCACCGACCGGCCGGTGCCGGGCGACCCGGCCGACGTCCAGTCCCGCGCGGACGGCGCCGGCCCGTCGTTCCGGCGGCGCTACGCGATCCGCGTACGGAATCCACGGCTGGCGCCGGAGGCGGTGATCGACGCGATCGCCCGCGACCCGAACGCGGCGGCGCCGTTCGAGGTGGCGCGGTTCGTGAAGACCGCGGGACGCCTGGGCGAGATGCGCGAGGGCGACGAGTATCTGGTGTGGATGCCCGGGCCGTGGAACGGGCCCGTGCGCGTGGCCGACCGCTCCCCCGCCTCGTTCCGGCTCGGCACGCTCAACGGCCACATGGAGGCCGGCGAGATCGAGTTCCGGGCCCGGATGGACGGCGATGACCTGGTGTTCGAGATCGAGTCGGCGGCCCGCAGCGGCGACCGGACGTTCGGCCTGGTGTACGGCCCCCTGCGGCTCGCCCGCGAGGCGCAGCTCTACATGTGGGCGCAGTTCTGCCGCGGCGTCGCGGTCACCGCCGGCGGGGAGCCCGGGCCCGTCGTGGTGGAGACGCGGACCTATCCCGATGACCACGGCTGACGCGGCGGGGTCCCGACGGGTGCGCCGCGACCTGGCGGCCCTCGCGGGACGGCGCGTCAACTTCCCGCACGCATCCCTGGAGGACGTGGGGCCGGGCGAGGGCTGGGTGGTGGACGACCACGCGTTCCCGCTCGAGGGCGAGCCGCCGGGACCGCCGCTGCCGGACGGGCCGTGGGCGGTGGCCCGCGATCTGGTGCGCGACTACGCCTTCGCCGACCCGCGGCTGATCCGCGCGGTCTACGACCCGGACGCCCCCCTGCAGGGCCGCGACATGCTCCTGCGGGGGCGGTTCCTGGGCCGCACCTGGCACCTGGGCGCGCGGGTCGTGCACGCCGGCGGGGACGTGGTCACCGAGGACGGCCGCCGCCTGGAGCGTTGGGGCTGGGGCTACCGCACCCTGGAGGGGCACCTGGAGATGGGCCAGATGGACTTCTGGGCCGTCAAGGACACCGGCACGGGGGAGGTGTGGTTCCGCATCCACGCCGTCTCCAAGCCGGCACGGGTCGCGAACCCGGTCGTGCGGTGGGGCTTCCGCATGTTCGGCCGGGGGCTGCAGCTGCGGTTCGCGCGGGAGGCCGGCGCGCGCATGCAGCGTCTGGTGGCGACCCGCGTCAGGTCGCCACGATCGCGCAGCCCCGCCCCGGGACCCTGACACGGTCGCCGTCCAGCACGGCGCCGTCGGGGGTGGCCAGCCGGATCCCGGTTCCCGTCGCCCCCAGCGGCAGGCTCGCCCCGGCCGCGCCCAGGTTCACGGCCACGCGGAACCGGCCGCGGTGCACGACGATCCAGCGGGCATCCTCGTCCCACTCGCTGTGCACGCGGTCCAGGCGCGGGTCCCGCAGGTCCGGTTCGTCCCGGCGCAGCGCGATCAGACGCCGGTACCAGTCGAGGGTCTCGGCGTGCGGCGTCCGCCCCCGCTCGTCCCAGTCCAGGCGCGAGGCCGCGAAGGTCCAGCGGCCACCCGTGCTCGGCGAACTCGCGCCGCCGCCCCTCGGTGACCGCCGCGCCCAGCTCGCGGTCGGGGAACGAGGTGAAGTAGCACCAGGGTGTGGAGGCGCCCCACTCCTCACCCATGAACAGCATCGGCGTGAACGGGGAGGTCAGCAGCAGCGCCGCGCCGATGCGCAGCAGGGCGGGCTCGGCGAGGGCGGTGAGCCGGTCGCCGGTCGCGCGGTTGCCGACCTGGTCGTGGGTCTGCAGCGACACCACGAACCGCCACCCCTCGGTGCGCTCGCGGTCCACCGGGCGTCCGTGCGACCGCCCCCGGAACCCCGACCACCGGCCGTCGTGCAGGAACGCGTGGCCCAGCACGTGCGCCAGCACGTCCAGGGTCCCGAAGTCCACGTAGTACGCCTGCCGCTCACCGGTGAGCAGGGCGTGCAGCGCGTGGTGGAGGTCGTCGTCCCACTGGGCGTGGATGCCGAGGCCCCCGGCGCCCCGCGGCGTCACCGTGCGCGGATCGTTGCGGTCGGTCTCGGCGATAAGGGTCAGCGGCCGGCCCAGGGACGCCGCCAGCGCATCCACCTCGGCCGACAGCTCCTCCAGGACGTGGACGGCCCGGTCGTCCACCAGCGTCTGCACGGCGTCCAGGCGCAGGCCGTCCAGGTGGAAGTCCCGCAGCCAGGAGACCGCGTTGCCGATCATCCACGCGCGCACCTCGTCGGACCCGCGGTCGTCGAGGTTCAGCGCGAGACCCCACGGGGTGTGATGACGGCCGGTGAAGTACGGGCCGAACGCGCCCAGATGGTTGCCGGAGGGCCCCAGGTGGTTGTGCACCACGTCCAGGACCACCGCCAGCCCCGCCGCGTGCGCCCGGTCCAGCCCGCCGTACGGCTCGTGCACCGCCCAGATCCCCGCGCCGTCGTACCCCCACCCGCGCGGGCCGTCGAAGGACGCCAGGGGCATGAGCTCGACATGGGTGATCCCCAGCTCGGCCAGGTATGCCAGCCGCTCCGCCGCCGCGTCGAGGGTGCCGGCCGGGGTGAACGTGCCGACGTGCACCTCGTGGATCACCCCGCCGGCCAGCGGGCGGCCGGTCCATCCGTCGTCGGTCCATGCGAACCGGCCGTGGTCGTATGCCTCCGCCGGGCCGTGCACGCCCTCCGGCAGACGCACCGCCCGCGGGTCGGGCAGCGGCGGCCCGCCGTCCACCCGGAACGCGTACCGGTCACCGTGTGCCAGCCCCGCCGCGTGCTCCCACCAGCCGCCGCCCGCGTCCCGCAGGGGCCGTTCGGCCCCCGCGGCCACCAGCGCCACCGACCGCGCATGCGGCGCCCACACCCGCGGGGTGATCACGCGCCCTCGCGCACCAGCAGTGCCACCGGCAGGGCGGACAGCAGCGCGTCCACGTGCACCATCCCCTCGAGCCGCGCCCCGTCCGAGAACGCGTCCCGCCAGCGGCCGTCCGGGAGGGCCACCTGCGCGGCGCCCCACCCGCCGTCCCGGGCCAGCACCATGGGCAGTCGCGTGCCCACCACCGCCACGGCGCCGCCGCGCACGAAGCCCACCGCGTGCGCGGTGGTGGTCGCCAGCGGCTCGTAGCCGGCGGCGGCCCCGGTGAACCACCCCGGGTGCTGCCGGCGCAGCCGCAGCACGCGGCTGGTGACCAGCAGCTTCTCGTCGTCCAGGTCCGCCGGCCGGCCCCCAGCGTCCAGCCTGGCCAGTCGCGCCGCCAGCGCGGGATGGTCCACCGGCCTGCGGTTGTCGGGATCCACGAGCGAGAGGTTCACCACCTCGGTCCCCTGGTAGACGTCGGCGACACCGGGAAGGGCCAGCTGCAGCAGCTTCTGGGTGAGCAGATTGGCACGCCAGCCCTCGTGCAGGTCGTCCACGAACGCGCGGATGCGGCCGGCGATCTCGGCATCGGCGACACCGGCCGCGGCCAGACCCGCCACGGCGGCCTCGTAGGCGGTGTCGGGCGCCGTCCAGCCGGAGCGCACCTTCGCCTCCCGCAGGGCCTTCACCATGTACGCCGACAGGCGCTCGGCATCGATGGGCCACGCCCCCACCGCGGTCTGCCACAGCAGGTACTCGTCGGCGGGGTGCACCGGCACCGCGGGGTCGCGCAGGTGGTCGGCGGCGTCCCGCAGATCGTCGAGCAGCTCCGCCCATTCGGCGGTGCACTCCGACAGCAGCAGCAGCCGGGCGCGCACGTCCTCCGAGCGCTTGGTGTCGTGCGTCGAGAGCGCGTTCATCCCGTCGGGCGACCGCTCCCTGCGGTCCTGCGCCCAGGCGTGCAGGCGGTCGGGGCTGGCGCCCACGGTGCCGGGGTCGCAGCCCACCTCGTTGAGCGCCGCAAGCGGCACCCACCGGTACAGGGCGGTGTCCTCCACCCCCTTGGCCATGACGGGGCCCGTGGTCTGCTGGAAGCGCACGCAGAACTCGTCGCGCAGCGCATCGCGTCCGGCGGCGCCCAGCGCCAGCGCGGCCACGAGCTCCACCTCCTCCCGCCGCCCGGGCAGCGCCCGCAATGCGACCTCGGCGGCCAGCTCGACCGCCGCGACGGCCTCGGGTCCGGCGGACTCGCCGGGCACCACGTACGCCCGGTACACCGGGAACGCCGCCAGCACCTCCACAAGGGCCTCCTCGAGCCCCCTGCGGGTGAGGTCGCGCAGCATGAGGTCGGCCCGGCAGATCCCGGCGGCAACGTCCACCAGCCGGTTCACCTCGGCCCGCAGCGGGCCGTCCAGCACGTCGCGCTTCCCGCGCCGCGCGGCGTCGGCGAAGGTCGCGTCGGTGTCGTCCGCGGCGCCCCACAGGGCGGCCAGCGGCGCGGCGCCGCCGGGGTCGGTGAGCACCTCCTGCAGCCGGGCGATCGTCTCGTAGCCGGTGGTGCCGGCGCACATCCAGTCCTCCGGCAGGCGCTCGTCGCCCTCCAGGATCTTCTCCACCACCACCCACGCCCCGCCGGTCACCTCGCGCAGGCGCGTGAGGTAGCCGCGGGGGTCGGCCAGGCCGTCGGGGTGGTCGATGCGGAATCCGTCGATCACGCCGTCGCGGTGCAGGCGCAGCAGCACCTCGTGCATCGCGTCGAAGACCGCCGGGTCGTCCACCCGCACGCCCGCCAGCGTGTCCACGTCGAAGAAGCGGCGGTAGTTGAGCTCCTCGTCGGCAACCCGCCAGTGGGCGAGCCGGTACCACTGGGCATCGAGCAGCTCCGCCGGCGGCAGCCCCTCCGTGCCCGGCCGGACGGGGAACACGTGGTCGAAGTACCGGAGCACGGGCTCCGCACCGGAGCGGTCGAGCGTGATCTGCCCATCCGCCACGCACCGGCCGATCCGGTCGCCCAGCACCGCGAGCAGGATCGCCCCGGCGCCCGCCGACCAGTCCACGTCGAACCAGCGGGCCGACGGGGAGTCGGGCCCGTCGCGCAGCACCGACCACAGACGCGGGTTCGCCGACTCGGGCACCGGCAGCGCCACGTGATTGGGGACCACGTCCACCACGATGCGCAGGCCGTGGTCGTGGGCCGTGGCGGCCAGCTCCCGCAGCCCGTCCTCGCCGCCCAGCTCCGATGAGACGCGGGAGTGGTCGATCACGTCGTACCCGTGCGCCGACCCGGGCACCGCCTGCAGCACCGGCGACAGGTACAAATGCGACACGCCCAGGCCCGCCAGGCGCGGCACCGCCGCGGCGGCGTCCGCGAAGGTGAACTCCGCCCGCAGTTGCAGCCGGTAGGTCGACACCGGCGCGCGGCCCGACCGGGTGTCGGTCATCCGCCCGCGGCGAGCACGACCAGCGCGCGGCCGGGAACCTCCACCACCTCGCCGGCCGGCGCGTCGTCCGTGTCCGCGGCGGTGTCGAGCACGCGTCGCCAGGCGCCGCCGCGCGCGGCCGGAAGGGTGAACGCGATGGCCGCGTCGTGGGCATTCATGAGCAGGAGCAGGTCGTCGTCCTCGATCGTCTCGCCCCGGGGGCCCGGTTCGTCGATTGCCGTGCCGTCGAGCAGCACCGCCAGGGACCTGGCGACCCCGCCGTCCCAGTCGGCCTCCCGCATGTCCTGCCCGTCCGGCCGCAGCCAGCGCAGATCCGCGCCGTCCGGGAACCGCCGGCGCCGCAGCACCGGGTGCGCCGCCCGCAGCGCGACCGCGCGGCGGGTGAACTCAAGCAGATCCGCGTCCACCGCCGACCAGTCGATCCAGGAGACCGGGGTGTCCTGGCAGTAGGCGTTGTTGTTCCCGCCCTGCGTGCGGCCCAGTTCGTCGCCGTGCAGCAGCATCGGCACGCCCTGCGAGAGCAGGATCGTGGCGAGCATGTTCCGTTGCTGGCGGCCCCGCAGCGCGAGGATCTCCGGGTCGTCGGTGGGTCCCTCCACGCCGTGGTTCCAGGAGCGGTTGTGTGACTCGCCGTCCCGGTTGTCCTCACCGTTGGCCGCGTTGTGGCGCTCGTTGTAGGACACCAGGTCGCGCATCGTGAATCCGTCGTGGGCGGTCACGAAGTTCACCGAGGCCATGGGCTTGCGGCCGTCGTCGCGGTACAGGTCGCTCGACCCGGCGATCCGCGCCGCGAACTCGCCGATCGCCGCGGGCTCGCCCCGCCAGTAGTCGCGCACCGTGTCGCGGTACCGGCCGTTCCACTCCGACCACTGCGGGGGGAAGTTCCCCACCTGGTAGCCGCCGGGGCCCAGGTCCCAGGGCTCGGCGATGAGCTTGACCCGGCTCACCACGGGGTCCTGGTGCACCAGGTCGAAGAAGGCCGACAGCCGGTCCACCTCGTGGAACTGGCGGGCCAGGCTCGCCGCCAGGTCGAAGCGGAAGCCGTCGACGTGCATCTCCTCCACCCAGTACCGCAGCGAGTCCATGATCAGCTGCAGCACCTGAGGGTGGCGCATCAGCAGCGTGTTCCCGGTGCCGGTGGTGTCGTGGTAGAAGCGGGGGTCGTCCTCGGACAGCCGGTAGTACGCCCGGTTGTCGAGCCCGCGGAAGCACAGGGTGGGGCCCCGCTCGTTGCCCTCGGCGGTGTGGTTGTAGACCACGTCGAGGATCACCTCAATGCCGGCGGCGTGCAGGTCGCGCACCATCGCCTTGAACTCCGGCACGGCGTCGCCCGGCCCGCGGCCGGCCGCGTAGCCGTTGTGCGGCGCGAAGAAGCCGATGGTGTTGTAGCCCCAGTAGTTGCGCAGGCCACGGTCCAGGAGGAACCCGTCGTGCACGAACTGGTGCACCGGCATGAGCTCCACGGCCGTCACGCCCAGCCGCAGCAGGTGGTCGACGACCGCCGGGTGCGCGAGCCCGGCATAGGTCCCGCGCAGCTCCTCGGGCACGTCCGGGTGGGTCATGGTGAGGCCCTTCACGTGGGCCTCGTAGATCACCGTCTCGTTGTAGGGGCGCCGCGGCGGGCGGTCGTCCTGCCAGTCGAAGTACGGGGTGATGACCACCGATCGCATGACGTGCGGCGCGGAGTCCGCGTCGTCCATCGCCCCGGGGTCGTCGTGCCGGTGGCCGGCGACGGCCGGCGCCCAGTCGACCTCGCCCTCCACCGCGCGGGCATAGGGGTCGAGCAGCAGCTTTGCGGGGTTGCACCGCAACCCCTCGGCCGGGTTCCACGGGCCGTGCACCCGGTAGCCGTACCGCTGCCCCGGCCCCACGCGGGGCAGGTGGCAGTGCCACACGAACGCCTCGCGCTCGGTGAGCGGGATGCGCTCCTCGGCGCCGTCCTGGTCGAACAGGCACAGCTCGACGGCCTCGGCGACCTCCGAGAAGACGGCGAAGTTGGTCCCGGCGCCGTCGAACGTGGCGCCGAGCGGTGCGGGGGACCCCGGCCACTGTTCCATCCCGGCACTGGTGCCCCCCCGGCGGAGAGGTCAAACACGCCCCCGGGTCCCGCACGACGGACGCGGGGGTCGCCGCCCGCCGCCCCCGTCGGCCGTGGGGCACAACCTGTGCCGTCGGGCATGGGCACCCGGCCGTTCCGGGTGCATGATCCCCGCAGCGCCCCCTCCGTGTGGAAGGCTCCGTCGCGGAGGGACCCGCAACGGAACCATCCGCGCACGTGCTCGCGATCCCGGCTTCGAATCGATCCGGTGAGGTACTGAATGGTCCCCAACGAGGGCATCGCCGACGACCCGCTCTGGTTCAAGGACGCGGTCATCTACCAGCTGCAGGTGAAGTCGTTCGCCGACTCCGACGGGGATGGCGTGGGCGATCTGGCGGGGCTGGTGCGGCGCCTGGACCATCTGCAGGAGCTGGGGATCTCGGCGCTGTGGCTGCTGCCGTTCTACCCCTCGCCCATGCGCGACGACGGCTACGACATCGCCGACTTCACCAGCATCAACCCGGCGTTCGGCACCATGCGCGACTTCCGGGCGCTGCTGCGCGAGGCGCACGCCCGCGGCATGCGCGTCATCACGGAGCTGGTGCTCAACCACACCTCCGACGAGCACCCGTGGTTCCAGAGGGCCCGTCAGGCGGGGCCGGACAGCCGGTGGGGCCGCTGGTACGTGTGGAGCGACGACCCGGAGCGTTACCGCGAGGCCCGGATCATCTTCCAGGACTTCGAGACATCGAACTGGACCTGGGACCGCGTCGCCGGCGCCTACTACTGGCACCGCTTCTACTCCCACCAGCCGGACCTGAACTTCGAGAACCCCGAGGTGCAGCGCGCGGTGATCCGGGCGCTGGACTTCTGGTTCGAGATGGGCGTGGACGGTCTGCGCTTGGACGCCGTCCCCTACCTGTACGAGCGCGACGGCACCATGTGCGAGAACCTGCCCGAGACGCACGCGTTCCTGAAGCACCTGCGCGCCCACATCGACGAGCACCACCCCAACCGGATGCTCCTCGCCGAGGCCAACCAGTGGCCGGAGGACGCCGCCGCCTACTTCGGCGAGGGCGACGAGTGCCACATGGCGTTCCACTTCCCGGTGATGCCGCGGCTGTTCATGGCGCTGCAGATGGAGGACCGCTTTCCGGTGGTGGACATCCTCCAGCAGACGCCGGCGATCCCGGACAACAGCCAGTGGGCGCTGTTCCTGCGCAACCACGACGAGCTGACCCTGGAGATGGTCACCGACGAGGAGCGGGACTTCATGTACCGCGTCTACGCCCACGACCGGCAGGCGCGGATCAACCTCGGCATCCGGCGCCGCCTCGCCCCGCTGCTGGGCAACAACCGGGCGAAGATCGAGCTGCTGAACGGCCTGCTGATGTCGCTACCCGGCACCCCGATCGTCTACTACGGCGACGAGATCGGGATGGGCGACAACGTCTACCTGGGCGACCGCGACGGGGTCCGGACGCCCATGCAGTGGAGCCCGGACCGCAACGCCGGGTTCTCGGACGTGAACCCGCAGCGCCTGCCGCTGCCGGTGATCGTGGACCCTGAGTTCCACTACGAGACGGTCAACGTGGAGACCCAGCTCGGGAACTCCGACTCCCTGCTGTGGTGGATGCGCCGCATCATCGCCCTGCGCCGCCGTCACCGGGTGTTCGGCCGGGGGTCGATCGAGTTCCTGGCGCCCGACAACCACCGGGTGCTGGCGTTCGTGCGCAGCGACGGGGACGAGCACGTGCTGGTGGCCGCCAACCTCTCCCGGTTCGCCCAGCACGTGGAGCTCGACCTGAGCCGCTGGCGCGGGAACATCCCGCGGGAGCTCTTCGGGCAGACCCAGTTCCCCCAGGTGGGAGAGCTGCCGTACATGCTCACGCTGGGTCCCCACCAGTTCTACTGGCTGCTGCTGGAGGAGCCCGCCCGCCGCGCCGAGGACACCCACCGGGAACCGCCCGTCCTGGGGACGGTCGCCCGGGGCGACGCCGTGCTGGGCCCCCGCACCCGCGGCGCCCTCGAGGAGGCCATCGGGTCGTGGCTGCCCGGGCGGTCCTGGTTCACCGGCCAGACCCGCACCATGGCGTCGGTCACGATCACCGACGTGCTGCCGGTGGGCGGCGGCGATGCCGCGGCCGCCGTGCTGGCGCTGGCCGAGGTGGGCTACATGGAGGGCGAGCCGGAGACCTACGCGGTGCCGCTGGCCGTGCTCACCGGCGACCGCGCGCAGCGGTTCGCCGAGGAGTCCCCCGACGGCGTGGTCGCCCGGCTCTCGGTGGGCGACGAGCCCGGCGTGGTCGCCGACGGCATGCTCGACCCGGAGTTCTGCTCACGGCTGCTCGAGGTCGCCCGGCGGCGGCGGCGCAGCCCCGGCGAGCGCGGCGCCCTGGTGAGCCGCCCCACCACGCGCCTGCGGCGGGTGGTGGACGCCGCCGGCGGGCCGCTGCACCCCGACCTCTTCCGCGCCGGCCGCACCAGCACCTCGCTGGTGTACGGGCAGCGCGTCACCATGAAGCTGCTGCGCCGCACCGAGGAGGGCCCCAGCCCCGAGCTGGAGGTGGGCCTGCACCTCAACCGGCGCGGCATGGAGCACGCGCCGGCGGTGCTGGGCGCGCTGGACTACGAGGTGAACGGCCACGGGCCGCGGACCCTGGCGATCCTGCACGAGGTGGTGCCCAACGAGGGCGACGCCTGGACCTCCACCCGCGACGCGCTGGGCCGGCTGTACGAGCACACGCTGGCGGGGCCCGGGGAGTGGCCGGGCGACGAGGGATGGGACCCGGACCGGCCGCTGATGGACCTGGTGGGCATGAGCCTGCCCCCCGCCGCGCACGCCACCAGCGAGGCGTACCTGCGATCGGCCGAGCTCATCGGCCGGCGCGTCGCCGAGCTGCACCACGCGCTGGCCGCGGGTGAGCGCGACCCCGCCTTCGCCCCCGAGCCGACGGTGCCGCTGTACCTGCGGGCGACCTCCCAGTCGCTGCGGAACCTGGAGCGCCGCACCATGCGGACCCTCCGGCGGGCCCTTCCGAACCTTCCCGAACGTGACCGGCTGCTGGGCGAAGCCGTCCTGGCGCAGGCGCCCGAGATCTCCGCCCGGCTGGCGCGGATCGTCGACATCCGGGAGGCCGGGAGCCGCATCCGGTACCACGGCCATCTGCACCTGGGACAGATCCTGAACACCGGCCGGGACTTCGTGATCGTGGACTTCGAGGGCCAGCCGGCGCGGTCGCTGGCCGACCGCCGGGTCAAGCGATCCCCGCTGCGCGACGTGGCCGGGCTGCTGCGGTCGTTCGACTACGCGCGCCTGGTGGCCCTGCGCGACGCGATCGAGCGGGGGGTCGTCGACCCCGCCGGCGACCAGTACGTGCTGCTGGAGGCCTGGAGCCGGCACTGGGTCTCGTGGGTCGGCGCCTCGTTCCTGGGCGCCTACCTGGACGCCTCCCAGGACGCCGGGCACCTGCCCTCCACCCGCGAGGAGACCGCCCTGCTGCTGGAGATCCTGCTGCTGGAGAAGGCGATCGCCGAGGTGGGGCAGGAGCTGGCGAGCCGCCCGGACTGGGTGGGTGTGCCCCTGCGGGGGATCCTGGAGCTGCTGGGCGAGCGCCGATGACGGAGCGTGCCCGCCCCCGCTGAGCCGTGGAAGGGGCACGGGCCGCCCCGCCCGCGCATGGGGCGGCCCGGGGGGTGGTCCGGCGCGGCCCCCCGAGGCCGGCGCCACCCCGGCCGGCGTGACGCCGGCCTCGCGCCCTCAAGCGGCGGTGGCCATCAGTGCCGACGGCACTGATCCTCCTTCTGCCCATCCACGATGTTCCCGCCGCCCAGCGGCCGCCGGCGGTTCTCCTTGCACTGCAGGTTCCCGTCGATGCGGTTGCGGACGAACCGCTGCGTTCCGGAGTTCTCGAACGACTGGAGGTCGCCGCCGATCCGGACCAGGCGCACCGTCGCCTCCCGCCCCTGGACCAGCTGCACGCTGCCCCCGACGGTTCCACCCCGCAGGATCACCGACCGGTGTCCCTCGGCCTGGACGTTGCCCACCACGCGCACACCCGTCGCCACCAGCCGGGCCCCGGTCCCGACCGTGATCGTGCCCTTCACGCGGGTGCCCCACAGACGGCAACTCGCCCCGTCCGGCACCCTGAGGTTGTCGACGGTGGCCGCGGCGATGGCACCCCGGCACACCCGCTCCTCGCCCGCCGCGGGCACCGCGGCCAGGCCGGTGGCCACCACCGCCGCCGCCAGCACCGTGCTCATCGTGGTTCGCATCCCCGCCTCCGGTTCGCTCGCTGGAGGAACACTCCCCCGGCCGGGTGAGCAGGGGATGAGTCCGGGATGAGAGATCCCTCATCTGGGCGGTGGCGGTCCGGACACCCTCTGCGCACGATCGTTTGTCCTCATGGCCAAAGCGAATCCCGAAAGGTTGTCCATCTGGCGAATGGGCGCGTCCCCCGAGCGTCCGTACGCTCGCCGCTGCTGGTTGCCCGCGACACCTCACGGGAGGGGACCCTGTGAAGCTCGTGATCGGAATCGTGCGTCCAGAGCGGGCGAACGAGGTACTCGAGGCGCTGCACCGCGCCGACATCCGCGGCTACTCCATCAGCCGCGTGCAGGGCCACGGCGGGGAGGTCGACCGCGTGGAGACCTACCGCGGAACCACCGTGAAGATGGAGCTCTCGGAGAAGCTGCGGTTCGAGATCGCCGTCTCCGAGCCGTACGTCCAGCCCACCATCGACGCCATCTGCGCCGGGGCGCGCACCGGTGAGGTGGGCGACGGCAAGATCTTCGTCCTGGACCTGGAGCAGGCCGTGCGGATCCGCAGCGGCGAGAAGGACGCGGGCGCCGTGACGCCGGTGGGCCAGTGACCGGCATCGACACGGGGGATACCGCGTGGATGCTCATGGCCACCGCGCTGGTGCTGATGATGACCCCGGCCCTCGGGCTCTTCTACGCCGGCCTGGTGCGGTCCAAGAACACGCTCAACACCTTCATGATGTCCATCGCCTCCATGGCCATCGCCACGGTGAGCTGGACGGCGATCGGCTACTCGCTGGCCTTCGACGGTGACGGGCCCCTCATCGGCGGCTTCGGGCACGCGTTCCTGTCGGGCGTGGGCTTCGAGCCGCGCCCGGGGACGACCATCCCCCATCTGCTGTTCTTCGCCTTCCAGGCGAGCTTCTGCATCATCACCACCGCCCTTGTCTCGGGAGCCGTGGTCGAGCGCATGCGCTTCGGGGCCTTCATGGCGTTCGCCGCCGCGTGGTCGGCGCTCGTGTACCCCGTGCTCGCCCACTGGGCGTTCGGCGGCGGCTGGCTCATGGCCCGCGGCGCCCTGGACTTCGCCGGCGGCGTGCCCGTCGAGATGGGCTCCGGGTTCACCGCCCTCGCGCTGGCGCTGGTGGTGGGCGCCCGGAAGGACTACGGGCGCCTGGCGATCCTGCCGCACAACGCCATGTACGTGCTGCTGGGCGCGGGCCTGCTGTGGTTCGGCTGGTTCGGGTTCAACGGCGGCAGCGGCTTCGCCACCGGCAACCCCTCGGTGCTGGCCTTCGTGAACACGCTGGTCTGCCCGGCCTGCACGCTGGTGGTGTGGTTCACCCTGGACCTCATCCGCGACCGCAAGATCACCGCGATCGGCGCCGCCACGGCCATCATCGTGGGCTGTGTGGCCATCACCCCCGCCGGGGGCTACGTGAGCCCCGGGTGGGCCATGGCCCTGGGCGCGCTCGCCGCGGTGCCCAGCCATCTGCTCATCACCTGGCGCACCCGCACCCGCGTGGACGAGACGCTCGACGTGCTGGCCGCGCACGGCATCGGCGGCTTCGTGGGGATCCTGTTCATCGGTTTCTTCGCGCAGGAGTCGTGGAACGGCGTGGCCGACGGGCTTGTGTACGGGAACCCCGGGCAGCTGCTCGACCAGCTGCTGGCGGCGCTCGCCGCCCCGGCCTTCGCGTTCACCGCCAGCTTCATCCTGCTGCGGCTGATCGCCCTGGTGATGCCGCTGCGCGCGACGCCGCGCGAGGAGGCCCTCGGCATGGACGTGGTCTTCCACGGAGAGGAGGCCTACATGACCGGCGAGGGGGCGATCCTCATCGCGGCGCCACCGGACGACGCGCCGCAGCCGGCAGCGCGCTGACAACGGGTCGGGGAGGGGCGCCGTCGGGCCGTCCCTCCCCGCCCCGGCTGATCAGGCGTGGTGCGGGGCGTGCGCGGACCGGGGGATGCTCGCGGCGACCGCCGCCCCGGCCAGGCCGCACAGGCCGCACACCACGAACCCGGGCACGAAGTCCGACGCCTCGAGCCGTATCCCGGCGGTCGTCTGCAGGGTCGCCTCCACGACGGCGACGCCCACCACGAACCCCACCTGCCGCACCACGTTGACCACGCCGCTGCCCACGCCGGCCCGTGGTCCGGCCACGGTCGCCATGGCCCCGCCCACCAGCACCGGGAACGAACATCCCACGCCGATGCCCGCGAGCGCGCACAGCACCACCACGCGCACCGGGTCGGGCTCACCGCCGAGGGTCGCGAGCAGCAGCACCGCGGTGCCGAACACCGCCAGTGCCGGCGCGGCGATCACCCGCACGCCGACGCGGTCCGACAGGCGCCCGGCGATGGGACCCGACACGAACGCGAACAGCGAGAACGAGAGGACCGTGAAGGCCGCCTTAAGGGGTGAGTACGCCCACACGGCCTGCAGCAGCACGGCCAGGGCGTAGGTGGACCCCAGCAGCCCCAGTCCCAGCAGGAAGATCGTGGCCGAGGACCGGCCGAACGCCGGCGATGCGAAGAGGCGCAGGTCCAGGATCGGCTCCCGCACCCGTAGCTCGGCCCTCAGGAACGCCGCGAAGGTGACGGCGGCGACCGCCAGGAGCCCCACCACGCGGAGCGACCCCCAGCCCCACGCCGCTCCCTCGACCAGGGCGAGGTTGAGGCTGAACAGCGACACCGACATGGTGGCGATGCCGGCCCAGTCGACGGTGCCGCTCGCCGTGGGATCCCGCGACTCCGGCACCAGGCGGAGCGCCAGCACCAGCGCGACGGCGCAGATCGGCACGTTCACCCCGAAGATCCAGTGCCAGGACAGCAGGTCGGTGAGGATCCCCCCGAGGGGCGGCCCGGCCGCGGCCCCGCCGGCGGCGACCGCCCCCCACGCGCCGATGGCCGTGCCGCGCTCCCGTGGCGGGAAGGCCAGCACGACGATCGCCAGCGCCACCGGCAGCATCACCGCGGCGCCCGCGGCCTGCAGCACGCGGAACCCGATCAGGGCGCCGATGGACGGTGAGAGCGCGCATGCCAGCGATGCCAGGCCGAACATCGCGATCCCCGCCGCCAGCCAGCGGCGACGGCCCTGCAGGTCCGCGAGGCGCCCCGCCGTGACCAGCAGCACCGCGAACGTGAGGTTGTAGGCGTTCAGCACCCAGGTCGCGGTCGCGAAGTCGGTCCCCAGGTCCGCCGTGATCGACGGCAGGGAGATGTTCACGATGGAGATGTCCATGACCGCGATGAACACGGCGAGGGACACCACGGACAGGATGAGCCAGCGGCGTGGGTCGCCGGCGACGGCGAGTGGGAGCTGGGCGGTCATGTCCGGGAACGTACCCCTCACACGGGCCCACGCCCCGGAGCCGCTACCGTGCGGCCACCCCTACCCCACGGAGGCCATGGTGCGGACCGAGTACGACATGGTGGTGATCGGCGGCGGGATGGCCGGCCTGAACGCCGCCCAGCGGGCGGTGGACGCGGGCCTGAGCGTCGCCGTCATCGAGCGGGACCGCCCGGGCGGCACGTGCCCCATCCGGGGCTGCATCCCCACCAAGGCGCTGGTTCGCAGCGCGGAGATCGCCCACGAGGCGCGCCGCGCCGCGGAGTTCGGCATCCGGGTCGGCGAGGTGGAGGTGGACTTCGCCGCCGTGATGGAGCGCGTGCGCGGCATCATCGACCGCGGGGCCCGGGCCACCAAGGAATGGATCCTGGACCTGGAGGGCGCCACCCTGTTCGAGGGTGAGGGGTCGTTCGCCGGCCCCGGCGAGGTGCGCGTGAACGGCCACGTGATCACGGCTCCGCGGATCGTGGTGGCCACCGGTGCCGTGCCGGGCGTCCCGCCCATCCCCGGCATCGACGAGACCCCGTACCTCACCAGCGACGACGTGCTACAGCTCAGCGAGCTTCCCCGGCGCCTGCTGATCGTGGGCGCGGGGCCCATCGCCCTGGAGCTCGGTCAGGCGCTCGGCCGCCTGGGCTCCCGCGTGACCATGGTGGAGGTCCAGCCGCGGCTGCTCATGAACGACGAGCCCGAGCTGGTGGAGGTGCTGCTGGAGCGCCTGACCGGGGAGGGCCTGGAGATCCTCCCCGGCGCCGCGGTCCACGGGGTCCGCCCCGGCGACGGCGGGGGCGTGCGGATGTCGATCTCCCACGAGGGCGCCGACCGGGAGCTGGAGGGCGACGCGCTGCTCATTGCCACGGGCCGCGCCCCGGCCGTGGCCGAGCTGAACCTCGAGGCCGCCGGCATCGGTGGTGGACGAGCACCTGAAGGTCCGTGAGGGCGTGTGGGCCGCCGGCGACGTCCTCGGCCCGCCGTGGGGGGCGTTCACCCACGTCGCCCGCCGGCTGGGCAACGAGGTGGTGGAGCAGGCCGTCGGGCTCTCCGACGGGCCGGTCGATCAGGACATCGGCCCGCGGGCGATCTTCACCGACCCGGAGCTGACCGCCGTGGGCCTCACCGAGCAGCAGGCGCGCGAGGCCGGCCACGAGGTGCGCGTCGCCACCCGCGCCTTCCAGGGCGGCAAGGCCCGTGCCTGGGGCGAGGAGCACGGCATGGCGAAGGTGATCGCCGAGGCGGGGACCGGGCGCATCCTGGGCGCCCACGTCCTGGGGTACCACGCGGCGGACCTCATCCACCCGGTGGCGGTGGCGATGCAGGCGGGCACGGGCGCGGTGGAGCTCATCCGGCGCACGATGCACGTGCACCCCACGCTGGGCGAGGTCGTGAAGTTCGCGGTGCAGGAGGCGGGCGCCTGAGCCGGCGGCTCAGGTCACCTGGATGACGCGCAGCACGTCGGTGGTGCTCGACCGGCCGTCCGCGCCGGCGAGCACCACAACGACGTCGCCGGGGCGGACGTGCCCCTCGGTGCGGGCGGTCTGGACCGCCTCGCGCACCATCGCCTCGTTGTCGGCGAACCCGGACAGCGTCATGGGGGTGGCGCCCCAGCTCACCGACAGCTGCCGGCGCACGCGCTCGTCGGGGGTGAACCCCAGGATCGGCGTGGTCGGCCGGTAGCGCGCGATCGCCCGGACGGTGAAGCCCGTGCGGGTGAGGCACAGGATGGCGTTGGCGCCCACCTCGTGCGCGACCCGCCAGGCGGCGTCGGTCATGGTGTCGGTGATGCGCTGGTACCGGCCGGCCCGCCCCTCGGGGGCGTTCACCCGCAGCCGGGTGACCAGCCGCGTCCAGCCCTCGACGTCGAAGTTCGCGTCGGCCCGCTCGCACAGCCGGGCCATGGTCTCCACCACCCGCACCGGGTCGGCGCCCATCGCCGTCTCCCCGGAGAGCATGACCGCCGACGAGCCGTCGAAGACGGCGTTCGCCACGTCGGAGGCCTCGGCGCGGGTGGGCGTGGGGGCCTGCACCATGGACTCCAGCATCTGCGTGGCGGTGATGGCCGGCCGGCCGTGGGCGATGCACTCCCGGATGATGTGCTTCTGCAGGTGCGGGAGCTCCTCGATGGGGCACTCGATGCCCAGGTCGCCGCGGGCGATCATCACGGCGCCGGCGGCGTCCAGGATCCCGGCCAGGTTGTCCACCGCGCTGCGGGTCTCGATCTTTGCCACCACCAGCGGGCCCCGCGGGTGCGGCTCGGTGAACAGGCGACGCACGTCGTGCGCCGTCCGGACGAACGAGATGGCCACCATGTCCACGCCCGCCCCGACGAAGGCGTCGAGGATGCGCAGGTCGTCGGGCGTGGGCGTGCTGATCCGGAGCCGCTCCGAGGGGATGTGCACGCCGGGCCGGCCGGTGAGCCGGCCACCGTGGCTCACGATCGCCTCCAGGTGGTCGGCGTGCGTGCCAACCACCTCGATGTCGATGGCGCCGTCGCCGAACGCGATGCGGTCGCCCACCTCGATGCCGTCCAGCAGCCCGGGGTAGTCGACCTCCACGGTCTGGGCGGTCGAGCGATCGTTGCCGGGAACCAGGCGCACCCGCTGCCCGTCGACGATGTCCACGCCGTCGCGGCCGAAGCTGGCGGCGCGGATCTTCGGGCCGGGCAGGTCCACCAGCGTCCCCACCGGGCGCCCCATGTCCTCGGCGATCCCCCGGATGCGGGCGTGGATGGCCAGCGCCTCCTCCACGGTGCCGTGCGAGAGGTTGAGGCGGGCGGCGTCCATACCCGCGGCGATCATGGCGCGCAGCACCGGCTCGGACTCCGACGCGGGACCGATGGTGGCGAGGATCTTGGTGCGGCGTGGGGCGGGCTTCATGGCCGGGGCATCATAGGCGCGCGGGCAGAGGGGCCCGAGTTGCATCCGCCCATTTGCCCCCACCGGCCGCGCATGGTTGGGTTCCCGGCGCGGTTCGCATGTCATGCCCCGGGGGAGACGTTGGGCGGAACGGATGCCGGGCCCCGGGATGGGGGCGCGTCGATGCTGCGGCGCCTGCGCGACCGCGTGTTCTGGACGCCCTGGACGCCGAGGGCGGCCACGATCATCGCGGTCGCGATCTGCCTGCTGGGCGCGGGGATCATCGCGCTGAGCCGGCCGAGCCCCGAGCGTGCGGCGATCATCTTCATGAGCGGCGCGGCCTGGGTCGGGCTGGGCGCCTACGACCGCACCCGCGAGACCCGGCCGATGGGGGCGATCGCGGTCATCGTCGGCCTCGCCTGGTTCGTCGGCCGCTTCGACGACGCCGAGCATCGCCTGCTGTTCACGATCGGGCAGGTGGTCGGGCTGCTGGACGTCCCCGTCGCCACCATGGCGCTCATCACCTTCCCCGTCGGGCGGTTCAGCCGCTCCCCCGCCGCGCTCGATCCTTCCACCGGCCGCATCGACCCGCGCAGGGCGCGGAGCATGCGCCGATTCGTCGTCGCCATCGCGATCTGGGCACTGCCCCTGAACCTGTGGGTCCTGTTCACCCCGGAGCCCTCGACACTGTGCAACTGCGCCGGCAGGAACATGGTGGTCGCCGATCTGCCCGTGCTGGTGGGCGTGATGCAGGTCGCCCAGACCCTCGCGATCATCGTGCTGGGCGTCCTGCTCGTCATGTGGTTCGAACGCGGGGTGCGGCGCCGCGGCCCGTTGCACCGCGATGCCCACACCCCGCTTCGCATCGCGGTCTGGGCGATGGTCGGCGCGTTCTGCTCCTACATCGTGGCCTCGGCCATCGGTTCGGACGACCTCACCCGGTGGGCATCCCTCGCCTCGAAGGTCGTGTTCATGCTCGTGCCGGTGCTCTACGGCTTCGGGCTGTTCCGCTGGACCCAGATGGAGGACGTCGCCGCCGTGGCCCTCGAGCGCTCACCCGCCCAGGGGGCGGACGAGGTGGAGCGGGCGCTGCGCGCGGAGCTCCGCGACCCGGGCCTGCGGATCGTGACCCCGCCGGTGCCGGTCGACCATGGCGACCCCCGGCGCACCGAGGTGCGCGCGCCCGACGGCACCGTCCTCGCGGTGGCCGAGCACGACATCCGGGTGCCCGACTCCACCCTGCTCGACCGCGCGCTGGCGTGGGCGGGCCGGCGGCTCGCCCCGGCGGGGTCCACCGACCATCCCGACGAGGTGGCCGCGTGGCGGGAGCGGATCGGGACGCTCACCGACGCGGAGCTCGCCACGGTGGAGCTCCTGAGCCGGCAGCGCACCAACCAGCAGATCGCGGATGAGTTCGTCCTGTCGCTGGGGACGGTGCAGAACCGGGTGAGCCGCATCTACCTGCGGCTCGGCCTCGCGGCGCTCACGCGTCGCGAGCGGGCGGCGGTGGTCGCGCGTCTGGGAGACCTCATCCGGGCCGAGCGTGAGCGCCGGATGGCGACGGACGAGAGTCCGTAACCCGGCCGGCGCAGGTGATGAGGAAACTCACCTGGAGAACGTGCCTGCTCAGGTGACAATCGGCGTGGCCGCCCCGAACCCCGTCCGGCGGCTCCCCGGCACAGAAGGAGTGGCCCCGTGGCCCACCCGATCCCCACGCCCGGTTGGTGGGTGACGCATCTCGACGACACCGTCGATGCGTGCCCCTCGGCGGTCCACGCCCACGACGAGGACGCGGCCATGGTGCGCGCGGCGATCATCGTGGGACGGCACCACGGCGCCGAGGTGGTCGTCATGAGCGGGCTGGCCGACGGCCCCGTCCGGCGCCTGCGCGGGATCCCGCACCCCACCTGAGCCGCCATCCGGGCCGAGCACCGCTCGGTCCTGCGGGCGCTGACGGATGACGGCCGGCGGCGGCCATGCGACGCTGCCGCCATGCCCCGGCCCCGACCCGTCCCCGGTCGCCCGCGTCGCATCGCGGTCGCGGCGGTGTGGGGATGGTCGATCATGGCGGGGGGCGTGTTCCTCTGGCTCGCCTCGACCCGCGGCATCCCCGCCGGGCCGGAGGGCGAGCTGCTGTCCCCCGGGATCTCCCGCACGCTGCATCTGGCCGTGCTGGCCGTCGCCGCCGTGGGCCTGGTGGTCGCGCTCCGCAGACCGGCGGCCGGCGGCTGGGTCCTCGCCGTCGCCGCGATCGCGCTCGGAACGCTCGCCTCGGTGGAGTACACGCCGACCGCCGCGTTCATGGCCACGGCGATGTTCCTGCTGCCTGCATTCGCCCTGCTCGCCGCGGACCAGCCCGATCGGGGGGAGGCCGCGACGTGGGCGGTCGCCGCCGCATGCCTGGTCCTGCTGGGCGGTGGCTGGATCGCCGCCGATCGCGTCCACCGCACCGTCTTCGGCCCGTTCCACCCGCCATCCCTCACCCCCGCCCTCCCCACGGTCTCGGTGCGCTGGATGTGGAGCGGCGGGGTCACCAGCAGCACGTTCCAGGTGGTGGCGCGCCTGCGCCGGCCCGGGGCGACGGCCACGCTGCTGGTGGGACGGCGTCCGGACCTGACGGACGCCGTCGCCGGCACCACCGTCCGGGCCGACGACGACGGCATCGCGCGGCTCGCGGCGGCCGGGCTGGACGCGGACACCCGCTACCACTACGGCATCGAGGTCGACGGCCGACTGGACGACCCGCGGCGCGGCACCGTCCGGACGTTCCCCGACGGCCCGGCCTCGTTCACCATCGCCGTCGCCTCCTGCGCCACCACCGGGTCCAACGGCAGGGTGTTCGACGCCATCCGGGAGGCGCGACCGCTGCTGTACGTGCAGACCGGCGATCTCTTCTACGCGAACGTCGGCGGCAACCAGCGACGGCGTTTCCTGTCCGCGTACGACGCCACGCTCACCGCACCCGCCCAGGCGGCGCTCTACCGGGCGGTTCCCATCGCCTACGTCTGGGACGACCACGACTACGGCACCAACGACTCCGGCCGGAACGCCCGCAGCCGCCCGGCCGCGATGGACACCTACCGCAGGCTGGTGCCGCACGGCCCCCTCGCCCTTCCCGGCACCGAGGCACCGATCGCCCAGGCCTACACGATCGGGCGGATCCGCCTGCTGCTCACCGACACCCGCTCGGCCCGCGACCCCGCCTCGGCCGCGGACGGTCCCGCGAAGTCGATGCTGGGCGACCCACAGCGCCGGTGGCTGATCGACGAGGCCGCCCGCGCGGCGCGTGCCGGGCTCCTGCCGGTCTGGGTGAACCCCAACCCCTGGATCGGCCCCGCCACCGCCGGGGCCGACGGCTGGGCGGGCTATGCGACCGAGCGCCGCCGCATCGCGGACGCGTTCGCGGCGAGGGGGGTCGGCGCACTGGTGATGCTCAGCGGCGACGCCCACATGGTGGCCGCCGATGACGGCACCAACAGCGGCTACCGCACCGGGGGAGGCGGCGGCTTCCCCGTGCTGCAGGCCGCGGCGCTGGACGAGCTCGGCACCGTCCGGGGCGGCCCCTACAGCGCCGGGGCGCGGGGCGGGGCGGGTCAGTGGGGGCTCATGCGCGTCACCGACGACGGCGGGGGGACCATCCGCGTGCGGCTGGAGGGGCGCGACTGGAACGGCCGCAGGATCCTGGGCGTGGACGCCACCCTGCCGGTCCGGGTGCCCGCGCGGTGAGCGCGCTCGACCCGTCCCGGGTGACCGCCCTGGTGCCGTGCCACATCGAACCGCCGGACACGGAGCTGCTGGACGCGCTGCTCATGCACGTCGCCGCCGTGCTGGTGGTGTGCGACGGCATGCCGCCCCACGCCCGGCCCATCGCGCCGCGCCCCGGCGTGAGCGTGCTGCGGCTTCCGGTGAACCGCGGGAAGGGCCATGCGCTGTCGGCCGGCGTGGCCCGCCTGCTGGGCCATCGGCGGGTCCCGGAGGCGGTCCTGGTGGTGGACTCCGACGGCCAGCACCCGCCGGAGCTCGCCCCGCGGTTCATCGCCGCGGCGAGGACGGCGGAGCTCGTGGTGGGCGACCGGTTCGGCGACCTGCGGTCCATGCCGGTGCTGCGACGCGCCGCGAACCGGGCGGCGAGCGGTCTTCTGGCATCGGTGACGCGTCCCGACGTGCGCGGGCGGGACACCCAGTGCGGCATGCGGCTGTTGCGGGGCCGCGCCCTGCACGAGATCCCGCACCCGGTGGGTCGCTACGAGGCCGAGACCCTCCACCTCAAGCGATGCCTGCGCGCCGGCATCGCCGTGTCATGGGTGCCCGTCCCCGCCGTCTACGACGGCGCGCCGAGCTCGTTCCGGCCGGTCCGCGACGTGGTCCGGGTCGCCGTCGCGTCGCTGCGCTGAGCGCGGCACGTCCCGCGGAGCGGTCCACGGCCCGACGATTCCCACGCGCTCGGCGAGGGCGTACGCGAACCGCGCCGCCACCACGCCCAGCCCGGCCCCGAGCACGACGTCGGTGGGGAAATGGGCCCCGGCCATCACGCGCGTGACGCCGATGAGCGCGGTGAACGCCCACAACGGCACCGCCAGGGGCGGGGCCAGCCGGGCCACCACCACCACCATCGCCACCGTCACCACCACATGGCCGCTCGGGAACGACGGATAGGGCGCCCACAGGTGGTCGCCGACGGTGATGCCGGTGATCACCTCCTCGGGCCGGGGCCGTTCCCACGCGAGCCAGATCACGCGCACGCACAGGAAGGACACCACGCCGGCGAGGGCCGCCAGCAGCGCGCCGTGGAGGGGGATGCGCGGGCGCGCCAGCCACCCGGCCACCGCCCCGGCCACCGCCAAGACCGCGTAGTTGCGGAAGTCGGGGCTCACCAGGAGCCGGTCCACCCAGTCGGCGCGGGGCCGCATGGCGTGCACCGCCCGGAACACCGCCTCGTCGATCGCGGCCATCGGAGTGCGCGCGACGACGAGGCCCAGGCCCGCCGTCACGGCGGTCGCCGCCAGCAGCCCGGCCAGCCAGCGCAGCGACCACCTCAGCGGCGGCGGCGTCAGGACGGGGCGCGGCATCCGGGCGCCCCGGGCCCTGGCGAGCATGGTGAGCGGCACCAGCGCCCCGGCGGTGGCGACCGCGCCGACCACCAGCAGCGTGCGGTAGGTCCCGCTGATCTGGATGGCCCACCCCACGGCCGGCAGCGCCACGGCGCCGGCGACACTGCGCACCGCGAAGAACACCGCCGTGTACGCGCCCACCTCGCCCGGCGGGATGAGCGACGAGTAGAGCGGGAAGCCCACCGTCGACAGGACCCCGAAGCCGGCAGCTGCGGCGATCAGTCCCGGGGCCGCCTCGAGCACGCTCGACGCCGGCGCCATCGCCGCGAAACCGGCGCTCATCGCCACGACGCCGGCGACGAGCAGCGTGAGGTGCCGGTCGTCGTCCTTCGCCGCGCCCGCGGCCAGCATGGCCGCGCCGGTGACCACGCCGAAGACCACGAGCCAGAGCCCCGCCTCCGCGGTCCCGAGGCCCAGCACGCGTTCGGCGTAGAGCACGAAGAACGTGGGAAGCGCCGCGTACCCCAGCACCCACAGGCCCTGGGCGGCGATCACCAGCCGCACGCCCGGGCGGCACGCGACCCGCAGGAAGTAGGCCGGGCCCACGTGTCCGGTGGGCGGCACGGCGGCGGGCGGGGCCTCCCGGCGGCGCATCGCGGCGACCGTCGGAATGGCCAGGAGCCCCACCAGCACGGCCGCCGCGGCGAACGGCGACCAGCCGTGCCGCTCCAGCAGGGCGCCGCCACCCGCGACACCCAGCAGGCCGCCACCGAGGAGCGCGAGCTCCTCGGCCCCCGTGGCGCGGGCACGCGCCCGCGGCGGGAAGCTCTCGGCGATCAGCGTCCGGTGGGCCGTGGTGATGGTGTTGAGGCCGGTGTACGCCACCAGGGCGCAGAGGGCCAGCAGCGGGTAGACGGTCGCGTGGGCGAGCGCCACCGCCACGAGACCCAGGGCCGCCAGCAGCGATCCCGCGGCGACGAAGCCGGTGCGCCCGTGGCCGGCCGCCCGGCCCCGGTCGCTCCACACCCCCACCAGCGGCGGCACCAGCAGCCCGCTCGCGACGTTCACCAGCATGACGGTGCCGATCAGGCCGGGCGCGTCCTCGATACGGGAGAGCAGCACCGGCAGGTAGGTCGTGACGACGCCGCGTCCCAGGCCGGCCCCCAGGGCGGCGGTGCTGAACCCCGCGAGCAGCAGCATCTCGCGCATCGGGGCCGCGCGCATCGGTCAGCCCCGCCCCGTCACCAGCCGCATCGCGCCGGGCAGCACGCGGATCCCGACCGGGCCGGGACCCACGTCCTCCGAGTCGGCGATCACGGGTGAGGCGCCGCCGGTCGAGAGGCGCAACTCGGCCACGCGCCGGGTGTGCACGTCGGGTCGCCCCAGGTGGGTACCACGGCGCAGATGCCACAGCATCGCCGGGATCGCCCGGCGCCCGGGCGCGGCGAGCGCCACCAGGTCCAGCAGCCCGTCCCGTGGGTCGGCGCCGGGCGCCACCGGCAGGCCGTCGAGGTACAGCGGCAGGTTCGCCACGAACAGCTGGGCGACGTGCAGGATCCGCTCGTCCCCCCGCACGCTCAGGCGGACGTCGAGCGGGTGGAACGCGGCCAGCGCCTCGATTCCCGCCAGCAGCGCGGCCATGGGGTGCGCGGAGTTCGAGGCGTGGTACCGGGCGCGGGCCTGGGCGAGGAAGCCCACCGACACGCCCTCGACCGCGATGGTGCGCCCGGCCGCCCCGTCCACCGCGATGAGATCGACCGCGCGCGCATCGCCCAGCACCGCGAGCCGCACCGCGGCGTCGAGCTCGAGCGGCACGCCCAGCGCGTGGGCGAGGTTGTTCGCCCGCCCGGCGGGGATGAGCGCGAGCTCCGGGCCGCCGGCGGCGCACGCCGGCGCGGCGGCGTGGACGGTGCCGTCCCCGCCCACCAGCACCACGCGGGCCCCGGGCTCCGACTCCAGCAGCCGGTGCAGCTCGCCCGGGGAGTGGGTCACCACGACGCGCGGTCGCGCCCCCAGCCCCTCCATGATCGCCCGGATCCGGGCGGGGCCACGGGCGCCGCCCACCGCGCTGGCGTTCGCGTTGACCACCAGCAGCAGCTCACGGGCGTCGCCCGGCGCGGAGTGTGAGGCCACCTCCATGCGCCGAGTCTGGTCTCGGCATCCCCGCGCCGCATCGGGGCCGCACCGATGCGCTCCACGGGGAATCCGACGGGGATCAGTCCCCGGCGATCTCCGCCGCCGCCAGCCACTCCGCCTCCAGGCGGTCGCGGTCGGCGGCGATCGCCGCGCGGTCGGCATCCAGCTCGCGCAGCCGCTGGTGGTTCGTGGCGCTGGCGGCCATCTGCTCGTGCAAAGTGGCCTCCCGGGCGGCGAGCTTGTCGAGCTCGCGCTCGATGCGCTGCATGTCCTTCTTGGCGGCCCGCAGCACGGCCCCCGGCGGGGCGGCGGCCTCCCGCTGCGGCCGGACGGGCTGGGCGGCATCCCGCTCGGCGGCCCGCAGGCGCACGTACTCCTCCACCCCGCCGGGCAGGTGCCGCAGGGCCCCGCCGGGCATGAGCGCGTGGACGTCGTCGCAGACGCGCTCGATGAACCAGCGGTCGTGGCTCACCACCACCAGCGTGCCGGGCCAGCCGTCCAGCAGGTCCTCCAGCGCGGTGAGGGTGTCGATGTCCAGGTCGTTGGTGGGCTCGTCCAGCAGCAGCACGTTGGGCTCCTCCATGAGCAGGCGCATCACCTGCAGGCGCCGCCGCTCACCGCCGGAGAGATCCCGCACCAGCGTCCCGGCCCTCGCCCCCCGGAACCCGAAGCGCTCGCACATCATCCCGGCCGTCATCTCGCGGCCGTCGGCGAGGGTCGTCCGCAGCCGCACCTGCTCCAGGGATTCCAGCACCCGCAGGTCCCCCGGGATCTCCTCGGCGCCCTGGGACAGGTACGCCAGCCGGACCGTCGACCCGCGGATGACCGTGCCGGACGCCGGTTCCACCACCCCGGCCAGCAGCCGCATGAGCGTGGTCTTCCCGGATCCGTTGACCCCCACCAGGCCCACCCGGTCGCCGGGGCCCAGCCGCCAGGTGACGTTCCGCAGCAGCGGCTCCCCGCCGAAGCCGATGGTGGCGTCCTCGACCTCCACCACCGTGTTCCCGAGACGGGCGGTCGAGAACTTGAGCAGCTCGGCCCGGTCGCGCGGCTCCGGTTCGTCGGCGATGAGGGCGTTGGCCGCCTCGATGCGGAACTTGGGCTTGGAGGTGCGGGCGGGCGGGCCGCGCCGCAGCCACGCGAGTTCCTTGCGCAGCAGCTGACGGCGGCGCTCCCCCTGCTGGGTCTCCAGGCGCTCGCGTTCCGCCCGGGCGAGGACGTACGCGGCGTACCCGCCCTCGTACTGGCGGACGGTGCGGTCGGCGACCTCCCAGGTGGCCGTGCACACCGCGTCAAGGAACCAGCGGTCGTGGGTGACGACCACCAGCGACCCCTTGCGGCGCGCGAGGTGGTCGGCCAGCCAGGCCACGCCCTCCACGTCGAGGTGGTTGGTGGGCTCGTCGAGCAGGAGCAGCTCCGGCCCGTCGATGAGCAGCTTCGCCAGCGCGATGCGCCGCCGCTCCCCGCCGGACAGCGGGGCGATGGGCGTGTCGAGCCCCTGCGGGAACCGGTCGAGCCCGACCCCGCCCAGCAGGCCGTCCAGCACCCCGCGGAACACGCTGTCGGCGGCCCACTCGTGGTCGGCGCGCCCCTCCACCAGCTCCTGGCGGATGGTGCGCGCGTCGTCCAGGTCGTCGCCCTGGCCGATGAGGGCGAGCGTGAGGGACCCGGCGTGCGTGACCGCGCCGGTGTCGGGGCGCTCGTGCCCGGCCATGAGCCGCAGCAGCGTCGACTTCCCGTCCCCGTTGCGCCCCACCACGCCGATCCGGTCCCCGGCGGCGACGCCGAGCGACACGTCCTCCAGCACCGCGCGCGCCGCGTACGAGCGGGACACGCCCTGCAGGTTGACCAGGTTCCGGACGGCGGTGGACACGCCGGGATCCTGACGCATGGCGGCGCCGGCGGTGCGCGCCGCCCGGGGCCGACCTATCATCGGCCCGCGCGCCGGCCCACGGCGCGCGCATCGGGAGGGACGGCATGCGAGGAATTCCGGGTCCGCTGCTGCGCAAGGCGCGGCACGCCCGCGTGCTGCTGCACGCGCGCGAGTCCGAGGCGTTCGACCGCCGGCACGGCGTGGACACCGTCGCCGCCGCGCAGATCGCCGAGCTCACCGTGGCCGAGGGCGACGCCGGGGAGGGCCGCATGTACGTGGGCTCCCCGCCCGGTGCTCGCCCCGGACCCGTCCGGCATGACCTTCGTGGACATGGGCTCCGGGAAGGGCCGGGCCCTCATGCTGGCCGCGCTCGCCGGCTTCCCGCGCGCGGTGGGCGTGGAGTTCGGCGAGGAGCTCCACGAGGTGGCCCTGCGCAACGTCGCGGCGTTCGACCGCGGCACCGGGCTGGGCTCCCGCATCGAGTGCCGGCTGGGCGACGCCACCCGGTTCGCGTACCCGGACGGGCCGCTGATGATCTTCTTCAACAACCCCTTCCGGGCGCCCGTGCTGGGCGCCGTGCTGGACGGGCTGGAGGCGTCCCTGGCGGAGCGGCCCCGCCGCGCCGTGCTGCTCTACCAGAGCATGAAGGACGCCCCGCCGGAGTCCGGCACGGACGAGAACCTCGCGATGCTCGACGACCGTGCGTTCCTGCGGCCGGTCCCCGTGCGCCCCGCCGGCGCGTGGGGACGCCTCATGCTGCGGCCGTTCGCCCTGCGGGCCCACGAGGCCGGCCCCGCCTGAGGCGGTCCCGGCCCGTCAGCCGTCCGGGGGGTCGCTCCGGACGGGCTCCGGCGCCGGAAGGGCCGACGGCCAGGTCGAGAGGATCTGCGTCATCCGGATGGGTGCCGGGGAGAACCGCACCACGAAGACCTCGGCGCCCACGTGCCGGCCCTGCATGATCATGCCCCGCACCATCGCGTCCTCGCGGTCGCTGACCGTGGCCACGTCCTTCGGGTAGCGCTCGCCGGGCCGGCGGGCCACGACGTGCCAGCCGGGCTCCATCACCTCGTGCTCGGCGAGCACCGCCAGCAGGGGCGCCACGGCGGCCTCCGGGGTGGGACCGGTGCAGCGCCGCGTCCCCGAGCCGAGCCCCGCGGTGACGACCCACGACGCGTCCTCGTCGTGCGCACCGGTCACGGCATCAAGCCGGAACACCCAGCCGAGCAACTGGAGTCCGAACAGCGCCGTGCGTGACTCCAGCGAGACGGGCCAAGTGGCGATGTGCATGCTCAGCACGGGAGGTTCCCTCCATGGACGGGTGAGCGGGTCGCCGCGGCCTGCGCCAGGGCGAGTGTTCGGACCTGCAGCGGATCGCCGAGGATCGCGGGCGCCGCCTGCGACAGCGCCCTGCGCCCCGGAACGCCGAGCCGCTCGCCCAGCCGGGCGACGTGCGTCTTCACGGTGCTCTGCGCGATGCAGAGGGTCTCGGCGACCTCCGCGGTCGAGAGCCCGTGGGCGAGCAGGGCCAGGATCTGCCGCTGCCTCGGCGTGACCGAACCGGGCCGCGCCCCGCCGGCCCCCAGGATCCGGACCGCCGCCGGCGAGGCCACCGGTCGCCCCGCGAGGGTGTCGGTGACCAGGCGCATCACCGGCGCCCGGCCCGCGTCGATATCGGCGGCGCCGGTCGCGCCGAGCGCCAGCAGCGCCGCCTCGCGCCGCGGTGTGAGGTCGGCGGCCAGCACGAGCACCCGTGTGCCGGCGACCATCTGCGCGCCGGCGAGCGCCGGAAGGACGGTGCGCAGGGCGACGTCCTCGGTGGCCACCACGATCTCGGGCCCGCGGCCCAGCAGCAGGGACGCCTCGTGCTCGGCGTGCTCCTCCACGCGCAGCCGCAGGTGGGCGCCCTCCAGCCAGCGCACCAGCCCGGACGCCACGGGGGCCGGCCGCGCGCAGACCCCCACCAGCGTCGGCGACACCCCCCGGCGGGCGGCCGAGGCCCGGGCCCGGGAGCGCATGAGATCGGGGAGATCGGATCGCATCACCCCCCTGATGTCCGGCTCGGGCCAAAGCGTTTCATCGGCCCGGGACGATCCGTGTCGTCGTCCGCGGACGACACCAGGTGCATCCCCGGACGACTGCACAGACGCCGGATCCTCCACGCACGATGGATTCGTCCGTCCAGCGAACAGGAGTGATCCACGTGCCACGCACCCCCGCGCGATCCGCGCGCCGGTGGACCATCGGGCTGGTCTGCGCCGCCGCGCTCGCGGCCCCCTCGGCCGCCCTCGGGGCCGCCCACACCTACGCCAGCGGCACCCTCGGCGCCGGCGGCGCCTGGTCGAACCCCGCGACCGCCGTGTTCATGAACTACAACCGGATGAGCGTCACGACCTCCAGCTCGGGATCACCGACGTCGCCTCCTCCTGGAGCGGGTTCATCCAGGACAGCCCCAACAGCGCCGTGAAGGTCCGCGCGCGCTGCCGCAACGCGACAGCCGCCGCGTTGTCCGGTTACTGCACCTGGTACGACTGAGAGGACGGCCGATGACACGTGTGAACCGCAGGTCCGTCGTCGCCGCGCTCGCGGTGACCGCCGTCGCGGGGGCCGGCATCGCCGCCGCCGTGGGCTCCGGCTCGGACACCCAGCCCGCGCCGAGCGACATCGCCGTGCGGGCGGCCCTCACGGAGGCCACCGAGGTGCAGGGCCGTCCCGTCGTGGACGGCACCCTGCGCATGGTCGCCGCGGAGGACGCCGCCCGCGGCGGCCTGGGAATGTGGGCGTACCGGTCCGCCGATGGCCGCGACGAGGTGATGATCACCCGGGACGGTTCGGCGACCTTCATCGCCGGCTGCGCCGCCCCCACCGGCGCGCTGCAGCTGTGCGGCCTGCGCATGCGGGGCGGCGAGGGCGTCGTCCTGGTGGGACGCGCCGCGCCGGAGGTCGACACGGTCGTGGTGCGCTCGGCGATCGCCACCCGGACGGTGCCGTCGGTCGCCGGCCACTGGATCGCCCTGCTCCCCGAGGCGCCGGGTGATCCGGATGCGGCGTTGCCGACCGGTGTCACCGCCCTGTCCGGCGGCGCCGTCGCCGGCGAGGCCGACCCGCGCCTGCCGGGCCGCTGATCCCCGGGGCCCGGGGCTGACCGGGCCGGCTCAGCGGGGCGGATGCCGTGGTCCCCGCGACCACGGCATCCGCCCTGCTCAGCCGGCCGTTCCGGTCACCCTCCCGGACGCCCCGCGGGGATCGTGGCCATCACCGCGCCCGCCGCGTCGAGCGCCTCGATGCGCTCCGGCAGCCCCAGCGGCGCGCCGGCAGACGCCGCGCCCACCACCAGGAACACGCCGGTGCCTACCGCGCCGTCCACCGTCGAACCGTCGCCGTACACCGCGCGCACGCCGACGGCCCCGGCCGGCGCCCTGCCCACCACCGCGTCACCGAACGCGGTGCCCGCCGCCAGGCACACCCGCGCGTCGGATGGGCCGGCCGGCTCCGGGCAGGCGCCCACCGCCACCTGCTCCGGCCCGGTGGCGGTCTCGACGCCCACCACAAGCAGGGTGCCGCGATCCCGCGTGCGGACGCTCCACAGGTCCCAGGTCCCGCCGCGCGCCTCGGTACGCAGCAGGGGGGTGAGCGAGCCCGGCACCGGCGTGAGACCCGACACGTCGGGCGCCGGGAGCGTGAGGGTGTCCACCCCGCGCTGCACCGGCTCGGACGGCGTGAGCAGCCGGTACGCGGCGACCGCCCCGCCGGCGGCGAGGGCGACGGCCAGGGCCACCGCCACGGCCATGCGCAGCGCGGGGCGCCGCACCGGCCGGGGCGTGGGCATGCCCCGCTCGGCCGGATCGGTCGCGACGATGCCCTCCAGCAGCGCCATCCCCCAGGGAGAGACCGCGACCTCCGCGGGCGACACCGCCAGCGGGTCGGCCATCGCCAACCGGGCGCGCAGGTGATCGGGGGCGTTCATTCGATGTCCTCCAGCAGTCCGGGTGCCCCGGCCGCGCGGGCGGCGTGGTCGGGGAGCAGTGCGTGCAGGCGCTTGCGCGCGCGGTGCAGGCGCACGCGCGCGGCGACGGCGGTGCATCCGACGGCCTTCGCCGCCTCCGCGGGGGTGAGCTCGTCCCATGCGACCAGCAGGAGGAGCTCGCGTTCCCGGGCCGGCAGCTCGCGCAGGGCCGCCGTGTGCGCGACCGTCAGCACGGGCGGCTCCGGCAGCTGGGTCACCAGCCGGGCCACCAGCCGCGACCTGCGGTGGTCGCCGCGGAGCTGGTTGGCGCGCACCTTGCCCGCGACCCCGAGCAGCCACGGCCGCTCGTCTCCGGCCGGGATGTCCTCCAGCCGCCGCCAGGCGACCATGAAGGTCTCGGCCACCAGGTCCTGCACGCGTTCGGCGTCCGTGTCGCGACGCTGCGCCCAGGCGGTGACGGTTCCGGCGTGCTGCCGGAACAGCCGCTCGAAGTCCTCCCGCCGACGGTCGTGGATCTCGCTCATCACCCTCCTGATGTCCGGACGATGGCGAAACGTTTCGTGTTCGTCCAAATCGGCCGTACGGCGGGCCGGGGGGTGACGTTCGGCCCGGACGCACGGAGAAAGGGCCGGACCCCCATCACACCGGCGGCCCCCGGCCGGTTAGGATCGCCAGTCGGTGACGCCGCCCTCGCGGCGCGCCTGGGCCGCCCGCGGCCGAGATTGCGGGTATCGAACGAACAGCGGGTGACGTGGACCGGCCTCAGCGGTTGCGGGCAGACGCCTGCGGGGCCTCGCACGCTCACCCGGGCACCGGCGAGTTGGTGGGGGATCTGAATGAAGATCGCGGTCTGCGTGAAAGAGGTACCGGACGCCGGCCCAGGCCGTCGAATGGACCCGGCGACCCTGCGGCTGGACCGCTCTGGTGAGCGGTCGCTGAACTCCTACGACCTGAACGCGGTCGAGGAGGCCCTGCGCCTGAAGGAGGCTGCGGGCGAGGGCGAGGTCGTGCTGGTCTCGATGGGCCAGGAGAAGGCACTCGAGTCGATCCGGAAGGCCCTCGCGATGGGCGCCGACCGGGCCGTGCTCGTGTCGGATGAGGGCGCGGTTGGCTCCGACCTCGTCGCCACCAGCTACGTGCTGGCGAAGGCGCTGGAGCGCGAGGCCCCGCAGCTGGTGCTGTTCGGGCAGTCGGCGCAGGACTCCGACGGCGCGGTGCTCTGGGCATCCGTCGCCGAGCGCCTGAAGTTCCCGATGGTGTCCCAGATCTCCGAGCTGGAGGTCGCGGGCGGGACGATCACCGCCAAGCGGCAGACCGAGTTCGGCTACGACCGGATCCAGTCCCCGCTCCCCGCGGTGCTCGCGGTCGCCGACTCCCTCAACGAGCCGCGCTACCCGTCGCTCAAGGGCATCATGGGCGCCAAGAAGAAGCCGCAGGACGTCGTCTCCCTCGCCGACATCGGCGTCGAGGCGGACCGGGCCGGCCAGGCCGGGTCGCGCACCACGGTGAGCGCCCTCGCCCCGCCGCCGTCCCGTGGGGACACGGTGAAGATCGAGGACGACGGCACCGCCGCCCAGAAGGTCATGGAGTTCCTGGTGGAAAGGAAGTTCGCATGAGCACGCTCGTCTTCCTCGAGCACCACGGCGACGCGATCCAGAAGGGCTCCCTCGGGCTGCTCTCCAAGGCCGCGTCCCTCGACCCCGACACCTCGGCGGTCATCATCGGGTCCGGCGTGTCCGGCCTCGCCTCGCAGGCGGCCCAGTACGGCGCCGCCAAGGTGTTCGTCGCCGACGACGCGAGCCTGTCGGCCCCGCTGCCGCAGCCGCGCGTCGACGTGATCGCCGCCCTGGTGCAGCAGCACGGGTTCGAGAACGTCCTGTTCGGCGCGTCGGTGCTGGCCTCCGACATCGCCGGCGGCCTGTCGGCCCGCCTCGACGCCGGTCTCAACTGGGACCTCAGCGACCTGGCGGTCGAGGGCGGCGCCCTCGTCGGCACGCGCTCGGCCCTGGGCGACACCATCGTCGCGAACGTCGGCTGGAGCTCCACGCCGCGCCTCGCGCTGGTGCGGGCCGGCTCCTTCGAGCCCGCCGAGCGCCCGGCCGGCGGCGCGGTGGAGTCCGCGGCGGTGTCCCTGCAGGACTTCTCCGGCAAGGCCACCATGCTCGACCAGGCCCATGAGGTCGCGTCGGGCCCCTCCATCGAGGAGGCCGACATCCTGGTGACCGGTGGCCGCGGCCTCGGTGCCCCGGAGGCGTTCTCCAAGCTGGAGGAGCTGGCCGGCCACCCGCGCGGTGGTGGACTCCGGCTGGTACCCCTACCCCACCCAGATCGGCCAGACGGGCAAGACCGTCGCGCCGAAGCTGTACATCGGCGCGGGCGTGTCGGGCGCCATCCAGCACAAGGTGGGTATGCAGTCCTCGCAGACGATCGTGGCGATCAACAAGGACGCCAACGCCCCGATCTTCGACTTCAGCGACTTCGGGATCGTCGGTGACCTGCACGAGGTCATCCCGGCGCTCACCGCGCTGGTCAAGGAGCGCAAGGGCTAGATCGACGGCACGGGGGTCCCGGGCGACCGGGATCCCCGTCCGGATCCGCCTCCTGCGGGGGCGCCGGGGCGGATCGCCCTGGCGGGTGTTGCGGGGAACGGGTTGTCAGCGATGGGTGGGCGGCCTATACATATCGCCAAACTCGCCGATCCCGGAGCCCGCCCGTGCGTCGTCACCCCTTCCGCCTCGCGGTCGCTCTGGCCGCCGCAGGCGTCATCGCATCCATCCCCGCAGCGGCGGTGAGCGCGGCCCCGGCCGAGGACCGCCTCGTGATGGCGAAGCTGGTCCCCTTCTCCGAGCAGGCCGCCCGCGACGTCGCCGAGCGCGCGGGCGTCGTCCTCGACGGCACGATCCCCGAGATCGGCTGGGCGTCGTACACCATCCCCGGCGACGTGCGGCGCGGCCGCGAGGCGCTGCTGCGCACCCCCGGCGTGTGGAGGATCGACCACGGCACCGGTGCCGCCCCGCGCGTCGACCTCATCCCCAGCGACACGATCTTCACCCAGCCCGGGTCGGTCGCCGCCGGCCAGCTCACCGCGAGCTGGAACTGGCACTGGGTGATCACCAACTTCCCGGCGGCGTGGGACATCGCCCGCGGCGACGCGAACACGCGCGTTGCGGTGATCGACAGCGAGTTCGACACCGAGCACCTCGAGCTGAAGCCCAAGCTGCTCACCGGTAAGAACCTCGACTCGGGCACCGCGGCGTACCGCACGACCTCCGTGCGGGCGAACGCGCAGGACTTCGGCACGCTGCACGGCTCGCACGTCGCCGGCCTGGTGGCCGCCGTCAGCGACAACGCCAACGGTGTCACCGGCGCCTGCTTCGACTGCGTGGTGATCCCGTACAAGATCGGCCTGCGGGGCGGACCGCCCGGTGGGACGCAGACCACGGACGCCAAGTTCGTGCGCGACCTCACCGAGGCCCTCGTCGACATCGCCGGACGCGACGACGTCCGTGTCGTGAACATGTCGCTGGGCACCGACCGCCTGCATCCGCCGATGCAGGACGCGGTGAACCTCGCGCTCTCCCGCGGCAAGGTCCTCGTGGCCTCGGCGGGCAACGGCCAGCTGAACAACCCCGGCGTCCCGAACTACCCGGCCTCGTTCCCCGGGGTCATCGGCGTCGGCGCGACGCAGCCCGACGACAACATCGCCCCGTTCAGCACCAACGGGGACTTCGTCGACGTGTCGGCACCCGGCCACGGCATCGTCTCCACGTGGGACACCCGCGTGCCCGCCAACGCCCAGCCGCCGGTGACCCCGCCCACCCACGGCATCGGGTTCGTGAACCTGTCCGGCACGTCCATGGCCACGCCGATGACCGCGGGCCTGGCCGCCCTCATGCTGCAGCTGCGCCCGGATCTCACGGCCGCGGAGATCCAGGGCCTGCTCGAGTCGAGCGCGGTGGACCTGGGTGCCCCGGGGCGCGACCCGGTGTTCGGGGCCGGCCGCATCGACGCCGTCGCGGCGCTCCGCGCGACCCAGGCGTTCACGCGGCCGCCCGATGCGCGCCGCGCGCTGCGCGTGTTCTGGGCGTGCGAGCGCGGGAGCCTGGATCTGCCGGCGGGGCTCCCCCGGTTCGTGGCCGTCCCGGTCGGATCGCGCCTGGTCTGCAAGGGCCGCACCCAGCCGGCGGTCCGGTCCTCGGTGCTCCAGATCCAGCGCTACGCGGTGCGCGGCGGATGGCGCACGATCGGCACCGTGAAGACCAGCAACCGCGGCCGGTTCGGGTTCACCCGACGGCTTGCGACGGCCGGCAACTGGCGGATCCGCGTGGCCTTCGCGGGGAACGGCGCGATCCGCCCGGGCGACTCGCTCGCCGTCCGGGTGCGGGCCACCCCGGTCTCCTGACGCGCGTCGGCGCGCCCGGGGCCCTCGGGCCCCGGGCGTTCGGGATCAGCCGGCGGTGGCCGCCTTGGCGGCCCGCATCGCCCGCACGTGGATGATGCCGGCGAGCACCAGCACCACCAGGGCGAGCAGGCCGTGGAGGCCGCCCACCCAGGTCTCGCCCTCGGCGAGGCCCACCTGGGCGATGCCGGCCACCAGCAGCCCGGCGGACGGCGCGATGGCCTTCCAGTTGCCCCACCGGGCGACGAAGCCGTGGAGGGCCGTGAGGACGATGAGCACCAGCACGGCGTTGCCGACATGCTTGTGCGCGTCCAGGGTGTCGGCGCCGAACGTGTACGCCGCGATGAGGTAGACCTGCACGAAGACGCCGAGCCCGACCAGGGCGGCGAGGGCCGATTCGGCCTTGAGCACATTGGTTTTCATGCGCCCCAGCCTACCCGGCGCGAGCGGCGGGGACCGGCGGAACGGGCCCGTCAGTGGTCGCGGGGATGCACCAGCAGGGTCGAGCACGGGGCGTCGAGGGTGAGCCGCTGGGAGAAGCCGCCCAGCACGCTGCGTTCGGCCGCGCTGCGGGCGCTGGCCATCACCAGCAGGTCGCAGCCGGCCTCCCGGGCCCATCGGGCGACCTCGCGCGCCGGGCTGCCCTGCAGCACCACGGGCTCCTCGTCGCCCTCGGCGAGGCTCGCGACCCAGGCGGTTGCCGCCTCCAGCAGCGGGCCGGAGTCGGGCATCACGCCGCCGCCGATGCCGGCCGCCAGGTTCACCAGGAACGACGGCGGCTCCACGCAGTGCACCACCGACAGGCGCGCGGTGCCGCGCAGGGCGCGCGCCACCTCCAGCGCCCGCCCGGCGGCGGAGGAGTCGTCGACGCACACGGCGATACGGGAGAAGGCGCTCATGGGACGAGCATAGCCCCGGGCGGGCGGTGTCAGGCGGACGCCGGGACCGGCGACGGCGCGGGACGGCGGACGGTGAGCGCGGTGACCGCGATCGCGGGGATGATCGCGACCGGCCACATGGCCATCCGGATGTCCCCGGTGGCCGCGGCGGCCTGCCCGATGACCAGGTTGGCGGTGACCGCGGCCGAGAAGCCGCCCAGGTTCACCAGCCCCGAGGCCGCTCCGGCCCGTGCGGCGGCATTCCCGGCACGGGCGATGTCGAAGCCCAGCAGGCCCGCGGCGCCGCCGGCGCCGGTGAGCAGCAGCGTGCCGGCCAGCAGCGCGGGCGGGACATGCCCGGGCCACGCCAGGACCGCCGTCCAGGCGCCGCAGAGCACGGCGGCATGGGCGCGCAACAGGGCCGGGCGGGTTCCGATGAGCCCCAGCAGGATCGCCGCCCCCGCGAACGCCGCGACGGTGGCCAGCAGGTGTGCCCGGGCCGGGCCGGCGGCCATGCCCTCGCCGCGGACCAGGAAGGGGTACCCCCACAGCGCGGTGACGGTGACGAACGGGCCCATCAGGCCCATGTGGACCCAGAACCCGTGGCGGGTGGCGGGGGTGGCCAGCGCGATGCGCAGCGCGGTGCGGATGGGCTCCGGGTTCGCGGGCCGCGGCGGGGCGCCCGCCGGGGCGTCGCGCACCAGCAGCATGCAGGCCCCGGCCATCGCCAGCGTCAGCAGGCCGGTGGCCAGGAAGGTGGCGGTCCAGCCGAGCGCATCCAGGGAGGCGCCCAGGGGGACGGTCGTGAGGATCTGCCCCAGGGCTCCCGCAAGTCCGGCCAGGCTGGCCAGCAGCGCGTAGCGGCTCGCGGGGAACCAGCTGTGGGCCAGGCGCAGGACGTTCAGGAAGATGCAGGCGTCCCCGATGCCGATGAGGGCGCGGCCGGCGATGGCGACCTCCAGCGAGCCGGCCAAGGCGAAGGCCAGCTCCCCCGCGCCCATCAGCAGCAGGCCGATGGTGAGGGTGCGCCGCGGGCCCAGGCGGTCGGCCGCCAGGCCGGCGGGGACCTGCATGGCCACGTAGAGGGCGAGCTGCAGCGCCGAGAGGACCGCCAGCTGCCCGGGGGTGACACCCAGGCGGGACTCCGCGTCCAGCGCGGCCACCCCGAGCGCGTTCCGGTGGAAGAGCGCGGTGAAGTAGAAGCCGGCGGCGAGTCCCCAGACCGCGGCGCCCGGCAGACGGCGCCCGCGTCGTTCCGTCCGTCTTAGATGCATGTTGCATTTGTAGACGATGCATCTGCGCGGCGCAAGGACGCCCAGCGTCCGCGCTAGTGTTGGGACATGGCACGCCCCACCGTCCCGGCGGCGAAGGACCGGGCTCTCGAGTTCGTGAAGGAGCGGATCCTCGACGGCACCTACGCCGGCGGGGAGCTGCTGAGCGAGGGCGAGATCGCCGACGCGCTCGGCGTGAGCCGCACGCCGGTGCGGGAGGCGTTCCTGCTGCTGGAGGCCGACGGTCTCATGCGCCTCTACCCCAAGCGGGGCGCGCTGGTGGTTGCGGTCTCACCCGACGAGGTCCGCGACGTCATGGAGACCCGCCTGCTGGTGGAGCGGCACGCCGCCGAGCGGGTGGCCACTCAGGGGCCGGACCTGGCGAAGCTGCTGGAGACGCTGGTGCGTCAGCAGGAGCGCCTGCTGGCGCGGCGCGACCACACCGGGTTCGTGCAGGCCGACCGCGAGTTCCACCGGGCGATCGTCGCCGCCGCCGGCAACGTGATCCTGGAGCGGCTCTACGACTCCCTGCGCGACCGGCAGCGCCGCATGGGCGCCATGTCGATCGCCCGGGACCCGAGCCTGGCCGACCGGTACATCACCGACCACCGGGAGATCGCCGCGGCGCTGGCCGCGCGCAACCCCGACGCTGCGGTGGACGCCGTGACCCGCCACCTCACCATCGCGGCCGACGGGATCGCCGGGGCCGTCAGCCCGCCTCGGCCAGACTGACCTCCAGGCCCTCCGCGAGCTGGCGCACGTGGCCGCGCACCGCCGCGGCCTGGCCGATCTCGTCGAGCACCGGCGGGGTGGGCGCGGTGGCGAGGCCCGCGCGGGCGTGGGCGTCCATGGTCAGCACCAGCCGCGCCAGCTCCCGCTGATGTTCGCCGATCCACGCCAGGGTGGCCGTCGCCAGGCCGTCCGCGGCGGGCCCCAGGTGCTCCTCCAGCCCGTGCAGGTACAGGCGCACCCAGCCCATGAGCCGGAGCCGCCGCTCGAGGCCGGCGTCCAGTGACGGATCCGAGCCCGGGGTGGTCTGCCACTGCAGGTGCTGCTCCAGCGCGATCGCCCCCTCGGCGCGGGCCAGGTGGGCCGCCATCTCCTCGTGCTGGGCGTCGAGCCAGCCGTCCAGCTCGTCCGCGAAGCCCCGCAGGCGGTCGGACAGGGGCGGGTCGGCGACCGCCTCGGTGGCCTCCGCGAGCAACCGCAGATGGGCGCGGATGCAGCCGTCGTCGGCGGGCTGCCGCACCGGGTGGGATGCGCCCTCCTGCTCCACCAGCGCCCGCAGCCGGGCGCCGTTGGCACCCATCCAGCGCAGCACCTCGGCGGCGCGGACGGGCGGGTGGGGCGCTGCCGGAGCGGTGTCGGGGTCCATCCAGGGATGGTAGCCCGCGCCAGGGGAGTGGGCACGACGGGCCTCCGACTGGCAGGATGCGGCCGTGCGCACGCGCGTCGTCGTCACCGGGCTCGGCGTGGTGTCCTCCATCGGGATCGGTGCGGACGCCTTCTGGAGCGCGCTCCTGGACGGGGTGTCCGGAGCGCGTCTCGTGGACGTGGAGGGCATCGGCACCATCACCGCGTTCACCGTGGACGCCGATGAGGTCGCCCGCGAGCGGTTCGGCCAGCGCGAGGTCCGCAGGATGGACCGCGCCGGGCGCATGGCCGCCCTGGCCGGGGCGCTGGCCCTGGACGAGGCCGGCGAGCTGGGCTGCGCGCCCGAGCGGGTCGGGGCCGTGCTGGGATCCGCCCACGGCGGCGCCGAGACCCTCATGGAGGCCCACCGGACCTTCCTCGAGCGCGGCGCCGACCGGGTGAGCCCGTTCTCGGTGGCCCTGTCGCTGCAGAACTCCCCCGTCGCGGCCATGACCCGGATGCTCGGCCTGCGCGGCCCCTCCGGGTCCTGCGGCACCGCGTGCGCCGCGGGGACGGACGCCATCGGGATGGCGGTGTCGGCGATCCGTGACGGACGGGCCGACGTGATGCTCGCCGGCGGGGCCGAGGCCCCGTTGTCGCCCGTGGTGGTGGCGGGCTACCTGCAGGCGGGGGCCCTCACCCGCAGCACGGACACCGGGTCCGCATCACGCCCCTTCGACGCGCACCGCGACGGCTTCGTGATGGGCGAGGGCGCCGGCGTGCTGGTGCTGGAGAACCGCGACCACGCGCTGGCCCGCGGCGCCACAATCCTCGCCGAGATCGCCGGCTACGGCTCCAGCTGCGACGCCGCCCACCTCACCGACCCGGACCCGGACGGCACCGGCGCGGCGCGGGCCATCACCGCGGCGCTGGCCGACGCGGGCCTGGCACCCGCCGACATCGGATACGTCAACGCCCACGCCACATCCACGCCCGCCGGCGACGTCGCGGAGGCCGCGGCCCTCACCAGGGCCGGCCTGGCGGGCGCGCCCGTGTCGGCCACCAAGGCCAGCCACGGCCACGGCCTCGGCGCGGCCGGCGGCATGGAGGCGGTGGCCACGGTGCTCGCGATCCACCGCGGCGTGCTGCCCCACACGCGCAGCCTGGCCGACCCCGATCCGGCCATCACGCTGGATCACATCACCGAACCGCGGACCCTCAACGTGGATGCCGCGATCTCGAACTCATTCGGTTTCGGCGGTCATAACGCCACCCTCGTGCTGGCCAGGCATATTCATCCCTGAAGATTTGCCCGGTGGCTCAGTCCCCCGGGCGATCGTGCCGACACTCACCCCAGGCGTCCGGCGACGGGCGCCCGAGGGGCGACGGGGATGGCGCCGCTCCCAGGACACCCCCCTCTTCGGAGCGCATCATGGACGACTCCGCGCCGGTGGTCCGGACGGACTTCGACGCCGTGGACCGCACCCGCCTGCTGGGCATCGACGAGTCCACGTTCACGACGATCCGCGAGGCCGCGCCGCTGCTGCGCGAGACCGCGGACCGCATCGTGTCGACCTTCTACCGGCGCGTCGGGCAGATCCCGTCGCTCGGGAGCCTGGTGGGCCGCCACTCCAACGTGGACCGGCTCTCGAGCACGCTGCGGCAGTACCTCCTGGACTTCCTGGACACGCGCCTGGACGAGCGCCACGTGGCCTCACGCATGCGCATCGCCGAGGTCCACGACCGCATCGGCCTGCCGGTGGACGCCTACATCGCCCAGATGTCCACGATCCGCGAGGTGTGGTCGGCGGCGGTCTGGGAGACCCACGCCGCGGCCAAGCGCACGCCGGCGCAGAGCGCGGCCTACGTCGCCGCCCTGGACAAGCTGCTGTCGTTCGACGAGGGGCTCGTGTGCCGGTACTTCACCGACGCGCTGGAGCGGACCCTCGGCGAGGCGCAGGACCATCACGAGCGCACCCGTGAGCGCCAGCGCGAGCTGAACGACCTCGCCGGCCAGCTGGCCGCCGCCGCCGAGGAGTCCTCCGCCGCGGTGGAGGAGATGTCGGCCACCGCGGAGACCGTCGCCCAGAATGTGACCAACGCGGCCCAGCAGGCCCAGGCCGCGGCCGACGCGACCGACAGCGGCAACACGGCCCTCCAGGCGACGCAGGGGTCGGTGACCCGGGTGGGCGAGGCCACCGAGCAGCTCGGCGCGGCCGCCGGCGACCTGGAGGCCAGCTCCGCCCGGATCGGCGAGATCTCGGCGATGCTCAAGGACACCGCCGACCGCATCAACCTGCTCGCGCTCAACGCCGCCATCGAGGCGGCGCGGGCCGGCGACGCCGGCCGCGGGTTCGCCGTGGTGGCCGACGAGGTCCGCAAGCTGGCGGAGTCGACCCAGGTGCGCCTGGTCGAGTCCAGCGCCGCGGTGGAGGAGATGCAGCGCTCGATCGACCTCGTGCGCAACGCCGGCGAGGTCACCACCCGCGAGGTGCTGGAGCTGGTGAGCGCCACCCAGGAGGTCGGCAGCCGCTTCTCGGAGATCGGCGCCGCGTCCGCCGCCACCAGCGCGACGCTGGCGGACATCGCCGCGGCCTCCGAGGAGGTCGCCGCGGCCGCCGGGGAGACCGGGCGGGCGTCCACGGAGGTGGCGCACCTGGCCGAGAACGTGAAGTCCGTGGCCGACGCGATCTGACCGGTGGCCGGGGGCGGGCGCGCCGCGCCCGTCCCCGATCCGGTGTTCCAGCCCTGTCACACACGTTCGGCCGATGGCCCAGGTGCCGCTACGGTGGACGCGGGACCCCTCGCCCAAGGAGGACAGGGATGACCGACAGCAGCACCAAGTGCATCGCGATGATCGCGCACGACAACCGCAAGCAGGACCTGCTCGACTGGGCCCGGTTCAACCGCGGCACCCTGGTGGGTCACGACCTGTGCGCCACCGGCACCACCGGCCGCCTGCTCGCCGACGAGCTCGGCCTAGACGTGCACCGGTTCCTCTCGGGACCGCTGGGCGGCGACCAGCAGGTGGGCGCCGGCGTGGCCGAGGGCCGCATCGACATGATCATCTTCTTCTGGGACCCCCTGGAGCCGCAGCCGCACGACGTGGACGTGAAGGCCCTGCTGCGCGTGGCGGTGGTGCACAACTGCCCGATCGCGTGCAACCGCGCGACGGCCGACTTCCTGCTCTCCAGCCCGCTGATGCACCGCGCGTACGCGCCGATGGCGACGGTCGCCTGAACCACCGCGCGTCGTGACCGGGAGTAGCGTCCCGGTCGTGCGGCGCGTTCTCACCACCGGCTTCGTCGTCGTCGTGCTCGTCGGCGTCTTCGTGTTCGTGCTGCCGCGGATCGCGGACTACGGCACGGTGTGGGACATCCTGTCCGGGGTGGAGCGGCGGGACCTGCTGATCCTGCTCGCCGCGGCGCTCGTCAACGTGCTCACGTTCCCGCCGCCATGGATGGCGGCGGTGCCGGGCCTGGGGTATCGGCAGGCGATGGTGCTCACCCAGGCGTCCACGGCGGCCTCCGCGGTGCTGCCGGGCGGCGACGTGGTGGGCATGGGCACGCAGTACGCGATGCTCAAGGGCTGGGGCTTCGGCGGCCAGCAGGCCGGGCTGGCCGTGGTGGTGACCGGCGTGTGGAACCAGCTGGTGAACGTGGCGTTCCCGGTGAGCGCGGTGCTGATGCTGTCCTGGCACGGCGAGGCGCCGGCGCAGCTGCGAATCGCGGCGATCATCGGCGCCGTCGTGTTCGCGATGGTGATCGCCGGGTTCGTGATCCTGCTGGCGCGGGAGGGCCACGCACGCGGCATCGGCAACCTCGCCGCGCGGATGGCGGCGCGGGTGATGGCCGTCATCGGGCGGGTGCGGCGCCCGGCGTGGGGCGACGCGGCGGTGCGCTTCCGGAACCAGAGCGTCGCGCTGGTGCGCACCCGCTGGCCGCACCTCACCGTCGCAACGATCCTGGGCCACATCACCGTCTTCCTCGTGCTGCTGGCGGCGATCCGGGCGGTGGGGATCGACGCCGGGCAGGTGAGCGCGGTGGAGTGCTTCGCCGCCTGGTCGCTCATCCGCATCCTCACCGCCGTCCCCATCACCCCGGGCGGGCTGGGCGTGGTGGAGCTGGGGCTCACCGGCGCGCTGGTGGGGTTCGGCGGCGACCAGGAGCCGGTCGTCGCCGCCGTGCTGGCCTACCGGGTGCTCACGATGGTGCCGCCCATCGCACTGGGCGGCCTGTGCCTCCTCATCTGGAGGCGCATGGCACCGCGCCGCGCCGCCGCGGCCACCGGTCCCGGCGCTCCCGGCTGACGAGCTGCGCCCCGGGGCACGCGCTCCTGCGAGCCAGATCAGGGCAGCGGCCGCTCCAGGCGATCCCGCTCCCGCCCCTCCGAGTCGAGGTAGCGGAACACCACCCGCCCGGGCGAGACGTCCACCCGCAGCAGGCCGAACGGCAGGATGTAGACGTCCGCGTCCGGGCTGCGCGGTGTGCCCCCCTCGCTGGCCGGCGCGCCGCCGGTGCCCACCGTGAGCAGCGGGAGCCCCGGTGCGTCGGGGGACTCCCGGCGCTCGTAGGCGTGCAGGTGGCCGCTCAGCACCGCGGCCACCGGGCGGCCCGCCAGCGCCCGCAGCACCGGGTTGCCGGGCTTCAGCGGCTGGTGCACCACCACGAACCGGGCCGCGGGACCGGGCCGGGACAGCGCGCGGCGCAGGAACGGGACGTCACCCGCGTCGCCCAGCAGCCCCAGGCCCACGAACTGCAGGGGTCCGTACCGCAGGTCGAAGCGGTCACCCTCTCCGGGCCACTCCAGCGCGTCCACCAGGGCCCGACGCCCCTCCTCGAACACGATGTCGTGGTCGCCCACCACGCCGTAGTGCGGGGTGTTGGCCATCAGCTCCCGCAGCGGCCGGAAGATGTTGGGGTCCAGCAGGTCCGGGACGGCGGCCAAGTAGCTGTTGTCGCCGGTGGTCATCAGCAGCCGCGGCCGCTGCGCCAGGGCGGTGGCCGCCACGGCCCGCTCGCCGTCGGTGTTGGCGCCGTAATCCCCGAAGGCCACGAACGTGAGGGTGCCGGTGAGGGCGGTGGGCGCGGTGGTGAAGGTGCCGGTGGCCGCGCCGGCGTCCCCGGCGCGCGCGGTCCAGCGGTAGGCGGTGTCGGGCCGCAGCCCGGTGAGGGTGCCGTCACGGCCGGTCACCACGGTGCCGTCGGGGGCGGTCGCCGTGAGCGTCACCGGCCGGCCGTCGCGGGCGATCCACCGCAGCCGGGCGTCGCGCTCGGTGACGCGCACCAGGTACGGGCCGCGGGCGAACGCCTCGGCCGCGGCGGCGGGCGCGTCGTCACCACCGCGCGTGCCGATCACCAGCGCCGACGCGCCGGCCGCCACCACGGCGGCGACGATCACGGCGAGGCGGCGGGGGTCCATGTGACGATGATGCCCCAGCCGGTGCCCGGTGGGCCCGGGGATATGGTTCCGGTGTGGCAAACCCCTCCGCCGCGACCCACGCACCGGCCCCGCCGGAC
>LNFM01001826.1_pt1 | contig 61136 bp, 53 predicted proteins | sample 596031 | NCBI WGS metagenome assembly LNFM01 (sample SAMN04254537, study PRJNA301005) | activated carbon metagenome | isolation source: dual media filters at the Ann Arbor, Michigan drinking water treatment plant | place: USA: Ann Arbor | reverse complement strand
AGCGCGCGCGCCATCCCCTCCTTCTGGCTCTTGCCTTCGTGGCGCATCACGCTTTCGGCGATCTGGTGGCCGATCGTGTAGACGGGATCGAGCGCCAGCGCGGGCTCCTGGAAGATCATGGAGACGGTCTGGCCGCGAAACGCCGAAAGCTCCTCGTCGTTCATCGCCAGCACGTCGCGGCCCAGAACCTTCACGGTGCCCGAAATCTGCGTCCGCTTCTTCGGCAGCAGCCGCATCAGCGCCCGCAAGGTCACGCTCTTGCCGGAGCCGGATTCGCCGAGCAGGCCGAGCACCTCGCCCTCGCCGAGCGAGAGCGAGATGTCGTTGACGGCATGCACGGTGCGCTCGCCGGTGAAGCGGATGTTGAGGTCGCGAATTTCGACGAGATTGGTCATGCGAGTTTGGGCACCTGCGCGTGATAGTCGGTGGCTCGCTGGAACGCCGCGCCGATGCGCACCAGCCCGGCTTCGTCGAAGGCGCGGCCGATCAGCTGCATGCCGACCGGCAAGCCGGCTTTAGTGAAGCCTGCGGGAATCGAGAGCGACGGCAGGCCGAGATAGTTGATCGGACGGGTGAACTTCGTGATCCGCTGGATCACGGCTTCGGCGTCGCGGCTGTTGCCGACATCGCTCTCGGCAATGGTCACCGCCGGCATCGGCGCCACCGGCGCAATCACGGCATCGGTGCCGGTCACCGCTGCGAGGTACGCGGCGAGCGCCGGACCGCGCCAGCGCATCGCCTCGAGATAGGTCACGCCGGGAATGGCGAGCCCGTTCTGCAGCCGCATCAATACCTGCGCGCCGTAATCCTGCGGTCGCTCGATCAGCCAGCGCTTGTGGAAGGCAGCGGCTTCGGTCGCGAGCACGATCTGGCAGGCGGCGGTGAGCTGGCGCTGGTCCGGCAGTTCGACCTTGACGATTTCGGCGCCCTCTTTCCTGAGCGTGGCGATGGTCTCATCCAGTACCCGCGCCACCTCGGCATCGAGATCGTCGACATAGAAGGCGGTAGGCACGCCGATCTTCAAGCCCTTGAGCGAGCCCGTGGTCGCCGCCATGTAGTTCGGCACCGGAAGCGTCGAGGCGGTGGGATCCTCGGGATCGGCCCCCGCCATCAGCCCCACCAGCAGCGCGCAGTCTTCGACCGTCTGCGCGAGCGGCCCGACCGTATCCAGCGACTGCGACAACGGCATCGCGCCGGCGCGGCTGATGAGGCCGACCGTGGTCTTGAAGCCGGTGACGCCGCAAAAATGCGCGGGCATCCGGATCGAGCCGCCGGTATCGGAGCCCAGCGCCGCAAAGGTCAGCCGCGCGCCGACCGCCGAGCCGGAGCCGGACGACGAGCCGCCGGTGATGTAATCGACATTCCAGGGATTGCGCACCGCGCCATAGTGCACGTTGTGGCCGGTCGGCCCATAGGCGAATTCCACCATCTGCAGCGAGCCGAGCCTGACAGTGCCGGCGTCCTTCAGGCGCTGCAGCGCGGTCGAGGTCGTCGTCGGCACGAAATCGCGGCGGATCTTCGAGCCGCAGGTCACGACCTTGCCGGCGTCGTAATACATGTCCTTGTGCGCCAGCGGCACGCCGTGCAGCACGCCGGCAATGTTGCCCTTGGCAAGCGCCGCGTCGGCGGCATCAGCGGCGGCGAGCGCTTCGTCCGCCTCGATCGCCATGAACGCGTTGACGCGCGGCTGCCATTGCGCGATCCGGTCGAGGCAGGACTGCGTCACCTCGCGCGAGGAGAGTTTCTTGGCCGCGATCGCTTTCGCGACCGCTACCAGCGACATCAGGGCTGGCTCGCCGCTCATGTCGACACCTTCGAGTGCTGCACCAGGAGATAGCTCGCAGGTTCGAGATCCATCGGCAGCGTGCCGGCCACGGCTGCAAAGCCGTCGAAGGCCGGGCCGATGGAATTGGCGATGCGCTCGGCGACGTCCTTGTCCGCGGGCACGCCCGCGACTTCGGTCATGGCCTTGATCTGTTTGGGATCCGGTCTTGTCATGCGGCGCTTGCTCCTTTGGCCGGTGCGCGGCTGTGCCCCGAGCCCGGAATGGCCATGTAGCACGCCGCTTGATGGCCCATTGTATCGAGATCGCTGAGTTTTGGCGTCGCATTTGCGCAGAGCGGCTCCGCAAACGGACATCGGGTGTGAAACCGGCAACCGGACGGCGGGTCGATCGGATTGGGCGGATCGCCCGAGATCGGCGGCGTCTCGGTGCGCCTGTCCGGATCGGACGACGGCATGGCGGCGAGCAGTGCCCGCGTATAGGGATGCGCCGGCGCATCCCAGACCTTGTCGACCGGACCGAGCTCAACCACTTCGCCCAGATACATCACCAGCACGCGGTCCGAGATGTAGCGCACCACGTTGAGATCGTGGCTGATGAACAAATACGTAAGGCCAAACTCGCGCTTCAGATCGGCCAGCAGGTTGAGCACCTGCGCCTCGACCGATTTGTCCAGCGCCGACACTGCCTCGTCGAGGATCACCAGCCGCGGCGACAAAGCAAGTGCGCGGGCGATATTCACGCGCTGGCGCTGGCCGCCGGAAATCTCGTGTGGGTAGCGGTTGGCGAAATTCTCGGGCCGCAACCCCACCTTGCCGAGCAGTTCGCGCGCCAGCGTGCGCGCCGCGTTATCCGCCATGCCATGGACCTTGGGGCCGAACGCGATCGATTCCTCGATCGTCAGGCGCGGATTGAGCGAAGCATAGCTGTCCTGAAACACCATCTGCATGCCGCGGCGCAATTCGCGGAGCGAAAGCGCGCGGCCGACCTGCATGCCGTCATAGATGATGTCGCCGGCGTCGCGCGTCATCAGGTGCATCAGGAGGCGCGCGGTGGTCGACTTGCCGCAGCCGGATTCGCCGACGATGCCGACGGTTTCGCCCTTGGCGATCGAGAAGGAAACATCATCGACCGCGCGCACGGTCTTGCGGGCGCTGAACAGGTCACCCCGCACCGGGAAATGCTTGGTCAGGCCAACGACCTGCAGCAGCGGCTGCGCCACGCCGCCGATATCCGCGACCGGCTCCATGAGCTCGACTGACTGATACGTCTCACTCATCGTCAGTTCCTGATGTCCATGGCGCTGCGCATGCCGTCGCTGAGCAGGTTGAAGCAGATCGACACCGCAAAGATCATGACGCCCGGCAACGCCGCCACCCAGGGATTGACATAGATCGCGGTGCGCAGCGTGTTCAGCATCAAGCCCCACTCCGGCTCCGGCGGCTTGGTGCCGAGGCCGAGGAACGAAAGGCCGGCGGCGAGGATCATCGACACCGAGATCAACCCGGTCGCGTAGACAAAGATCGGTCCCAACACGTTGCCGAGCATATGCACGCGCATGATGGTGAAGGGCCCGGCGCCGGAGGCGCGCGCGGCCTCGACGAAATCCATGTTGCGCACGCCGGTGGTGACGCTTTCCGCGACACGGGTGATCTGCGGCACGAACACGATCGTCAGCGACACGATGGAATTGACGATGCCCGCCCCCAGCGCGCCCGAGATCGCGATCGCCAGCAGGACCGACGGGAAAGCGTAGAACACGTCGATCGTGCGCATGATCGCGGTGTTGAGCTTGCCGCCGACATAGCCGGCGACGAGCCCGAGCGACGTGCCGATGATGAAGGCGAGGATGACAGGCAGAATGCCGATGATCAGCGACAGCCGGCCGCCATAGATCAAACGCGCCAGCATATCGCGGCCGAGTTCGTCGGTGCCGAGCGGATAGTTCGGCGTGCCGATATGCCGAAGCCTGCGGATCATCGAGCCCTGATAGGGATCTGCGAGGCCAAGCCACGGCGCGAACAGCGCGGAAAGGAAGATCAGCAACAGGATAATCGCGCAGGCCATGGCGACCTTGTCCCGCGCGATGCGGCGGCCGACGGTCGCCCAATAGCCCCGCGCCTTGGTAACGGGCGCGGCCTGCAGCGCAGTATCCGACATCACAGCCATGGTCAGCCCCGCTTGATGCGCGGATCGATCGCCGCTTGCACGATATCGACCAGCAGATTGAGCGTGACGAAGAACAGCGCCAGCACCAGGATCGTGCCCTGCAGCAGCGGCAGGTCGCGCTGGAAGATCGCCGAGTTAAGCAGCAGTCCGGAGCCGGGCCATGAGAACACGGTCTCGATCAGGATCGAGCCGCCGAGCATGTAGCCGAGCTGCAGCCCCATGACCGCGAGCGCGGTCGGCGCGGCGTTCTTGATGACGTGCTTGAACACGTCGAGTTCACGCAGGCCCTTGGCGCGCAACGCCTCGACGAAATCCTGCGAGAGAATGTCACCGGTCAGCGCCCGCACTGTGCGGGTGACGATGCCCATCGGAATCACCGAGGTCGTGATCGCCGGCAGCACCAGATACTTCATGTGCTCCCAGTCCCAGCCCCAGGCGCCGGAGCCACCGGGACCGGCGCCGACGGCCGGCAGCCAGTTGAGCTGGACCGAGAAGATGATGACCATCACCATGCCGAGCCAGTAGTGCGGCACCGAGACGCCGGCGATCGCGATCGAGGTCGCGACCTTGTCGACCCAGGTATCGCGGAAGTAGCCGGCGATCAGGCCGAACAGCAGCCCGAGCGTGAAGCCGATCAACGCCGCGGCAATCGCAAGCGTCACGGTATTGCTGACCGCGCGCAGAACTTCCGTCAGCACCGGGCGGCCGGTGGCAATGGAGTTGCCGAGATCGCCGTGCAGCGCCCGCCACATCCAGAGACCGAACTGAACCGGCAGCGGCCGGTCGAAGCCGTAAGCCGTGCGCATCTGCGCGGCGAGCTCCTGCGATGCATCCGCCGGCAGCACGGCAACCAGGGGATCGCCGGGCGTGATGTGCACCAGCAGGAAGCACACCAGCGCCACGCTGAGCACGATCGGGATCACATAGACGATACGTCGGGCGATGTAGACGAGCACGGGCTACTTTTTCTTCTTCCCTTCTCCCCTTGTGGGAGAAGGTGGCGCACATTCATGCGCGCCGGATGAGGGGTTCTGTCCGCAGAGATGGAAGTCCGTGATGAGAGATATCTATCCGCGGAGAGATACCCCTCACCCGTCTCGAAAGAGCTTCGCTCATTCGATCCACCCTCTCCCACAAGGGGAGAGGGGAAGCGAGTTCGATGCCGACGCCTTACGGCGCCAGCGTCACCGGCGAGAAGTCGACGAACCAGCTCTTCGGCTGCACGAAGCCCTTGACCTTCGGGCTCATGGCGCGCGGCGAAACGTCGTGGGCGACGTAGAGGAACGCCGCATCATCGACCGAAGCCGCGTGCAGTTCGGCCAGCGCCGCGTCACGCGCGGCGGGGTCGAAGGTCTGGCGCGCCTTGGTCACCAGTTCGTCGAACTTGGGATTGTTGATGAAACCCCAATTGTTCGAGACCGGAGGCGCCATCGACGACTGCAGGAAGCGCACCAGCGCGAAGAACGGGTCCATCGCCGCGTAGGTGACGTTGGTCGCGTTGGCGCCGTTGGCGGTCGGATCCTTGGCGCCGCGGCGCCAGTTGGTGAACAGCGTGTTCCACTCGATGACATCGAGCTGAACGTCGAAATAACACTCGGCCAGCGCCTGCTGCAGATATTCGTTCATCGGCAAGGGCTGCATCTGGCCCGATCCCGACGCCGACGTCTGCGTCTTCACCGTCAGCTTCTTGCTCGGGCCGTAGCCCGCTTCCTGCATCAGCTTCTGCGCGGCCTTCAGATCATACTTGATCTCGAACGTCGGCTTGCCGCGCCAGGGATGACCCGGCTCGAACGTGCCGGTTGCCGGCACCATCAGGCCGGCGAGCAGGCCGTCCTTGAGACCCTCGCGATCGATGCAGAGGTTGGCGGCCTTGCGGACGCGAATGTCGTTCCACGGCGAGCCTTCGATGCGCGAGAACTGCCACGGCCAGACGTGCGGGGATTCATTGGCCTGCAGCTGGAAGCCGCGCTGCTTGATCTCCTTGACCGCGTCGGGCGCCGGCGCCTCGACCCAGTCGACCTGACCAGAGAGCAAAGCCGCGGTGCGGGCGTTGGCTTCCGGCATCGGCAGCAACACCATCTTGTCGACCTTGGGCACGCGGGCCTTGTCCCAATAGCCGTCGTTCTTGACCAGTTCGAGCCGTTCACGCGGCGTGAACTTCGACATCTTCCACGGGCCGGTGCCCGAGGCCTCCTTCGCAAACGCCGCCCAGGCGGCCTGCGACTTCGCCTTGGCGTCGGCGCCTTCAGCCTTCTCGAAAAACGCCTGCCACTTGGTTGGACTGGCCATGAACAAATTGGTCAGGTTGATCGGGAGGAAACTGTCGGGCTCCTTGGTGGTCAGTTCCACCGTCAGGTCGTCGATCTTTTTCGCGGAAGCCAGCGTCGGCATCCGCGAGGCGGTGACGCCGACCTGGCTGGCGTCGAACTGCGGCGCATCCTGCTTCAGCACCTTTTCGACGTTCCAGACCACGGCATCGGCATTGAACGGCGAGCCGTCGTGGAAGGTGACGCCGGGACGAAGCTTGAAGGTCCATTTCTTCTTGTCGGCGTCATCGACCTTCCATTCGGTCGCGAGCCCCGGAATCATCACGCTCGGCTTGGTGGCCGACGAGAGGTCCCATGCCGTCAGCCCGTCATACATGGTGAGGCCGGTGAAGCGGTTACCCTCAAAACCCTGATCGGGTTGGCCGAGGGTGCGCGGAATATCGGCGGCCGTCATGCCGATCCGCAGCACCGTTTCGGCGCTCGCGAGTTGCGGCAGCCCGACCACCAGCGCTGTCGCCAGCAGCCACGCGGTCGCTGTCTTCTTCGGTTTCTCGTTACGCATATGCAGCAATCCCTCTCCAACTTGGGTGACTAATTCTTATGCACTTGTATGCAACGCCTGTGCCAACGAAGCCGCGCGGGCGGGGGCGTTTCGCCGCACAACTTCTTGCGAGTTCGTATGCAAACGCCGTTTCCATGCTTCATCTGGCACCAAGCTTGCATTTTTAGCTCCGTACCCCGCCCCCTGGAGCCTAATTCATGCGCACACGAAATTCGATGCTTCTTGCTGCCACAGCATCCCTCGGAATCTGTCTTGGCTTGCCTACTATTTCGGCGCAAGCCGAGACCGTTGTGCGCTACGGCATTTCCATGGCGGACATCCCGCTGACGACCGGCCAGCCGGACCGCGGCGCCGGCGCCTACCAGTTCTCGGCCTACACGATCTACGATCCGTTGGTCGCCTGGGAGATGGACGTCGCCGACCGGCCGGGCAAACTGGTGCCGGGCCTGGCCACCGAGTGGAAAGTCGACGACGCCGACAAGAAGAAGTGGCGCTTCACCCTGCGCCAGGGCGTCAAGTTCCACGACGGCAGCGACTTCACGGCTGACGCGGTGATCTGGAATCTGGACAAGGTGCTCAATGAAAAGGCACCGCAGTTCGACAAGCGGCAGAGCGCGCAGGTGAAAACCCGTCTGCCGTCAGTGGCGAGTTACGCCAAGATCGACGACAAGACCATCGAGATCACGACCAAGGCCGTCGATTCGTTCTTCCCCTACCAGATGCTGTGGTTCCTGGTCTCCAGCCCCACGCAATACGAAAAGCTCGGCAAGGACTGGGACAAGTTCGCAAGCCAGCCCTCCGGCACTGGACCGTTCAATCTGACCAAGCTGGTTCCGCGCGAACTCGCCGAACTCTCCAAGAACGCCGGCTATTGGGACAAGAAGCGGCTTCCGAAGGCCGACAAGATCGTGCTGATCCCGATGCCGGAGGCGCTGACCCGCACCAACGCGCTGCTGGCGGGCCAGGTCGACCTGATCGAGACGCCGGCGCCCGATGCCGTGCCGCAGCTCAAATCCGCCGGCATGAAGATCGTCGACAACGTCACACCGCATGTCTGGAATTATCATCTGAGCGTGCTGCCCGGTTCGCCCTGGACCGACATCCGCCTGCGCAAGGCGCTCAACCTCGCGATCGACCGTGAGGCCGTGGTGGGCCTGATGAACGGGCTGGCCAAACCCGCCAAGGGCCAGGTCGACCCGTCGAGCCCCTGGTTCGGCAAGCCCTCCTTCGAACTGAAATACGATGCCGCCGCGGCGAAGAAGCTGGTGCAGGAAGCCGGCTACTCCAAGGAGAAGCCGCTGAAGACGACCTTCATCATTGCACAAGGCGGCACCGGCCAGATGCTGTCGCTGCCGATGAACGAATTCCTGCAGCAAAGCTTCAAGGAAATCGGCATCGAGGTCGACTTCAAGGTGGTCGAGCTCGAGACGCTATATACGGCATGGCGCAAGGGCGCGGCCGACGAGATGAACGCCAACGTCACGTCCAACAACATCGCCTATGTCACGTCGGATCCGCTGTACGCCATCGTGCGCTTCTTCCACTCCGGCCAGATCGCACCCGTCGGCGTCAACTGGGGCGGCTACAAGAACCCGAAGGTCGACGCGCTGATCGACGAGGCCAAGCAGAACTTCGATGTCGCCAAGCAGGACGAACTGCTGGCGCAGGCCCACGCCCAGATCGTCGACGACGCCACGCTGGTATGGGTGGTGCACGACACCAACCCGCACGCGCTGTCGCCGAAGGTGAAGAAGTTCGTGCAGGCGCAGCACTGGTTTCAGGATCTGACGCAGATCGGGCTGGAGTAGCGCCACTGTCATTGCCGGGCTCGACCCGGCAATCCATCTCCTTCGCAAGATTCTTGTGAAGTCGGAAGGATGCGCGGGTCAAGCCCGCGCATGAGGCATTATCGCGTCACTTCGTCAGCAGCGCGAAGGCGCCGTTCCAGTCTTGCGGCGGCGGGTTCTCGATGTAGCCGCGGATCCGCGCTTCGTACAATCGGTAGAGCAGTTCCAGCGAATTCGCCTCATCGGTCCGGCGACCGCGCTCGATGGCGGCCAGCGCGCCGTCCCAATCGCGGCTGCGATAGCAGGCGAGCATCTCGATCGTCAGGTTGCGCAGCCGCTGGAAGCGGCCGGACTGCGCAGTGTCATCACGGCCGGCGATGGCGTAGATCACCTCGGGCTCCTTCTTGCCCTTCACCATGATGAAGTCGAGTTCGAGAATGGCGAACCTGTCCTTGACCGCAAGCGCGGTCCGCGATCCGACGATGATCGGGAAGCCATACTCCTTCGACTGTCCCTCCAGCCGCGAGGCCAGATTGACGCTGTCGCCGAACACCGAATAATTGAACTTGAGGTCGGATCCCATGTTGCCGACCACGCAGGTGCCGGTATTGAGCCCGATACCGGCATTGAGCGGAATGAACGGGCGCCCCTCGTCCGTGGCCTCCTGTTCGCGCGCCTGGTTGAGTTCATCGATGCGCTCCAGCATGTCGAGCGCGGCCTCGCAGGCATTGAGTTCGTGACCCTTGTCGTCGAGCGGCGCGTTCCAGAACGCCATGATGGCGTCGCCCATGTATTTGTCGATATACCCCTTGCGCGCGAGGATGGTGTTGGTGAGCGGCGTAAGGAAGCGGTTCATCAGCGCGGTGAGGCCTTGCGGATCGTTCTTGTAGGTCTCCGAGATCGACGTGAAGCCGCGCATGTCGGAAAACATGATGGTCATCTCGCGCTCCTCGCCGCCGAGCACCAGCTTTTCCGGCGACTGCGCCAGCTGTTCGACCAGCACTGGCGACATGTATTGTGCGAAGGCGCCACGGATCTGCTTGCGCTGCTGCTGCTCGCGTACGAAGCTCGCAAAGATCAGCGTGAGATAGATCGCCGTCGTCGACAATAGCGGATAGGTGAAATCGATCAGCAGGCGGTGCTGCGTGTAGAAATAGACCGACGTTCCGAGCAGCACGGATGCGAACGCGGCACCGAGGGCGACCAGTGTGACCGGTCCAAACAGAGGCGCGAAAGCGATCACCAGCAGTCCGAACAGGATAGCGGCCGCGAACTCGACGGCGATGCCGTAGATCGGCGCCGAGATTACCTCGCCGGACAAGGTGGTCTCGAGCACCTGGGCATGGATTTCCACGCCGGGCATGGCGCGCGAAACCGGCGTGGTCTTGATGTCGTTGAGGCCGACCGCAGAAGTGCCGATCAGCACCAGCTTGCCGGCGATCATGTCGGGCGCGACGTTTTTCTCCAGTACGTTGATCGCGGGAACATAGATCGAGGCATCGTTGCGGGCGTAATGGACCCAGAGCTGGCCGTTATGGTCGGTCGGAATCTGGACGCCCTTGATGCCCAGGCTCTTGATGCCGCCTTTCTCGGCCTTGATCAGGATCGTGCCGGACCCGGTGGCCACGCGCAGCATCTCGAAGGTCAGCGACGGCATGGTCTGGCCTTGCGCCAGCATGATCATCGGCACCCGCCTAACGATGCCGTCGCGCTCGGGCTTGATCGTGAACAGGCCGCGTCCGGCAGCCGCATGTTCCAGCACCGGCACGTTGCGCAGCAGTCCGGGGAAATCGAACATGAAGCGCTGCGGCTCCTCGCCCAGCATCGCCAGCCCGGTGACCGGCAACGTCTTGTCGATCGGCGCAATTTCCTCCGGCAGCCCGGATTCGCCGAGCACGACGCGGGAAGCCCTGATGGCGTCGGCAAAGACCTGGTCGTTGCTCGGCAACGCGCGCAGCCTGGCGCGGGTTTCCTCGTCGAGATTGCGGAACGTATCGGCCGCAAAGGCAGGGTTGAGACGATCGGGTTCCGAGAACACCGCGTCGAACGCGATCACGACCGCGCCGAGCCGGGTCAGTTCGGTGACCAGATCCGCGATCCGGGTGCGCGGCCACGGCCACTGCCCGAGCTTTTCCAGGCTCTTGTCGTCGATGTCGACGATGGTGACCGGCCTCGACGTCTTCTGGCGGGGATCGACGCGCTGGAAAGCGTCAAAGGTCCTGACGCGAATTTCCTCGACCGGCGCTGGATCCGCGACGCGCAATGCGGCAAAGCCGATCAGCAGCGCAAAGCACAGCAGCCGGTCATACCCGATGCGTCGCTTGAACCACCTCGGCAGGGCTCGAAATCGCTTCATGGCTTCGATTGTTCGCCCAACTCGCCGCCTCAGACAAGCCGGAAGATGGCGTCGGCATCGCGAAGTTGGCTCGATCGACGACGCGTCACACTAGCTAGTGATGCGGCGTCACGATGAAGTCGCTGGCATGCAGGCTGGCGAGCGCGATGTTCTTGAGGGTGATGGAATCGCCGCTGTTGAGCGAGATCAGCGCATCCGCTCCGGACGTCGTGGCATGGGTGTCGAGCCAGCTGGCGATATTTGAGCTGTCCACGAACGAGAAGGCCCGGAGATCGATATGATCCTCTCCCGGCTTGAAATCCGTAATCGTATCCGCGCTCGGGCTGGTTTCCGGCGCGAAGACGAACTGATCGGCACTCATACCGCCGGTCAACGTATCCGCATGACCGGTCGCGAAAATGACGTCCTTGCCGGACGTTCCGGTCAAGGTGACGTCCGGACCCGTTCCACCCTCGTTGAAGATGAAATGGACCGGGTCGGTAGGGCCGAAACTGTCGAGTTCGGTGACGGCGAAAGCGTCAGTTTCGATCACCGGCCCGGACGCGCTGGTGTTCGCTGCGTTCGCCGCACTATCGGCACCGACGAGCGTGATCGTCAGCGGCTGGCTTCCGGTTTGGCCATGACCGTCACTCACCTCCGCGACGAACTTGATCTTCAGCACATCGCCGGCATGCAGGAAGTCGAGATCGGCGTTGATCGGATGATAGGTCCATTGCAGGACAGCCGTTCCGCCGTTGCTCAGCATGCTGTCGAACGTCACGTTGCCGGCATTCAGCAGCGCAGAGATGTCGATGCCGCCCGGCAGCGCCGTCGAGCCATTGTACTCGATTGTGGCATTGCCGGCCACGAATGCCGTCAATGTGTCGCCGACGTCGGCATCATGTACACTGAGCGTACCCGTGACCGGCTCGAGCGTGGACGGCGGAATGTATCCGGCGGAAATGTTGTCGATCTCGAATGCGTTCGAGCTGCTGGCGAGCACGACCTTGTTGAACGAATGCAGGCCCGTGAATTCCACGTATCCATTCGAGGCGAACGAACCCTGGTTGCCGTCCGGAAACAGCGGGCTGATATCGGCGCCGGTGTAGGAGGCAACGAGCGTCGTTCCGTCATAAAACTTGATGGAATTGTAGGAATCGACCGACCCCCAATAGAGGCCGAAAGTGTTCTTGTCCGACGTAAAGGTGATGGTCTCGGTGGCGTTGCCGAGGATGCTCAAATAGCTGGTGGTGTCCTTGTGTCCCGGTGACGGTCCGACATAAGGGGCCGCGCCGAGCGACGAAGTGCCGACAGTGATTCCGGCATTGCCGGAAGCGGAGAACTGGGCACCGAGCGCGGCGCTCTCAAAATTGCCTCGACCGGCGCCGCTGTTCACCGTCAGGCCATCGAAGGTTTCCGTGCTCAAGCCGAACGAGTTCACGTTGACGCCCGCGGCAAGCACGTGCGGCGAGGTCGGAGCAGACACCACGATAACTTGCGCGGGGGGATCGACCTCACCCACGATCGAAGGCGTGTCGTTGGCGCCCCTCACATCGACCGTCAGAACGGCCGTGGCAACGGCGCCGTGGACGTCGGTGGCCTGTACCGTGAAGGTATCGATGTAGCTGCCGTCGCGCAGCGCGTTGATCGCGGCGGCGTTGGGAACGTAGGTATAGGTACCGTCGGCGTTCACCGTGAGCGCGCCGTAGAGGCCAGCGACCGCGGTATTCACCGCGTTCGATCCGTCGAGCGCGGTGTAGCTCAGCGTGGCGGTCTCGCCGTGATCTGCATCGCTGCCGTCCAGCGTGCCCGTGATTTTGCCGAAGCTGTCGTTTGCCGCGGTATCCGTGAGCTTGCCCGCGTTCTCCGCCGCGAGCGTTGGCGCGTCATTGGCGCCGGTCACGGCGACGACGACGTCCTGCGATGTGAACCCGCCGTGATGGTCGTCCACCTGCACCGTGTAAGTCAGCGTGACGATTTCGCCATCGGCAAGATAATCGAAGTAATGATCTGGTGCCGAGAATGACCAGGCCTGCGAACCGTTGATTTGATCGGTGGAGTCGGTCAGGTCACCCAGCGTCAGCCAGCCGAACTGGGTGTCGTGGCCGGCAAGGCCCGTCATCACGCCGGATGCCGTCACGCCGGTGACCGTGAACTCGTGCGAGTCCGTGAGATCGACGTCAGCGAACTGGATCGAGCCGCTCGCCGTATCCACCTGGTCCGAGCCATGGGTGCCGGCGATCTCGGCAATGGCAGCCGTCTGCGCGCCGCTGGTAATCTCGACCGCGTCATTGCTGCCGGTCACCGTAATCGTAAGCGGCTTGGTGACGACACCGCCATGGCCGTCATCGACGGTCGCGGTATAGGTCAGCGTCAGGCCTTCGCCTTCGGCAAGAAAATCGAATGCGCTGTCGGGGACGCTGTAGCTCCAACTCGCCGAACCGTTGTTGGTGTTGCCGGCGGCCTGCGTCACCGTCAGCGGCGCCTGCACCGCGGCGATTGCCGCGAGCTGTGCCGGCGTGAGCGAGTTCGCGACGTTGTTCACGGCGGGCTCGAAAGTGAAGGAGGTGAACACCGCGCTCGCCAGCGGGCGGTCCGTCAGGTCGACGTCGGTGAAGGTGATGGTGCCGGACGCCTCGTGGGGCGTGCCCGAGCCGATCTCGTTCGACAGTTCAGCGAAGGCCGCGCTGGTCGCGTCGACGGTCGGAACGTCGTTGGTCCCAACGACCACGACATCGCCGCCGCGGATCGACACGGTGATTGTCGTCGAGATGACGCCGCCGTGACCGTCATCGACCTGCGCAACATAGTTGAGGTTCAGCGTCTCGCCCTCGGCGATGAAATCGAATTCGCTGTCGGCAATGCTGTAGGTCCAGGTCGCCGTGCCGTTATGCGAATTGCCGGCCCCCTGCACCACGGTCAACGGCACCTGCACGGCCTGGATCGCCGCCCGTTGCTGCGGCGTCAGCGTCTCGGTGACGTCATTGCCTTCAGCGTCGTAATAGCGGAAGGGATCGGTGGTCGAGATCCCTGCGGTGACGACCGGACGGTCGGTCAAATCAGCATCGATGAAAGTGACCGTCCCGGTGACGACGTCGATCTCGCTATTGCCGGTGCCGATCCGCTCGGTGATTTCGCCCCCGCTCGCGGTGATGGTCGGCTTGTCGTTGGTGCCGGTGATCACGATCGTGAACGGCACGAACGCTGTCTCGTTGTTCGGCGCGTAATTGTTGTCGACCCGCGCCAGATAGGTCAGCGTCAGCGTTTCGCCCGCGGCCAGGAAGTCGAACGCGCCGTCGGCGACCGTGTAGGTCCAGGTCGCCGTGCCGGTATTCTTGCCGTTGGGATCCTGTACCACCGTCAGCGGCACTTCGACCGCCGTGATCGCCGCCAGTTGCTCCGCCGTCAGTGTCGCAGTGACGTCGGACTGTTGCGCATCCGTGTAGGTGAAGGATGAAAACTGCGCACTGACGCTCGGAACGTCACCGACGTTGACATCGGCATAACCGACTGCGCCGGAGACGCTCGTTAGCGTGGGACTCGCGGTCAAATCGATCCGCTCGGCGACGACACCGCCTTGCGCGTCGGCCTGCGGCGGCCCGGGAATGTGCACGATCCTGTCGACAGGTGCCGGAGGCGGGGCCGGGGGAGGACCGCCCGGGACGTTGACCAGTTGAATCGACACCGGAATGAACTCGCCGCTGGCGACCTTGACGAAAAAGTTTTCCGGAACGATCGAGTCGGTGAAATTGGTCGTCAGCTTGGTATTGGGATTATTGAGGTCGCTGAACTTCAGCGAGAAGACGTCGGTGATGATCTTCTGAGCATCGGGCGACAGTTGCACCGACGACTGGACGCTGACTCCGCCCTGGCCGTTGATGATGGTCTGCGTGCCGGCCCGGTTGACCGTCGCGATCGGCGTCAGCGTCGTCTTATCGAACAGGATATAGGAGCCGGTGGTGCCGTCGGGCTCGACCAGCACCTGGAATTTCGCTGGCGGCGCGCCACCCTGCCCCGGCACTTCGAAGTCGATCTCGACCAGAACCGCGGTGCCGCGGATGCCCATGGTCGCGACCGGCGTGTCGACCTTCATGTCGCCTTTCTTGGCGGTGGCGCCGGCGACGAAGGAGATCGTGCCCTGCACCAGGCTGAGCAGCGACTTGTTGTCCGTCGAGTTCGGGTCGTAGACCATCTCGTTCAGCACCATCTTGGCGTTCGACGCGAGGCCGAACACGGTGCCGTCGATGAAGGTGATGCCGAGCGTCGAATCCGATCCCGACTGGACCACGTCGCCTTTGTTGACGGTGTCGCCCTGGTTCAGGATGATCGACACGCCATTGCGGATCGCGGTCGCGTTGCCGTTCAGCTTGGTGACATGGCCAATCACCTGGGCCACGGCGGGATCCCCGCCGGCCTGCGCATACTGGGTGTATCCGGTCAGCGCGTTGACGATGTCACCGGTGAGGTGGGCGCCATCGGCAGACGCCAGCGGCGCCCGCTTCTCGCCCTTGAAGTAATCATGCAGAACCAGTTCGCGGTCCTGGGCGGACAGGATCAGGTCGACGCCCGACCGCTTGAAGTCGCCGTTAAAGAGCAGGTTGGCATCAGGAATGATTATGGCGTCGGAGGGCGCATGCGTCGAAACGCTGCCGACTTGGAAGTTTCCAAGGGGTTCTGAGCCCGGGCCGTCTGCCAAGAGATCGGTAAATTTGCCGGCCAAGCTCAAATGGGCACCATTGCCGATAAGGTTAATAATTATAGAAAAATCGGAGGTCTAAACTTGCATATCACTAGATAAGCAATTGCGGAACCCATCCATATGCGGCGCAAGCTGCCGGGCCGGGGCCTTAGTCGTCGCTTTTCGGGGAATTCTTCAGAACACGACAAGTATTACTTGCCATTGCCGCAACAAAAATTTCGGCCATTCAACGTCGATCCAACACTTCCCTATGTATTCGATGTATAAAAATTAGAACTTTTACTTACCTTATCTTCGTTCGCAGTCCGCAAGCCGGCCTTATGTCGCTTTCGAGGCAGAAACTACAAACCCGCCAACAAATCGCGCAATTCTGATGCGAATTAGCCACGTTAGCCGGAAATCAACGTTAAGGCACCCTTAAAGCGGACGCCAGCCCGCCTGAAGCCCCGAACCTGAATTGGGTCGATAAACTTTTCGACAGAATGGCAACCTAAATTTGATGCTGTTTTGCCCTTTTCCGCTGGAAAGGCATGGCTTTAAGCCGATCAAAAGTCCCCCTGACCATCCTGCTCCACGAAGTGATCCGGTCACGAGCTGGGAGTAACCTGCCGATGCCCGGACAAGGGGCGTCGGATGGTCTTGTCAGCATTTTCGCGTGCCTGGCGCGCGGGCATCGTTGCGTGCGGCGTAGCGTGGTTCGGTTCAGCCGATTCGCGCGCGGAAACCCCTGTGCTGTCGGCTTCGATGGAATTGTTGGCGCGGACGGCCGAGCCGTTCGGGCTTGCCTCCTCCTCCCTCACCGCGGGCGGCCTGCGCGACAAATGGCTCGGCGTGCGGCACCGTCTCGACGACGAAATGGTGCAACTCGCGCTGTGCGAGGGCGACCGCGAGCGCTGCGTGTCCCCGGCTGCACTGAAATTCCTCGACATCGTCGACGCCGCGAAGCGCCGCGACGGCCGCGCCCGGCTCGGCGAGATCAATCGCGCGATCAATCTCGCCATCAGCCCGATGAGCGACCTCGGCCAGCATGGCCGGATCGACGTCTGGACGTCGCCGCTCGCGACCTTCGGCAGCGGCAGCGGCGACTGTGAAGATTACGCGATCGCAAAATTCGTGGCCTTGCGCCGCGTCGGCATCGCGCCCGATGACATCAGGATCGTGGTGCTGCACGACACCATCCACGGCGACAACCACGCCGTCGCCGCCGCACGGCTGGATGGCCGTTGGCTGATGCTCGACAATCGCCGCATGGCGATGGTCGAGGATTCCAGCATGAGGAATTATCAGCCGACATTCGTCATCGACCAGAACGGCGTGATGCAATACGCGGACGGCCCGCTGCTCGCCGACGCCTCAGCCCGTATCTCGGCGCCGGTGATCGCAAGTACGTTCGCCGATTTCGGTTCAGTCACGTTCACGACGCCCGGACTCTGAGCTCGCCGAGCCACAATTGAGTTGCAGCACAATTGCTGCGCGGCGCAAGCTGGCAACGCGAAGGCCGACAACAGGCTGCGTTCATCTTGCTGATGTTGCTTGTGTCATCGCCAATGGTGCAGTGCAGCCAGGACACGCACTGCATTCCGTTTGACCGGCGACAAATATTTTCTCTTTTCGCATTCGCTAGCTGCTCTGATTGACGTCTTCCTTCTCACCGGCATACCATCCCGTCAGATCCGCTAGAGATCACTGGGAGGGATGAGATGACACGTTCGCCGCGCGTTGATTCTGCTTGCCGTTTTTTTCCCGAGATTGTCGTTACTCCACCTCGCACCGCGCGTTTAGCGCAGGCTGCGATCGCGATCGGGCTGGGCCTGACGTTATGTTGCGGCGGCGCGATGGCGCAGAATGCCGCCAAGGGATCGCCCGATCATATCAAGGCCGTCACTTCCGCGGTCGACGGCGCGTTGATCAAGGCTAACACCGCGACGTCGAACGACTGGCCGACCATCGGCCTCGACTATGCCGAAACCCGGTTCAGCAAGCTCAACAAGATCAATACCGACAACGTCAAGCAGCTCGGGCTGGTATGGAGCTATCCGCTCGAATCCTCCCGCGGCGTCGAGGCGACGCCCGTCGTGGTCGACGGTATCATGTACCAGACCGCGTCATGGAGCGTGGTGCACGCCATTGACGCCCGCACCGGCAAGCGGCTGTGGACCTACGATCCGAAGATTGATCGCGAGAAGGGCTATCGGGGCTGCTGCGACGTCGTCAATCGCGGCGTTGCACTGTGGAAGGGTAAGGTCTTCGTCGGCGCCTATGACGGACGGCTGATCGCGCTCGACGCGGTCACCGGCAAGGTGGTCTGGGAAAAGGACACCGTCGTCAGCAAGGAACACTCCTACACCATCACCGGCGCGCCGCGCGTGTTCAACGGCAAGGTGGTGATCGGCAATGGCGGTGCCGAATACGGCGCCCGCGGCTATGTCACCGCCTATGACGCGGAGACCGGCAACCAGGCCTGGCGCTGGTTCACCGTGCCCGGCGATCCGTCCAAGCCGTTCGAAGACGAATCGATGGCGGCCGCGGCCAAGACCTGGGATCCCGCCGGCAAATACTGGATCAACGGCGGCGGCGGCACGGCGTGGGACACCATCACCTTCGATCCAGATTTGAACCTCGTCTACATCGGCACCGGCAACGGCTCGCCCTGGAACCAGAAAATCCGCAGTCCCGCCGGCGGCGACAACCTCTATCTGTCCTCGATCGTCGCACTGAACGCGGATACCGGAAAATATGCCTGGCACTATCAGGAAAATCCGGGCGACCACTGGGACTATACCGCTACCCAGCCGATGATCCTGGCCGACATCAATATCGACGGCGCGCCGCGCAAGGTGATCCTGCACGCGCCGAAGAACGGCTTCTTCTTCGTCATCGACCGCACCAACGGAAAGTTCATCTCGGCAAAGAACTTCGTCGACGTGAACTGGGCCACCGGCTACGACGCCAACGGCCGGCCGATCGAGATCAAGGCGGCGCGCGAAGATGCTGCCTATGACAGCATCCCCGGTCCTTATGGTGCGCACAATTGGCATCCGATGTCGTTCAATCCACAAACCGGCCTCGTCTATCTGCCGGCGCAGGGCGTACCGCTCAACCTGACGCCGGAAAAGGCGCTCAAGCACAACGCACAGGAGCCGGGCAAGTTCGCCTCGGCGGCTGGCTGGAACGTCGGCTTCCTGCTTGACGCCACTCCTCCGAAAAACGCGCCCTTTGGACGGCTGCTTGCCTGGGATCCTGTGAAGCAGAAAGAAGTCTGGCGTGCTGAATATGTGGCGCCGTGGAACGGCGGCACGCTCACGACCGCCGGCAACCTCGTATTCCAGGGTACGGCGGATGGGCGCTTCATTGCGTATAATGCCACGACAGGCGAGAAACTCTGGGAGACGCCGGTCGGAAGCGGTGTGGTCGCGGCCGCATCCACCTACATGATCGACGACAAGCAATATATCTCGATCGCCGTCGGCTGGGGCGGTGTGTTCGGAATTGCCGTTCGCGCGACCGAATATCAGAGCCCGGGAACGGTCTACACCTTCGCGGTCGGCGGCAACGCACCGCCGCCTGCCTTCGTGAAGTACCAGACCGAAGGCCTGCTCGCCGGCGTCAAGTACGACCCGAAGGACGTGCCCGATGGTACCGCGCTTTACGTCGCCGCCTGCGCCCAGTGCCATGGCGTGCCTGGCGTCCACAAGGGCGGCAATGTCAGAAACCTGGGTTATGTGCCGAAGGAGACGATCGAGAACCTGAAGGACTTCGTGTTCAAGGGACCGTTCCGCGACCAGGGGATGCCCGACTTCACCGGCAAGCTGACGGAAGCCGACGTGGTGAAGATCCAGGCCTTCATCCAGGGCACCGCGGACGCAATCCGGCCGAAGTGAAGATTGTCATTGCGAGCGCAAGCGAAGCGATCCATCGCGCGGCATAGCAAGTGCTTCGTCGCTTCGCTCCTCGCAATGACCAGGTGCTGAGTCAAACAGCCGAACGAACAAAAAGGGCCGTGCGAAATCATCGCACAGCCCCTCCGTCGCTAAGCGCTTCCGCGGAGAGCGGAGCGCCCCCTCAGAACATCAGGCCTTCCTTGACCAGAACCCAGCGGCCACCCTTGACCTGCTGCACCTGGGTGATGGTGTTGGCCAGATGGTCGGTCTTGGAGAACTTGGTCGGCGGCGAGTTGAAGATGTCCAGGAACTTCTCGCCCGATTCGAGCGAGTCCATCAGCTTCTGTCCAGTCAGATCCTTGCCGGCCTTCTGGGCATAGAAGGCAAAAGTCATCACGGAGTTGTAGCCGATGATCGCCTGCGTGTTGGCGTCGGTGCTGAACATCTTCTTGTAGTTGGCGAGCCAGTCCTTGACCTTGCCCTTTGCGGTGTCTTCGTAGGGGATTTCGAAGCCGGAGGCCGCATAGAGCCCTTCCACTGCTTCCTTGCCGAGCGCCGGGACTTCCAGCACGTTAGTCGGCGTGGCACCGAGGAAGGTGACGTCCCAGCCGAGCTTCTTGGCTTCGCCCATGGCGCCGATGGTTTCGCGAATGACCGTGCCGAGCACGACCATGTCGCAGCCATCGGCCTTCATCTTGGCGATCTGGGCACTGAAATCGGATGCTCCACGCTTGTAGCTGGTCACCGACGCCGGCGTCACCTTCATTGCGGCCAACTGCTGGTTGAAGCCGTCGAGCACGTTCTTTCCGTACTCGTCGTCCTGATTCATGATGCAGGGCTTCTTGAAGCCTTTCGCCTCCACCATGTACTTGACGGCGGCACGCGTGCTCTCGACATAGGGCAGCAGGTTGTTGAACTTCAATCGCTCCTGCGGCTTGGCCGGATCGAACTTGAAGGTGAACTCGGCAGCCGTCAGCGGGAACAGCTGGAACACGCCGGCGTCGAACAGGATGTCCTGCGCCGCCAGCACGGTCGGCGATCCCATCGGGCCGATCATGGCGAAGATCTTGTCGCGCTCGACCATCTTCTGCGAGGCCAGCACCGCCTTCTTCGGATCGTAGCCGTTGTCCTCGAGTATCATCTTGATCTTGCGGCCGTGGATGCCGCCGGCGGCGTTGATCTCCTCGACCGCCATCTTCATGCCGTTGGAAACCGGAACGCCCCAGACCTTGATCGGGCCGGACAGGTCCTGATGGGTGCCGATGACGATCTCGGACGCCGAGATGCCTTCATTGGTGATCTTGGTCTGGGCGGCGGCCGGCAGCTGCGTCAGCGCGAGCGCGCTGACCGCAAGGCCGAACGCCTTGAACGATTTCGACATTACAGTCTCCTCTTCGATGGCCCGTGTTGAGCGAAGGGTGGGGCCTTTTCGATCCTTCGCGTTTTCCAAAAAAAACTCCGTTCGAAAACTTCCAATTCAAGTCACGTTGGCTACGCCACCGCCCGTTCGCCATACATGGCGTCAATCTCGGTCGCGTAGCGCTTGTTTACGAAACTGCGCTTCAGCTTCATGGTCGGGGTCAGTTCCTCATCTTCGGGCGTCAGCTGGCGCTCGATCAGGAAGAACTTCTTGATGGTTTCGACGCGCGCGAAGTTGGCGTTGACCGCCTCGATCTCGCGCTGGATCAGCTCCTGGATCGCGGGCGCGCGGCAAAGGCTTGCGTAATTGGTGAAGGGAATATCGTGGTCCTGCGCGAACTTCTCGACATTCTCCTGGTCGATCATCAGGAGGCACGTCAGATACGGCCGCTTGTCGCCGATCACCACGGCGTCGGAGATATAGGGTGAGAACTTCAGCTGGTTCTCGATTTCCGACGGCGTGATGTTCTTGCCGCCGGAGGTGATGATGATGTCCTTCATCCGGTCGGTGATCTTGACGAAGCCCTCATTGTCGATCGAGCCGACGTCGCCGGTGTGCAGCCATCCCTTGGCATCGATGGTCTCGGCGGACTTCTCCGGCTGGTTCAGATAGCCCATGAAAAGGAAATCGCCGCGGATCAGGATTTCGCCTTGCGGCGAGATCATGACCTCGCCCCAGGGGGCTGCCTTGCCGACCGAACCGAGCTTGACGCGGTCGGGCGGCATCACGGTGGCGACACCGCAATTTTCGGTCTGGCCGTAGACCTCGCGCATGTCGATGCCGAGCGCGAGATACCATCGAATCAGGTCCGGCGCGATCGGCGCCGCCCCCGTGAAGGCCAGCCGGCAGCGGTCGAGCCCGAGCATGCGGCGAATGTTGCGGAACACGAGGTAATAGGCGGCGCCATTGGCGAGCCGCAACGGCAGCGGCGGCGTTTCGCCCTGCAGCTTGTACTCGGTGACGCGATTGCCGATGGCGAGCGCGTTGCGGTACATCCAGTTCTGGAATGAGGTCGCGTCCTTCAGCGCGATCGTGATCCCGGAATAGAACTTCTCCCAGACCCGCGGCACCGCCAGGAACGCGGTCGGCTGCACCTCGCGCAGATTGTCCGGGACCGTCTCGGGGCTCTCGGCGAAGTTCATCACCGATCCCAGCGCCAGCGAAATGTAATAGCCGCCGACCCGCTCCGCGACATGGCAGAGCGGCAGGAACACCAGCCGCTCTTCATGGTCGGTGGAAGGAAACAGGTCGTTGGCATGGCGCATCTGGTGCGTCACGCTGCGATTGGAATGCATCGCGCCCTTGGGCGGGCCCGTGGTGCCGGACGTGTAGACGAGGATAGCGAGGTCGTCGGCCGTGCGGCTTCCGATCATCTCATCCCACAGCGCTTCCCTTTCCTGGGCGTGATTGCGCCCGAGCGCCATGAACTCCGCCAGCGACAGCACCATCGGGTCGCTGAAGGCGCTGAGGCCTTCCATGTCGAACACGATGATCTTCTGCAAGGTCGGGCAGCGCGAACGGCAGGACAGGATCTTGTCGAGTTGCTCTTCATCCTCGGCGAAGATCACTTTGGTCGAGGAATCGTTGATCAGATACTCGACCTGCGACGAGGAGTCGGTCGGATAGATCCCGGATGAAACGCCGCCGGCGCAGAGAATGCCCATGTCGGCATAGACCCACTCCGGCACGGCATTGGCGATGATCGAAGCGACGTTGCCCGGCTGGAAGCCGGTGGCATGAAGCGCGTAGGCGATATCCTTGGATATCTGCAGCCACTCGCGCCAACTGGTCGGGTGCCAGATGCCGAATTTCTTTTCGCGGATCGCCGGCCGGTCGCCGCGGGTTTCCACGGAACGCAGAAAGCTCCTCGCGATCGTGTCGGCGACCGTCAGCACTGCCGGTCTGGCCATTCGTCTTCCTCCCTCTTAGGCCCGCCTCTGGCGCCGGCCTTGGCGGCCGATCTGTTTCTCGAAGCAGGGCCTGAATTTAGCTCCAACTCGTCATTAACGCTATGCTCTTGGGTGCGACCTTTATCGCCAAGTCTGCTACCGCCAGGTCTTCTTCTTCTTCCAGCGCCGCTCGCCGCGGGCGCCCTCTTCCTTGGCGCCGAGATAGAATTCCTGGATGTCCTTTGAATTCATCAGCCGCTCGCAGGTGTCGGCCATCACAACCCGGCCGATTTCCAGCACATAGCCGTAATGCGCGGTTTCCAGCGCTACCTTGGCGTTCTGCTCGACCAGCAGGATCGACATGCCCTGCTCTTCGTTAACGCGCTTGATGATGGTAAATATCTCCTTGACCAGGATCGGCGACAGCCCGAGCGACGGCTCGTCCAGCAGCAGCAGGGTCGGACGGTTCATCAGCGCCCGCCCGATCGCCAGCATCTGCTGCTCGCCGCCGGAAAGCTGTCCGGCCGGCTGGTTGACGCGCTCCTTCAGCCGCGGGAAATAGCCGTAGACCCGTTCGAGATCCTCGGCGACGCCGTCGCGATCCTTGCGCGGATAGGCGCCCATCATCAGGTTCTCGCGCACGGTGAGAAACGGGAACACCTCGCGCCCCTCGGGCACGTGGCTCAAGCCGAGCCGCACGATCTTGTCGGCTTCGACGCGCTGGATCGACTTGCCGAGGAATTCGATCGAGCCCTTCTGGGGATCGAGAATGCCGGAGATGGTCTTGAGCACCGTGGTCTTGCCGGCGCCGTTGGCGCCGAGCAACGTGACGATCTGGCCACGGGGAACCTCGAGGCTGATACCCCTGATCGCCTGAATCGGCCCGTAATAGCTCTCGATATTGCTGAGCTTGAGGATGATCTCGGAAGCGCTCATGCCATCATCCTCATGCGCCGAGATAGGCGGCGACAACGTCGGGATGGCGCTGCACCTCGGCAGGCGAGCCCATCGCGATCACCCTGCCGTAGTTGAGCGCGATCACGCGATCGGAGACGCGGTTCACCAGCGACATGTCGTGCTCGACCATCAGCACGGTAATGCCGAGGTCGGTCTTCAGGTCGCGGATCCAGAACGACATGTCGCCGGTCTCCTCGACGTTCAATCCGGAAGACGGCTCGTCGAGCAGGATCAGCTTCGGCTCCGAGCAGAGCGCGCGCGCGAGTTCGATCACCTTGCGGACGCCGTAGGGCAGCCCCGAGATCAGCTTGTCGCGATAGACTTCGAGATCGAGGAACTCGATCACCTGCTCAACGCTGCGGCGATGCGCCTTTTCGCGCGCCCGCACGCTCGGCAGGAACAGCAATTCCTGCCACAGCTGGGTGGTGGAATGCCTGTGACGGCCGACCAGGAGGTTGCTCAGCATGGTCGCATTCTCGAACAATTCGATGTTCTGGAAGGTGCGGGCGATGCCGAGCCCGGCGATTTCGTAGGCCGGCTGCTCGGTGATGTCCTGGTCCTCGAAGAAGATCTTGCCCGAGGTCGGCGGATAGATCCGCGAGATCAGGTTGAAGATCGAGCTCTTGCCGGCGCCATTGGGTCCGATGATCGAGAGGATTTCACCCTTCTCCACGGCGAAGCTGACCGAATCGACGGCCTTCAGGCCGCCGAAGTGCAGCGAGAGATTATCCGCACGGAAGTATGTCATCGGTTCCGCTCCGATTTCACGTAGATCTTCTGACGCTTGAAAGTGGCGCGCTTGTAGAGCGGGAACAGCTGGAAGAAGAGCTTTATCTTCAGCCAGCGCCCGTAGAGGCCGAGCGGTTCGAACAGCACGAACAGCACGATGATCACGCCGTAGATCGCGCCCTTGAGGCCGTTGGCAGACGCAACGGCGGCGACATTGCTCTGAATATTCGCAGCCGTCGCCTGGCCCGCGCCGAACGCCGCAGCAATGCCTGCGATGATGCCCGGCAGGTCGTCCTTCAGGTAGGTCAGGAACGGGTCGATCATGACCAGGAAGATGGCGCCTAACACCGCCCCGTGCAGGCTGAAAGTGCCGCCGATCAGGATCACGATGATGAACTCGATCGAGAGCTGCAGCGTGAACATTTCAGGGCTGATGAAGGACAGCTTGTGCGCAAACAGAACGCCGGCGAATCCGGTGATCGCCGCACTGATCGCAAACGACTTCACCTTGTAGAGCGAGACGTTGACGCCCATGCTGCGCGCGGCGGTTTCGCTGTCGCGGATCGCGACAAACGCGCGCCCGGTGGGCGAACGGAGCAGGTTGAGCGTGCCGACGATGGTAAGGATCAATACGCCAAGACAGAGAAAATAGAAGGCCGGTCCGTTCTGCGGCACCGCCTGCCCGAACAGGCTCAAGGTCTTGACCCGCATGCCCTCGTTGCCGTGGGTCACGCTTTCCCAGCGCGCCAGCACTTCCTCGACGATGAAGGCAAAGGAAATCGTGGCGATGACGAGGTAGATGCCCTGCAGCCGCAACGCCGGAAATCCGACGAGCGCGCCGACCGCGCCGGTCAGCAGGCCACCGGCCAGGAAATAGACTGGGAATGGCACGTTGAATTGCTGCAGAAAGGCCGCCGTGTAGGCCCCGATTGCCAGAAAGGCGGCGTGGCCGAGCGACGCCTGCCCGGTGAAGCCGGTGAGGATCATCAAGCCGACGCCAACGGTGGCGTAGATGCAGACGAACACCAGCTGGCTGACCAGGTAGCTGGAAAGCACAAAGGGGGCGATCGCCAGCAACGCCAGCAGGAGGCCGTAAGAGACGATGTAGCCGCTGTGCGGAAACAGCTTGATGTCGTCTTCGTAATCGGTTTTGAACAGGAACCGCATCAGACCTTCTTCCGCGTATGAATGCCGAACAGGCCTTCGGGTTTGAGCAGCAGCACCACGAGGAGAACGATGTAAGGCGCGACGTCCTTCCAGCCCTGCGGCAGGTAGAAGCCGGCCATGCTCTCGATCACGCCGATCAGCACGCCGCCGACCACGGCGCCGGGTATCGAGCCGAAGCCGCCGAGCACTGCGGCCGGAAACGCCTTGAGTCCCAGCACGAGACCGACATTGGAGTGAATGAAAGTGATCGGCGCCAGCAGCACGCCGGCGGCGGTCGCCACCGCCGCGCTGATCGCCCAGACGATCGACACCACGCGCTTGACCGGAATGCCCATGTAGTAGGCAGCGAGCATGTTCTCCGAACTGGCGCGCATCGCCGTGCCGAGCGTGGTGCGGTTGAAGAACAAATAGAGCAGCGCGCAAAGGATGATGGTTGCCGCAATCACCGAGAGCTTGTCATGGGCCAGTACCAGCGAGCCGATCCGCAGCACGCCCTGGCTGAACGGCGTATCGATCTTGAAATCGTCGGTGCCCCAGATCATGCCGACGACGGAGCGCAGGAAATATCCGAGCCCGATCGTCGCCATGATGATGGAAAACTGCGGATAGCCCAGAATCGGACGCACCACGACGCGTTCGGCCAGCATGCCAAACGCCGCCATCGCGATGATCGCACCAGCGAATCCGAGCCAGTAGTTGAGACCGAGCATGCCGATGAACGTGAAGGCGAAGAACCCGCCCAGCATCATCAAATCGCCCTGGGCGAAATTGACGACCTCGGTTGCCTTGTAAACCAGCACGAAGCCGAGCGCGATCAGGCCATAGACGCAGCCGAGCGCGATGCCACTCACCAGCTGCTGAACGAAGTCCAGCATCATTCCCTCCCCGATGCCGGCGGTTCTTTTGACCGCCTCTTTCGCATCTTGTGTCTACACGCTATCTGGCATGCAACGCGCCGACAGCGGGCATATGTCCCTGTGTTGCATTGAGCCCAAAGCGCCGACCGCTGTCAACAAAGCGCTCACCATCGCGTTGTTAAGAATTGCGCAGAATTGCCGCAGCCCGGGAAGTTGCGGGGTTCGGCGCGATTTGGGCCGCTCGATTCACCGCACCGAAAGTTCTTCGGTCCATGTTCCGGCAACGACGAAGCGAACCGGATCGTCCTGCCATCATGCCATCAGTTGTATCGGCGCTCGAAGTGCGAGGGTTAACGAAGCGTTTTGACCGCCCCGCGGTCGATGCGCTCGACCTGACCGTTCGAGCCGGCGAGTTCTACGCCCTGCTCGGCCCCAACGGCGCCGGCAAGACCACGACCTTGCGCATGGTCGCCGGCCTCTTGCGGCCCGACGCCGGCACTGTCTCTATATTGGGCATCGACGCGCTCGCCGATCCCGTCGCCGCCAAGCAGATCATGGCCTGGGTCTCTGACGAGCCGATGATCTACGACAAATTGACGCCGCTGGAATATCTCCAATTCGTCGCCGGCCTCTGGGGCATCGACCCCACGGTGTCAGCCCCCGCCGCGCAAGCGCTTCTGGCATCGCTCGGACTTGAGCCGCATCTGCATGAACGTTGCGAGGGATTTTCCAAGGGCATGCGGCAGAAGGTTGCGCTGGCCGGCGCGCTGGTCCACGACCCGCGGCTGATCATCCTGGACGAGCCGCTCACCGGCCTCGACGCGCTGTCGGCGCGTCACGTCAAGGGATTGCTCAGCGAGCGCGTGCGCTCCGGCTGCACCGTGATCATGACGACGCATATTCTCGAAGTCGCCGAGCGGATGGCCGACCGCATCGGCGTCATCGCCGCCGGCCGGCTCGTTGCCGAAGGAACACTCACCGAGTTGCGCCAGCAGAACGGCCGCAACGACACCAGCCTCGAGGACATGTTCATCGCGCTGGTCGACGCGGAAGCGGCTGCCGCATGAATTCGACCGCGGCGCTCGCCTGGTTTGCCCGGCACGAGATCCGTCTGGCCTGGCGCGAATGGCTGGCGATGATGACCGGCAGCCGCGGCAGGCGAAAGCGCGCCATCATCGCGCTGATCGTGTTCGCCGCCGTGATGCACCTGCCGGCCTATGCGGTGATCGGCCGCTTCGCCGACCTGGCGCTGCCGCTCGGCAAGCCCGAGCTGATCGTCATCACCGCCACGATCTTCCTGGCCTGGGCGCTGATGCTGTCGCAGGCGATCGAATCGGTCACGCGGGTGTTCTACGCCCGCGCCGATCTCGACCTCATCATGTCGTCACCGGCGAACCTCGCCAACGTGTTCTCGTTGCGGATCGTGGCGATCGCGCTGTCCGTGACGGGAATGGCGCTGTTGCTGTCCACGCCCTTTGTCGATGTTCTCGCGTTCGGCGGCGGCCTGCGGTGGCTTTCCGCGTTTGGCGTCGTCATCGCCATCGGCCTCACGGCAGCAGCCGTGGCGATTGCAATCACGGTCTTGCTGTTTAGGTTGATCGGCCCCAGCCGCACGCGGCTGGTGGCGCAGATCGTGGCCGCCGTCATCGGCGCCGGATTCATCATCGCGCTCCAGATCGCGGCGATCCTTTCCTACGGCACGCTGTCGCGCTTTGCGGTGCTGACATCGGACGCGGCGGCCGCCTATGCGCCCGCGCTCGACAGTCCGCTGTGGTGGCCCGCCCGCGCCGCGATCGGCGACGGCACGGTGCTGGCGCTGCTGGTGGCCGGCGGGCTAGTGCTGCTTGGCGCCGTGATGGCGATCTTCTCGCCGCGGTTCGCTGGCACCGTCGTCAGCGTTGCCGCGACCGCACGGCCTGCTCGTCCAGGCGCAAAAGCGACCGCGTTTCGCGGTGGGTCGCGGCAGCAGACGTTGCGCGCCAAGGAATTGCTGCTGCTGCGGCGCGACCCGTGGCTGGTATCGCAGAGCCTGATGCAGCTGCTCTATCTGTTGCCGCCGGCCCTGATGCTGTGGCGAAGTTTTTCAGAGAGCTCGGACGCGGTCGTGCTGATCACGCCGGTGATCGTGATGGCGGCCGGTCAACTCGCCGGCGGTCTTGCCTGGCTGACGATTTCGGGCGAGGACGCCGCCGACCTGGTCGCGACCGCGCCGCTGCCGTCGTCGCGCGTCACGCGCGCCAAGGTCGAGGTCGTGCTGATCGTGATCGCTGCGGTGTTCACGCCGCTGATCGCCGCGCTGGCGTTTGTCTCGATGACGCAGGCGGCAATCACCGCACTCGGCGTCATCGTCGCGACCATCTCCGCCGCTGCGATCCAGCTCTGGTTTCGCGTCCAGGCCAAGCGCAGCCAGTTTCGCCGCCGTCAGACTTCATCGCGGCTGGCGACATTTGCCGAAGCGTTTTGCTCGATCGGCTGGGCCGCCACAGCTGCACTCGCCGTCACCATCCCGGTGGCTGCAGCGATCAGCGGCGCAATCACCGCGGTGATCCTCGCGGCGACCTGGAAAATCAGCCCTCGGCAAACATGACGATTACATGACAATTTCATGACAACGACACCCGGCGGTGCAGCGCTTTGGTCACGATGAACCGAAAATGGATTTCAGCGACCTGAATAGAGGGCAGAGCGCACCGGACGTCATCGATTTGTTCGCGCGCGAAGGCTATCTTGCCAGTCCTACACCGCGGCACCATTTTTAGCCCGCGGGGATGAACCCTTGAGGAGAGAAGACGCGATGAGCGAAACCATCAATGTCCCGGCGGTCATGGTGGACGCCACCGCGGTCACGCGAATCAAGTCCGAGATCGACATCTCGGACCGGTCGCGCATCGTCACCTTCGGCGATCGCGCGCAGCGTTCGGTGGTCGAGTTCGCCGACCGGATCCTCGCCCAGACCCAGAACCGGGAGCTCGGCACCACCGGCAAATTGCTGTCGGACATCCTCGCCAAGGCGCGCGGTCTCGATCCCGCCTCGCTGAAGGACAGCGGCTTCTTCTCTCGCCTGTTCTCCTCGATGGAGTCGCGCCTGCGGCGCTTCTCCGAACAATTCGGCGACGTGTCCTCGCAGGTCGACCGCGTCTGCATCGAACTCGACCGCAACAAGGAAACGTTGCGGCGCGACATCGCCGTGCTGGATGAATTGCACGAGCAGACCAAGGCCTCGCTCGGCGACCTCGATTCCCATATCGCGGCCGGCAAGGAGTTTGCCGAGGATTTTCGCCGCACCAACCTGGTCGAACTCGAGCAGGCCGCAAAAGCGGCGGGCCAGGGCAGCGACGCGATGCTGGCGGCGCAAACCTATCAGGACGCCGCCCAGGCGCTTGACCGGCTCGAAAAGCGCATCTTCTATTTGCAGCAGGCGCGCCAGATCGGCATCCAGCAACTGCCGCAGATCCGCATCGTCCAATCCGGCGACGAAACCCTGATCGAGAACCTGCAGGCGACGACCGAACTCACCATCCCGGTCTGGAAGCAGAAGATGATTTTGCTGCTTGGCCTCAGCCGGCAGAAATCCGCGCTCGACCTGCAGAAGACCGTCACCGACGCCACCAACGAGATGATGAAGCAGGCGTCGGAGATGATGAAGACCCAGGCGATCGAGATCGAGAAACAATCGCAGCGGGGCATCATCGACATCGCGACGCTGGAAAAGACCAATTCCGACCTGGTCGATACCATCTCGGGCGTCCTCAACGTCCAGCAGGAGGGCCGCAAGAAGCGCGCCGAAATCGAGCAGCGGATGGCGCAATTGACCGATCAGCTTAAATCAGCGTTGTCCAAGTCGCCCGCATGAACCTCGCTGCGCTACGGCTTGCTGCCGGCTTTTTTCTGGCGTTGGCGCTTGGCGCCTGCTCGGCGCCGGGCCCGCAATTCACCATTCTGTCCGGCTCGGAGAATGACGTCCTCGAGCCGATGGTGCGGGAGTTCTGCCAGTCGCGCCGCGCCGACTGCAGCGTGAAATACCAGGGCTCGCTGGATATCGCGCTGGCGCTCAAGGCCGGCAACGATCCCGGGGCTGACGCGGTATGGCCCGCGGCGTCGATCTGGATCGACATGTTCGACACTGCCCGACGCGTCAAATCGGTCAAGTCGATCGCGCAAATGCCTGTCATCCTGGGCGTCAAGCGATCCAAGGCACAGGAGCTCGGCTGGATCGGCACCAGGGTGACGACAAAGGACGTCCTCGCCGCGGTCGAGGGCGGCCGGCTGAAATTCCTCATGACGTCGGCGACGCAGTCGAATTCCGGCGCCTCGGCCTATCTCGGCATGCTGGCCGCCGGAATCGGCAAGCCCGATCTGATCGAATCCGGCGACCTCGACAAATCAGAGGTGCTCGCCACCGTGCGCGGCCTGTTGCGCGGCGTCGAGCGCTCCGCAGGCTCGAGCGGGTGGCTCGCCGATCTCTACCGCGAAGGCGAACGGACCGGCGCGCGTTACGAGGCGATGTGGAATTACGAGGCTGTCATCAAGGAAACCAACGACAAGCTGATCGCCGATAGAAAGGAGCCGCTCTACGCCATCTATCCCGAGGACGGCGTATCGGTCGGCGACTCGCCGCTGGGCTTTGTCGATCGCGGGCGCGGCAAGGAAGTCGAGAGCTTCTTTGCCGACCTGCAGGCTTTCCTGCTCAAGGGCGAAACGCAGGCGCGGATCGCTGCGACCGGACGGCGAGTCGAGCTTGGCCGCGCCACCCCGATCAAGGCCGATGCGGCCACCAATCTCGACCCGAGCCGTGCGCTTACGGTCGTCAGGCCGCCGGAGCCCGCGGTCATTCAAAAGGCGCTGTCGCTCTACCAGGAAGCGCTGCGGCGGCCTTCGCTGACCGCATTGTGCATCGATGTGTCCGGCAGCATGAAGGGACACGGCGAAACGCAGTTGCTCGAAGCGATGCGATTCCTGCTGACGCCGGCACGCACCCGCGAGGTGCTGGTGCAATGGTCGAAGGAAGACCGCATCATCGTGCTGCCGTTCAGTGAACGTGTGCAGTGGACCGCAACGGGGAGCGGAGAGGAAGCCGACCAGGCCGGTCTCCTGACCAAGGCGCTCGAACTGCGCGCGGAAGGCGGCACCGATTTCTACACCTGCGGAGCACGCGCGCTCGCCGCGATGAAGCCACTGCTCGATGCCGGCCAGCACCTGCCGGCCATCGTCATCATGACCGACGGAAAGAGCCAGGGCGCGGTGTCGACGTTCGAGGCTGCGTGGCGGGCCGACGGACGGCGCGTGCCCGTGTTCGGCGTCACCTTCGGTGACGATGCCGACCGCAGCCAGCTCGACAGCCTCGCCACCATGAGCGGCGGAAGGGTGTTCGACGGCACCAAGAGCCTCACCCAGGCCTTCCGCGCGGTGCGAGGGTACAACTGAATGCCGCCGTCACTGGCAGGAATGAACTGGATCGCGGGCGGGGCGGCGGCCGCAATCCTGTTGCCGCTTCTGGCGATCGGCTTCGGCATGCCGTTCTGGATCGCCGCCATAATCAGCCTGGCTGCGGGCGGTGGGCTTGTTGGCGTGCTCTCCCCACGCAAGCCGTTCGAGGGGCTGGACGCCAGCGGCGTGGCGCGCGGCAAGATCGAGTTCGCGCGCAGCCTTCTGACGGACGCCGAGCCGCTGGCGGTCCGCCTTGAAGTCGCCGTCAGCTCGATCGGCACGCCCAAGGTCGCCGAACGCGTCCGTCATCTGGCACGCATTTCCCGCGAGATCTTCGCAGCCGTCGAAGAAGACCCCCTGCGCGTAGACCGCGTGCGGCGGTTTCTGACCTATTATTTGCCGCGTGCGGCCGATCTCGCGGAGGCTTATGCCTTGCTGGAAAAGGGCAGTACGCGCGACACAGCGCGCATCGCCGCGACAAGCGATCTGATCGACCGGCTCGATACGGCTTTCACGCATTATGCGGCCAGCCTGCAGGAAGCCGATCTCGGCAACCTCGACATCGAGCTCAAATTGCTGAAGAGTTCGCTTGACGAGGATCTCGGACCGCCGCCGCAGCTTCCCGTTCCCCCCGCCCCTGGCAAGAGGAGAGCCTGATGGCCATTTCGCGCCGGGCCTTCGGAATCGGATTGCTCGCGGCAAGCGCCGCCGGCACCGGCGGCTATGTCTATCTGCGTCAACATCCCGAAATCGCGGGCCGGTTCGGCGAGCCGAAGCGGCTGTTTGGTTTCGCCGGCGGCGAAAAGGAAGGGCTTCTCGCCAATGCCCGCGTCCGCAGCCTGCTCGAGCGCCGGTTCGGACTGATTCTCGATGCGAGGCGTGCCGGATCGGTCGAGATGGTGCGCGAACGCACGCTGCTCGACCAGAAGCCGCAGTTTCTGTGGCCGTCGTCATCGGTCCTTGTGGAAGTCGCGCGCAACTCCGGCCTGAAGATTTCCCGCGACCAGGTGATCTTCAATTCGCCGATCGTGCTCTATTCGTGGGACCGCATCGCCGATGGCCTGGTGAAAGGCGGCTTTGCCGAGCCTGCCGGCGGGCCGCGCTACACGGTCGATCTGCTCAAGCTGCTCAAGGCCATCATCGCCGGCGAAACCTGGGAGGCCTGCGGCGTGAGCGGCCTGTTCGGCCGCGCGCGCATCGTCTCGACCGATCCCAACAAGTCCAATTCAGGCTTCATGTTCGCGGGCCTTGCGGCCAGCCTGCTCAGCGGCGACGTCATCGCGCTCGATTCGCTCGGCCGCATCGATGGCGACGTTGCCACCGTGTTCCGCCGGATGGGTTACAAGCCGCCGTCATCGGGCAAACTGTTCGACGATTACGTAGCCGGCGGCGCCGGCGCCCAGCCGCTGATCGTCGGCTATGAAAACCAGTTGATCGAGTGGGTGCTGCAGGACGCCGACCGCTGGAAACGGGTCGAGGCCAGTGCGCCCTCGAAGCCCGTGATCCTCTATCCGAAGCCCACGGTTTTCTCCGCACACCCCCTCATCAGCATCGACCGCGCCGCCGACGAACTGATCGATGCCCTCGTCAACGAGAGCCTGCTCGAACTCGCCTGGGAGGAGCACGGATTTCGCGGCCCGCTGGGCACGGTCGGAAAGGCGCGCAACCCGCTGCTGCAATCGCGCCTCGTGGAGCGGATCGACGCGGTGTTGCCGATGCCCGATGCGCCGGTCATGCTGGCCCTGCTCGACCGGCTGGCGACGGCCTGACGGCTGCCCCTTGCGCCTGGGCAGTCACACCACGGCCATTCTGGCTGCGACGCGGAGCTTGAGCCTGCGAGACGGGGCGCACCCCCGCATCACGCCCCTCTATTGACCTTGATGCATCTCGATGCCGGCGACAGTCTTGAACGGTTCGGCGACCAGATGCGTGGCGGTGCCGACGCCGGAGGAACTGAACGTCACCTTGCCCGTATTTTCTTTGGCGTTGATGATGAACTCCGGTACCGAATTATAGCGCGCCGAAATAGGCCACGAACAGGTTCGGGCTCTCTCCGATGCTCCAGCAGGAAACTGGTCAGGGGATCGTAAGGTAGGTTCTTGCGCAAGTCGACCTACGCCTTGATCAACTCCATCACCGCCGCCGCAAACGCTTCGGGCTCTTCCTGCGGAAGGTTATGTCCGGCGCGCGGGATCACGCGATGGCCGAGACGGGCTGCAAATTTCGGCGCGCTGGCAGCACCGTCGGTCGCGGCGATGACCCCATCGCCTGCACCGTCCATGGTGATCGTCGGCACCGTGATGACATCCAGCGCCGCCAGCCGGCGCTGGATGTCGGCATATTGCGGGTCGCCTTCGGCAAGGCCAAAGCGGTGCCGGTAACTGTGGATCACCACATCGACGTAATCAGGATTGTCGAAGGCTGTCGCCGTGCGCGCGAAACAGGCATCGTCGAAATGCCAGTTCGGCGACCATTGCGCCCACAATAGTCTCGCGATCTCGTGCCGGCTGGCGGCAAGACCGGCGCGGCCGCGTTCGAGTTGGAAGTAATACTGGTACCACAGCGCCACCTCACGCTCCGGCCGCTGCGGCACCATGGCATTGGCAATATCCTGGATCAGGTAGGAGTTGACCGAGACGAGGCCGATGCAGCGCTCCGGCCACAGGGCCGCGCCGACACAAGCCGCGCGGCCGCCCCAATCATAGCCCGCGAACACCGCGCGCTTGATGCCCAGCGCATCCATCAGCGCCATCATGTCTGCGCCCATGGCCGCCTGCTCGCCCGAGCGCGGCGTCGCGGAATCGCGAAACCGCGTCGGACCGTAACCGCGCAGATGGGGAACGATGACGCGGCAGCCCTGCGCGGCCAGTTGCGGCGCGACGTCGACATAGGCGTGAATGTCGTAGGGAAAGCCGTGCATCAGCATCACGGGCGTCCCATCGGTAGGTCCGGCTTCGTAATAGGCAATGTTGAGAACGCCGGCATCGACCTGCCGCAACGGTTCGAGGCGTTTCGATGATGGCGCACGCGACGCGACGGCGGCTGTTTCGGTCAAGGCGGGCTCCCCTGGCTGACTTTCACACTATGGCACGACTGCCCGCAGATGAAGCAAATCCGGCGTGCGGCTGTGCGCGAATGTCATCATGACGGCTAGAGAATTCGGCGATACAGTGCCGCCTGCGGCCGTTGCCGCGGATGGGTTGATGCCATGTTGCGATCCCTTGCTGTCGTCCTTGCCTTTCTCGGTTCGCTGGTCTTCCCGGCCGCGGCCCAGCAGCCACTCCGCAGCGAGTGCCTTGCGATGGCCAACGCACCGCCGCGCGCGATACCGGTCAGCCTGCAGCGCGCTGCTGCCAAGCCGCAGGAAGTCGCGATCACGTATGTCGGGCATTCCACCTACTATATCGACACGCCCGAAGGCGTGCGGATCGGGACCGATTTCAACGGCGTCTACCGGACTGGACGGCTGCCCGACGTCGTCACCATGAACCGGGCGCACTCGACCCACTACACGCTGTTTCCCGACCCGAAGATTCAGCATGTGCTGCACGGCTGGGGCGACAACGGGCAGCCGGCGCTGGTTTCGAAGCGCGTCGGCGACGTCTACATCCGCAACGTGACCACGGATATCCGCCGCTACTATGGCGACGACGGCGGCGGGGGAATGATCAGGGACGGCAACTCGATCTTCATCTTCGAGGTCGCGGGCCTCTGCATCGGCCATCTCGGCCACCTGCACCACAAGCTCGACGATACGCATTTCGCATCGATTGGCCGCCTCGACATCGTGATGGTGCCGATCGACGGCACCTATACGATGCCGCTCGACGGCGTCTCCGAGATCACCAAGCGGCTGCGCGCCTCCGCGGTGCTGCCGATGCATCGTTTTGCCACCCCGCTCGACGAATTCATGCGCCTGATCGGCCAGCAGTTCACCATCGACCAGCGGAGCGAGCGAACGCTGAAGATCTCGCGCGAGACGCTGCCGGGCACGCCCACGGTGATCATTCTGGATGGGGTGTGAAGTGGGGCGCAACTGCCTGACACCGTCATTGCGAGCGGAGCGAAGCAATCCATACTGCGGCAAGCGGAGAAATGGATTGCTTCGCTACGCTCGCAATGACGAATAATAACAATAATCAAGGGGAGCGACGTTCATGGCCGCCAGCACTGCACCCGCCTCGAAGAGCGGGCTCTACGCCGATCCGCGCGAGGACTGGCTCGCGCAATATACCGAGGAGATCATCGATCCCGCGCGACCGATCGTCGATCCGCACCACCATCTCTGGGACCGCGGCGGCCTGCGCTACATGATCGAGGAGATGGTTTCCGATATCGCCTCCGGCCACAACATCATCGCCACCGTCTATGTCGATTGCCGCTCGATGTACCGCGCGCACGGGCCGGAAGCGTTCCGCCCCGTCGGCGAGGTCGAGTTCGCCAATGGTGTCGCGGCGATGGCCGCGAGCGGCGGCTACGGCAAGGCCGCGATCTGCGCGGGCATCGTCAGCCACGTCAATCTGCTGCTCGGTGAAGGCGCCAAGGCGGTGCTGGAAGCCGAGATCGTTGCCGGCAACGGCCGCTTTCGCGGCATCCGGCACTCGTCGGCCTGGGATGCCGATCCTGACGTCGCCGGCATGTATGCGACCCGGCCGAAGGGCCTGTTGCTCGACAGCACGTTCCGCAAGGGCTTCGCCTGCCTTGCCCCGCTGGGTCTGAGCTTCGACGCTTGGCTGTTTCATCCGCAGATCGGCGAACTCACCGATCTGGCCCGCGCCTTTCCGGACACGAAAATCGTGCTCGATCATTGCGGCGGACCGATCGGCATCGGCAGCTACGCTGGCCGCCGCGAGGAGATCTTTCCGGTGTGGAAGGCCTCGATCCAGCAAATCGCCAAATGCGAGAACGTCGTTGTGAAGCTTGGCGGGCTCGCAATGTGCCTGCTCGGCTATGATTTTCACCTGCGGCCGAAGCCGCCCTCCTCCGAGGAAGCCGCCGCCGCGTGGCGTCCCTATGTCGAAACCTGCATCGAGGCCTTCGGGCCGAACCGATGCATGTTCGAAAGCAATTTTCCGCCGGACAAAGGCCAGTGCAGCTACCAGGTGATCTTCAACGCCTTCAAGCGGCTGGCCGCGCCATACAGCGAGGCGGAGAAGTCGGCGCTGTTCTCGAAGACGGCGACGGATTTTTACCTGCTCAAGCTGGATTGACGACGGCCGGCGTGGGGGGATCGCCTCACGCCCACTCGCCCTTGCGGAACACCGGCACGCTGCGGCCATCGGCGTGAACGCCGTCGATGTCGGTCTCGGCTGAGCCGATCATCCAGTCGATGTGGATGAGGCTCTTGTTGCCGCCCTGCTCGGCGATCTGCTGCGGCGTCAGCTTGTCGCCGCCGACGAAGCACTTCGAATAGCACTGGCCCAGCGCGATGTGGGAGGCGGCGTTCTCGTCGAACAGCGTGTTGAAAAACAGCAGTCCGCTTTTCGAGATCGGCGAGGAATGCGGCACCAGCGCCACTTCGCCCAGGCGCGCCGCGCCCTCATCGGTGTCGAGCACCTTCTTCAGCACTTCCTCGCCGCGCGACGCCTTGGCCTCGACGATGCGGCCTTCCTCGAACCTCACCTGGATGTTGTCGATCAGGGTGCCCTGATAGGACAGCGGCTTGGAGGAGACGACGTGTCCGCTGACCCGCCGGCAATGCGGCGTGGTGAACACTTCCTCGGTCGGAATATTGGCGTTGCAGGTGATACCGTTCCTGGCCGTCGAGGCGCCGCCTTCCCATTCGTGGCCGTCAGCCAGACCGATCGTCAGATCGGTGCCCGGACCGGAATATTTCAGCGCGTGAAACCGCTGGCCGTTGAGCCAATCGGTCCGTTCGCGCAGCACTGCGTTATGTTTCTCCCATGCGGCGACAGCGCCATCCTGATCGACGCGGGAAGCCGCGAAGATCGCGTCCGCCAGGTTCGCCACCGCGACGTCCTCTGGAACATCAGGGAAAACCTGCTTTGCCCAGGCCGGGCTCGGATAGGCGATGATGTTCCAGTTGGTCTCGAAATTGACGATCTTCTCCAGCGCCGGCTGATAGGCGATCGAATTGGCTTTGCTTGCGCGCGCGACCTTTGCCGGATCCTCGCCCGACAGCAGCATCGGATTGTCGCCAACAATGGCGAGCCGTGCGGTATTGTTCGAAAACGCCTTGGCCATGCCTTCATAGAGCCAGCTGGCAGCGCGATCGAAGCTCTCGTTGCGGCCGTAGCGGTAGCGCGACAGCGTGATCTCTTCGTCCGAGAAAAACGGCGTCACGATGCCTGCGCCGGCCTTGTAGGCGTGCTCGGCGATCCGGCGCACCAGCGGCAGCGCCACCGAGGGGGCCGTCAGCAGCAGGTCCTGACCGGGCTGCAGCCGCAAGCCGACCTTGACGGCGACTTCGGCGAGGCGGTCGAGTTTGACGGGATCGATCGAGGCGGAGACGTTGCGCTGGTGTGCGGTCATGGCAGGTCCTCAAAATCAGTCGTTCGTACAGAGATAGGCGACCCGGCCGGACTTCTCAACGTCCCGAGGACGCAATCACCCGATCCACCATTTCGGGCGCCAGCCCAAGATAATTCTTCGGCGAGGTCAGGCGATCGATCGTCGCACGATCGATGCGCGCGGAGACCCGCGGATCCGCCGACAGCGCATCCGCAAGCGTGATGCCTTTTTCATTGGCGACGCGGCAAGCGTCGTAGACGACGTCATGCGCCTCCTGGCGGCCGAGGTCGGGCGCCAGCCCCATCATCACGGCTTCGGCCACGATCAGCCCACGGCTGATGTCGAGATTCTCCGCCATCTTCTTCTCGTCGACGATGAGCCCGCCGAGTGCGAACTTGGCCTGATGGAGACTGCCCGCGGTCAGCACGAAGCTTTCCGGGATCGCCATCCATTCGGCGTGCCAGGGTCCGGTGGCCCGCTCGAAATCCTGCACCATCGCATCCAGCATCAGGCCGGCATGCTGGCGCACGCCCTTGGCCGCCGCCAGCATCAGCTCCGACGAAATCGGATTGCGCTTCTGCGGCATGGTCGAGGACGCGCCGCGGCCCTTGACGAAGGGCTCGTAGACCTCGCCGAATTCGGTCGAGGCCATCATCATGATGTCGAGCGCGATCTTGCCGAGCGAACCGGTGACGACGGCCAGGAAATTGATCGCTTCTGCCAAGCCGTCGCGCGCGACATGCCAGGTGGAGACGGGAACGCCGAGGCCGAGTTCTTCGCACAGCGCCTTCTGGACCTCAAAGCCCTGGGTCCCGAGGGACGCCAGCGTGCCGGCGGCGCCCGCGAACTGGCCGACGAGCACGCGCGGCTTCAATTGCGCGAGCCGCTCGGCGTGACGGTCGAACATCGCAAGCCAGATCGCGGTCTTGTAGCCGAACGTCACCGGCAGCGCCTGCTGCAGATGGGTGCGGCCCGCCATCGGCGTGTCGCGATAGCGCTTCGAGAGGCCCGCAAGGATGCCACGCAGAGCCGAGATATCGGCCTCGATGATTTCAAGCCCGACGCGCACCTGCAGGATCACGGCGGTATCCATGATATCCTGCGTGGTCGCGCCCCAATGCACGTAGCGTCCGGCGTCGCCGCACTGTTTCACCATCTGGTGCACCAGCGGAAGGATCGGATAACCGACAATATCCGTCTCCTGGCGCAGCAGGTCGAAGTCCAGCGCCGACACATCGGTCCGCCTGGCGATCTCTTCGGCCGCCTGCGCCGGAATCACGCCGCAGCGTGCCTCGGCTTTCGCTAGCGCAATCTCGACCTCGGCGTAGCGGGAGATCAGGCTGAAATCTGAAAACACCTCGCGCATGGCCGGCGTCCCGAACGCATCGCGGAACAGGATGGAATCGAGGACGGTGGTGGAGGTCGGGAAGCTAGCCATGACACAAACCTCTTACCTTCAGGCGGCGCCGAAGTCGCGGACCCGGCCGGTCAGCCGCGAAACTTCTTCTTTTTCTTCTTTCCGAAGTCGGCCTTTGCAGGAGCCCCACTTTCGTGCCGCGGCTTTCCGGCGTGAGCCGTTCTATCGCGATGCGGCTTCTTGGTATCGTATCGCGCTTTCTTGTCAAACCCCGGTCGATCAGGGCTCTTTGCACTTTTGCCGTGCGGCTTCGGCGTCCATTCCGGTTTGCGAACCTCTTCGCGCCGCGGCGCATCGCCGAGCGCCTCGATACGGATGTTGTCTTCCTTGTCGGGGCGGCGAATCTTGACGGCGAACGACTCCGCAGCACGACCCGAAATCTCGAATTCGGTGGTGGTATCCATGATGCGAATGGCGCCGATGTCGGACTTGTCGATGCCGCCGCGGCGGCAGATCATCGGCAACAGCCAGCGCGCCTCCGCATTCTTCCGGCTGCCGATGGAAGCGCTGAACCAGACGCTGTCGTCGCCCATGGCGTGACGCGGCGATGATTTCCCCTTCTTCGATCGCGGCCCTGCGCTGCGATCGTCGCCGCGCGCCGGACGGGCTTCCCTTTCCCGGCCGCGATCCTCGCGGGACCGGCCACTGCCCTGCCCGGGATCGAGAATATCCTCGGGCGATGGCAGCCGCGCGCGATAGAGCCGCGCCAGCGCCGCGGCGATGTCCTCCGCCGATCGTTCGGCGAGCAAGGCCTGCGCCAGCGCCAGATCCTCCGGGGTCGTCTCCTCCGAAAACAGCGCGTCTTTCAGCATGCGTTCCTGATCGAGCTTGCGAATTTCATCCGGCTGGGGCGCCGTGCCCCAGACCGTATCGATGCCGGCCAGGTTCAACAGCACCTCGGCGCGGCGCCTGCGCGCCGGAGGCACCAGAATGATGCTGACGCCCTTGCGGCCCGCGCGGCCGGTACGGCCGGAGCGATGCTGCATCACTTCCGGATCGTTCGGAATATCGGCATGGATGACGAGATCGAGGTTCGGCAGGTCGATGCCGCGCGCGGCTACGTCGGTCGCGACGCAGACACGGGCGCGACCATCCCGCAACGCCTGCAGCGCTTGGGTTCGCTCGTTCTGCGTCAGCTCGCCTGACAGCGCGACCACGGAGAAGCCGCGTTCCAGCAGCGTCGCCTGCAAATGCCGTACGGCTTCGCGCGTGTTGCAAAATACCAGCGCACTCGGCGATTCGTAGAATCGCAAGATGTTGACGACCGCATGCTCGACATCGCCGGCCGCGATCCGGATCGCGCGGTACTCGATGTCGGCATGGCCGCCCTCGTCGCCCGCGACTTCGACGCGAAAGGCCGATTGCTGATACTCCTTGGCGAGCGCCACGATGCCGCGCGGCAAGGTCGCCGAAAACAGCAGCGTCCGGCGCTCCTCCGGCGTGGCCTCGAGGATGAACTCCATGTCCTCGCGAAAACCGAGATCGAGCATCTCGTCGGCCTCGTCGAGCACGATCGCCTTCAATTCCGAAACGTCGAGACGGCCGCGCCGCAAATGATCGCACAGCCGCCCCGGCGTACCGACCACGATATGCGCGCCCGCGGCCAGTTCGCGCTGTTCGCGGCGCGGGTCCATGCCGCCGACGCAGGAAACCACGCGCGCATCCGCGTGCTGATAGAGCCAGGCGAGTTCGCGGTGAACCTGAAGCGCAAGCTCGCGCGTCGGCGCAACGATCAATGCCAAGGGAGCCGCGGCCCGCTCGAACCGCTCGGCACCATCCAGCAGGTTGTTCGCAATCGCCAGGCCATAGGCGACCGTCTTGCCCGAACCGGTCTGCGCCGAAACCAGGAGATCGCGGCCGTCGGCGTCGTCGGCCAGCACCGCGGTCTGGACCTGTGTAAGCCGATCGAAGTTGCGTTCCGCCAAAGCTCGGGCGAGCGGCGGCGAGGTGGGTAATGATGTCACGAGATGTCAGACCTTAGGTTGGCTCTATCAGCCGGAAATGTTGAATACCGCCTCGAACCGAAAATGGCTCGAAGCCGCGCATTTCACGAAGCGCAGCCGTACGGCCTGACCGATTTCACTGAGGTGGGGATGCTTTAGGCGAAATCCAGCCGGGACGCCATCCATTCTTTGCAGGTCAGCCGATCACTTCTACACTATGGTTTCCGGTCATTTCCCCAGAGGGCCGCTGCCGTGACCCCGTTCAAGACCATTCGCGCCCGTGCCGAGAAGCGCAAGGGCGGCCCCAAGGCGCTGGCCCGCCTGCTGCCGCCGAAGCCCGATCCGAAGGCACTCGCCAAACTCGGCGACGACCGGATTCTTGCCGAGATGACCAGGCGGGTGTTTTCGGCGGGCTTTGCCTGGAGCGTGATCGAGACCAAGTGGCCGGGGTTCGAGGAAGCGTTCCTCGGCTTCAAGCCGGGGCCACTGACGCTGCAGCCGGACGATTTCTGGGACGCGCTGATGAAGGACACGCGCATCGTCCGCAACGGCGCCAAGATCATGTCGGTGCGCGCCAACGCCGGCTTCGTCAGGGACATCGCCAGGGAGCACGGCAGCTTCGGCAAATTCCTCGCGAAGTGGCCGTCTTCCGATCAGGCCGGGTTGCTCGAACTGCTTTCGAAGCGCGGCAGCCGGCTTGGCGGCAACACCGGGCAGATGATGCTGCGCTTCCTCGGCTGGGACGGGTTTGTCACATCCGGAGACGTCGTGCTGTGCCTGCGCGGTGCCGGGCTCGATATTGCGCAGACCGTGACCTCGAAGCGCGATCTCGCCAGGGTGCAGGCGCAGTTCAACGCCTGGGCCGAGGAGACCGGTCTTCCCTATGTGCAGATCTCGCGGATCTGCGCGATGTCGATCGGCGAGAATTACGCGGCCGAGAATCTGGCGAGTATGGTTGGTGCGGATGATTGATTTCATCATATGACGAAGAATCCATGCGTGCCGTCGCGACGGAGCTGCTCGACGAGGCCGTATTCCCAGTCGAGATAGGCCTGCATCGCGCTTTCCTTGATGTCGGTGCCCTCGTAGGGACGGCGGTAGCGGTGTGACGGATCAGGCTTCGAGATCATCTGCGGCGGCCCGACTTCGAGCGCGCCGTCATAGCCGCCTTCGAGCACGTAAGTTTCCCATCCCATCTGCGCGAGCCAGGAAGCGGTCATGTCGGCGCGGACGCGCCTGCTGTCCGTCAGCACGATGCGCGCGCCGCGGACAGGTGCGGCCATGTCGATTTCCTGCACCAGTTGCCCGCCAGGATAGTGGCGAAAGCCGGCGAGATGGCCGGCGGCGTATTCCTCTTCCGAACGGACGTCGAAGCGGTACAGCGTGCGGCCAGTCTGCGCCTGCAGCGCCGCCATCTCGTCCGCGCCGATATGCCGGACGCCGGCGCGATAGGCGACGTCACACGCATTGGCTTCAGCACCCTCGATGGCGCCGATCTCGCCGCGCCTGCCGGAGCCGTGCTCGAGATTCTGCCTGGCCAACGTCCAGCCGATGGTTCCGTTGCGCAGCGCCATCACCTTGTTGGCGACGCCGGCGTTGATCAGCGACTGGGTGCCGATGATCGATCGTGTTCGCCCGGCACAATTGACGATGATGGTGGTCCCGGGATCCGGCGCGGCGCCGCCGGCGCGCAGTACCAGTTCCGCGCCGGGTACGCTGACGGAGCCGGGAATGTTCATGGTGGCGTATTCATCGAAGCGACGGACATCGAGGATCCTGATGTTGGCGTCACTTTCGATCAGCGCTGCGACCTCTTCCGCGGCCAGCGAGGGCGTATGGCGACGCGACTCCACCAGTTCGCCAAACGCCTTGGCATAGGAATTGACGTCCTCGAACAGTTCGTAGCCCGCCAGTTTCCAGCCCGGCAGCCCGCCTTCCAACTGGCGAACATGGGTGTAGCCCAGCGCGGCAAGCCGTTCTGCCGCCATCGGCACGAGGCCCTCGCCGGCATCATAGGTTACGATCGGCACATCCTTGCGCGGCAGCCGCGCTGCGGCTTCGAGCGTGATCCGCTCGGCCGCCATGTTGGCGGCAAACAGCGGATGGCCGGTGGCGAACACGGCCTCGTGCCTGACATCAAGCAAGGCGATTTCATCGCCCAACAGCAGGGCGGATCGGACTTGGCTGGGGGTGACGGATGGCAGGGTCATGACCGGATTTCTTGTTGGGGCTCGTTCTTCCCAGATAGCAGCATCGGCGACGGCACGTCATCCCGGACAAGGCCGTTAACGCTTATGTCATTGCTGCATTGATCTAATTGCACCGGGCCTGCGAAAACGACGTATGATGCCGATCGCATTGAACATTCAGGCAATCGATGGATCTTAAGCAATTGCGGACGTTCCGCGCGGTGGCCGAGCTCGGAAGCCTCAGCAAGGCGGCGGACCGGCTGCGGGCCGCGCAGCCGGCGCTGAGTCGGCACATCAAGCTGCTGGAACACGAACTGCGCGTCGAGCTGTTCGTCCGCAACGGACGCGGCATGCTGCTGACCAGCGCCGGCCGCATGCTGCTCGATCGCACCACCGGGCTTATTCGCCAGATCGAGCAGGTGAGCGACGATCTCAAATCCGCGAATGGCAACCCGTCCGGCCGTGTCATCCTCGGGCTGGTGCCGACGGTGAGCGCCGTTTTGTCGGGGAGATTTGCCCGCCGCGTCCTGGACGAGTTTCCCGATATCTCGCTGCGAATCGTGGAGAGCTATGGCGGGCATCTGGTCGAGTGGCTGCATCGAGGCGAAATGGACCTGGCCATCATATATGGACCGGCTGTGGACCTGCATCTTCAGGTCCAGTCCATCGGACGCGAGGACATCGCCGTTGTTGGACCGCCGGGGTCGGGCCTGAACAAGCGCAAGCAGGTCGACCTCAAATGGCTGGTGAAGCAGAAGCTTATCCTTCCAAGCATCTCGCACGGCCTGCGCGCGCTGCTGGAAAAGGCGGCTGCGCGCGAGCGACTGAAGCTGACGCCACTGATCGAGGCCGATTCCTACCGCGCCCAGATCAGCCTGATGGAGCAAGGCCTCGGCTATACGCTGCTGCCGCCCTCGGCGATCCGCACCGAGGTGGCGGCGAAACGGCTGGAGATGGCGGCGCTCGTCAATCCTTCGGTGTCGCGCGAACTGATACTGGCCTCGCCGATCGCGCATCCCGCGTCGATCGCGACGACAACGATCGCCACGCTCGTCATGACCGAGATTCAACAGCTCTCCACGGAGGGCCTCTGGAAGATCAACATGACGGTGTAGTGCTTTCCCTCAGTTGAACAGGGCGTCGTCGCCGAGCACCGATTGCCGGAAGCGCGTCGTCAGGATGACGCCGTCGGCCGGCGGCATCACGAACACCAGCGCTTCGGGGTTGATCTTGATCTGCGCGAAGGCGGTTCCCCGGCCCTCATGGGCGAGATCGCGCAACTCGGTGACTTCGGCCATCGTGCGGACGATGCGCGAGGTGCGAATGCCGCAGGCGGTGGCGATGGCGGCAAGGTCGACGCCGGACGCGGTCGGGGTTTTCTGCATGCCGGTCTCGCCGAAGCGCTCGTTGTCGAGCACGGCAATGGTCAGGTTCTTCGGCGCCTCCACCGCGATCGGTGCAAGCGAGCCGACATTCATCAGCATCTCGCCGTCACCGGTGATGACGAGCACCTTGCGCTTCGGCTGTGCCAGCGCCAGCCCGAGCCCCATCATCGACGCGCCGCCCATGGCGCCCCAAAGCGGAAAATTGTTGGCATGATCGCCGGCGGCCGACACGTCCCAGTTCGGCGCGCCGAGGCCGGCAATGACAAGGAGATCGGCACGGTCGCGCACCAGTTCGTTGACGACATCGCGGCGGTGCAGCAGTGCGTTCGGATTGTTCATTTGCGGGCAAGCTCCTTGAAGTTCTTGGCGCCGAGCACGCGCTGTCCGAGCAGAACCGCCACCGGCTTCCAGGTGTTGAAGGCGAGATGCGCTGCGCCCTGCACGGCGGACGCGACCAGATCAGGCTCGTCCACCTTGTTCACGATCACGCCCATCGCTTCGAGCGAAGGCCGCGTGCCCTGCCCCATCGGGATCTGCCATGGATTGAACTCGCCCCAGTCGCCGCGCATGGTGACGATCATCAATAGCGGCATGTGGCAGATCACCGGCAGCGACAGCATGTTGATGCAGTTGCCGACGCCGCTCGACTGCAGCAGCAGCACGCCGCGCTCGCCGCCGAGCCACGCGCCGGCCAGCATTGCGACGCCCTCTTCCTCCGTCGTCAGCGTGACGACGCGCGTCTCCGGATCGGCCTCGAACGAACGGATCAGACGGCTATGGCCGGCATCCGGCACCATCGCGACCTGGCGAATGCCGGCGTCCTTGAGCACGTGGTAGATCTCGTCCGGCCACGTCGGCAGTGGCGCCTCGCTCCGTGATTTTGCTGCTTCCGCCATAGGGCTGCGTTTCCTCTTTCGATTCCCGACCTGGGTTGAACGGACAATAGATCGCGGCGGCTAGTTGAGGAATTTGAATGTGGACATGGCTTCTATCGCAAAATTGAAAGGCTGGCGTGGTTGCTTCGGTCCTCGCCCTTCGAGACGGCCGCTCTTTCCACGTCATTGCGAGCGCAGCGAAGCAATCTATCCCCACGCTGCGCAATGGATTGCTTCGCTGCGCTCGCAATGACGGGTGGATACAATTTCGCGATCTCGCGGCGCATTTCGCCCGAGGTTTGCATCTTCATGTGCCCCCTTATAATCCGAGGGCGCAGGGAAGACCGGGTGCACGCTGCACCCGCGGGCGGAAACACTCCGGCCTTCCCTGCGCAGTGGCTTTACGGCTTATAACGTGATCTCCCCGGTGAACGGCTCTTTTGCCACCGTCGCCCGTGAGACGTTCAACCTCTCACGAACTTGACGCCAGCACCGCGGCGTCAGGACCACACGACTTCGCCGTACGCTTCACGCGCGCTCGTCTTGCGCGCGATCCGCGTCCACCGCATCTCACCGCGCGTTCGTGACGTGCGCACGCCCCTCGTAACGGGTGAGACGGCCGGAATTACATCACTGATTTGCCCGACAGCGCGAGCGGAATATTTTTGCGAGGGCGGCTGGCCGTCCCAAATCACGTTGAATCATCTGGCGAAATTCACATTGAGGCGCAACCCGCTTTTCAGCATTTCGACGTGCAGCGAGCGGCCTGCGTTTGCTGATTTGCCCGACGTCGGGCGAGGCCACATGCTCATACGAAATCCTCCCGCATCATTGCAGCATCCGGCTCGGTCAATCTGCTCCTGGCTAGATTTTTTCAAGACAACCTCTGCGGGTTATTGAAAGATTGTTCTTGCTTTGTTCCGGTGCGTCAGGCAGAAGGCTTTCAGTTCATTTTCCGGAGTTTTTCGATGGACCGCGTTCAGGCTGGTTACGTTCAGCTCGTTCTTCATGATGACGAGAACACGCCGCAGGATTTTGTGATAGGCCTGCTCCGCTCGGTATTCAGTCAATCGCTGACCGATGCCTCCGAGGTGATGTTCACAATCGAGAAGCGAGGCAAAGCGGTTTGCGGCACCTATCCGCGCGCCGTCGCCGAAGCGCTCTTGCAGGCTGCACAGGAACGAATTCGGGCATCGGGCCATCAACTGGTGATGACGACCCAGGCCGGCGATGACATGGGCCACGACCGTTGCAAGCTGTGCGGCAATTTTTCCGAGGACCCGCTCCGTTTGGTCGGCAAGGCGGCGCTGGTCTGCGACGACTGTATGCTTGCAACCGCCGGGAATCTCGGCGCCATCACCGAAACAAAGCGGTTCGACTTTGCCTGCACGGCCATTGAATGGCATTTCGCCGGCATTCCTCTCGATCGACTGGTCGCGACTTCGCGACAGTTTCCCGGCCACATGCGTGCTGACGTGCAAGCTGTGGTGGACAAACTGTTCTCCATTCAGCGCATCAGGTTCTTCGGCATTCAGGAGCGCCACCGTTACGAGACGCTCACCTTCGCCTCGCTCACGAGTGCTGGACAGGCCGCGCATGCCATCGCGCCGGCGCAATACCATGATGTCGAGATCGGCGAACCCGAGCCGGTCAAATGCCTCGACAACGGATTATGGCTGTGTAGCGCCGATGACCTGCACTATACGGTATTGCTCTCTGCGCATCGCGAACATGGCGAAGAAACGGGCGTCCGCATCGAAATCGCGTTGCCTGCAGGAGCTGCAGGCGCAGAGTTCGTGCGGCGCTGCTTCGGCGCCATCGAGGACGCGGTCAACGCCGCGAACTGCTACCGCGGCAAGATCCTGTCGTTCGATGGTGGTGCGAATTATCGCGGACGGTCGCGAGGCCTCATGGTCCACAAGCTGCCGCCCGTCGACCGCGCCAACGTGATATTGCCCGAGGCGACACTGAAGCTGCTCGACCGCAACATCCTGAACTTTGTGGAGCTTCGCGCCCAGCTACGCCAGCTCGGTCAGTCGACCCGCAAGGGAATTTTGCTGTACGGTCCGCCTGGCACCGGAAAGACCCATACCATTCGCTACCTGGCCAGCAACCTGCCCGGCCACACGACGTTGATCATCACGGCCGCACAGGTCGAGTTGCTCGGAGCCTACACGAATCTCGCTCGCCTGATGCAGCCGGCCATGGTGGTCATCGAGGACGTCGATCTCATCGCAACCGATCGCGAGATGATGGGGCCGTGCGAAGAATCGATGCTCAACAAGCTTCTCAACGAGATGGACGGCTTGAAAGAGGATGCGGACATCCTGTTCGTCCTCACCACCAACAGGCCCGAACAGCTCGAGGGCGCACTGGCCAACCGACCCGGTCGGGTCGATCAGGCGATCGAGATTCCGCTGCCCGATGATTCCGGCCGAAGGAAGCTGGTTCAGCTCTATGGCAAGGGTCTGCGGCTCGACGACGCCCTGATCGACGAGGCTGTCCGACGGACCAGGGGCGTCAGTGCCGCCTTCATCAAGGAGTTGATGCGTCGCACCGCGCAAGCCGGCATCGGCCGGGATGGCGGCACGGCAATCCAGCCAGCCGATCTCGGCGAAGCGCTCGATGACATGCTGTTCGCTAGTGGCAAGCTCAATATCAAGCTGCTCGGAGGCGCACGCGAAATGGCGCAGGCGACAGCCGAGGCGTGAGAGTGGCGACCGCGAGGTGCGGATAAAGCAACCTTACTTCGGCTTGGAATCCGGAGGGCAATTCGGGTCGACCTTCAGCGGCTTGCCGCCGCTCTGCACGGTGGGCGCGGCCGAGTCGGATCCGCCGGCGTCCGGCAATATGGCGCTCTTTTCAATGGCCATGGAATTTGCCGTCTTTTCCTCGCCGCTTCCCGTTGTCGCAGCCGGCGACGTCGTGCAGGCCGTCTCCGGCTTGTCGCTCGACGCGGCGGCCGACTGCGCAGCCGCAGGGCTCACGCTCAATATTGCTGCGAAAATCGCGGCCGCGACGCGGATCATGCTGGTCTCCGAAGGCTCAAAACAGTTTTCCTCTGTCTGAACGTCGTACCAGTGCGATGGTTCCGGAACGCATGCAACCAGCCTTGCAAACGAGTCGTCCAAGGCATATGTCATAGGCATATGCCTTGCTGTGAAAGGTTCCCGATGACCGAGCATCGCCACGTCAGATTGTTTCGAAATGGCCGCAACCAGGCGGTCCGCATTCCGGTGGAGTTCGAACTGCCCGGCAACGAGGCGATCATTCACCGCGAAGGCGAACGCCTGGTAATCGAACCCATACGCAAGCGCGGGCTCGTTGCGCTGCTCAAGACAATGAAGCCGATCGAACCCGGCATTCCCGAGATCGACGACGCGGTGCCGAAGCCGGAGGACGTGATTTGACCCGCTACATGCTGGATACGAACATCATCTCCGATCTGATCAGGAACCCGCAAGGCAAAGCCGCAAAGCGCGTCGCGAAGGTGGGCGAGGACAATATTTGCACGAGCATCATTGTGGCAGCGGAGTTGCGCTATGGATGCGCGAAAAGCGGTTCGGATCGGTTGCTTAAGGTGGTAGAGGATTTGCTCGGCGAGATCGATATCCTGCCGCTGGAGATACCGGCGGATTCCGAGTACGGCGGAATTCGCGCGGAACTCGAAGCAGCCGGCAGGCCCATAGGTGGAAACGATCTGCTGATCGCTGCGCATGCTTATGCGACCGGCGCCATAATCGTTACTGCCAACGCAGATGAGTTCAAACGCGTTCGCGGCCTGAAAGTGGAAAATTGGCTCGCCTGAACGAGCCATCGCGTCCCGGAGAAGCGACATGACCATAGACCTGACGCGCCGTACGCTGCTTCATCTGGCCGGCGCCTCCTCGCTCGGCGCGGCAGCCGCTGGTGCGGCGCAGGCTGAGGGCACGGCGGGCAGCGGGCCAACTTTCGCCAACCGCACGCCGATGCGCGTCGGCATGGTGACGTTGCGCGTGCGCGACCTCGCCAAGGTCGCCGACTATTATCGCGACGCGATCGGGCTGACCGTCATGACGCGCACGGCAACCGGTGCCCGTCTCGGCGCGGGCGGCGTGCCGCTGCTCGACCTCGAACGGCGTGACGGCGCGGCGCGCGATGCACGAAACGCCGCCGGCCTTTATCACACCGCGTTCCTGATGCCGACGCGCAAGGACCTCGCGCGCTGGCTGGTGCACGCGGCGGCGAACAGGATTCCGCTGAGCGGTTTCGCCGATCACCTCGTCAGCGAGTCCGTCTATCTCGACGATCCCGAGGGCAACGGCATCGAGGTCTATGCCGACCGCGCGCCCGAACTCTGGCAATGGAACGCAGGCACCGTCACGATGGCGACCGACCCGCTCGACATCGACGGCCTGCTGGCGCTGACCGATACCCGCACGACCAGTTATGCCAGAGCGCCGGACGGCCTTCGCATCGGCCACATGCATCTTCGCGTCGGCGACCTCGAACAGGCGGATCGCTTCTATGGCGGTGCCATCGGCTTCGATCCGACGCGCAAACGTACCGGCGCCGCGTTCCTGTCCTCGGGGCGTTATCACCATCACCTCGGCATCAACGTCTGGCAAAGCCAGGGCGCCGGACGGCGCGACGACACGGCCACCGGCTTGGCATGGTTTTCGCTGGAGATCGCGACGCAGGATATCCTGCAGGCGCAGGAGCAGCGCTTGCGGCAAGCGGGCGCACCGGCCGTGGCGATCACCGACGGCATCGAGACCGCCGATCCCTGGGGCACCAAAGTGCGGCTGATCAAGGTTTGACCGCGCTGACAACAGATCGGTTAACCCACGCCATGTAAGGCGCAACGCTGCGCCGAGAGGATGAGTTGAATGAATTTACCGATGAGCTGGGATGAATGGGCGGATCATGACGGCGTTGCGCTCGCCGCGCGGGTCAGCAAGGGCGAATTGACCGCCGCCGAGCTGGCGGCGCAGGCCGCGGCCGGCATTGCCAAGGTCGATCCGGCGCTGTCGGGCGTGGTCGAGGTGTTCGAGGATGCGGTCGCCGATCCGGCCCTTGACGGCACCAATCTCGACGGTCCCTTCGCCGGCCTGCCGTTCCTGATGAAGGATCTGGGCCCCACCATGAAGGGCCGCCTGCAGGAGATGGGCTCGCGCATCATGCGCGGCAATCGCGCCACCGCCGATACGTTCATGACCAGGAAGATGCGCGGCGCCGGCCTCAACCTGATCGGGCGCACCACCACGCCGGAATTCGGGGTCTGCAGTTCGGCGGAAAATCCCGCCGTCTACATCACGCGCAACCCCTGGAATACCGACTACACCACCTGCGGATCGTCGGCCGGCAGCGCCGCCATGGTCGCCGCCGGCGCGGTGCCGATCGCGCACGCGACCGATGGCGGCGGCTCGATCCGGATCCCTGCAGGCGTCAACGGCAATATCGGCCTGAAGGTCTCGCGCGGCGTGTTCTCGCTGTCGCCGCTTCTGTCCGACCTCAGCGGGCTGGTCTCCATTCAGGGCTGCCAGTCGCGCACGGTGCGCGACACGGCAGCGTTCGTCGATGCCTGCCGTGGCCCCGCGCCCGGCGAATTCATGCCGTTCTGGAGTCCGCCGGAGCCTTACACGAGGATGATCGCGCGCGACCCGGGCAAGCTGAAAATCGCGCTCTCGCACCAGTGGGGCGACTACCAGGCGACAGCGCACATCGCGGCTGAACTGGAAAAGGCCGGGCGATTCCTCGAGGGCCTCGGCCACCAGGTCGACTACGCCCTGCCGGCGCTGGATTTTCGCGAAGCCTTTGCGGCGCAGACCACCTGCTACATCAGCAATTTTGCCGTCGTCATCGGCAACATGCTGACGGCGCGCGGGCTGGAACGGCCGCCGGAAGATCTGATCGAGCCGATCAACATCAGGATCTGGGAGCACGGGCGGAACACGAGCTATGCGGAGCGGGCACGGATGCAGGCGGTGTTCAATACGACGTCGCGCGGCTTCGGCGCCTTCTTCGAGGATTGGGATATCATCCTGACGCCGATCACGGCGCTGCCGACGCCGAAGGTCGGCACGACGGAGTACCTGACCATCAGCGACAACCCGGATGTGCTCGACTGGTTCGGCAATCTCTGGCGCAATTTTGCCTTCACGCCGCTCGCCAACCTGTGCGGCATCCCGGCGATTTCGCTGCCGCTCGCCACCCACGAGCATGGCCTGCCGCTCGGCATCCAGGCGATCGCCAAACAGGCCAATGACGGGCTGCTGCTGCAACTGGCGGCGCAGATCGAGCGCGCGATCGGCGGCAAGTGGAATGCGGGCGAGAGGCCCGGCGTGCATGTGACGAACGAGGCGACTTCGGGCCAGTGAGGCCCGCGCCAAGTCAGGTGCCTATCATCATTTCTTCTTGCCGGAACCCAAGGTCGGCTGCCAGCCGGCGCCTGCGCCCTTCTGGCTTGGGGCTGCGGCAATCACCTTGATCTTGTCCTTCTTGGGCTTCTTGGTTTCCCGATTGCTTCTTTGCTCGCCCTTGGCCATGTCGATCTCCTGGGTTGATGGTGACGTCGGAATTAGATGCATAGCGGGCCGGATATCGTCGTCCACTAGAGGCGAGGCCCGTCCAGATCATACTTGACCTTGAACATCGTGACGAGAGCGAGCGTGCGGGAGCGATAGAAATTATCGCCCTCCGACGTTGGCCGACTGATGCTTGCGTTCCATCCGTAAGCATCGTCGAACACAAACATGGTCATCCCCGACGGCCAGGGACCATGGAGGGTCCTTGCCCGTTCGACGATCATATCCCGAAGCTCGTCGGCGCTTCTGAAAGGCCTGGCGTTCATGGTTTGCCTCGTAGCTCGCGTGAGCGCTCCGCTATTCTTCGAGCTGATCGAACTCATCGGATAAAAGGATACGCCCCCGTGGCGTGGATATCCTCACATCCAAATAGCCGTCCTGCAAAGGCTCCCTTGCCTTCTTCACAGCGGCACCCGCCTGCGTCCCGGGAATAGCGAGCGTAAAAACGCCACAGGACAATCGTGAGCCCCATCCTTGGCAGGACGCCCTACACTAACCTGTCTCAGTGTCAGAGCAATGCTATGGACGGGTGCCTGACACAATCTCGTCGCACCTCACTCAAAGGCCGATGGCAGCTCACCCTTGCGGAAGATGACCGTCGGCTCGTCATCATAGTCTCCCATCTCAGGGTCGCCGGTGGAGGAAAAGGCAACAACCCCCAGCCTGTTCAGGGCCAGCCGCTCCGCGGTGCGAAGCGCGCCCGTTTCCGTTTTGCAGGCAATCGGAGCGTCGGCTTTCAGGTTTCCTCCCCGGCCGGCATTGAATGCCTGAACGAAGTAGCTTGTTTCGCGAGCCATAGCGCTCTCCTTGAGGATGCGGGCCGCACCGCGCGATTTCGAATTCAGGACATCGATCGCATCAGCGCAGAAATGCTGATTGTCGCAAAGTTGGAGTACGTGTCGGAAACGGCGTAGGGCAAAATCAGCTGATCATTGTGGGTCATCGCCCCGCAGGTATAGACCACGTTGGGAACGTAACCTTCGCGTTCTGATGGTTCGGGTCGCAACAGCGGCTCACTCGACCGCGCCAGCACCCTGGAGGGGTCGCGCTTATCAAGCAGTGCCGCGCCGATCGAGTATTTCCGGACCGGGCCGACGCCATGCGTCAGCATCAACCAGCCCTCATCCAGTTCGATCGGTGAGCCGCAGTTGCCGATCTGCACGAACTCCCAGGGAAATTGCGGCTTCAGGATCGCCTGGCCGCCTTCCCATCTGTAAAGGTCGTCGGAATAGATCAGATAAAGGTTCTCGTTATCCTGCCGCGCGATCATGGCGTACTTGCCGTCGATTTTGCGCGGGAACAGCGCCATGCCCTTGTTGCGCGCGGCCGCGCCGTGCAGCGGCGTCATTCGAAACGAGAGGAAGTCGCTGGTCTCGATCAGTTCCGACCGGATCGCGGTACCCTTATAGGCGGTATAGGTGGCGTAATAGGTCGTCCGACCGCCATCGCTGAACTGGACGAACCGCGCGTCTTCTATGCCATTCGATTGCGATTCCGTTACCGGAAAGATCACGCGCTCGCTGACATCCTGCTCCGGTTGAAAGATGACCTCGACCTCGTCGCCGATCGGTCCGGCCGTCCGATGCTTGATCCGGGGACTCGTAGCGAGCCGGGCCGTCGGATCGACTGTAATGCTGCCGTCCGCCGCGATGGCGCCGCAACGAAACGTCAGCGATGAGACATGCCCCTCGCCCACCGCACGGAGGCTCAGAATGAAACGCAGGCTTCCGTTCGAGACTGCCGACTGGTCGGGGTGCGGCACGATGCTTGGATTGAATAGCGCCGACGCTTCAAATGAATATTCGTGCAGGAAGTAGGCGCCGATGAGCTGGCGCTGCACTTCGGAAAACGTGGAATGCGCCAGCAGCGCCTCCTCCATTTCGTCAGCACGCAGTTCGAACGTCTTCAGCAGGTTGCGGTGGCGGCCCTGGAAATTCTCCAGCACGTCGGCCAGCTGGTCGGCCGCGGCCTTCGAATCGAGATTGAGAACGCGCTCGACGATATTATTGGCGCGCGTCTTGTCGGTCGGGTTGAGATCGCGCGGCTCGGTCGCGGGCTTGAACGGGCGCACGATCACGCGCGCGGGATCGGGACGCAGATAGAGTGCCTGCCGATTGAGAAAGGTGGCTTGTAACAAGGTGCCCTCAGTTCGCGTTTGCGTGAGTGGACGCTTAACTCAAGCGCCGATGGCGCGAAGCGCCACGGGATTCATCGGGTTTACATTGACGCGCGCAAGTTGGCGCATCTCGGCAAGCGCCAGCAGATAGGACACTACAGACTCGCCGCCGCGATTTTCATTGGCGCGATCGGGATGCAATCCATCGCGACAGCTGCCGGTCTCGGAATCGACGAGCGCAACCGACAGGTCGTTGCCGCCGAAGAACCAGAAGAAAACCCTGGTCGCGGTCGCCTTCCATTCGGCATCGCCGTCCGCGCGCCACGCGATCAGGCACGCCGCAATCGTGGCGGTGGCTTCCACAGGCTGCTGATCGAAGGCCCCAGGCGGCTTTCGAAGTTCGCCGAAGCTGGTCGTACCCACCGGGCGGAAATGCCCAGTCGGCGCCGTTTGTCGTGTCATCAACCAACGCAGGGTTCTCAGACCAGCATCGACATAGGCGGGCGTTTGGGTTGCGAGGCCGGTCGCGATCAGAGCTTGCGGCAGCCGCGCATTGTCATACGCGAGGCCTTCCTCGAACCACACCCAGTCCGGCGTCTCGACCAAAGCGAGGGCGGACACCAGCGTGTCAGCAAGAGACTGCCGGATCTCACGGGCGCGCTGATCATCTGGAGCTGCGGCGCAATAGGCGTCCAGGCCGAGAAGCGTGAAGGCCATTGCGCGAGGCGAGCGAAAGGCCGCGGCGGTCGACAGGGCTTCGGCGAACAAGGCGGACGCCCATCGACGCCGTGACGGGCTGGCATCTTTCCGCGCGCATTCGCCCAGGGCCCACAAGGTACGCCCGTGACTGTCCGCGGAGCCCCGGTCTTCGAGCCAGGTCCGGCTGAAACCCATAAAGTTGCGAAAGCGCCTGGTATCGGGATTCCACGCATGCTGCACAAAGGCGGCAAAGCGACCCGTCTGGCTTTCGGAAAGTGGCTGCTCGCCAGGTTCATTGAGCGCGCAAGCCAACAACAACGCGCGGGCGTTGTCGTCCACGCAGTAGCCGTGCGCGCGATCCGGTACCGAATGCACGGCGTGCTGGAACAGGCCGGTATCGTCGCACATCGACAGGAAATGGCCCAATTGCATGTCCGGAACCGCGGGGCCATGCGGCGCGATCGCGTCCGGATGGGCACGCGCGATCACCTTCAACCGGTGGCCGTGCCGGGCATTTTCGAAGGCGGTCATGTACCGCTCGGCTGTGCGGTCCCATGTCATAGATCGGCTTGCAGCGTAGGCGCGCTCGCGCATCGCCTGCCGGCGAGGTCCATCGGTGAGCAATAGCGCTATTTCTTTGCCGGTCCCCATCGCGTCGCCAAAGGCAACGAGAACGCCGCGCCCGTCGGCCAGCAGTTCGCGCGCATGCCAGTAAGGCGTTGACACGACCGGCTTCCCCAGACCGAAGCTGTAGGCCAGCGTGCCCGACGTCATCTGGGCCTCGTTGAGATAGGGCGTGACGTAGACGTCGCACATTGAAATGAATTCGAGCAGCGTAGCCTGATCAACGAACCGGTCGAGGAATACGACGTGATCTTCGACGCCAAGCTTGCGCACGCGGTCTATCAGGCTCCCGCGATAGGCTTCGCCCTGATCGCGAACCAGATTGGGGTGCGTCGCACCGAGCACCACGTAGATAGCGTCCGGCCGCTGTTTCAGGATCGAGGGCATGGCGTCGATCATGACCTCGATGCCCTTGCTGGGGGACAGCAGGCCGAACGTCAGAATGACCGACCGGCCGCCGAACCCGAGCTTGGCCTTTGCCGCACCCGGCGCGACGAACGGGAAGTCGGGGATGCCATGGGCAATGACCTCGATCTTGTCGTCCGGCACGCGATAGATATCGCGTAGCAGTTCGCGGCCCTTGTTGGCCATCACGACGACCTTCGAGGAGACGTCGACCATACGCTCCATCACCGCCCGCTGGGCCGACGACGGCGCAGCCAGCACCGTGTGCAGTGTCGTGACAACCGGCATGGTAAGACGCGACAGCAGTTCCAGGATATGGGCCCCGGCCTCCCCGCCGAAGATTCCGAACTCGTGCTGCAGACAGACCACGTCGAACCGGCCGGCGTTGAGAAACGCCGCGGCGCCGACATACTCCTCGATGCTGTCATCCTTGATCTGCAACGCGACCGAAGCAGGATAGTCATAGGTTTGATCGTGGTCGGTCATCGCCAAGATGCAGGTTTGCAGGTTTGGCCGTGAATTCGCGATCGCGCGTTGCAGATCGGTCGAAAACGTTGCGATGCCGCAGCGGCGAGGCAACGAATTGCCGATCACCGCGATCTTGCGGAGCGGCGTCACGTGCATGCCTCGACCAGGCCGGTCGGCTTCGCGGCATCGGGAGCGACTGAATGAGTGAGGCCGATCGAAGGCTCGGAAAGCCGCTGCAACAGCAGATCGACTGGAATGGCAGCCGGATACGCGATCAGGGCGGTCAGCCCGTTGTCGCCAACTTCGATGCTGGTACGACCGCCGGCAGCGAAGATCGCCTGCCCCATTGAGACCGCGGCCAATCCAATCGCCGCATGACCGGCGAGAGCAAGAACCCAGGTCTCCGCTTCGGCGAGCAGCGCCCAGCTTGAACCCCTGGGCAAATCAATCCGCTCGAGCACAAAATATTGGCTCGCGACAAGAACCGTCCGCTCAACAGTCAGGCGGTTCGGATCAGGTGGGGACCGAAGCGGCCACGCGTTGGCAACCGCTACGCCATTGTCGATGTGCAATTCGCGCGCTCTGCCGTAGTCGAACAGGCGGAATGTAGTGTCGCTGCGCTGTTGAATCTCGGCGAGCACGATACCGGCGCCGAGAGCGTGGATGGTGCCGGCCGGAATGAAGATGACATCGCCTTCCGCAACTGGGCGCCATTGAACCAGATCAACGATCGAGCCATTCGTGATCGATGCCCGCAATTCCTGTGGCGTTACCCGTCGATTCAGTCCGACGCCGATCTGCGCGCCTGGCTTCGCTGAGATGATGTACCATGCTTCGCTCTTGCCGTTCGCCATCCCCATCGCGCGCGCGAACGTATCGTCCGGATGAACCTGGATCGACAATGGCTCGCTGGTAAACAGCAACTTGAGCAGCAAGGCGGGGATCGGAGCATTCTTGTCGGCCCGCTCGAACCAGAGCTCGCCCACGGCGTCCGCGGTGCCATCGATGCTGCTCCAGGGGTGGAGATCGCTGACGCCCCAGGGCTTGTGCATGGCCCGCACGGACGCGTGTTCGATGGGCATAGGGTCTCCTGACCCGTGACGCGCATGCCGAAGCGACATGCCGCTGGTCGATATCATCCATAAAATTTGTGTGACAAGGCGCAGCGTCTCCGGACGTGCCTTGTTGCAGAACCGGTGACGCTGTTGCTGATATGGATACTGCTGCACCCAATAACAACCGCTTGGCTTCGAGTGCGGTCGATATGGCGCGAAATGGCACGGATAACCCGCAAGCGGCTACGGATCCGGCACGGGCGCTGATGGATGCCTTTCGCTGGCCGTTGCTTTTGGGATTTTGCTCGACATCGTGGCTCAAAGAGCGTCTGCTGCCATCACCACCCATCCCTGGCTGCCACAGGGCCGCAAGGTGGTGGACGTCTGGGCCTACTCTGGCGCGATCCAGCCTGTCGGGCATGATCGGAAACAACACTTCCATCCCCAACATATCAGCGCCAGTTCAGGCCCGCCACTGATCCGCATCAGAACAAACAGTCACGGCGATTCGCGAAAGGAACAGCGATGAAAAAACCTCTTCTCTCAATAGACGAACCGGAGCCGAAGAAGGCATCACGCGCCGACAGGCCCCCGACCGAAGGGTTCGCGACGGTTGTCGACGGCCATTTCAAGTCGGAGTTTGATACGGCCGAGGCGGCCGAAGCCGCCGGGCGGAAGCTGAAGTCGGCCTATCCATATCTTCAGATCGAGATCTACGATTCCGCGATGAAGGTCCGCACCTTGCTGAGCTAGCAAGGCCGGCGACAGTTCCCCAACGGGGCAACGGGTTCGATGCGGGAAATCCCTCGTCACGCGATCTCGTCGGTCCAGACCTTGAAGCTGACCAGTGTATTTGGCCCGAATGTCTGGGTGATCGGGACATCGGAAGCATCGCGCCCCTGCGCGATCAGGACGCGGCCGATCCTCGGGACGTTGTTGCGCGGATCGAAGGTGCGCCAATGTCCACCGATATAGGCCTCGAACCAGCCGGCAAAATCCCCCACCGCCCAGGGCTTCGGCGTGCCGATGTCGCTGAGATATCCCGTGCAATAGCGCGCGGGAATATTCATGCAGCGGCAGAACGCGATGGCGAGATGGGCGTAGTCGCGGCAAACGCCCTTGCCCTCCTCATAGGCTTCCAACGCCGTCTTGCTGGCGCGCGCGTGCTCATAACCGAAGGCGATGTGATGATGGACGAAATCGCAGATCGCCTGCACCCGCGCCCAGCCCGGCGGCGTCTTCTGGAACAACTGCCAGGCGATTTCCGAAAGCCGGTCGGTCTCGCAATAGCGGCTGCCAAGCAGATAGACCAGGGTGTCCGCGGGCAGATCCTCGACCGCGTGCTGAACCGCCGAAGGAAACACCGGATCGGGCAGGCCGCTGTCGCGAACGATGCCATCGGAGGCAAGGCGCATGCGGCCGGCGGGCGCGACGATGCGGCTGCACCAATTGCCGAACAGGTCGCGATAGGGCGTGATCTCGACGACCGGATCAGTGGTGAGGAAGTCCGGCACGATGACATCGGACGCACGGGTGAAGTGTGTGCCCAGCACCATGATCATCGGCGTCGGCTGGGGAAAATCGTAGAGCATTTCGAATCCGACGCGCATCTTCATTCGAAATGCCTTTCAGGCTGCTGAATGCTCGAAAATGGCTACGAAACCATTCCCATACAAGGCTCCAGCTGCCTTATTCGGTCAAATGCGGCCAGCAATGGAGAAAACGATAGCTAATTTCCGCAAAAGCGCGCACGGTGCGACGATGCCCGAACAACATCATGTCATCGCGTGCACACACCGCGGGCAGGCGGCATGACCATGCGCTCGCGGCGGGAAACGGTTCACTTCAGGCATCCGTTCCGCATCAAGGGCATCGACCGGCAACTCGCACCGGGGGCTTACGAAGTCATCACCGATGAGGAGATGATCGAGGGACTTTCGTTCCCGGGCTTTCGGCGCGTCGCCACCATGATCATGGTACCCGGTGCACCGCCGCAACGCGCCGCGATGGAAATGATCTCGATCAGCGCGGTCGACCTCTCCGACGCGCAGCGCATCGACGCGAGCCGACCGCATGAATGAGACGCCGATCGAATTGGACAAGCATCGCGGCATGGCGGCGCAGAAGGCCACCGACATCCGCCGTGCGCTTGCCGACGTCGAAGCCAACGCAAAGCTGCTTCGCGACAAGCAGGGCATTATCGAAATCCAGATCCTTGCCGCGCCGGCCACGTCGTGGCCCGAGGCGGTGGCCAAGGCGCATTACGTGCTCAATCTCTACTCGGCCAGCCTCCCGCCGACCGACACGCATCACCGCGACCTCGTGGCCGCGGTGCTTGCGGATCTTACCCGGCTCGCAAGGGATGTGACCTGAACAAACACGTGTTCCGCTCAATGAGTGAGCACTTCATCCGGCACGTTCCAGCCAGAAAATTGGAGCGGCCCAACCGAAAGTACCTGATGCAAAATCTCTCGCCCCGTCACGTCATGACTGAAGAATCGCTTCGCCTCGGTGTGGAATCCGGCTGGTACTCGACCAAGGTTAGCGGAACCTTCGTCTCGGGGCCGCATTCTTCCGAAGCCGACTGCCTGCGCAGAATCGCTGAAATCAACCCGCCTGCAGCGAAGAAAAAAAAGGTGTAATTCCGCTTCGTACTGGGAGGAAAGCCGATGGCACTCGCACGCGGTAACATCAGAGGTTACGAAGACGACCGGATGGTGCTGCTGTTTTCCATGATGGATGACGCAAGGGAAGTGCCTTGCGCCGTCAGCGCTTCGGCCATGGATGAGCTCGAACACGTGCCGCGGACGCCGGCCAATCAGCGCGAGGAACAGTTCGTGCGATTGCGCGACCGCATCGAGGCGTGCGCATCCCGCAAATTCCTGGCGCGGGAGTTCGAAGGCACCCCTCCCGGCATCATCGTGCGCGGTATCGACTTCCGCCGGACCTGAAAGCAGGTCCGGCGGTTGCTAAGGCGCGACGCCAAATTGCGTC
>LNFM01001171.1_pt1 | contig 61150 bp, 43 predicted proteins | sample 596031 | NCBI WGS metagenome assembly LNFM01 (sample SAMN04254537, study PRJNA301005) | activated carbon metagenome | isolation source: dual media filters at the Ann Arbor, Michigan drinking water treatment plant | place: USA: Ann Arbor | reverse complement strand
GCGATGGTGAGGTCGATGGCTGAGACCGTTTCCATCGTGGCGGTGCGGGGGTCGGTGTAGTGGACTGTGCCGCGAATGATGCGGATGTCGCCCAGGGTCAGTTTTTCGATGTTGGGCGGCAAAGCGTTTGCGGGCGCTGGTGGTGCATCTGTTACGACGCCGGGCTCGGAGGCTTGTGCGTAGCGGAGGCGCGAGGCCGGGGTAGCGGTGGCGAAGTCCCAGCTCTTGCGGCCGTTGGCATCGACCTGGAGATTGACCACCGGCTCTTCGAGGCGCACCTCCTGGACTTCGACTTCGCGCTGCAGGAGCGGCATCAGCGCGACGCTGGCTGTTAGGCTCTTGATCGTGACCAGCGGCGGCGCCTTCATGTCCGGCGGTGCGGAGAGCGAGACATCGCTCATGCTGACGCCGAGCGAGGGATAAAACGTAAAGGACGTGGCGCCGTTGATGACGAGGTCGCGGCCGGTTTGCTCTTTGACGCGGGCGACGATCTGGTCGCGCACGAGGTCGGCGGGGCCGGCGATGTAGAGGGCGGTTATCCCCGCGACGGCGAGCACGACTATGGTGAGGAGCGCGAGGCCGACGAATTTCAGGACGCCTCCGCGGCCACCGTCATCGTCGGGTGGACCGGAACGGTAGCGGGATGCGGGCGGGGGTGGTGGCATGCGGCGGCCTTGGGCGCCGTAGACCGGCGGTGGTTGCATCGGGCGGCCGGGAGGAGGCTGAGCGGCCAACGGCGGTGGGCCGGGCCGGCCGGACGCGCGCGGGTCGGTTTCGTTGCTTGGGCGATAGGCACCAAGGCGCGGCGGCTCGGGCGGTTGGCGCGGAGGTTTATTCGACGTCATCAGGGCCTCTGCGGAGGCACCGCGGAATTGCGGCGCGGGGAGAAAAAATCATCGCTGGCTTAGAGTTGGATTGCGCGGCTCAGTAGAGCAAGAGACCTCGTGAGACGTACGGTGCGTTTTCAACCTTTTGCTCGGATTGGTCCCTTACGACCGGCCGGGGGCGCTTGTGTGTCCGTGGGCGGTGTTTTTTGAGTGGTGTGCGGGCGGGCCGGGATTGCTGTTTGACCATTTGACGTATGTAAGCCGATTTGCTATGTTGGCTTCAGATGGAGGCCGATATGTCCAAGACCAAACCAATGCCGATCACTGAATTCATGGCGCTTTTCCCTGATGACGACGCCTGCCTTGAGCATCTGTTCAAGGCGCGGTTCGGCTCGGATCACGAGTGCTCGCGCTGCGGCGAAAGCGGCAAGTGGAAGAAGCTGGGCAAGATGCCTGCCTACACCTGCCAATGCGGGAACCACGTTCATCCGATGGTTGGCACGCCGTTCCACAAGTCGCATACGCCACTCCAGAAGTGGTTCTATGCCATGTACCTGTTCACGACGACCCGCCACGGCGTTTCCGCCAAGGAACTGCAACGGCAACTGTCGGTGAACTACAAGACGGCATGGCGCATGGGCCATGAAATCCGCAAGTACCTCGCTCTGGTGGACGGTGACCCGCCGTTGCAGGGTCATGTTGAGATTGACGAGGCTTTCATCGGCGGTAGCCGCAAGGGGCGCGGGCGTGGGCAGGGCGGCTACGCCAAGAACAAAGACATCGTGCTTGGCATGGTCCAGCGTGGCGGTGACGTGATCACCCGCGTCATTCCCAATACGCAGGGTCTGCACATCATCCCGACCGTGGTTGAAAAGGTCAACAAACTGGCGACGATCAGCACCGACGAGGCCCCGGTCTATCAGAACCTGAAGGCGCTCGGGTACAGCCACGATGCGGTGTCCCATCGTCGGAAAGAGTATGTGCGCGGGAATGTTCACACCAACACGATCGAAGCGTTCTGGTCTATCCTTAAGCGGTCGATCAGCAGCACGCACATCCACGTCTCAACCCGCCACCTGCCTAAGTACCTCGGCGAGTTCGAGTTTCGCTGGAACCTTCGGCATGATCCGGCCGCGATGTTCCCTCTTCTTCTAAAGCGCCTTGCGACATGACCGTCAGGAGCTTGAGGAAGCGGGACCGCTCCGCTTCCGAAGGGTGATCCTTGCAGAACTGCTTGAAGTCCCCGCTCTGGCGGGCTTCTTCAAGGCTAAGGTATTTGCCTCGGGACATGGCTACACCGTTATTTTCGCGCTGATGCCAATTATCCAACCTATCGGGCAGGCGCGCCCATCAATCTGCACGTATTGTACTCCGTTCCATAGTGGCATTTGAACGATGCTCCTTATGGGGGGGCCAAGCTCACACGCTACTGTAAGGTCCTGAAATCCAATAGTGACTACCTCACCGTTCGCGAATTGATTGATCATATCCCGAGCTAAGTCACTTGGTACGGCGAGATCAAGAGTGAAGAACAATTCTTCGCCCCAGCCAACACTAACCTGATGTGCGCCGGACGCCGTAAGAAGCGGCGTGCCGATGTTTCGCGCAGCGCCCTCTCGTGGCCTGTATTCGACTGAACCGCCAACTTCAGCTACAGATGCTTGCGAAGTGCTTCCGTTGAAGCATCGTATTGTTATTGATAGTTTATCGCGGTCAAGGGACTGCGCGTCTAAAGTTATGTCGCCAAGATAAAGCAACTTTTTGAAACCGGCATCCTTTAAAGGCTTCCAATCATTTGCGAATTTAAAGAGCGTATCGTTGCCGCTCTTCAGGGCGTAGCCAGCCAGCGCGCCGTGGGTAATCTGCGCCATAGTCCCGCCGCCCTTGAGCGGGTCGCCGTCAACATCTCCAATCGCCGACAAATCGCGATCTCTGATCGCATCACAAAGATTGCGCATCACAGATAAGGCCGGCCCGCTTGGAACAGTTAGAGAAGGCGGTGAAATGCCAGCCGCTCGGCACGCTATTTCGTGGATTTCCAACCTATCGCGAGCGCGCCAAGCATCGTCAGCCTCGTCGTTCTGCTTGCCACTCCAGTAATCCCATAAGACTGCCATGCCAGCTCCAATGGCCAGCAGCAGCAACGAGGATGCCGGAAGATATCCCAAAGCTTCTTGGAGGCCCGTCACGACTGGGCTCCAATAGTCTGAAAGCTTCGGCTGCAACCAATCCAAAAGCTTTCCGATAAGCCACTGGACTGCCGAAAGCGCGAGCAAGCTGAGCGCCACCTGCACTTTACTGCGCATTCTATGGATTCGATCAAACAATGAGGATGACCCCATGCTAATTTGGAGACCCTCATAGCACGACTCCCGGCACATACGTCAACTGGTCACACATGCCGGGATTCATCTGCAACCTAAGGGGGAATTGATTTTGTTCACCGCCCGATAGGATTCTCGCTGCTGAGTCAGGGGTGCGCTGAGTATTTTCTCCACAATTGTGCCGTGTGGCAGCCCTGAAAAGAGCCGGCGACTCACCTAGATTCAACCTATGAGTGAATCTGGAATTCGTCCTAACTTCCCCCGGCCTGTGGCGTTTGCGCTGGCCGGGGTTCTCTTGAGCACTGTCCTTATCGGCTCCGCCCATGCACTAGGCTGGCTTTGGAAGACCGATATTTCCGGGACAGCGACCGTGATTGACGGCGACACGCTCGAGATCGGGGGAGAAAAAATCCGCCTTGAGGGCATCGATGCGCCGGAAAGTGCGCAGACCTGCGGACGGGCAAAGCGCGGCACTTGGGCGTGCGGCCGGCAGGCGGCGGATGCGCTGGCAAAACTTGTCGAACGACGGCGCGTGTCCTGTCAAAACAAAGGTTTCGACAAGTACGAGCGGATGATCGGCGTCTGCTCGGTCGATGGTCTGGAGATCAACGCCGAGATGATCCGGCGGGGGCACGCTTGGGCGTTCGTCAAGTACTCGACGACCTATGTGGCCTTAGAGATGGAGGCGCGAGCAACAGAGGCCGGAATTTGGCAGGGTGAGGCGGAAGCGCCTTGGATTTACAGGGAAAATCGTTGGAAAGTGGCCGAGCAGCGTGCGCCTGACGGCTGCGCCATTAAGGGCAACATCACCGAAAATGGGCACATCTACCATATGCCGTGGAGCCCCTGGTACGGGCGGGTGAAGGTTGATCCTGCCCAGGGCGAGCGGTGGTTCTGCAGCGAAGCGGAGGCGAAGAGTGCGGGCTGGCGGTCGGCGGGTTTGCGTTGATTTACCGGATAGGCTGCGGTTGCGGCGTTGACAGATGACAGCGAGCAAGGGATTCTTTCCTGGAACGGATTTCCTACCGCAAACTTCCATGAGGGTAAAATGCGCATGTGCGCACGGTTCGGCAGCGCCACGGCCATTCTTGGCTTTCTGGCAGCGGTGACGGTGGGCGCCACAAGCGCAATCGCCGGGTCGACATGGGATGGCATCAAGGCGGAAGTCTTCGGCTCGCGCGCCATTTTGGATGGTGCGTCCGTAATCAAGCTGGGTGCGCCCTACCGGCCCGATGACGTGATGGCGGTGCCGCTGTCGGCGGACGTGCAGTTGCCGAAGGGTCAGACCATCAAGACCGTCTCGTTCATTGTGGATGAAAATCCCTCCCCGGTGGCGGCCAAGTTCGAGCTTGGCGGAGCACGCGAACATGCGGCTCTGACGACATACATTCGATTGAACCAGCAGTCGGATGTGCGGGTCGTCGTAGAGACCACGGGTGGTGAACTTTATATGTCAGAGCAGCTCGTCAAGTTCGCCGGCGGACAGGCGTCGTGCTCGGCACCGCCGATGGGATCGCCGGAAGAAATTGCCGCGAACATGGGCAAAATGACGTTGGCTTTGCAGGGGCCGCGCGCGGTGGCGTCGAATACTGTGCAGCGTGCGGAATTCGAGCTCAATCATCCCAATCACACCGGCATGGTGCTCGATCAAATCACGCTGTTCTATATTCCGTTGATGATGGTGGAGCACATTGAGGTGAAGCAGGGCGACGACATCGTGCTCACGATGGCTGGCAGCATCACACTGAAGCAGAACCCGAAGTTCGCCTTTGATTACAAGACGAACGGGGCGTCGGAGATGACGGTGACAGCGCGGGATACCAACGGGGCCGTCTTCAAGCGTACATTCCCGATCGGACCGGGCAGCTGATCACGTGGCTTGGCGATTGCTTCTGAACCAAAAAAGAACCGGCGAAGGGCGTTAGAGCCGCTCGCCGGTTTCCTTGTTTCAGATGCCTAACGGAGGACGGTTCACCGTCCCGGCGCCGCGGTTCAGGCGGCTTCGCTGAGAACAGTGAGCTTGCCGCTCACTTCTTCGATCTCGGCGACGTACTCAATCCACTCTTGCTTGTCTTCAGACGTCTGGCTGGCGTCTTCAATCGATTCCTTGAGGTCAGCCTTTGCTACGCCGAGGGCGTAGATCAGCGTTTCGACCTCGGATTCGCTCAATTCGATCATCGGCATCGAAGGGTCTCCACGTCAGTTGGGAGCATGCGCGCGGCGCTGGCCGGATGGCCCGGCCGCGGCTCATGCCCGAACACTCATACGTGACTCGCGGCGGCGTCCGAACAGGAATTCTAGCGATTTTTTACTCAAGGGCCGTGACCCATTGCCATAAAGTGGCGCACCCGGCAGGATTCGAACCTGCGACCTTTGGATTCGGAATCCAACACTCTATCCAGCTGAGCTACGGGTGCATCCGAGCCGGTTCACGACGCGGGCCCTGCTAGATAGCCCATTCGTCCGTTGGCCGCAAATGGCGGCTTGAAGGCGCGACGCCCGGCCGCTTGCGAGCGGAGGGCGATCCCCTGACAGAGATTGAAGGATCTGACCGTTCTGCGGGCCGGGCAGGTGCGGGGCTGGGACCTTAGCCGTGTGGAAAACCGACGGGTCGATCTGCCGTGACAGCGGCGCAGCGTGAGCGTTGCGGCGCCTATGCCAAAATTTTTTTGGAGGCTTCAGGAAAGTTCGGGAACTGGCGATAGCGGCCGGCGTTCTTCCGGTTCAAGCTCGTTCTGACAATCTGGCAACACCGTAGTTGGCGGGTCGACAACACAGTTGCCTTGAAGCCGCTATTGAAAGGCTCGACACGGGTCCCGACGTCATTCGCAGCTAACGGACGCAGTTGGGCTCCGGCAATTCAACATGAGAGGAATGAGGGATTCAATGAACGCTCCCGTCAATCTTGTTTCCAACAGCACGACCCATCTTTTGCATCGCGCGGGGCAGCTCGCCGAAGATCTGTTCGCCCGCTCGATCGGTGATATCGGACTGACAGCACGGCAGTTTGTGGTTTTGTCGGTCGTTGAGACATTGGACGATCCGAGCCAAACGGCGCTGTGCGAGATCTCCGGCATCGACCGATCGACGTTGGCGGACATCGTTCGCCGTCTTGTCGCGCGGGGACTTCTGTCGCGGCGGCGGACACGCCAGGATGCGCGCATGTACGCGGTGCGCATTACGCCGGAGGGTAAAGAGGTGTTGCAGCGCGCATTGCCGATCGCCAACAAGGTCGATGACGCGCTGATCGACTCCTTGAGCCCCGAACAGCGGGCGCAGTTCGGTGCCTTCCTGCAAAAAGTGGTCGCCCGTCAAGGCGTGCGGCCGCAAACTCAGGAAGCCAAGCAGAACGGTGAGATGCGGTCCTGAGGCGTGGAGAGCGGGTGACTTTGAGCTCATTCTGGGGCGGCCCCGGTCGTGACTGACGGGGGCTGGCGCCGGGCTGCGAACTCCCTATAGTCCCGCGTCGATGACCACTGCAAAAACACCCCCAATGTCCGTCGACGCTCAACCCCGTGTTGATGAGCCTGATGCTCTGCCGATCGTGAAAGGTAGTCATGTCTACCTGATCGACGGGTCGGGCTTTATTTTCCGGGCCTTCCACGCATTGCCGCCGTTGACGCGACCGTCAGATGGCTTGCCGGTCGGTGCGGTCCATGGCTTCTGCAATATGCTGTGGAAGCTGCTGCAGGAAAGCCGGTTGTCAGAAGCGCCGACGCATCTGGCGGTTATTTTCGACGCGGGGCGCGAGACGTTCCGCAACAAGATCTACGATAAATATAAAGCAAACCGTCCGCCACCGCCGGAAGAGCTGGTGCCGCAGTTCGCGCTTATCCGGCAAGCGGTGCGGGCGTTCAATGTGCCCAGTATCGAACTGGACGGATATGAAGCCGACGATCTGATCGCGACTTACGCGCGCGAGGTCGTGGAGCGGGGCGGCGAGGTCACGATCGTTTCGTCCGACAAAGATCTCATGCAGCTGGTTCGGCCCGGCGTCGTCATGTTCGATGGCATGAAAGCTAAGCGGATCGGCCGCGACGAGGTGATTGAAAAATTCGGTGTGCCGCCGGAGAAGGTTGTTGATGTGCAATCGCTCGCTGGAGATTCGACGGACAATGTGCCGGGCGTGCCGGGTATCGGGGTGAAGACTGCTGCTGAACTCATCAATGAGTACGGCGATCTCGACCAATTGCTTGCACGAGCTGGCGAGATCAAGCAGCCCAAGCGGCGCGAGAAGCTGATCGAGTTCGCGGATCAGGCGCGCGTTTCTCGCGATCTCGTGCGGCTCATGGATAATGTGCCCGAGGTGGTGCCGGTGGACGCGTTCGGCGTGAAGGACACCGATCCGGCGGTGCTGATCGCGTTTCTTCGTGAGATGGAATTCAACACGCTGACGCGGCGGATCGCAGACAAGCTGGGCATCGAAGCGCCGGCTCCTCTGGAGGCGTCGGTGGGTTCATCGATCGCGAAAAGGCCGGTGCCGGGGAACGCGGCTGAGCCGGCTGGCGGTCCGTCCGGGCCGATGGGTGATGCCAACACACCGGCGCGGGGCGCTGATGCGGCAAAGGCTGCAGCGCGGGCGGTGGCATTCAACCGAGCGGCCTATCAGACGGTGACGACGCTTGAGGATCTCGATGCGTGGATTGCGAAAGCGCGGGCGCAGGGGCGGGTGGCATTCGACACAGAGACGACAAGCCTCGATGCGATGCAGGCGGATCTCGTTGGGTTTTCGCTGGCAATTGCGCCGGGTGAGGCCTGCTATGTTCCCATCCGTCATGGCACGACAGGTGACGATTTATTCGGAAGCAGTGCGCTTCTGCCCGGGCAGATTGGGCTGGCCGACGCGCTCGCCCGATTAAAGCCGCTGCTTGAAGATCCCGCGACTTTGAAGATCGGGCAGAACCTCAAATATGATGCCCTCGTGTTGGCCAATCATGGGCTAACCATTCAGCCGTTCGATGACACAATGCTGATGTCGTATGCGCTCGATGCGGGACGCGGTGGGCATGGGATGGATGAACTGGCCGAGCGGCATCTCGGGCATTTGTGCATCTCGTTTGACGACGTGATCGCGCACGCGCCCGGGGTAAAGAAATCTGACAAGACTTTCGCTGGTGTGCCGATTGACAAGGCCACGGAGTACGCGGCTGAAGACGCTGATGTGACGCTCAGGCTTTGGATGGTGCTGAAGCCGCGGCTGGCAGCGGAGCGGGTGACCACGGTTTACGAAACACTTGAGCGGCCTCTCTTGCCGGTTATCGCTGCTATGGAGCGCGACGGAATTAGAGTGGATCGCGATATTCTCTCGCGGCTGTCTGGTGCGTTTGCTCAGCGGGCGGCCGAGCACGAAGCGCTGATCTATGAGCTGGCCGGGCATAAGTTCAATCTTGGTTCGCCCAAGCAGCTCGGAGAATTTCTGTTCGACACGTTGAAATTGCCGGGCGGCAAGAAGACGAAGACGGGGCAATGGGAGACGCGAGCGGGATTGCTAGACGATCTGGCGGCCAACGAAGAGTTGCCGCCTGATGCGCGGCGTTTGATCGATACCATGCTGCAGTGGCGGCAGCTGACCAAGCTGCGTTCAACCTACACCGATGCGTTGCCTGGTTTTGTCGATCCGAAGACGAAGCGGATCCATACGTCTTATGCGCTGGCCGCGACGACGACTGGGCGGCTGTCGTCGTCTGATCCCAATTTGCAGAACATTCCGATCCGGACCAAAGAGGGCCGAGAAATTCGCACTGCCTTCATCGCGGAGAAGGGACACACGCTCGTCTCGGCGGACTACTCGCAGATTGAACTCCGGGTGCTTGCGCACATCGCGGATATTCCGCAACTCAAGTCGGCGTTTGCGAATGGGCTCGATATTCATGCGATGACGGCGAGTGAAATGTTCGGTGTGCCGTTGAAAGACATGACCAGCGAGGTGCGGCGGCGCGCGAAGGCGATCAACTTCGGTATCATCTACGGAATCTCGGCGTTCGGTCTGGCGAATCAACTCGGTATCAGCCGCGAAGAAGCGGGCGCGTACATCAAAACATACTTCGAGCGGTTTCCCGGCATTCGCGATTACATGGATGCGACGAAGAAGGCGGTCCATCAGAACGGATATGTCGAAACGATTTTCGGGCGGCGTGTGCACTATCCGGAAATCAACACCAAGAATCCGTCGATGCGCGGTTTTCTAGAACGTGCCGCGATCAACGCACCGATCCAAGGGTCAGCGGCCGACATTATTCGACGGGCCATGATCCGGATGCCAGACGCGCTGGTCGTCGCCGGTCTCGGTCACGCACGCATGCTCCTCCAGGTGCACGATGAACTTGTTTTCGAAGTTGCAAATGGTGATGCGGATGCCTTGATTGCTACGGTGCGGTCGATCATGGAGGGGGCCGCGGAGCCAATGGTACGACTGAGTGTGCCGATACACGTCGATGCCAAGGCCGCCGACAACTGGGAGGCTGCTCATTAGAGCGTGTGCTCGATCAGGGGAACTTTTCCCGATGGTCAGGAAATCTGATTGAATTCTCACGAACTTGCGATTTGAACGTGTGGTCGTTGATCGATAATAAGATGCCAAGCGCGGCCGGTTGGAGATCCCGGCAACGTCAGTCAAAAATGGAGGAGATCATTATGAAGACCTGGACCAAGCCCGCCGTTCGCGAACAGGAAGTCGGCCTCGAAGTGACGTCGTACCTGCCGGCTGAAATCGACGTCATCTAAACGTCGGTCCATTGATCGAAATTCAAACGCGGTGGTTGCGGATGCATCCACCGCGTTTTTCGTTGTGGCGGGGCCATCACGTCAATCAGAAGACGTGGGACATTACATCAGCGTAATTTATGGATTGATCACGAACTTGCGATTTGTAGTTATGGCTGATCGAGGGTAACTTCTCGTCATCGGGCCAGGGAGATGGCCCCTTTGGAGGAAATCATTATGAAGACCTGGACCAAGCCCGCCGTTCGCGAACAGGAAGTCGGCCTCGAAGTTACGTCGTACCTGCCGGCCGAAATCGACGTCATCTAAGCGTCGGTCTTACCTTAAGAATTCGAAGACGCGGTGGTTGCTATCAGCAACTGCCGCGTTTTCTTTTTTGGCGTTTGTTGCCGGTGGTTCGTGTGCAGATCCAGGTGGGTCGGCACGGGAGTCAAGATGATCAGTCAGGGCCACGACAACGATAAGATGCTCTGATTGATTTCTCACGCGATTGCGATTTGAAGTTATGATGAGCGTTGCCTATATACCTAACACCTCACCGAGGGAGTTTCGGAGAGGTTATTGGAGGACTAAATCATGAAGACTTGGACCAAGCCCGCCGTTCGCGAGCAGGAAGTCGGCCTCGAAGTGACGTCGTACCTGCCGGCTGAAATCGACGTTATCTAACGTCGTCTCCGCTCTAGCGGTTTTCTCGGTGCGGCGGTCCTTGCGGGCCGCCGTCACTGTTTTCAGCGTCGCCTGTTTTTGGCGTCTGAAGCCCGCGGTGCCTCGATCCTGACAGCCGCGTTTGTTAGGGTCTGGTCGAATCGGCCCACCGGGGCCGGGCAGACGGGTTGGGCAAATGACACGGCTCGAAAATCTGGGAATTCCGGCCGCGCTTGATGACGTGGTTCGTGATTTTGGCAGTCGCATTGCGGCTGCCGATCTTGATGGTTGTGGACCGTTTCTGGATTGGGTCGAGCAGATTCTCGTCGATCATCCGGAGAAGAAGGCGCTGGTTCTAGCGCCCGGCACGCTGATTGAGGACGATCTCATCCTGGAGAGCGATGCTGAGCCTTTTACGCTTGGTTTTAGCTGCATCATTGCTACGGGAGATCTTACGGTCACGGGGCGGATTTACAATTCTGATGTCGAGAGTGGGCCGTCTCTCTTTGTTGCCGGCCGTCTCAAAGCGGGCGAGATCATCAAGGCTGCCTCCGCCATCGTGGTGCTGGGTAGCGTGGATGTTGACGGATTGGCGGTCTGCGACAGCGACAATGGGGCGTTTTTGGTCGGCGGTGATCTGAATGCGCGCGGCCTTATCGACTGCGATCATGAAATCCTCATCGCCGGCGATGTCAAAGCGACGGTGGCCAGCGACGACCTTGGCAACATGCGGGCCTTGCTTGTGGCTGAAGTCTTTGAAGACCCCGATGATGCTTCGAACGAGTGGCCTGAAGGCGACTTGATTCGGGATCGTTTGCTGGCGGGATTGCCGGTCTTCAACGCTGGGGCTCTCTGAGAATTTGAAGCGAATCACGGCCTGGCTTCGGCGCCAACGGCCTTTCAGGTGGCTGGACCGGCTTTTCAGTCTCGCGAAGACACCCGAAAATCCGGCGTTTTTGCAAAATCGAACACAATTTAACTCGCCGTTTACTGGCGGCTGAGACCTTCGACGCGAGGGGTTGTTCTCCCGTGCCGCGTGAACGCCATCCATGCCATTTCCCTGCGCGGCGCGATCTTCCGGATCTCTGACTTCCGAACGATTTCGACCGTCCCGGGCCTAGCTGTCGCCGCGCGCGACCCGAAGGACACGCATATGTCGAGAACGGAACCGGAGTATCAGGACTTCGAAGGCGCCGCAGAACAGCGCGAGCCTGGTATTCCATCGGAATTGTGGTCGCTGTTGCGGACCATCTCGACGCAGATTAATGAGGCCGATCAGCGCCATACCGGTCTGCTGCAAGAACTGCGGGACCGTTTGGCGGTGCTCAGCCGTGAAGCGGAAGATGTTCGCGGTACGATGCCGGCCGATGCCGCGCCCGCCTACGAACGGATCGAAAGCGGTCTGGCCGATCTTGCACAGCGCATCGACGCTTTGGATGAGTTGAGTTTGACCCCGGCGCAAGACGGACCGGCGGTCCTGAGGTCTGCGGCCGGTTCGGATGCGATGCCGGCCCGCGGGACCATCCCAGGCGGTATCGACCCGTTTGATGTGGTTGGCGACGAAGACGGCGACGGCTCGGTTTGGGACCGGAATGACGCGGAAGCGCTGACGCGCATTTATGAAGACAGTGATGCGGCTCTGGTGCGTACGTCGCCACGCTCGCTACAGCCGGACTTGGCGCTGCCGCAGGCCGAGTTGCCAGATATGCCCGTGGCGTCACGACCTGCCGATCGTTTGGCCGATCCATTGCCCGTATTCTCCGCCGCACCTCCGGCCGCTGACGCTTCGATCTCTGGTGTGGATCGCAACTGGCTCGATCAGCGCCTTTCGGATATTGCGCTGCGTCTGGAACAGTCGCTGGCCGATTTTAGAGGCGATTTCAGTGCCGATAACCTCGGACACCGCTTCGATGCGTTTGAGCAGCGCATGGGGTCGGTTCTGGGCGATGTGGCCACGCGGACGGATATGGACGGCCTGCGGGTTCTCGAGGGTCAGATTCAGGACCTCGCGGCCCATCTCGAACACACGGAGCAGCAGCTCGGACGCCTTGATGGCATTGAACAGCAACTGCAAGCCGTCATTGATCATCTGTCGTCGGATTTCGGACCGCACGTCAGTGCTGATACGACTGAAGGCATGCTTCCTGACCTGAAATCTTTGGCCCACTCCACCGCCGAAGAAGTCGCTCAGCGCTTCGCTGCGGGGATGAATGCTGCTGGCGATCCGCGGATCGATGAATTGGGCTCATTGTTGCGCAGCATGATCCATGACCGGCGTAACTCGGACGAGCAGACGTTTACAATGCTCGATACCGTGCAGCAGGCCATGATCCGGATGCTCGATCGGATGGATGCTTTGGAAGCCGGACCTGCACCGCTGGCTGCAGGAATTCCGGACGGTGTTGAGACCAATCACGACTTTGCTGAGCCCGGGTATTCCGAGCAGCAGCCGCAGATGATGGCGCGTGTTCCGCACGCGGCTCGGGCCGACATTGCCCCGGCCATGCCGTATCTCGCACCAACTGTCACCGTGCAACCCGTTGACGCTGGCGCGCAGGACGGTCAGCTGGCGGCTCCAATTGCTGCCGCGTCGACGGTCGACAAATTACGCCAGGACTTCATTGCAGATGCGCAGCGGGCCAAGTTGCGCGCGCAGGCAGCTGCAGCTGACGGTGCGGCCGCAGCTGCTTCGTCCGCTCCGCCTGCTGCCCGGCCTGCCGGTGGTCTGCCACGTCCGGGCTCCGTTTCATCCAAGTTGCCGGATGTTGCGATCGCTGGCTCGTCGCGCCGGCAGCGTCTGACAGCACTCGCGCTTTGCTTGGTGATCGCGGTTAGCGGTGCGGCGTTGTTTGCCAAACGGCAAAGTGCGCCGAGCCCGGTTGCGCCTGCCGGTGTTACAGAAATTGCACCGTCGACATCGGCGCCAGCGGCATCAGTTCCGGCCGCCGAGGTCCCGGGAGAAGGATTTGAGATCGATGTTCCCGCCGCTGCTGGTGCGGACAACGCCGCTCCAGTGACCGGGGAAGGTGCCGGCTTTGAAGTGCCGGCCGAGGCGGACGTCGAGGTACCGGCCCCGGTGCCTGACGCTTCATTGCAACCGGATAGCGATGCCTCGGGCGGGATTGGTAGCGAGGCTCCGGACGTTGAGCGCGGTCCGCAGGTTGAGGGCCGGGCGCCGCATGGCATTATTCTTCAAGATAGCGGTCGTAAGCCGAGTGCGCAGGAACTTGTGCATCTGCAGTCGCAGCAGAACAATGCGACGCTGTCCACGCGCCTTGGTTCGACCGCCTCGCGGTTGACGCCGGCGGACTTGATGCCGGAAGAGGTGGCTCGGCACACCGTCGCGCGGATCGCAGCCACTGCAGACGATTTGGATGCTGTCGCGGCCGTGCCCGCATCCTTGTCGGTTGCCGCGATGCCCGGTGAGACGATCCAGGTGCCGGTGACGAACTTGAGTAAATCCTACTCACAGTTATCGCTGCCGCCGGCCACGGTCGGTCCTCTGTCGCTGCGTTTGGCGGCTGCGAACGGTGATCCTTCGGCAGCCTTCGAAGTCGGAGCACGGCTCGCAGAAGGCAAAGGCACGCCGCAGAACTTCCACGAGGCCATCATCTGGTACCAGAAATCCGCATCGCAGGGGTTTGCACAGTCGCAGTACCGGCTGGGAACGCTCTATGAACGCGGACTTGGTGTGAAGGCCGACGTGGCGCGGGCGCAGATGTGGTACCAGCGCGCGGCGGAACAGGGCCACGTCAAGGCCATGCACAATCTTGCTGTTTTGAGTGCTGGCCGGACATCGGGGGCGCCCGACTATGTTTCGGCTGCCCGGTGGTTCGAAGGTGCCTCAGAATACGGACTTGCCGACAGCCAATACAATTTGGCCGTGTTGCACGAAAACGGACTGGGCGTGCCCAAAGACGTCAAGAAGGCGTTCAAATGGTACGCGCTGGCCGGTCATGGCGGCGATAAGGAGGCCTTGCGCCGTCAGGACGCGCTGAAGACGCAGCTTAGCGCAGATGAACGCCTGGCGCTGGAGAGTGAAATTGCCCTCTATCAGCCAAAGCGGAGCGAACCGCTGATCAACGACGCTCGGGTCGCAGGTGAAGACTGGAAGAAGAGGCAGGACGGCAGGTCGTCCTAACCGCGCGGCATTCTAGCCACGCTCCCATGATGGCGGGATACCACAATGACAGGAGCCGGTGGCATGTGCCGTCCGGCTCCTTTACGTTCAGGGACCGTCTGGCGCGGCCAGACGGCCTCGTTTTGTGCATGAGCCGTCGTCTCCCATGAACATCTACCTTCCGATCGCTGAAATGTCGGAGAGCGTGCTCGTGCTGCTCGGCATGGGTGCGGCGGTTGGTTTCCTATCGGGCCTGTTCGGTGTCGGTGGCGGCTTTCTGATTACACCGCTTTTGATTTTCACCGGTGTGCCGGCGCCCGTCGCCGTGGGAACATCGACAGCGCAACTCGTGGCCTCTTCCATTTCTGGAGCATTGGCGCAGTACAACCGGAATAACGTCGATATCAAGCTCGGGTCGGTTCTGCTCGGCGGGGGGCTCGTCGGTACGCTGATCGGTGTTGAGATCGTTCGCATTTTGCGGCAGGCGGGCCAATTCGATGTTTTTCTAGCGCTTTGCTATGTGCTGTTTCTTGGCGTCATCGGGACGCTGATGTTCATCGAAAGCGTGCAGACGGTGTGGAAGTCGCGGCTGGGCGCGGCCCCGTTATCGCGGCGGCCGGGGGCGCACAACTGGGTGCATGGGCTGCCGCTGAAGATGCGGTTCCACCGTTCGAAGCTCTACATCAGCGCCATTCCACCCCTGCTGATCGGTGCGTTTGTCGGGTTCCTCGCGGCGATCATGGGCGTCGGCGGTGGGTTCGTGATGGTGCCGGCCCTGATCTATCTGCTGCGCGTGCCGACTAACGTCGTCGTTGGGACATCGCTGTTCCAGACTGTGTTCGTGGCGGCGGCGGCGACCATTCTGCATGCGGGGACCATCTCATCGGTGGATTTGGTGCTGGCTGCCATTCTCATGGTCGGCGGGGTCATTGGCGCGCAGTTCGGGGCGTCTGCCGGGAGCCAATTGAAGGGTGAGCAGTTGCGGCTTCTGCTTGCTGGCATCGTGCTGCTGGTCTGCATGAGATTGGGTTGGGATCTGGTGGTCACGCCATCGGAACTCTACTCGCTGGCCAGAGCGGCAGGTGCATCATGATGATGCGCAGGGCGGCACTGGTGCTGATGACGCTGTGGATTGTCGCTGCCGGCGCCGCCGAACCGGTGAACGCGGGGGAGGGCGCGGTGGTGGCGCAGGCGACGAAGAAGCCGAAGCCACGGCCGGCGGCGCCACAGCCACCGCCGCTGCAACCGACAGCGCAAGAGCGGGTGGAAGCGGATGTTTCGACGCGCACCATCGCGATTACGTCGGGCTATTCGGGGGCGGAGATCCTCGTCTTTGGAGCGATCGAGAATAGCCGGCAGCCGAGCGCGGAGTCGGGCTTTTACGATGTCGCCGTGGTGATCGAGGGCGCGCCGGAGCCGTTGATGGTGCGCAAAAAGGGGCGCGTTGCTGGGCTTTGGGTCAACACCTCGACGTTCAACTTCAATGCGGTGCCGAGCTATTATGCCGTGGCGTCAACGCGACCGCTGGAAGAATTTGCCGATGCGGCGTTGCTGGAAGAAAACGCATTGGGACTAGAGGCGGTTCGGATGTCGGCGGCGGCGGATTCGGCGGTTCGGGTGTCGAGTGAGGATCTCGTTGCGTTCAAAGATGCGGTGCGGCGGCTGAAGCAGTCGGCGGATCTGTTCAAGCGGGCCGACTATGGCGTGATCTTCACGGGGCGCAGTCTGTTTCGAGCGACGATCTCGCTGCCGGCGACGGTGCCGGTTGGGCCGCTGACAGCGCGTGTGTTCCTCTTTCATGAGGGACAACTGTTGAGCAAGTATCAGGCGCGGGTCGTGTTGGAGCGCGAAGGGATTGAGCGTTGGCTCTATGCATTCGCATTCGAGCGGCCATTTCTGTATGGGATTGTCGCGGTGCTGCTGGCGCTGATCACGGGTTTGGCCGCGTCCGCGGTCTTTAGGCGGCGGGGCACCTAGACCTTTGTCGTTCAATCTTGTGCCGGTCAATCCGGCCGGAGCAGCCGGGGGGCGACAGGATAGAGCCCTTCCTGGCCAAGCATCCAAACCGACATGCCATCGGATCCGAAGAGCGGATCGAAGGCGTCATCCAGAATATTGAGGCCGCCAGCGTACGTGCCGAAGGCGGGCATGATGAGGCGGAGTCCGTTGGACACGAAGCATGGGCGGCGGAAGCTGTAGCCGTGGAGGGACAGTTTGGCGGCAGGGTGGAGGTGGGCGGCAATTTCGTGGGTGGCGCGGCTGTTGGAGGGTTCGTGGCGGAAGGTGAGGCCCTCGACGGTGAGGTCGTCGCGGATATGGCCGCCCAGTTCGCGGGCGATCTTCGGATCGTGATTGCCGGTGATCCAGATCCACTCGCGATCGTCTTGAAGGATTTTCAGATTGTCGCGGTCTTCGGGCGTCATGCGGGAGGCGCCGGCCGCGTCGTGGAGGCTGTCGCCGAGCGCGATGATCGTCTGGGGATTGAACCGGTCCATGGCTTCGGCGAGGCGGGTCAGCGTTTCGCGGGTATCGTAAGGCGGTAGCATGGTGCCCTTCGACGCGAAGGATGATCCCTTTTCCAGATGCAGGTCGGCGACGATGAGGGCGTCTTCGGCTGGCCAGTAGAGCGCGCCGGAATAATCCGCGCGAAAGGACTTGCCGCAGATCGAGACGGGCTGATCATTGAATTCGCCGGCGTCGAGGCGCTCGGGCTTTAAGGCGAGGATTGCCATGCGTCTTTTTCTCCCCCGTCGTCGTCTTTGGTCGCGGCTGCGGCTCTTCGTTGGTGGTGGCGGCGCGGATCAGGTCTTCAGCGGCTTCGCGAAGGAGATCCTCGCGGGCGAAGCGGGCCACCGGCTCCTTGCCGATTTCGAGAAGGATCGGAACGGAGAGTGGTGACACGCGGTCCAGTGGTTGATGCCTGATTCGGCCTTTGATGCGGCCGAGGAACTGACCGAGGCGGCGAAGATCGAGGAGACCCGACGCGGCATCGTTCCAGGCTGCTTCGAGCAGGATGTGCCCGGGCTCGTGTTTTCTCAAGACGTCGTAGACGAGATCTGTGGACATCGTGACCTGGCGGCCGGATTTCTCGCGGCCGGGGTGGCGGCGTTCGATGAGGCCTGCGATGACGGCGCAATAGCGGAATGTGCGCTTCATGAGGAGGCTTTCGGCGAGCCAGGCGTCGAGGTCGTCGCCGAGGAGGTCTTCTTCGAGGAGTTGTCCGAGGTCGATGCGTCCGGAGGCAATCAAGTTGGAGAGGTCGGAGGCGGCCCAGACGGAGAGACCGTAGTCGTTGGCGACGAAGCCCAAGGGTTTGGCGCCCCAACGGTCGAGGCGGCGCGTGATGAGCATTCCAAGCGTCTGGTGGGCGAGGCGCCCCTCGAAGGGGTAGAGCACCATGTGGTGGCGCGTGGCCTGACGGAAGGTTTCGATGAGAACTTCGTCGCGGCCGGGGATGGCGGATTTTTCCTGTTGGAGGACCAGCCATTCGGCGACGGGACGGGGCAGGCTCGCCCAGGATTTGGGATCGGCGATCATGGCGCGCACGCGCTTCGCTAGGTGAGTCGAGAGCGGGAACTTGCCGCCGTTGTAGCTTGGGATCATGGCGTCGTTGGCGTTGGAGCGGGAGCAATAGGCTTCCGTTTCCTGCAAGCCTTCGAAGCGGAGGATCTCGCCGGCGAAGACGAAAGTATCGCCGGGGGCCAGCTGTTCCACGAAGTATTCTTCCACTTCGCCCAGCACGCGGCCGCCGGCGAAGCCTGAGGGTTGGCCGCGGTTCTTGTTGCGGGCACGGGTCAGGCGCAACTTGATCATCGGGCTTTCGACGATGGTGCCGACGTTCAAGCGGTACTGGCTGGCGAGGCTCGGATGGGCGAGGCGGAGTCTGCCGTCGTCCGTGGGGCGCAGGCGGGCGAAGCGGTCATAGGCGCGCAGTGCGTAGCCGCCGGTGGCGACGAAATCGAGGATGCGATCGAAGGTGGCGCGGTCGAGGCCTGCATAGGGAAGGGCGGAGCGGACTTCGGCGAAGAGATCGTCGGGGTAGAACGGCGCGGAGCAGGCCATACCGAAGACGTGCTGAGCGAGCACATCGAGGGCGCCGGTGCGGTCGACGATGGCATCTTGTTCGCCAGCGGTGGCGGCTTCAAGTGCTGCGCGGCATTCGAGGACTTCAAAGCGGTTGGCGGGGACGAGGAGGGCTTTGGAGGGTTCGTCGAGGCGGTGGTTGGCGCGGCCGACGCGCTGGATCAAGCGGCTTGCGCCCTTGGGTGCGCCGATGTTGACGACGAGATCGACGTCGCCCCAGTCGATGCCGAGGTCGAGCGTGGACGTGGCGACAACGGCTTTGATGGCGCCGGACGCCATCGCGGTTTCGACCTTGCGGCGCTGCTCGGCGGACAGCGATCCATGGTGGAGGGCGATGGGCAGCGCGTCGTCGTTGATGCGCCAGAGTTCTTGAAAGACGAGTTCGGCCTGCATGCGGGTGTTGACGAACACGAGCGTCAGGCGATGAGCCTTGATCGCGTTGTAGACGGTTTGGAGTGCGTAGCGGGCAGAGTGTCCGCCCCACGGGACGGGGTCATCTTGTTCGAGGATGGTGATGTCGGGCGCGGCGCCGGGTGGGGTGATGACAACGTCGGCGAGGCTGATTGATTCATCAGGTGCGGTTTGCGCGTTGAGATAGGCGCGCAATTCGGCAGGGCGGGCGACGGTGGCGGAGAGGCCAATGCTCATGAGGTTCGGAGCAAGGCGGCGGAGGCGGGCGAGGTCGAGGGCGAGGAGGTCGCCGCGCTTGGAGGCAGCGAGCGTGTGCAATTCGTCGAGGATGACCGTGTCGAGGGCGCCGAACAGGTGGGGGGCGTCTTCGTGGCTGAGCAGGAGGGCCAACTGCTCGGGCGTCGTCATTAAAATATCGGGCGGGGATTGGCGCTGGCGTTGGCGCTTGGCGGCGGAGGTGTCGCCGGAGCGGGTTTCGCATTTGATGGGTAAGCCCATTTCGGCGATGGGCGCCATGAGGTTGCGGGCGACATCGACGGCGAGCGCTTTGAGCGGCGAGATGTAAAGCGTGTGCAGGCGGCGGCCGGGTGCGTTGGCGCGTGTGCGGCGGGCCGCAAGTGAGATCAGGCTCGGCAGGAAGCCGGAGAGTGTTTTTCCGGCCCCGGTCGGGGCGATCAGAAGTGTGGAGCGGCGGGCGGAGGCCTTTTCGACGAGGGCCAACTGATGTGCGCGGGGCTGCCAACTTTTGGCAGTGAACCAGCCCGCAAAGGGTTCAGGCAAGGGCGGCGCGAGCATCAGCGCACTGCGTTGGCGGCGCGCCGAGGGGACAATCTTCATCCGCGCAGGGGATTTGGGTGGCATCACTCTTTGTACCGCAACAACCGGCGGGATGGGTCGCACTTTGGATGACCCTATGCTATCAGGCGGCTCGCAATTGCACAGGAGCGACATGGCCATGGACGGCAGATCGGTTTTTGGTGGCAGCCCGTTGGCGGTGGTGATCCGGCTGGCATTGCTCTCGATCGTCGTCGGCGTCGTTCTGAGTGCGCTCGGCATCAATCTTCGCAACTTCTTCGACCGGATCAACGAGCTTCTGAGAGCGATCTATGATCTCGGCTTCGGCGCGATCGACTGGTTGCTGCAGTATTTGCTCCTTGGGGCCATCATCGTCGTGCCGATCTGGGCGATTGCACGGGCGCTCGCGATTGTGAAGAAGCCGGACTGAAGCTAGACCTAAAGTTCAAACGGCTTGGCTGCCCATTCGGCGGCGCGGCGTCCGCGCAGTTCCGACAGATTTTTCACACCGGCTCGGCGGACGGCCAGGGCGAGGCCGCGCTTCATGTCGCCGATCAGCCCGGGGCCTTGATAGATCAGGCCCGTATATAGCTGTAGGAGCGAGGCGCCGGCTTCGATTTTAGCGAGCGCGGTTTCAGCGCTGTCGATGCCACCGATGCCGACGAGGGGGATCTTGCCGGCCGTCGCCTGATAGACTTTTGCGAGCATCACGGTGGCGCGGTGGAATACGGGGCGACCGGATGAGCCGCCGGCTTCGGATTTGTTGGGATCGCGCAACCCGTGACGCGACAAGGTCGTGTTGGAAACGGCGATGCCATCGACGGCGTGGGCGAGGAGGCGTTCGGTGATGGGGCCGATGTCGTCTTCGGCAATATCGGGGGCGATTTTTACAACGATGGGGCGCTTCGGCTTGCCTTCGGCGATTTTGGCTGTGCGGGCGGCCATCACGCGGCCAATCAGGTCATCGAGTGCAGCGGGGGCCTGGAGATCGCGCAGGCCGGGCGTGTTGGGCGACGAGATATTGACGGTGAACATCGAGGCGACGTCGTAGAACATCTCGATGCCGCGCACGTAATCTTGCGCGCGGTCGGTGCTGTCTTTGTTGGCGCCGACGTTGACACACACGATACCGTTTGGCGGGCGGACCTGCAGGCGTGCGAGAGCGGCGGCGTGGCCGCCGTTGTTGAAGCCGAGGCGGTTGATCAATCCGTTATCGGAAATTAAGCGGAATACGCGCGGGCGGGGATTGCCGGACTGCGGCTGCGGGGTGAGGGTGCCGACTTCGGCGAAGCCACAGCCGAGGCCGAGTACGGCGTCAGGGACGCGGGCATCCTTGTCATAGCCGGCGGCGATGCCAATGGGATTGGGGAAGCGGAGGCCGAAGACTTCGGTTGCCAACTCGGCCGCGTTGTTGGATGGGTCGCGCGGATAAAGTCCGCGCTCGAGCATGCGCAACGTGAATTCGTGCGCATCTTCCGGTTCCATCGAAAAGAGCGCGCCGCGGGCGAGGCCATAGAGGCTTGAGAGCATTAGTCGATGCCTCCGAGCACGCGCGGCACACCGTCGGCGCCAAGGATCATCGGTTTTTCCCAGAGGGCGGCGCTCGCCGGCAGATCCGCATAGAGGTGTGGAAATAGTGCGCCGTCGCGCGATGCTTCATTTTTGAGCAGGGGGCCCAGTGCATCCATCGAAAATGCGATCAGCACTAGGCCAGTGCGATTGCGGAAGTGACGTGCCGCCGTGTCTTCGATCTGATTGGCGAACGAGAGATGAATGTAGCCGTCGCGGCGATCGTCGGGCGATCCGCAATAGGCACCAAGGTTCTGTGCTTCGCGCCAGGCCGATTGTTCTACGATTTTGTAAACGATGTTCGACACGACATTCCTGCTGCCTATAAATTGGCTGCGAGGAGTAGGCCACCTGACCGTGGTGAGCAAGGCGCTGCGGCAATGACGTCGTTTTCTGCGAGCACTGTGGCCATGCATCCGGACCGACACATTTTTTGAGGAACAGATGCTTTTTTTGAGGATCATATTCTTTTACGACGCACTTGCCGACAGCGGGCCGGTGGGGAATAATCGAAGCATCACTAGACACTGTGGTCGCGACTTGTCTCTGCGGTACAGCCCGGGGACGGCAACGGGTGTCTAGAAAGACAAAAGCAAATTTGTACTGAGGGACTTTCTTTGGCTCAGCGACCGACACCAGAAGCCGCAACGGGTTTCTGGGCCCGCACCTCACTTGGCAGCCGATTGCAGCCACCTCTTGATCAGCAGGTCTCCGGCAATGCGGCCGACGCGCCTGGGTTTTCGGAGGAGCGGGTGCGGCTGCCGGACGTGAGCGCGCCCTTCGAGCCAATGGTGGCGGAAGTCCTCACCGTCGGCGCGCTTCTGGACGGACGCTATCGGTATCGCTTGGCATGTTTTCAACGGGCCTATGCTTGGAAACCGGAAAATGCGGTGCGGTTGGTCTGCGATCTCAGATCGGCCATGCAGCGCCCGTCGAGCCAGCGCTTCTACCCTCTTGGGCGGCTGATGCTCGCCAAGACGGCCGGGACGTCCGATGTCGAAGTCGTCGATGGTCACCAGCGGCTTGTCACATTGACCATCTTGTTTTCCGTTTTGCGCGATCTGGAAACCGATCCGGTCCGCGCTGAGCGTCTGCACTGGCTGGTTGCGGTGGATCAGTGGCCTGCGCAGGGGGAGGGTCAGGATCTTCTGACCATCCAGGCTTTGCCAGCGAAGTTGTTCGCCAGCATCGTGCAGCGCCGGGGTTCGACGGAGCTTGATCCCGACGTGCCGCGGGAGGCTCTGTCGGAAAGTGAACGCAACATCGTCGACAATCGGGACAGCATTCGCTCGGAGTTGTTGGCGCCCGGCATGACGGACGAGATCCGGCGCGGGCTTGCGGACTATATTTTGGAGAGTTGCCGGCTGGTGACAATCACCGTCGACAATGCCGATCTCGCCTGGGACATGCTGAATACCGAGCAGAATACCCGTCTCGCGTTCAGTCATGCGGACGAGGCCAAGTCTCTTATTCTCTCCGCCATGCCAGCTGAGGCGCACGTGACGGCTGCAGGACTTTGGGAGAGCTGCGAAAGCATGCTGACCCCTGAAGATATGTTTCGTCTTCTGTCGCATGTCCGCGCGATGGCGTGGCGGGGGAAATCACAGTCCGCGCGGCCGGTGGAAATGGAGATCGTCGAGCGGTTCGGTATCGCCAACGACGGTTTGACGTTTATGGTCGATCATCTCGTGCCGCATGCCCGGCGGCTGAAGGATCTTCGCCACGGCCATGTGGGTCGTGACGACGGCGAGCGGATGTCGATTGCCCGATCGGTGGATTTTATGACGTGGATCGACGCGCACACCTGGGTGCCGCCGTTTCTGCTGTGGCTCAAGGTGCATGGGGCGGGCGCAGCACACACCGTTGAATTCACGCGCCGTCTCGATTGTCTGGTGTGGATGTCGAAGATTGCGGGTGTCGATCCCGGCGTGCAGGAAACGCGGCTGCTCCGGCTCATGGACGAGATCGAGACGGGGTGTCAGCCGAACGCGATGTCACGGCTCCATATCGAGTCCAAGTTGCGTGCTGAAGCGATAACCAATCTTCGGAGCCCGAATTTGGCCGGCAAACACTATGCGGGCAGCCTTTTGCGCCGGATTAGTGCCAACATGGGTTCCGACCCGGGCCCCATCCTGCGCGACGAAGTGACGATCGAGCATATCCTGCCGCGAAATCCGCACGGGTGCAAAGCGTGGCTCGTGCTCTTCCGCAATCCTGATGGCTGCAAGGCGCACCATCAAAGGCTTGGCAACGTGGTATTGCTGTCGGGCCGCGATAATCAGAGGGCCGGTACGCTGTCGTGGGAGGAGAAGCGCGAGATCCTCGTGAGTTCGCCGTTTCTGCTGGCACAGAATGCGGCGACGGAAACAGTTTGGACAGCGCAGACCATTGCGCGGCGGACGGAAGCGCTGATCAATCTGCTGTTGACAGGTTTTGATCAGCCGGTGCTGGCCAAAGGCGAGTAGCAGCGGCGCGTTCTCACGCGGCCTGCCCCGCTTTTCCGGCGATCGCCTTGGCGATCAATGCGCGTGTTTCGTCGATGCCGTAGAGGGCGATGAACGAGCCGAAGCGCGGTCCTTTGCTCTCGCCCAGCAGCACTTCGTAGATGGCGGCGAACCAGGCGTTGGAGACGCCGGGGCGCTCGGGCGTTGCGCCTTTTGCGTTGAGATCCTGATAGCGGGGGATCGATCGGCCGATGTCGTAGACGATGCCTTGCAGCTGCTCAGCAGTCGCGCTGGGAGGTGTGTTGGCCAAGGTGTCCGAGAGCGCCTGCAGGGCGTCGCGTTCGACGTCGTCGGGGGCGCGGTAGGATTTCTTGGCGAATTCGAAGTCGCGGTAGTAGCGCACAGCGTAGCCCGCCAGCGTGTCGAGCAATGGGTATTTTTCCGGCGTTGCGTCGTCCATGTGGCGGCGAATGTAGCCCCATAGGACATCTTTGTTTTCGGCATTCGAGGCGGCGACGAGATTGCGCAGAAGTGCGAATGAAATCGGGCTCGACTGGGCTGGCGGGGTGCCGGCATGGATATGCCACACGGGGTTGTCGAGCTGTGCCTTGGGGTCCTGGCCGGGATAGGCGCCGAGGAACTGAAGGTAGTCGTCGACGGCGCGCGGGATCACGTCGAAATGCATTTTCTTGGCGGACTTCGGCTTTTGGAACATGAACAGCGCTAGACTTTCCGGTGTGGCGTAGGTCAGCCACTCATCGATGGTGAGGCCGTTGCCCTTCGACTTGGAAATCTTTTCGCCCTTCTCGTCGAGGAACAGTTCGTAGACGAAATGTTCGGGCGGAGTGCCGCCGAGAACCTTGCAGATGCCGTCGTAGATGGGGGTGTTGGACATGTGGTCCTTGCCGTACATCTCGAAGTCGACGCCGAGGGCGGCCCAGCGGGCGCCGAAATCCGGCTTCCATTGCAGCTTCACACGGCCGCCGGTGACGGGGAGCGTGGTGTCTTCACCGTCCTCGTCGGCGAAGGTGATGGTGCCGGCGTTGGCGTTGACGTCCTTCATCGGCACGTAGAGTACGCGGCCGGTCTTGGGCGATATTGGCAGGAAGCAACTGTAGGTGGCCTGACGCTCCTCGCCGAGGGTGGGGAGCATGATCTCCATGATCTGCTGGTAGCGTTCGGCGGCGCGGAGGAGGATCTCGTCAAACTTGCCGGAGGTGTAATAGTCGGTGGCGCTGGCGAACTCGTATTCAAAACCGAAGGTGTCGAGGAAACGGCGCAGCATCGCATTGTTGTGATGGCCAAAGCTCTCGTATTGGCCGAAGGGGTCTGGGACGCGCGTCAGCGGTTTGTGGAGGTTTTCGCGCAGCATCGCTTGGTTGGGCACGTTGTCGGGCACTTTGCGCATGCCGTCCATGTCGTCGGAGAAGCAGAGAAGGCGCGTTTTGACCTTGCCCTCGGTCAGCGTCTCGAAGGCGCGGCGGACCATGCTCGTGCGGGCCACTTCGCCGAAGGTGCCGATGTGAGGCAGGCCCGATGGGCCGTAGCCCGTCTCAAAGAGGACGGTCTTGTCCATGCCGCCCTTCACCTTCTTCAGGCGATCGACGAGGCGGCGGGCTTCTTCGAACGGCCAGACGCGGACGTCGGCTACGACTTCGAGCTGGGCAGGCGTGACGTGGAAGGACATGTGACGATTGTGCCCGGTGCTTGGCCGGGTCTCCGGTGTCTGGCTTAGGTTTGATTGCGGACGGATGACGCCCGCGACAGGCCGGGCAACGTAGGTGGGCCGCGTCGGCAGGTCAATTCACGCGCCGGACGTTCATCGCTTTTCCATTCGGGCCTCCAGACTGGGACTGGAGGCAACTATATTGCTGCACAACCGGCGGTGTGGCGGGTGGCCGTATCCGGCGCCCCAGAACCGATTAAATCACGGTAACGTCTAACTAATTTTGGGAACGGCGGGCATAAAGTTCGCTACGAAGAGCGGGTTGGACCGCACGTTCGCCGAGGCCGCACGCGGTCGTTGACCGAGGTGTGGGCGCGGGCTGGCCCCGCACGAGCTGATTTTTGGGGGAGGGTTGGAGCTTGTGGATCGTTCGCTATGCCCTGGCGCACCGGCACAGCATCGGCGTGCTCGCCATTCTTCTGTTGCTGACGGGCACCTTGTCGGCGCAGCGCATGTCGACGGACATTTTGCCGGCAGTGAAGATCCCGGCCATCAATCTCATCTGGACCTATCAAGGTCTCAATGCGCCGGAAATGGCATCGAAGATTTCGACGTTCGGCGAAATCGCAATCCTGAATAACGTCGACAATATTCGCGATGTCCGGTCGGAAACGCTGACGGGTGTGGCGATCATTCGGGTGACGTTTCAGCCCGGTACAGATGTGACCGCGGCGTTCGCGCAGATTACTTCGGTTAGTCAGACGATCTTGCGGAGGATGCCGCCGGGCACGTCGCCGCCGCTGATTGTACCGTTCGTGCCGTCGAGCGTGCCGGTGCTGCAGCTCGTACTTGCGTCCGACACACTGAATTCCGCTGCGTTGTTTGACTATGGCCGGCTGCAGTTGCGATCGCAGATCCAGTCGATTCCAGGGTTGCGGCTGACGCTGCCTTATGGCGGTGCGTCGCGGCAAGTGATGATCGACTTGAGACCTGAAGCGCTGCAAGCCTATGGCGTTTCGGCTGACGAAGTCGCGCGAGCGGTCAACACACAGAATCTCACGCTGCCGACAGGTCTACTCCGCGTCGATAGCCGCGAAATCGTGGTGACCACGAATGCAAGCCCGGAGCAGGTGTCGCAGTTCGCGGATCTGCCGTTGCGATCGGTCGAGGGGCGGGTGGTGCGCGTCGGCGATGTGGCGAGTGTTCGCGACGGTGCCGCCATTCAGACCAACATCGCGCGGCTGGACGGCCAGAATGCCGTGATTGTGGCCATCCTTAAATTGGGGGATGCGTCGACGGTCGATATTGTGCGGCAGGTGAAAGAAAAGTTGCCGGAGTTGCGCGCATCGGCCCCGCCAGGAATTACGATTGAGCCCGTGTTCGATCAATCGGTGTTTGTGGAGAATGCTGTCAACAATGTTTTGAAGGAAGGCGTTATCGTCGGCTGTCTGGTGGCCTTCGTGGTCCTCGTGTTTCTGGGAAGTTGGCGGTCGTCTTTGATCGTCCTGACCTCGATCCCTTTAGCGCTGCTGGCGTCTGTAGCGGGTTTGGCGCTGACGGGGCAGACGTTCAATCTGATGACACTCGGTGGATTGATGTTGGCGATCGGGATCCTGGTCGATAACGCACTTGTCGAGATCGAGAACATCAATCGCAATCTTGAAAATGGAATGCCGTTGCAGGCGGCGATTTTGAAGAGTGCGGAGGAAGTGGCGTTCCCGGAGTTTGTGTCGACGTTGGCGATTTGCATCGTGTTCTCGCCGCTGTTCCTGCTGACGGGGACTGCGGCATTCATTTTCATTCCGCTCGGGCTTTCGGTCGTGTTTGCGATGGCAGCGTCGTACATCCTTTCGCGGACGCTGGTCCCGTCACTCGCGTCACTGATGTTGACGGAACACGACCCTGACGATCATCCGCGCGGTGTGTTTGCCGGAGTGTCGGGTGCCGTTGGCCGCGCGCTCGGGGCCATTGAACACCTGCTGGTTGCGATCTTGCGGCTTTTCATCCGGTTTAAAATTCTGCCTGTGGCGGGTCTGGCGGCAGCGCTTTGTGTCGGTGGCTATGCGGCTTTGAACGTCGGGCGGGAGTTTTTTCCGCAGGCGGACGCCGGCATGATCCGCGTGTATTTGCGCGCGGAGCCGGGGACAAGGCTGGAACAGACCGCGACTGTCTTTGCTGATGTGCAGCGGGCGATGCGCGAGATCATTCCCGATGACGACATCGCCTTCATTACGGAAAACATCGGTGCGCCTGAGGCCATCAATCTTGCTTGGGTGCAGAGTGGGGTCATCGGGTCGTTCGATGGTGAGGTTCTTGTCCAGTTGAAGGGGGGATTGGGGCGAACATCGGCGCATACGGATGCCATTCGCCGACTGCTGCGCGAGCGGTTCCCTCAACTCAGCTTTTACTTTGTTCCCGCAGATGCCACGTCGCAGACGTTGGCTGGTAGCGCGCAGGCAGACTTCGAGGTGCGCGTGATTGGCCGCGATGCGGGGGGGAATGCGGAAATCGCGCGTGATCTGGCGGAGGCGATCAAGAAGATACCGGGTGCTGCGGACGTGGTGACACGGCAAGTACGCAATCTCCCAGCATATAATCTTGAGATTGATCGCGTGCGGGCCTTGCAGTTCGGCGTAACACCCCAGGATGCCGCGAGTGCTGTCTTATCGGCCTTGGGAGTTGGCGGAACAGTCTCACCGAATTTCTGGGCCGATCCTGCCATTTCAGCGTCTTATAGCGTGCAGATTGTGGCCCCGCCGGTGCAGTTGAAGACGACAGAACAGCTGCTCAACATGCCGGTGCAGCCGGCGTCGGGCGGGCCAACGCTACCGCTGCGGTCAATCGCATCCCTGCAGATCAAGCAGCTGCCGGCGAATATCGATCGCTTTATGCTGCAGCCGACGACCACCATCCTTGCGAATGCGGCGGGGCGCGATATCGGCGGTGTCTATCGTGATCTCGAGCAGGCGATTGCAGCCGTGAAGCCGCGGCTGAAGCCCGGCAATCGGATCGACGTTGGTGGACAGGCGCAATCGATGGAGCAGGCCTATGGCGAGATGTTTGGTGGGATCGCGTTGGCGGCTGTGCTGGTTTATTTGATTGTGGTCGTGAACTTCCAATCGTGGGTGATGCCGTTGATTGCGTTGGGCACGCAGCCGGTTGCCATTGCGGGTGCTTTCTTCGCACTTTGGATCACAGGCACGCCGCTTTCAGTCCCGGCTCTGACCGGTCTCATCATGGTGATCGGCGTGGCATCTGCGAATAGTGTGTTGGTGACCAGTTTTGCGCGCGACCGCTTTCTCGCCGGTGTCGATCCGGTTGCGGCGGCGATTCAAGCGGCGGAGACGCGGCTTCGGCCTGTGATCATGACTGCGATTGCCATGATTGTGGGGATCATTCCTCTGGCGCTTGGCCTGGGTGATGGTGGTGAGCAAAATGCTCCGTTGGGGCGGGCGGTTATCGGCGGACTTTTCTTTGGCACCGTGGCGACGCTGACGTTTGTGCCTGTGCTGTTCGCGTTGCTGGTCAAGCGGCGTTCGAAGATAATTTCTGGCGGCGGTGAGGTGCAACGGGCATCTTCACATCTGGTTCTTGACGGTGTGGGACCGAAATGACGATGGCAACAGCGCTGGTGAAAGTTATGGGACTAGTGGGTGTCGCGGTTGGTGCGATTGCTGCCGATCGCCATTTTGATATTGCCGCTTCGCTGGCTGGCGCGCTGACGCCGGGAACGAAAGCCACTGCCAATGATGCCAAACCGGCGGTTGCCGCGCTCCGTTCGGTGAGGGTGGTGGCGCCAAAGGCTGCAGCCGGTCGGTTCGGGCTCACGCTCTCTGGGCGGACGGCGCCCATCGAACAGGCGCGTCTGTCGGGCCGGGCCACCGGCGTGGTTGCGGAGCGACGCGGCGAAATTGGTGATCGGGTGAAAGCGGGGGATGTCCTTGTCGTTATTGATGCGCCCGAAATTCGGCAGCAGCTCGATCGGGCGAAGGCCGCAGTCGAACAAGTGCAGGCTCGACTGGTGCTTGCGGAACTCACGTTAGACCGGGCGCAGGAGCTTGTGCCGAAGAAGTTTCTGCCCGAACAGGCCCGCGACGATCGCGAGGCGAATGTGGCGATTGCAAAGGCGGACCTCGCTGCTGCGCGGGCCGAAGTGCGGCGACTGGAAGAGGTGCAGGGTTTTCAGACGATCCGGGCGCCGTTCGACGGCGTGATCATCGAGCGGCAGGTGGAGCGCGGCGATCGCGTGACGGGAGACTTCGGCGGGGCTGGGACCTACTTCTACAACATTGCCCGACTGGAGAAGCTGCGGGTTGAAATCGATGTGCCGCAGTCGTTCGCTTTAAAGGTGACGGAGGGGACGCCGGCGAAGTTTACGTTCGCTGAACTACCTGATCGGAAGTTCGATGCGAAGGTGGTGCGGACGTCGCGGTCTATCGATCAGACGTCGGGGACGATGCGCGCCGAACTCGTCATGGAAAATACCGATTTCGCCTTGCCGGCAGGTCTTTCTGGGCAGGTCGTGCTTGACGTTGCACGCGACGTGCCGTGCGTGCTCGTGCCGGGCAACGCGCTTGTGGTACGGCAGGGCGAGCAGTTTGCAGCGGTCGTTGATGCTGAGGAGAAAATTGCGTTTCGAAAGGTGGGTGTTGGGCGCGATCTGGGTGCGGAGGCCGAAGTGTGTTCGGGGCTGACGATGGATGATCGCGTCGTTCTCTCACCGAATGCCTTGCTCAAGCCCGGTGACACGGTCGAGGTCGTCAAGCCGGTAAGCTAGGCCGTTTTTGATTTGGTGCTGTCGTCGCGGCTTCAGCCGGCAGCTCACATTACGAGTTGGGCAGCGTTGTCAGCATAGCGCACCACGTGCGTCATCGTCGATGATGATAGAAACTGATCTGCAGCCGATAGTTGATCGGCCAGGGATTCTGATAGGGCGAATACGTCGCTGTTGGGTTCGCAATCGAGAAGCGTCATGGCGCAGGCTTGAATCGCGGGACACGCCTTGTGTTGGTGCGCGGCGATGACGGCCATAGCGACGCACTCATCCCGGCAGAAGCAGCGGCTATTTGGGGGCAGGACGCGAAGGTCGCGGCGGGAGCGTTCACTGAGGAGGCGGACCCACTGCGAGAAGTCGCGGCAGATGTTGCGCGCGGCGTCGCGGCCGATTTTTTCTTCAGCCAGATCGAATGCGCGTTCCCAATGGACGAGTTCGCCGGTTCGCAGTCCGGTGAGCCAGAAGCGAAACCCTTTGCCGATGAAAATGTCTGCGGGGCCGTGCAGATGCTGACTCTGCCGGGATGGACGGCGGCTGAGGGAGACGGCAGACCGGAGTGAGTGGGCGTCTTTCAAGAGCGTATCTCCAAGCGGAGAGGTTCAAGGCCTCAACATGGAACACTGGTGTTCGGCGCCAGTCTTTCGACAAAGCAATCGAATGGCCCCTGCTGTCAAGATGACAACGGTGGACTGGGTCCGATGTTCGGCTGGGTTGGCGTCGTCTACTTTGGAACGCCTCTAGGTTTGGGTGCAGAGGCACGCTGCGTGCGAACGAGATGTGGACGACTTGCAGCCTTGCTGCGCGCCGATCGTGTCTTGGCTTTCGACGGCTTCGCGGCGACCCCGGCGATGCGGGCGCCGCTATTATTGCGCACCATATCGGCCAATGTGTGCTGATTCAAAACAGAGACAAACGCTTCGAGTGCGTCATCGAAGAGGTGATTGAAATCGCGCCCGCCGGACTGACGAGCGTCTTCAATCGTCATGCGCTCCAGGGTGAGGACCACGTCGCCGATGCGGATATCTGCGGGGTTTTGGGCGAGTGTCATGCCGCCGTGAGGTCCGCGCACCGCCTTAACATAACCGCCACGGGACAGCAGATGGACGATCTTTGACGTGTTTTGTTCGGTCAGGTCGAGCTCTCGCGCGACGGCTGCGCCCTTGATCAAGTCTTTACCTGACCTGGCCGTCGCAATCAGAATTTGCAGCGCGTTATGGGTCGTTTTGCTGATGCGCATGGTGCAAAGCTGCTTTTGGAAATGTTCTAGACTGCAGCCTGAGTAACACATAGCAGCGCGTCTGGGCAAAAAAGACCTTGAATTTCGCTGGGCTGTTGGCTGGAGCAGAAGACAGCCGAGGGCGTGTGACCGCTGCCGCGCGAGAAATGTATCAATTTTATCACAAAGAACGAAGGGGACAGCGAGCGTGGCGATCCCGCGCCACGCTCGCTGCTGGTTTCAGTTGGTGAAGCGCAGGCCGACGTAGGCGCCAAGTCCCGTGCCGAGGAAGCCATCTGGATTCTGATATTCGCGGTCGAAGAGATTATCGATGCGTCCGAAGAGGTTCATGTTGTCGTTGAGCTTGTAGTCCGCCGCCATGTTGACCAGCGTGTGACTCGGCAGCACGAGGTTGCCGAATGTCACGCGGTCGACATCGAGGGCTTCGCCCACGTAGAGAACTGAGCCGGACAACAGCAGTTTGTCGGTCGGCGTCCATCCAGCCGTGAAAGAGGCTTTGTCGCGCGGACGCCGCAGGAGTTCCGCGCCGGTCAGTTCGTTGGTTGCTTCCGTGTAGGTGTAGTCGGCGCGCAGGCGAATATCGTCGGTGACATCGGCTGATGCGAAAACTTCAACGCCTTCGCTTTTGGCTCGGCCGACGTTCACAACGGTCGAGTTAAATGTGACGGGGTCGAAGCTGAATTCGATAAGGTTGGTGATGTCGTTGTTGAAGTAGGTCGCACCGAATTGGGCACGACCGTTGAAAAGGGCCTGTTCAAAGCCCGCGTCCCAACCGGTGCTTTCTTCGGGCTGGAGATTTGGATTGCCGAAGAAGAAAAAGGCCGGGAAGTCCTCGAAGCGCTGGCTTAGGGTCGGCGCTTTGAATGCGGTGCCGATTGATGCTTTAAATTTGGTACCTGTTGATGGAACGGAATAGGTTGGAGCGATGCGCCAAGTTTCGTGACCGCCGAAGTTCTCGTTGTCGTCATACCGGATGTTAGCGGCCAGGAAGGCGTTTTTGAAGACTTCTGACTGCAATTGGGCAAAGCCGGCGCTGTTGTATTCCTCGGCGACGAGTGATGCGGTCTTGAGGCTCTCGGACTGATGTTCTGCGCCAACAATGACGTCAGTACCGGGGGCGATTGTGATCACGCTCCGCCAGTCGTATTTGATGCGTTCGCCGTCGTTAAAGCTGGGTGCGGACGGAACACTCAGGTTTGCGATATCTTTGGTGCTCAGATCGGAGTAGTTGACCCCGAAGTAGCTTGTGACCGCGTCATCGAATCCGCGCCAAACGGCTTCGCCGCGAGTGTAGAGTTGTTCGAACGCAGATTGGGATTGGAAAGCGTTGGGTGTTGCGCCGCCTGTGAAATCGAGTTCAGCATCTGTGTAGCGTGCGACAAAGTTTAGACTGATATCGTTCGTGACATCGACACCCAGTTTCGTCGAGTAGGTCCAATTTTCATAGGCGTTGTCGAAGCGTTGACGGCCGGGCGGGAGGATTTCAAGGGGCGTAATTGGCGTTTCATCGGCTTTGAAATGCTGAACGTTGAAGGCATAGTTGATTGGTCCACTTGAGCCGCGAACACCAGCCGATTGGTTGAAGGTGCCGAACGAGCCGCCTTCGACTGTTGCGGTGACTTTCGGTGGGCCTTCACCCTTCTTGGTATAGATGACGATCACGCCACCGAGCGCGTCGGCGCCGTAGAGGCCGCTTTGTGGACCGCGCAGGACTTCGACACGCTCAATATCTCCGGTGAGCATCTGGCCGAAGTCGAACGAGCGGTTGGCGTTGCTCGGATCGCTTACGTCGATACCGTCGATTAGCACTTTGACGTGGTTCGAGTTCGTACCGCGCATGAAGACCGATGTCTGGCCGCCGGGACCGTTCGTTTGAACGACGTTTAGGCCGGGTACGCTTTTGAGCACATCGGGCAGCGTGCGCTGCTGTCGAGCCGCGATTTCCTTTGAAGTAATGACGGTGACAGAGCTAGCGATCTGATCGACCGGTGTCGTCTCACCGGTGGGAGAGATGGCGACTTCCGATTTGTCGGTATCGCGGGCGTCGCCGGCTGGTTCGCTTGCTGAATTCACCGGCGTTGAACTTTGCTGGGCGGCCGCTGGAGCCTTTTTGGGTTTGCGAACGGGCTTGTTCGTTGCTGGCTCTTCTTGGCCAACCGTGACTTCAGGCAGTTCGATCGTTGGCGCGGCTGAGACCTGGGCGTGAGCATGCGTCAGAGGCAGCGTCATAGGACTTATTGCCATCGCTGAGATCGCGATGGACTTTGCGTGTTTGCGCAGCATTTATTTCCCCCGTCGTCGGACAATGAGGGTGGGATGTCCGGCGGAGGCGGTGCAGGTCCGTTTAACTCGCTGGCGCACGCGTCAGCAATCGCGGCGCTGAGTGCGTCGCGGTCAAAAACGAGACGTTCGTGTGCAATGGACGGGAACCGTTCATCGCAACGACCTGCATGCCTCCGATGGGTTTTCCCACCGATTGACACATCAGCCGCCGCTACGACTTCACGCTCTTCCGCGCCCCACGCACGGGAGATGGGCAGCTTGTGAAGGCAGGTCTCCTGACTCGCGGCTCGAGCGTTCCTTTCAGCCTTCCCGAGATCTCGATGTGAGACGTCAGTGGCATACGTGAAAAGAACTTGCCGCATACAGTTGCGGGGGCAGTCCCGGCATTGGCGTGTGAACGCCGCACCGTGTTCCCATTTTCACCACACGCGCAGATTTGCCCGCGTGGAACCGTCACAAAGACATTCGAGCATGCAGTGCTCACGAGAGTCAATGCGGATTTGCGTTCGAGTAACGCCGGTCGTCATCGGGGCGCAAATTCGTCACAGTGGAAGACGCCGTGTGTATTAGGGTCCGCAGGATGCAGCTGGTTAATGCGATCTCAAAGGCGATTGGGCGGATTTGGCGCTGCGCGGGGAGCTTTGTTGCTCCAATAGATTAGGCTGCGAAGCATGCTCCGTTGACAAGGCTGTGGGGATGCGTTGTGTTCGCTGCAATGCCGGCGTTCGAGCACGCGAGTGATTGGACAGGGAACGCGGTGCGGCGCTCATTGGGTGCCAAAACCGAGGCTGACCCCGCAACTGTAAGCGGCAAGCTCCTTCCAACGTAGCCACTGAGATGCGGTCACTGCACCGCGGATTGGGAAGGCGGAGGGGAGCGCCAGAGCCGCGAGCCAGGAGACCAGCCGGTATTGTCGCCCACTCGTTCTGCGGGGAAGCGGAATGGAGCGGTCACCCGTGGTGGCGACGAGACGATTGCTGCGTGTCGCGGGCCGGGATTGATCTCGTTTTCGATTGTTTGTTGGTGACATTTTGGTGCTCTGGATTGCGGGTCCAAAATTCTGTGGGCCGCATGTGAGCGCCAAGTTCTGCCAGTGAACTGGGAAATGTTTTATCAGACTTCGCGGTGCGGCGGCGCTGTCCTTGTACAGGCTCTCGACGAGGAACGTTGCTCATGGTCTCCGCAGTCTATCACCGTCTTCGTGCGGTGCTTTTGCTACTTGCCTCAAGCGTGCCGGTTGCCGCCGAGCCGCCGCAGCGCATTGTATCGCTCAACCTCTGCACCGATCAGATGCTGATGCTGCTCGTCGAGCCGGCGCGTATTGCTTCGGTGTCGTTTCTGGCGCAACAGGCCGACTCTTCGGTGATGTATAAAGAGGCTGCGGCGCTGAAACCGAACTATGGAGGGGCTGAGGAAGTCTTCGTGCTCCACCCGGACCTCGTTTTGGCCGGGACGTATACGGCGCGTGCGACGGTGTCTATTCTTGAGCGCTTGGGGCAGCGTGTCGAGCAATTCGAACCGGCCACGACATTGGCGGATATTCGCGCTCAGCTTCTGCGTCTCGGCGATCTGGTGGAGGAGCGACCGAGAGCCGAGGCTTTGGTCGCGGCATTTGATGATCAAGTGCAGCAGTTGGACAAACCGCAGCACCGTCCGCTGGCGGCGTTCTATTTCGCGAATTCTTACACGACGGGACGCGGTACGCTGCCGAGTGCTGTTCTGGAGGCGGCTGGTTTGCGCAATCTTGGTTCGGAACTCGGGCTGGAGCAGACCGCGGCTCTGCCGCTGGAAGTGTTGTTGACGGCCAAACCGGATCTGGTCGTGAAGGGGCGGACTTATGACCGCCCAGCTTTGGCGCAGGAGATCTTCGTTCACCCGGCGCTCGCGTATCTGGATGCGCGGAGTGAAGAGGCGGTGGTGCCTGACACGTACATGGTGTGTGGCACGCCCCATGTCCTCAGGGCAGTGGAGCGGCTGGTTGACATACGCCGGGGGTTGGCACCTGCGGTTCCGCAGCCTGTTGCAACGCGCTTTCACAGCGGCGCGATGACCGTTCGATGACCGAGCGCGCCCGCTTTCTGCTGCTGATGACCATGTTGACGGTTCTCGTCGGCGTTCTCTTCGTCGCCTCGCTGCTGATTGGGCCGGCGGGGCTCGGTGTGTCGGCTTCGCTTTCCGCGCTCTTTGCGGCGGATGGGGATGTTGTCGCGATCGTCATGCAGGAAATTCGATTGCCGCGCGCTATTCTTGGCGCCGCGATCGGAGCCACGCTGGGGCTTTCGGGCGCGGCGATGCAGGGCTATCTGCGCAATCCGCTGGCGGAGCCGGGGCTGCTCGGCATCAGTGCCTCGGCGTCGCTCGGGGCGGTATTGGCCATATATACCGGCGTCTCGTCGGTCTTTTCGTTGGCGCTCCCATTGATGGCGCTGGGTGGCGCGCTTTTCGCCGTGGTCGTCGCCCGCTTGCTCGCGGGACAAAATGCAACGCCACTTTCGCTCATCCTGGCTGGGGTCGCGGTTTCGAGCCTTGCCGGGGCATTGACGTCATTGGTTCTCAATTTGTCGCCCAATCCGTTCGCGGCGCTTGAAATCGTGTTCTGGATGCTGGGGTCGCTCAAGGATCGGTCGATGACGCATGTCTGGCTGTCGCTGCCATTCATGGTGGTGGGCTGGGTGATGCTGGCGCATGTGGCGCGCGCGCTCGATGCCTTGACGCTGGGCGAGGCGACGGCGGCCAGTTTGGGATTCCGGTTGAACCGGGTGCAGGCGCTGGTGGTTCTCGGGACGGCAGCGAGCGTGGGGGCAGCGACGGCTGTTGCGGGGGCGATCGGATTTATCGGCCTCATCGTGCCGCATGTGCTCAGGCCTTTGGTGGGGTCGCATCCGAGCCGCCTCTTGGGGGCCAGCGCACTCGGGGGGGCCGCCGTCCTGCTCGCTGCCGACATTGCCGTGCGGGTGATTGCGCCGGACCGTGACTTGAAGCTCGGTGTGTTGACGGCGCTCGTCGGCGCGCCCTTCTTCCTGTGGCTTATCTTCAAGACGCGGCGGGAGATGATATGACAGGTGTGGCCGCTCCGTTGTTTGAGGTCTCGGGCCTGTCGGTCGCGCTTGGCGGCCGGGATGTGATCGACACTTTGTCGTACACTTTGGAGGCTGGCACCGTCGTCGGGCTGATCGGGCCGAATGGCTCGGGCAAGTCGACACTTCTGAAAGCGGCTCTGAGCTTGCTGCCCTATCGCGGGTCCATCCGGTATTCGGGCCAGGATCTTGCCGGGATAACTGCGACGGCGCGAGCCAAATGCTTGGCGTACCTGCCGCAAGATGGCGAGGTGATCTGGCCGATCGCGGTAGAAGACGTCGTGATGCTTGGGCGAGCGCCGCATCGCTCGGGGTTGGCGCCGCCGTCTCAGGCCGACGTTACGGCGGTGGAGTCAGCGCTGGCGGCGATGGATCTTATGGAGGTTCGCCGGAGGTCGGCGCGCATGTTATCGGGTGGGGAGCGCTCGCGGGTGCTCATGGCGCGGGCCTTGGCGCAGCAAACGCCATTGCTGCTTGCTGATGAACCGACGACCGGATTGGACCCCGCGCATCAGATCGCGTTGATGGAGACATTTCGGGGGATGGCGCGGGACGGGAAAACCGTTCTTGCGTCGCTGCACGATCTCGGGCTCGCTGCGCAATGGTGCGACCGGCTCTTGTTGCTCCATCAAGGGCGCATCGTTCTGGCTGGCACAGCACAGGATGTTCTGACGCCTAAGGCGTTGGAGCAGGTGTACGGCGTTGAAGCTTATTTTGGGGAGAGCCGGGCGGGGCGCGTGGTGGTTCCGATTGCGCGGATTTGAGGTCAGGGCGCGGCTGCGCATTGCTGCGTGATGTCCTCAGTGCTGGTCAGGAGAGGTGACCAGCGGCCCGTTTGGAATGGGCCGTTGGTCTCGGCGTGCGCTGAGCCACGCGGTGTCGGCTATCGTTGAGGTCGGACGACCGCGTCGATCTCGATGGCGATTTCGTCGCCGACCATGTCAGCGTAGGAGTTCATGTTGAAGGCACTGCGAGAGATTGTGGTTTTGGCCACGAATTTTTTGCTGCCGGCGCTGAATTTTAGGGCTGGGTCTTCGTGCGGGGTGAGCGTGACGGCGAGCGTGACGGGCTTTGTCACTCCATTGACTGTGATGTCGCCCGTGATCTCGGCGGTGTTCTCAGCCGTCGTTTTGACCGACCGGCTGCGAAATGTGAGTTCAGGGGCGGCCTTGACGTTGAAAAAATTCGCGCCCTTCAATTCGTCATCGACAATGGGTTGGCCCGTTTCAACGCTTGCTGTTGCGACCTTCGCGTAGACTTTGCTGCTTTCCGGTGTGCGTTCGTCATATTGGAGGGAGCCTTCGACGCGGCTGAAGCGGCCGCGTTGCGTCAATAGTCCCATCATGTAGGAGAAGCGAACTTCGGTTTTTCTGGGGTTGAAGATATAGCTCTCGGCTTTGGCCATTGGTGCAGACACGATGGCCGGGATTGCGGCGGCAAGAATGACGGTCATGAGATGAGCATTTCGCATATTGTGTCCCTCGAACAGTTGGTGTTCGTGGCGCATAGTGCGCGATGTTTGCCCCGTGCCGTTTTGTACGATCATGGTTTGGCAGAAATGCAGCGGTGGCCGTCAATGTCTGGCCGGAATTTTCCGTCAGTTGAGCTGAGATGCCAAATTCTTGCGAGATTGCGGAGTGAGACACGCGTTCTATGGTGATAAGAGATACACGTGAGCGGTATGGGGCAGTTTCGCGTGTGCTCCATTGGAGCATGGCGCTGGCTGTTTTTGCGCTCTTTGGGCTTGGGTGGTGGATGGTCGGGCTCGACTACTACAGTCCGTATTACAGAAGTGCACCGGATCTGCATCGGAGCGTGGGATTGCTGGTTCTCTTCGTGTTGGGTTTGCGGATCGCGTGGCGCTTAGTCAACGTGAAGCCGGACGGCGATGATCTGACGCCCACCGAGCGCCGTGCGTCGCGGATCGTTCATGTGGCGTTTTATCCGCTGCTGGTTATTCTCATGGTGAGCGGCTATTTCATCTCCACGGCGGACGGTCGTGCGATCGACGTTTTCGGATGGTTCAGTGTGCCGGCGTTGGTTGTCGCGCCGCGACTTGAGGATGCCGCGGGGTTGGTGCACGAATGGACCGCCTATGCTGTGATGGCGCTGGCGGGTCTTCATTCGGCTGCTGCCTTGAAGCATCGGTTCTGGGATAGCGGTGCGACTCACCGCCGGATGTGGTGATGGCGTGTTACTCGATCTACTTTGCGAAGGGATATACTCACATGATCGCTCGAATGGTCAGCCTCGGATTGGCTGCTCTTGTTGCCGCTTCTCCACCGGTGAGTGCGGCTGACTACGATATCGATACCAAGGGAGCGCACGCCTCGATCAATTTTAGAATTCCGCACCTTGGCTTCAGTTGGCTCGTCGGACGCTTCGATACATTCTCAGGAACTTTCAGCTACGACGAAAAGAACCCCTCCGCCGCTAAGGTTGCCGTCGAAATCGATGCGGCAAGTATCAATTCAAATCACGCCGAGCGGGACAAGCACCTGCGCGCCGTGGACTTTCTTGATGTCGCGCAATTTCCAAAGGCGACCTTCGTCAGCACATCGGTGACGCCGGATGGGGCGGGAAAAGCAAAGATCGTCGGCGATTTTACGCTGAGAGGTGTGACCAAGCCGATCACCATTGATGCGGTTTTCGTGGGTGGAGGCGACGATCCGTGGGGTGGATACCGGCAGGGCTTCGCCGGCAAGACCAAACTCGTTCTGGCCGATTTCGGCATCCTCAAAGAGCTTGGTCCGGCGTCGAAGGACGTTGAACTCGACCTCCACGTCGAGGGTATCCGCAAGTAGGGTGCGGCTCATTTTGGTCCGATGGGCGACTGGACATTTTCCGCCTGGGCTGATTTCACGGCAGCGAGAGCTGCCGTGATTTCAGTATCAGATGGGGCTAGGCGCAGAGCTGTTTCGTAGGCACGTGCGGCGTCATCGGTTTGGCCGGTGTTGAGATAGGACCAGCCGAGCATCTTCCAGCCTTTGACGTCATCGGGCTGCTGCTTGAGCCGCGCCACAAGTTTGCCGATCATCTGATCGACGCCGGGAAGGGCTTCGCCTGTTGCTGCCATGCTGGATGCTTTCTCGTGCGGTGCGTCGATCGATGAGGCGTAGGACTGGAGCGCGGCAAGATCTTCGTCGGCATCGAAGGCGGTATGAGCGGGGGGGGTCGACGCGGCGGCGCTCTGCGCTGTTGCTGTGCCGGTGGCCACCTCGGGGATGGCTGCGAACGCTACAGCGGCGATTGCAGAGACCGCCGCGAGCACAATGCCGGAGGTGCGCGCGTCTGTCGTCACCCACCGTCGCGTCAGTGTCAGGAGTGGCCATTGTCCATTGAAACGCAGCCGCAAGAGAACAAGAATGGCCAGAAGCGAGCTGGCTGCTGTTCCTATGGCTAGAAGCGCAAAGCTCTGTGTCATTTTCAAACCTCCGAAACGCGACGCTGACATCGACAACGTCTATGGCGTGGGAATCTTCGTTTTCATGATGGGCGTCGATACCCCGTTCACGTGATATGCGTGGCAGAGGGTGCAGTCTTGACGGGCGGCGTTGGTGGCGTGGCAGGTCTGGCAGACCTCTTTCTTGACCGCACCGAAGTTCGAAGCGAAGATTTTTGGGTCGCCCTGCTCGTAGGTTTTGATGGGCGGAGTGTTTTTCTGCATTTCGTGGCACCCGCTACATCCCCGGTCTCCCATCAGCCCGAAGTGCGGCTCATGGGCGAAGCGGGTGAATTGTCCGGCTTTGCTCTTGGCAGAGAGTGGCGTGAAATTGACGGCGCGGCCCTGCCCGGCGATGTCATCCACGCTATGACATTTCGTGCAGGAGCCTTGCGCATCCTTTGCAATGAGCTGCTCGAACACCGCAGCTTCGGCGCCGGTCGCGCCCTTCGCTGCGACCGGACTGGTGAGCAGCAGCCATGAGGCGAGGAACTTATCCTTGTGACCCGCCGGCCGGTAGAAAATCGCGTGATCCTGCCGGTACCACCCTCCTGTGTCGGCCCAGGACTCGGCATCGAACGAATTGTCGACGGCGTTTTCGGTCTGTGCGGTGGTCTGATCTGGATTGCTGGCCGTCGTTGGGGCTGAGCTTGATGGAGGTGCGGCGGTTGCCGTCGCACTTGGTGGCGTGGCAGCGGGTTTTTCATCACTTGATGCTGGGTTTTCGGTCGCGGCAGGTGCTGCTGTTTTTTGCGGCGGGGCCCCTTTTTCCCGGGCTTTTATTTCGCGCAACTCGGCTTCAGTTGGCGCGAGCAATTCATCGGTTTGATTGGCTGGGTCGGAAGGCGATGCGGCGGTCGTAGGGCTCGTACCCGTGTCGCCGGACGGTGCGGCGTCCGATCCTGTTGCGTTGCTCGCGTTAGGCGCGGGCTCTTCTGGTGGCGCTGACGATTTAATTTTGGCGGACGGGGGTGGCGTTGCGCCTATCTCCTGATCGAGCTGTTCGATGGACCGCGGCGTTCCACTGGGCAACGGCCGGCGCGGCATCGCTGTGTCGCCGTCGCTAAAATTATTGCCGCCAGCCTGCGCAAATTGGAGAGGCCGCAGATGAGCCACCGCAGGTTGGGATCGCATGAAGGCGAGGACGGCGGATTTGTGGTTGACTGGGTGCGTGTTCCAGCCGCTGCGTTGACGTTCGCCGGTGTCTGGCCGTGCGGCGATTTCCTTCGCGAGGTTGGGCAGCCACTGCTGCTGCGCACTTGCGATGACGTCGCGTGGGAGGTTTGCCGTCAGGTCGGCGATCGTACCGGGGCTCAGTTTTGTGCTGCCCCCGATGGTCAGATTGGCGAGGATATCTGATGCCTTGCCGGACATCATGGCGTGGAAGAGTTTTTTGATTTCCCAGACGAGGCTCGTCACGGTTTTTATTTGTTCGTCATTTGCGGCAGATAGATCCTGTAGCGTTACGCCTTGCAGGCTTTGGATCAATGCCGCGCCGCTTGAGCTGCGCCCGATCATGACCTTCATGAAAGGCGTCAACGCGGCCTCGGAGTCTTCGGGCCATTCGCCGATCTGCGCCCCCTTCTTGCGGAGGGATTGTACGTCGATACCCGGCAGAGACAGAAAGGCAATGCCTTTTGGCCCGCTTGCCCGCTCTTTGCCGGTGATTTGGTCCAGGTGACAGGTGCTGCAGGTTTTCTCAAATGGAGCCACTGCCATGACGGTACGGCTGGCGCTGCTGTCGTGGCACGTCGAACAGGTTGCCGGAAGTGTCTTGCCGGGTTCCTTCTTTGCCAACTCCGGGTAGTGCTTTCCGAAGTGGCCTGCGTGGTCGAAGATGATGCGCGTTCGTCTCTTGAATGGATAGGATTCGAATACAGGATGCGCGCCGTCGAAGCTGTCAAACTTCACTGCGTGGCACGACCTGCACTGCTCATTGGAAATCTCCTTGAGATTGAAGTTGGCACCTTGGTGCTCCTGGTGGCATGTTGCGCACTGAAGGCCTGCCGCAACCATATCGTGCGTCGGGAAAGCAGCTTCCTGCGCCTGCGCGGACAGTGGTTGATACGTTTCAGCGGCGATCTTCACCAGCCGGGTAGTGCTTTGTTGCAGGATGGCAGGTGACGCGCCGTGGGCGTTGAACGCGGTGTCCGGCATCACATGACAGGTGAGGCAGGCTTTGCTGTCGTCATGCGGGTTGCTTGCGGCGAGACCGGCAACCCAACTGAACTTTCCGGTTCCGGCTCTCGCATGGCAACTGCTGCAGGATTCAATTGAACTGTGTGCGCTGGTCAAGGGACCGGGCATCAGAAATTGCGTTCCGGAAGATACGAGAAATATGGCCGTGAGGCAGCCGATGGTGAGAAGCGCCAGTTGCCGCGCAATGTGGTCGCGAGATGGTCCTGACGGCGGTTGCTTGACGGCTTTCGTCCGAGGGAGCGACGCCACATTCTTGAGACCGCGCATTACCACGCTCCGGATGCGTAGGCATACACGACAACGATGTGCAGCACGGACAGCACGATCAGCGCATAGGTGACCGGCACATGCACGTACAGCCATCCCTTGGTGAGGAGGAGGTAGACATGTGCAAAGTCGAGCCGGTCTTTCTCGATCACCAGATCCTTGATGGCGGCTAGTTTTTCCTGGCGGGGTGTATCGACAAAGCGCGATAGCGTATCGATTTCATTGAGTAGACGTTGTGCCGGGCTGCGCGAGCCAACGAGATGTGCTGTGAAATGACGGGGTGCGGGGAGAAAATCGCGGAGGTGATTGGCGTAAAGATCGAGGATCCAGACGTCATATGGCAGTGCCGGTAGGGGAAGGTCGGTGGATGGTGATGGGGTCTTCGTCACGGCAGCATGAATGGTCTGAGCGATTTCCTCACGGCGGATTGGGATGCGATCAAAGTTGAAGCCGGCGGACATTCCGTGTCTCGCCTTCAGTGACCAGGATAGGTACGTGCCGAACGCGCCGCTGAGTGCGATGAAGATGAAGCCTGTCCAAAGCGCCCATTCCAGTGCGGTGTCTGGCAATGTAAAATTCGCGTGCGACAGGAATGCTGCGATCAGTACATAACCCAGAGAAATGTGAAACGTGCGCCAGCGCACGACCGCTTTCGGGGACAGTTGCGCGGTCTTGAGCGCGATATGGAAGTAGACCTGGAAGCTCATTCCAATAGCGAGCAGCCAACCGTCGAGATATCGCGCATCTCGAAGTCCTGATCCATACAGCCATACGCAAGCGAAGAGCAGGCCGGATATTGCGGCGATTGCCGCCGCCCGAGCGAGTGGCTTTAGGCGAAAGCCTGAGATCCTCAATCCGCTTGGGCCCGCCGCCCCTTCGATCGTGCGCTGAACCGCCAATCGCACACCTCTTCACATCGTGGATCATTTGACCGCGGCGGCCGTCCGGGCTGACCCCTTGAAGGCTGCCGGCGGCGGTATCAGGGCATCGAGCCCAGACATCGTGGTGCCGTCGTAGGACGCACTGATTTTCTCCAACAACGCCTGAACGCTGTCGGCTGCCGTCGTAAGAGAACGGTTGTTGTTGAGTTTCAGTCCGGCTGTGTGGGCCAATTCGACGATTTTTTCGATTTCCGGCACATTGGGTGCGGCTTTTCCGGCTGCGGCCAGCTGCTTTCTAGCCCGGTCAACGCGCTGGGCCATCAGGAAGGCGTAGGGTTTGCGCTTGGTGGCTTTGGCAACGGCGCGCAGCGCTGTTTCCAATTCCACGCCCAGTCCGACGAGGTAGAGCATGCGCTTGCGCGCTGCGCTGGCCGGCAGGTTCTCCTTGCCTTTGGAATGCCAGGTGTTATGCCGAACTTCCCCTTGCGACCAGGAGACGAGTTCGAATGCGCTGCCGGCTTTGTGTCCACCGGTATTCACGAGGTCTTCGTGGGGGACGACGTGGCAGCTGTAGCAGTTTTTTGCCAACCGGTAGAGGGATACGGGGCGGATCATGCCCTTCGAATCCGCCAGTTTCCATCGCGCGGCTGCCTCGGCCTTGCTTTCCGTCGCGGCGGTCTTTCCGCTGTAGCCGCTGTGAACCTTGATCCAGTCCTGACTGGCGCTGTGGCAGGACTCGCACGAGATGCCGGCGATCGGTTCCGGCTTATTCTCCTTCTGTTGGACCGTGAAGTGGCAGCCGAGGCAGAGGCTTTCCACCTTAATGCGCCGGACGCCCATGCGGTCGGCGATTGCTTTGGCGCCTTCGTTGCGTGGCATATCGCGGAAGGTCTTGAAGTGATGCGTGCTCTTCCAGGCCTCAACCTCCTGTTTGTGGCATTCGGCGCAGGCGTTGGGTCCCGACACTTTGGCATGGTCGGATGCGCTTTCGGCAAAAGCAGCGACGCCGAAAAACGTCAGGACACCCAGAAGGTACGAGGCAAACGCAGGTTTTGACGCGCTATGGCGCAGCGTGGTCAGCCGCATGATGTGTGCTTCAAATTCCTAGACGTTGCTTTTCTCTCGTATCGGCGCCCTGCTTTGCCTTCATTGGCGGTTCTTGCCGCTGGCGGACGGACTGACGTTTCGGCCGGGCGGCCGGCAACGTTAGCCATCCTATTGCGCGGGTCAGTAAGTTGTCGGGTTCGGTGTCGTCGGTTGCGGGCAAAAACGGGTCCGCGTAGCAGACTGCGCCCGCGCTCGCGGCGATCGACTTAACCTCGGCTACCATTGCTTCTGCACCGCAGACGAACAGCACATCGGTTGGGAGCATCACTGGGAGATAGTCGGTCGGGCGGCCGGGCAGAACCGGAGGCGGCAGGTTTTGCGAGCGGCTGCAGACGGGGACAAGCAAGACATTGGGAAAGCGGGCCAACTGCGCCAGGGCGGGACCCATATAGAGCGACTGTAGCGTGCGGCCGCCGGCGATGATCATGATGCTGCGGTTCGGGTTTTCCCGCAGGGCTGCAACAGCAATGGACCAAATTGGCGCAAAGCCGGTGTTGGTGGCGACGAGAATCAGCCGTCCCTCGATATCTGGCCTGAAGTATGCGGAGCCGTAGGGGCCGCTCAGCGTCACGCGATGTCCAAGGGTGATGCGTTTGCCGAGGGATGAACTGACGCGTCCGGTCTCCATCCGGCGGATGTGAAACCAGACAGTCCTCGCACTCTGTTGGCCACTCAGCGCGTGCGTGACGCTATACGGCCGGCTTGGATAGCCTTCGAAACGCAATTTCATATATTGTCCGGCCAGATATGGCAGAGGGCGCTCGGTCGAGATCCCGACTTCCATCACCTCAGGCGACAGTGCTCTGAGCGAACTGAGTACCCCTTCGACTGTGCGGATACTCGGCGATTGGCCACTCTCGACGACAACGTCACCAGAGATTCGGCACTGACAGGCGTGGACAATGCCCGGTTGTGCGCCTTCTCCGCCGAGCACTTTGCCGGAGACAAGCTGTACGCAGCATGTGCCGCAGTGGCCGGCGCGGCAGTCGTGGGGAAGATCGACCCCATTTTTGAGGGCTGCGTCGAGGAGCCGTTCTCCATTCTGAGCGGTGAACGTCGTGCCGTTCACAGTGATCGTGTGTCTGCCTGGCATTGTGTGCTCCTAGAGCTTTTCGATTTGTCCCGTTCGTCGTCAACGCTCAACGCCGTTACGCCTCGTTAGAAGCTCTCCAGTCTGGTGATGCTGCGGATAGATGCGGGCCATTTCGCACCCTGCTTCGGTTGGTTAATCCGACTTTGGCATTTCAATTTCTTTTGCCTCCATTGCGAATTTATTATTCTCTCTATCTGATCTGACGATGGCGCTTTCATGGCTTCTTGGCACCGGTCTGTCACGAGCATATCTTCGGCAAGCTCGCTCACTTGAAATGCTTTTACCCAGAAAAAGTACCATTGCTAACGTTTCAGAGGGAGAGCGGCGTTTCGCCAAAATACGCACGTTTTGTTGGCGTCTAGGCCTCTTTCTCCGAGCGGAAGTTTAGCTTCATTTTCATAGGAAGTGGCTGCCGTTTGAATTGCGGTGGCAAAATCAATTTTATTCCATCACTCCCCTGTATTTTTTTTGAATTAACAACTGCCATATCGCTGCCTTTTTTGGTCCATAGCCACACTATGGCTTGATGTTCTGCGGCGGCAGTGGTCAGGCGCCATTTCGCGGGGGAAATGCGCAATCCGAAACTATCCGGACGCATGGGGGATTAGGATATGGCGATTTCGCGAGACGCATGGACGTGGATGCTCAGCGGCGCTGCTGCCTGCTGCATTGTGTTGGCCTGTGTGGCGCCTGTTTCAGCGCAGCAGAGCACAACGGCGGACGGTGAGCCGGTCGCTAAAAGTTACGAAGATAGTGCAGGGCCGGAGAACGCTGCGTCTGAGACCTTGCCGGCGGGACATGGCGGGGCGGCGCAGGACCTGTCGCTTTATCCAACGGCTGCTCAGTGCGGAGAGTGCCACAAGCAAATCTATGAAGAGTGGTCGGCATCGCAGCATGCCTACGCGTCTATCTCGCCGATGTTTCACAAATTCGAGCAGAAGTTCCAGGAGTTGACCAAGGGAACGGTCGGCACCTTCTGCGTCCGCTGTCATCAGCAGGTTGGCACCCAGCTCGGCGAAGATCGTGCAGCGCCGCTTTGGAAGCGCTCCCAAATTTCGCGCGAAGGCGTGACGTGCATCACCTGCCATCGCGTGAAAGAACAGTACAATAAGGTCAATGGTGAACGCCGCGTGGAACCGGGCACGATCAACCAGCCCGTCTTTGGCAGTGGCGAACAGAGCGTGATCGATGACGTGATCAAGAACAAGGAGACTTACACCGTCGCTACGAGCGAGAAGGATCGCGGCAATCAGATTCACGCTGGGATGATCACCAACGATCAGATTACCAAGTCAGAGTTCTGCGTCAGTTGCCATCAGGTGGCCGTGAACTTGGGCATCAAGCTTGAAGTTGTCTGGGACCAGTACCGCGACAGCCCTGCTCGCAAGGCCGGCGTATCCTGCCAGGATTGCCACATGGGCAAGGTGCCGGGTAAGCCCGAAGGGTATGACACCGCGCCGACGGCGATCGTGGGCGGCAAGTCGATCAATCCGGGGCGCCGCCACGCCAACCATAGTTTCATTGGTCCTGGCTACTCGATCGCGCACCCCGGAATCTTCCCGCACAGCAAGAAGGGCATGGCGATCAGCATCGAGGACTGGCTCTTGTTCGACTGGCGCGCGGGATGGGGAACGATTGATTTCGAAGACAAGGTTGCGGCCGGCAAGATCAAGGCGAAATTTCCCAAGCGTTGGGCCGATGCCCTGGATCGTGAAGAAGCTCGTCTCATCATCGATGAGAATCTGAAGAAGCTCGACGAGCGCGACAAGTTACGGCACGAGGTCTTAGAAAACGGGACCCACGTTGACGGTCCATTCATTACTAAAACGCCGAAGGTTGGCACCGATCTCGCCTTTACCTATCGCATCAAAAACACGAACTCGGGTCATAACCTGCCATCGGGGTCTCTGGGCGCGCAGCCACAGTTGTGGGTGAACGTGGCACTCGTCGATCCCGACGGCCAGAACGTCTGGGAGTCAGGTTACGTCGATAGCCACGGTGATATGGCCAACTTGCACAGCCTTGACGTTGCCGCCGGAAAAATCGCCACCGATCAGCAGCTCATACATTTCCAGACGATGTTCCTCACGACAAACGTGAAGGGCACGGAGCGGGAGATGTATCTGCCGGTGAACTTCGACATCGATCCTCTGCCGCATCTGCGGCCACCGGGTGTGCCAACGACGGTACTCAACCATCCGCCACTGGTGCGCATGGAGGCGCGCTCGCTAACGCCACTCGGTGAGAAGGTGGCCAAGTACAAAGTCCCGGGGAACCTCATCACGAAACCGGGCAAGTATCAGCTTGCGTTCCGCATGAGAAGCCGCGCCCAACCGATCTACTTCATGCGCTTCGTCACCGCGACGAAGGAAATGGAGCAAAGTATGAATGAGCGGATCATGAATTTCCACGCCTTCGCCGTCGATGTTGACGTGAAGGACTGACAGCCAGAAGCCCGATCATTGTAGCGGATTTTTCGTATCTGCCGGGTTCAAGCCGCGACGTGGAGCATTCAAATGATCTGCCAGAGACATGCGAGCCTTCATTTTTCCGTTGGGATTGCTGCCCTGATTGCCGGCGTTCTGGCGGGTGGCTCGGCCTTTGCAGCGGACACGCCTGACGATAAGGCGCAGGCCGAGAACGTGAGCGAAGCCAGTAAAGCTGGCGAGGCAACGGAAGCGCAGATTGCTAAAGCCGAAGTGGAAGAAGCGGAAGTGGAAAATGACCCCGCGTCGTCCGCTTCAAAGGTCGTGAAGACGTCCAAGACGTTGGCGACTTCGAAGCGAAAGGCTGGCAAGGAAGATCTCTTCCGTGCCGATCCCGCCTACGAGAGGCAGTATGAGCATCAAGAGCAGATCGACATCTATGGTGGCAAGTTTGCCGTTGATCCGCCGCGCCCACCAATCGAGCTCGGGCGCCAGCAGTACACGTCCGGTATCTATGAACCGAGCGGTACTCTGCTGGGTGAAAAGAACCCACTTCTCCCTGGACTTGCCGTGTACGGCGATTGGCGCACGGCTGTCGCCTTCAATCAGAACAACGGCAAGGAGATCGGGCAAATCGCGACGCGCCTCAATCTCGACGTCGACTTTAAGATTACCGGCACGGAACGCATCCACGCCTTCTTCACTCCCATTACGAAGGACAACCAGTTCACGCGCTATGAGTTTGGTGGTGGGGACGCGGACCGACAAGAGAACTTCGAGTTCGATGCGGAACCGCAAACGCTCTTCTTTGAAGGTGACCTCGGTTCCCTTTATACTGGCTTCTCGGGGAATGAAGCGAGCTTCGATCTGCCGTTCACTGTCGGCTTGTTTCCATTGTTCCTGCAGAATGGCATCTGGGCGAACGACGCTATACTCGGCGGCGCCTTCAGCCTGCCGGCGAAGAACTCCGCCGCTCTGGGGCTTTCCAACTTCGACATCACCTTCTTTGCCGCCTTTGACGATGTCGACAATCCTGGCATCCTTGGCCTCAACGGTGTCAACAACCACCTTGCCAACCTTTACGGCGTGACTGCATTCATTGATGCCTTAGACGGTTACATCGAAACGGGTTACGGCATGATCGACGGCCAGGGCTCCCAGGAGGGCACCACGCATTTCCTCACTGCGGCGTACACCCGACGTTACTTGAATACCCTTTCGAATTCGACCCGTGTCTTCGCAAACTTCGGCGATGACCCGGACGGCGATAGCGACGGTTTCGCCATCATCTCAGAGAACAGCCTCATCACCCATTTGCCGAGCACTTTGCTCCCGTATGGCAATTTCTTCGTTGGCTTCGGCAATCCGCAGCCACTTGTCGACGGGTTCAACGCCGGTATTCTGAAAAACGTTGGTATCAATTTCGAAACCGATGCTTTGACGGGCTATCCCAAACTTGATGACACTGGTTCCAACGCTTTAGGCGGTGCCATCGGGCTTCAGTATTTGTTCAATCTCGATCAGCAGATCGTCTTCGAGTTGGCCATGGTGCAGCCGTTCGAGAACGATGGCATCGGCGCCCGGGATGCACAGTACGCACTCGGTATGCGCTACCAAATTCCGCTCGACAATGCGTGGCTCTTCCGGGCCGATGCGACGTACCAAATCCTCCAAGGTTCTGAGGATAACTTCGGCATCCGATCCGAAGTGCGCCGGAAGTTCTGACGCTTGCCTTCACTCAGTGGGCGGCGGCGCCGGATGCACCGATTCCGGTTTCGGAGCGGATGAATTGGGCATCAAACGCGGCCCGTTCGGCGTCGGCAGTTTTGCTGCGATCGGTGATTGAGAACAGCCAGATGCCGAAGAAGGCGAGGCTCATGGAGAACAGCGCTGGGTTGTCGTAGGGGAACAGGGCCGAACCTTTTGGATAACCCAGAGTGGTCTCCCAGACCTGCGGGCTGACAATCACCATCAGTGTGGCGCTGAGCAATCCGAGGAAGCCACCGATCAACGCGCCGCGTGTCGTTGTGCCCTTCCAGAACATGCTCATGGCGAGGACAGGGAAGTTGCAACTGGCGGCAATGGCAAAGGCTAGTCCAACCATGAAGGCGACGTTCTGCTCTTCGAATATATAGCCCAGGAAGATGGCCAAGAGGCCGATTGCAACGGCTGCTATTTTCGAAAGGCGGACCTCGAAATATTCGTTGGCGCGGCCCCTCGCAATCACCGACGCGTAGAGGTCATGGCTTACGGCTGTCGCGCCGGCGAGAGTCAATCCGGCGACGACGGCCAGGATGGTGGCGAATGCCACGGCGGAGATGAAGCCCAGGAACAGTGATCCCCCCACGGCGTCGGAGAGATGGACGGCCGACATGTTGCCGGAGCCGATCATGTCAGCGGGGGAATAGCTGCCGTTGGGTCCTGCCACAGCGCCAGCCTTGAAATAGGTGGGGTCTTGAAGGAGGAGCGTGATGGCGCCGAAGCCGATGATGAAGGTGAGAATGTAAAAGTAGCCGATGAAGCCGGTGGCGTAGAAAACCGACTTGCGCGCGGCTTTGGCATCCGAAACCGTGAAGAAGCGCATGAGAATGTGCGGCAAGCCGGCGGTGCCGAACATCAGGGCGAGGCCCAGCGAGATGGTGGAAATGGGATCCTTGACCAAAGAGCCTGGACCCATGATTGACGCGCCGTTGGGGTGCACTTCGGTTGCGCGCTGGAACATGGCTTCTGGGGAGAAGTTGAACTTCGCCAAGACCATGAAGGCCATGAAGCTCGCACCGCCGAGAAGCAGACATGCCTTGATGATCTGCACCCAGGTGGTGGCCACCATGCCGCCGAAGGCGACGTAGACGATCATTAACAGGCCGACGAGGATGACGGCGTAGAGATAATCCAGGCCGAACAGCGTTTCGATCAGTTTGCCGGCACCCACCATCTGGGCGATCAGATAGAAGGCAACGACGACAAGCGTGCCGACGGCGGACAGGATGCGGATGGGCGTGGGCTGCAAGCGAAAGGCGGCGACGTCCGCGAATGTAAACTTGCCAAGATTGCGCAAGCGCTCGGCAATCAGGAACAGAACGATGGGCCAACCGACCAGCCAGCCGACTGAATACATCAGACCATCGAAACCGCTGGCAAACACCAGACCAGAGATGCCGAGGAACGATGCGGCCGACATATAGTCGCCAGCGATCGCGAGACCGTTCTGGAAGCCTGTGATGCCCCCGCCGGCGGCATAGAAATCTGACGTTGATTTCGTGCGTCCGGCTGCCCACTTGGTGATCCCGAGCGTTGCCAAGACGAAGAGAAGAAACATCGAAATGGCTTCGATGTTGAGATCGGATTTTCCAGTGACGCTGATGGAATCGGCTCTGGCTGCAGTCGCAAATGTCGTGATTGCCGCGAGCGCGAGCCCCGCGCGGACAGCTGCGGAAATGTTCGTCATTTTTTCAGCCTCTCGATGATCTGCTTGGTCAGGTCGTCGAAGGCCGTATTTGCCCGGGCGACGTAGATGCCCGTGAGCACGAAGGCTGACAGAATGACGCCGATGCCGACTGGAATTCCGACCGTCGTCACGCCGCCCGTGAGAGACTGGGCGAGAAAATCTTTATTGTAGGCGATGGTGAGGATGAAGCCGAAATAAATGATGATCATGAGCGCGGTCAAAAGCCAAGCGAGGCGCGATCGCCGACGGACGAGGTCGTGGAATTTGGGATCGCTTTGGACTCGCTCCAGCAGCTGGTCACTCTCGATGGACATTCCGATTACCCCCCCCCGGGTCTTGATCCCAATTGTATTCAAATGGCAGCGTTCGCCTAGGATCTCTGTGCAAGACTTTACCGGGTTTTTACGTCGTGGGAAGCGCTGTGCGAAACATATGATCAACTCCAGATGTCCATGGCGATGTGTCAATGTCGCGAAGACTACGGTCTTCTTCTGAGTTCAGCAGCCCGGTTGTGACCCGTGTTTGTGACGTCTACTCAGACTTCATCCGTCCATACTCGGAAGCTCTCAAGTTTGTTTGGACCAAATGTTGTGATGATCGCGACGTCTGCCGCATCCCGCCCCCGTGCAATGAGCACCCGTCCGATGCGGGGAACGTGGTTTCGTGGGTCAAAGGTGTGCCAACGGCCGTCGAGATAGGCTTCGAACCACGCCGCGAAATCGCCCGGTGGATAGGGAGGCGGTGTGCCGATATCACCGAGATATCCCGTGCAATAGCGGGCTGGGATATTCAGTGCGCGACAGAAGGCAATGGCCAAGTGGGCGTAGTCCCGGCAGACGCCTTGGCCTTCCTGATAGGCCTCAGAGGCTGTGCGAGATGGGCGCGCAAACCCATAGCCGAATGTGATCCGTTGATGCACAAAATCGCAGACGGCTTGCACGCGACCCCAACCCGGCTTGGCTGAGCCAAACTCCGTCCATGCGAGGTCGAGTAGTTTGTCACTATCGCAGAACCGGCTTGGAAGAAGGAAGACGATGGCCTCATCCGGGAGCTGTTCAACTGGAACCTGGGCCGCATCCGCGACGACGGGATCTGGAAATCCTCGATCCCGTATGGTTGAATTTGATGAGATGAGTACGGGTCCGGCTGGGGCTACAATCCGGCTGCACCAATTGCCGTATCCGTCGCGGTAGCCAGAGATCGGGACAGACGGGCTGATGACAATGTGATCGGGTACTTCGAGGTCGGAGGCGCGGGTGTAGTGGACGTTTAGCATAATTATTGAGGGGGTCGCTTGCGGAAATGTATAGCGAAGCTCGTAGCCGACGCGAAGCTTCATGCTGCCATCTCCAAACGGTGCGGGTGCATGGCATCCTACGATGGGGCAATCGAATTCCAAAGGAGTAACCACCGCCCTGGAACCGACAGCGTCGGATTTCATGGATCGCATGCTTGGTTCATTTCCCCGCATGGGGGCAACGCGGATGGATTGTTCTCTTAGGACTTGCCGCTCTCACGAGCGCGACGAAGCGCTGCTGCGAGTGCGGATTCTCCGGCTTCTTTGGTCGTCGATGGAGGATTGGAGCGCTCATTTCTGGCCGGAGTTACGCGGCCCCGATCCGTCGTCGGCCCCGGCTGCGCGGATGTTGTGTCGATTGGGCCCGATTTCATCGTCAGGGCAATGCGTTTGCGCGCAACGTCGACGTCCTTTACGCGGACTTTAACGACGTCGCCGGCCTTCACCACATCGCGCGGGTCTTTCACGAACTTGTCGGCGAGCTCCGAGACGTGCACCAAACCGTCCTGATGGACGCCGACGTCTACGAATGCACCGAATGCCGTCACGTTCGTCACGACGCCTTGGAGCATCATGCCTGGGATCAAATCCGCGATCTTTTCGACGCCCTCCTTGAATTCGGCGGTTCTGAATTCCGGCCGGGGATCGCGTCCGGGCTTTTCTAGCTCACTGAGAATGTCGCTGACGGTTGGAATGCCGAATCGCGTGTCGGAAAATTGTTTCGGGTCGAGTGACTTCAGGAATGTGCGATCGCCGATCATGCTTTTGAGAGGCCGCTTCGTTGCTTCTGCGATGCGTTCGACGACCTCGTAGGCTTCGGGATGAACGGCTGAGGCATCCAGCGGATTTGCGCCATTCATAACGCGCAGGAAGCCAGCGGCCTGCTCAAAGGCTTTCGGACCGAGGCGCGCAACCTTTTTGATTTCAGACCGCTTCTTGAACGCGCCGTTCGCATTGCGATGGAGCACGATATTTTGTGCAATCGTCGTGTTGAGGCCCGCGACCCGCGCCAACAGGGGCCCCGAGGCTGTGTTGACGTCGACACCAACAGAGTTGACGCAATCTTCCACGGCGGCATCCAGAGATCGCGCCAGCGCCGCCTGATTGACGTCGTGCTGGTACTGGCCAACACCGATGGCTTTCGGCTCAATCTTGACGAGTTCCGCCAGCGGGTCTTGCAGGCGCCGTGCAATCGAAACGGCGCCGCGCAAGGTGACGTCGAGATCGGGAAATTCTTTTGCCGCAAGTTCTGATGCCGAATAGATGGAGGCGCCCGCTTCCGATACCATCACTTTCGTGAGTTTTAGATCGGGCATCTTCTTGATCAGGTCGCCGGCGAGCTTGTCGGTTTCACGCCCCGCCGTACCGTTGCCGATCGCGATCACGTCGATCTTGTGCTTGAGGCAGAGGCCAGCCAGAGTGGAGAGCGCGCCGTTCCAATCGTTGCGCGGTTCATGCGGGAAGATCGTCGCGGTATCGAGCACTTTTCCCGTCGGATCGACGATGGCGACTTTGACGCCGGTTCGAATGCCTGGGTCGAGGCCCATCGTGACACGGGGGCCGGCGGGGGCTGCCAGCAGCAGATCTTTCAGGTTCGATTTGAAGATGTCGATCGCCGCGCTGTCGGCGTTGTCTTTGAGCCGAACGAGCAGATCGGCGGTGAGTGATGGATGCAGCCTGGATTTCCACGCCAATTTGGCTGTCTCCATCAGCCATGTGTCGGCCGGGCGATTGCGATTGGCAATGTTGAAAGCCGACATGATCTTGATCTCTGCCGGGTGCGGTCGTCCTACCTCTGGTGCACCGTCCAGATCCAGATCGAGAATGTCTTCATTGCGTCCGCGCAAAAGTGCCAGTGCGCGATGGGAGGGGATGTCCCTGATTGACTGAGAAAAATCGAAATAGTCTGAGAATTTGGCACCCTCTGCTGCTTTGCCTTTCGCAACCTTCGACGTGAGATAGCCGTTCGCCCAGAGCCATTGGCGCAATTCACCGACGAGGTTGGCGTTCTCGCCGATGCGCTCGATGAGGATGAAACGCGCGCCATCGAGCGCTGCCTTGACGTCAGCGACACCAGTCTCTGCGCTGAGATACCTCGTGGCTTCCCGGTTTGGATCGAGCGATGGATTGCCGATGAGGGCGTCGGCGAGCGGCTCCAGCCCAGCTTCGCGCGCGATCTGCGCTTTTGTACGGCGTTTTGGTTTGAAGGGTGCATAGATGTCTTCGAGATCGACCTTGCTGTCGGCGCTATTGATGGCCCGTTGCAATTCAGGCGTGAGCTTGCCTTGCTCGGCAATGCTCTTGAGGATGGTCGCACGGCGCTCTTCCAGCTCGGTGAGATAGCCGAGCCGCTCTTCGAGCTTTCGGAGCTGGGTATCGTCAAGGCCGCCGGTTTTTTCTTTGCGATAACGCGCGATGAATGGCACGGTCGCGCCCTCGGCGAGCAGTTCTACCGCTGCCGTTACCTGGGACAACTGGACGTTCAGTTCTTTGGAGATGCGGGCGTTGATGGCGTTCAAGTGCGTTCCCTTGCCGGTTGCTCTGTACCCTTTTGGCCGGGCGATGAGACTGCTAAGTACTCTTGCCACGCTCGGAATGGCAATACCTGCACATGCACGTTCGTTATGGCTGGTCCGAAGGTTTGGCCGATGAGTGATGATGCTGCTGCCCGCTGGGAATTTTGTAGATGATGCTTCAGTCTCTGGGTTGGAACGATCAACGAACGCGGGACTTCCTGCCTTACGCCGCGGACGGACTGACCCCGGGTCGCGTTGTTGCCGAGCATCGGACGCATTTTCAGGTTGCGACTGAGCTGGCCGAGTTGCCGGCCACGATTACCGGACGTTTTCGTAACGAAGCGGCGCAGCGGACCGACCTTCCAGGGGTTGGCGATTTTGTCGCTTTACGGCCGAGTGCCGGTGATGGCCCGGGCCTTATTGAAGCGATCTTGCCGCGCACGAGCGCCTTTGTGCGCAAGGCTGCCGGCGAAACCCGGCCGCAACTGGTGGCGGCCAACGTTGATTTCGTTTTCATCGTAATGGCGCTTGACGGTGATTTCAATCTGGAACGCTTGCAGCGTTACCTCGCACTGGTCGCAGAGAGTCGGTCGGTACCGGTTATTGTCATCAACAAAGCGGATATTCCGCACGTGACTGATGACATACGGGGGCAGATTGGAAACATTGCTCCAGGTGTGCCGCTGCATATTGTGAGCGCGCGCAATTCGAGTGGGCTCGTTGACCTCGCGCAGTACTTTGACGGGAACCGCACGATCGCGCTTGTCGGCTCTTCGGGCGCTGGGAAGTCAACCATGACCAACCAACTGCTTGGCCAGGACTTGCAGGCAACGCAAGAGGTTCGGTCGCATGACAGCCGCGGCCGGCACACGACAACGCATCGGCATCTTTTTATACGACCACACGGTGGTGCGATCATCGATACGCCCGGCATGCGTGGATTGGAAGTGTGGGAGCCAACCCGGACCGTTGAAGCTGATTTCGAGGATATCGAAGTTCTCGCTGCGCAATGCCGGTTTCGCAATTGCCGTCACGATACCGAGCCGGCATGTGCGGTGCGGGCTGCCGTTGCAAGCGGGGCTTTGGATGCGGACCGCTTCGCGCTTTTCACAAAGCGCGCTCAAACGTAAACGACCGCGATAGTTTTTTGCGTCGGGCTGCTTGACGGCGGCTTTTAGGAGCTTTGGGGGTCTCGCTGGGCGTGGAATGGCATTAAAGCCATCTGTCTGCTAAAGCCCGGGCAGAACGTTGATGCGCAGCAGGAACCGTGAACACCACATCATCCAACCGTTATGACGCAATCATACTTGGCGCGGGCGCGGCGGGGATGATGTGCGCCTTCACGGCGGGCCAGCGCGGACGCAGGGTGCTCCTCATTGACCACGCCGACCAACCGGGAAAAAAGATCCTCATTTCGGGTGGCGGCCGGTGCAACTTCACCAATCTCCATACTCCGCCTGAGCGGTATCTTTCAGCAAATCGTCATTTTGCAAAATCAGCGCTGAGCCGCTTTCGACCGGAAGACTTTGTCGCCTTGGTCGAGCGCCACGGTATTGCTTGGCATGAGAAGGGGCTGGGGCAGTTGTTCTGTGATGGATCGGCCCGACAGATCGTAGCGATGCTGCTGCAAGAGTGCGCCAAGGGACACGTCGAACTCCGGTTTGGCCACGGCGTTCGCGAGCTTGAGCATGCCGATGGACACTACCGCGTCAGTTGCGGTGATGAGGTCTTCACTGCGCCTTCGCTCGTCCTTGCTACGGGTGGCCTTTCCATACCGAAAATGGGGGCGACCGGCTTTGCCTATGATGTGGCGCGCAAGTTCGGGCTCGCGGTCATCGCACCGCGACCGGCCCTTGTGCCGCTGACACTTGGAAACGACGACAGGTTGTTTCAAACCCTTTCGGGTGTTTCGGCCGATGTGATCGCGCGGTCCGGTGGGGTCGCATTTCGCGAGGCGGCGCTCTTTACCCACAAGGGTTTGTCGGGTCCGGCCATCTTACAGATTTCTTCTTACTGGACGGGCGGCGAGGAGATCGGGATCAACTTTCTTCCGCAAACCGGGACGGCCTGGCTTATCGAGGCTAAGCGCACGTGCCCTCGTTCAGCGCTTCGATCGGTGTTGGCGCGCGCACTGCCAGCGCGCCTCGCTGATGCTCTGGCGGAGCGGATCGGCCTTGGCGGAGAGCTGGCCAACATGCCTGATCGTTCGCTGGAGAGCGCTCAGCGGCAGCTTTCCGACTGGCGCTTTCACCCCACCGGCACCGAAGGGTTCGCTAAAGCAGAGGTCACGGCCGGCGGCATTAGCACTGACGTACTGTCTTCACAGACCATGCAAGCAAGAAAAGTCGGCGGGCTTTTCGCGATTGGTGAAGCGGTGGATGTGACGGGTTGGCTTGGTGGCTATAACTTTCAGTGGGCTTGGGCCAGTGGTTGGGTGGCTGGTCAGGCTCTGTAGGCCGCAGGCATCCATCGATGCCGTCGCGCCTTTCTTTTGCATGCAACAATTGGTGGCGGATTGCGAAGCGATTGGTTTTGACAACGTGCGGCTCGTTTTGACCTTAGGTGTCGAAATTGAGATCTCGTCAGCTGGTTCTCTTCAAAGCAATATCGATACGCAATTTGGGCGGATTTCACCGCATGTCTTGATTGAACGGGATGGTGCCAACAAATGGCATTTAATGAATTGCTAATACTTTGAATCAATGTCCAATTCCGGTCCTTTCTTAGCAATCTAGAAACTATAAGCCGTCTACGGTCAATTATAAGGCCCGGATTCCGTGTGTGGCGGAATGGGTTCGTATAAGTTCCCATAGGATGACCTCATGGACCGCTCGTCTCTTTCCGGTAATTCGGACTCCGCTGATCTCGAAATTGCAGCCAATGATGCCTCGTCATTACAGGCCGATCCGGGTGTCTTGAGGGTTCCTGGCCGGCGGGAAATCATCGATATTGACGCGACGGGCGGACAAGCGACGGGACTTTCTGATTTCGTTCTGCAACACGGGGCGAAGGCGACAGTCACGACGGATGGGCTTCTTGGATTTCGATTTGCCGATGGTGGGTTGATCGTACTTCGGGGCAGCGCGGGTATTCCCGAGGCGTTTGAGAATAAGCATGGCGTACTGATCGATCTTCTGAATTCCGACCCGGCGCTGCTCGCGGCCGTTATCGGCGATTTAGAGCGGGGTGGGGTAGGAACGGGTCCGTTGGACCACCATCTGCCGCAAGATCTTGAGTTCGAGACGGCAGAGCAGCCCATCGATGATCTTCCGATTGAGAGTGGCAGCAGCTATGGCCCAGTCACGTCGATCCCCGACACTCTGACAAGTGAGGCGGGACTTGCACAATTGGATCCGGCCGCGTTGGAAACGCGGCGGTGGGGCCGCGACGACATCAAGCGCGGTGAGGCGGGGTCCAGCGGTCGCCTTGTGGACGCCCCCGTCGGCTCGGCGCTATCGCACCTGACGGGACTTGGGGATGAGGAGCCCGGGCATCGCAATGGCGAGAAGATCGCCTCCAGTAACAATGGTCTCTACGTCGGTCCGGAGACGCCGGTTGGTGCATCGCTCGATCACCTTTGGCTGCTTGGCGATATCGAATACATCCGGGCATCGCGCGATATCGAGGAGGGGGGCGACGTTTTCGAAAGCGGCGGTTATCAGCCTGTCATCTGGGCGCCTATCGTGCCCATTACCGAATTTGGCAGCGTGGAAGATACCGTCTACTCTGGAAATCTCTTCGATCCGAGCATCATGCCACTGCCGATTACGACGTGGCAGGTCACGCTCGATCCAGCCGCCGGGACGGTGACGTTCGGGCCAAAGGGTGAATTTGTGTTCACGCCGGCGCCTGGTTATTCCGGCACTACGTCGTTTGACTATTCCTTCCGCGATCCGCGGACAGGGTTGACGATAACGGGAACCGTCGACATCACGGTACAGGCGGTGGCTGATCCGGCGACCATTTCGGGGGCCGCCCAAACAGACGAAGACGTGATCATTGCGACACCAGTCTCAATCTCGTTCAATGATCCGGATGGATCGGAAGATTTCGAGCAGGTCGTGATCACAGATCTGCCAGCCGGGGCGACGCTTGGTTGGGACATGGGTCTGCCAGGTTCGATCGTTCAACAGCCGGATGGCTCCTTTCTGGTGACGGGCGCGTCCAGCGAAATCGAGGCGCTGCTGCTGTCGCTGACCGTGACGCCGCCACAGGATTTTCACGGCCGCATCACGCTTGGTATCGATGTAACCACAATCGAGCGCAATGTGGATCCGGCGCTGCCAGGTTACGAGGACAGGGAAACAGTTCACTTCGACTATCACATCGATGTGGAAGCGGTCGCCGATCCGGTGACGGCAACGGGGGATGACGAGACGACCGACGAAGATACGCTCGTGCATCTTAATGATCTCGCCGCGACCTTCGGCGATTTCATCGACGGATCGGAGACGCACGTTGTCGAGATTCGGGGCGTCAACGCAGATGCCAAAATCACGGACAGTAGTGGCGCAGAGTATCCCTTCACAGTGGCCGGTGATGGCACCAAGACCTACGCGCTGACGCCAGCGCAGGTTTCGAATGTGTATTTCCTGCCTCCGCCGGACGAGAGTGGCTTGTTCGATGGAATGACGATTGTTGCGATCGCGACGGAAGGTTCGAACGGCGACCAGGAGGTTGCAAGCGCGCCGATCAGCGTTCTGGTGAACCCGGTGGCAGACCCGGTCACACTCACTACACCGCCGCAGGCAACGGATGAAGATACGGCCGTTGTGTTCGGCGATGACATCAGCATCCTCATCAACGACCCGTTGACGCAGACGCTTACGCAAGTCGTCGTGTCTGGATTTCCGGCGGGTACGATCGTGACTTATACGCCCGCGGGTGGCGGACCTGACGTGACGCAGACGATGCCGGCGAATGGGTCGATTACATTGACAGGGACGGAAGCGGACATCCGCGCCGAACTGGCGACGTTGACGCTCACGCCGCCAGAGCACACGGATCAGAACATCACGCTGACGGTCGCGGCGACGACCGAAGATTTGGGCGGGGTGACGGATACGCAGACGTCGCCGATGATCATTACCGTTGCCGCGGTTGCGGATGGCCCGACGATCTCGGGTTCGGCTTTGGGCAACGAGGACCAGCCGATAGCACTGCCGATCACGGTGAGCCGCATTGATGCGGACGGGTCGGAGCAGTACGACTTTGCGGAGATCACGGTTCCCACCGGCGTGACGCTGATCTATCCGGCGACGCTTCCGAACGGGATCACGGTCTCGGCAGTGGGCGATGTCTATACGTTTACGCCGGGTGCGGCGACGACGGCTCTCCAGTTCCAGTCGTTCCTGGCGACGGGTCTGCAGGTGCAGGCGCCGGCGGACAGCGATCTGAACTTCGATGTCGATGTGCGCGTGGGCACCATCGAGAGCGTACTCTCGGGTGGGGAGGTGACTCTGCTGCGGGCTGAGGATGCGGTTCAGATTCCGGTTGTGG
>LNFM01001170.1_pt1 | contig 61151 bp, 54 predicted proteins | sample 596031 | NCBI WGS metagenome assembly LNFM01 (sample SAMN04254537, study PRJNA301005) | activated carbon metagenome | isolation source: dual media filters at the Ann Arbor, Michigan drinking water treatment plant | place: USA: Ann Arbor | reverse complement strand
GCAGCAGGCCGAGCAGGATCATCGCGATGGCCTTGACCAGCGAGCCCGAGGCCAGCACCACGGCGCCGATGAGGCCCAGCACCATCAGGCTGAAATACTCGGCGGGGCCGAACTTGAAGGCCAGTTCGGTGAGCGGCGGCGCAAAGGCCGCGACGATCAGCGTGGCCACGCTGCCGGCGAAGAAGCTGCCCAGGCCGGCGGCCGCCAGCGCGGCACCGGCACGGCCCTTGCGGGCCATCTGGTAGCCGTCGATGGCGGTCACGACCGAGGCGCTCTCGCCCGGCACGTTGATCAGGATCGCGGTGGTGCTGCCGCCATACTGCGCGCCGTAGTAGATGCCGGCCAGCATGATCAGCGCCGGCGTGGCGTCCAGCGCGTAGATGCTGGGCAGCAGCATCGCGATGGTGGCCACCGGCCCCAGGCCCGGCAGCACGCCGATCAGCGTGCCCAGCAGCGCGCCGCCCAGCGCATACAGCAGGTTCTGGAAGGTGAAGGCGACGCCGAAGCCGAGCGCGAGGTTGTTCAGGAGTTCCATGTCGTGCTCCGGCTCAGGCGGTCATGAAGGTGGGCCACAGCGGAATGGTCAGTCCCAGGCCCTTGATGAAGATGCCCCATGACGCCACCGTCAGGATCACGCTGTTCGCCAGCACTTCCTTCCAGTGGAATTCACCGCTGGCCAGGCTGGAGATGCCGATCAGCAGCGGCAGGCAGACCGCCATGCCGAGCCGGGGCAGCAACAGGCCGAAGATCGCCACCGCCGACAGGATCAGCACCATCTGCTTGATCGGCCAGGGGCCGATCTTGTCGCCGCCTTCCACTTCGAAGGTCAGCGCCTTGAACAGCACCATGCCGCCCAGCACCGCCATCAGCACGCCCAGGCCGAACGGGAAGTAGGCCGGCCCGGGGCGGGCTGAACTGCCGAAGTTGTAGTTGGTGGCGCCATACGCAAACGCGACACCCACTGCGATGAACAACAGTCCGGACCAGAAGTCCTTCTCGCTCTTGATCTTCAAAACGCTCTCTCCCATCAGACCGCGCGGTCTGGAGGGGCATTCTAGGGAGCGCTGGGTGAGTGCCCGCTGTGGTTTCCACGTAAGGCCGGCCTGCATCGGCCCGGGGGCGGGGCCCTGATCAGGCCAGCCCGGGGGTGCTGCGCAGCACTTCCTCGATCGTGGTCACGCCCTGGGCGACCTTCATCGCGCCGGCCAGGCGCAGCGGGCGCATGCCGTCCTGCACGGCCTGGCGACGCAGCGCGTCGGCGTCCATGCGCGGGTGCACCGTCTTGCGCGCCGCCTCGTTGACCAGCAGCAGCTCGTACAGCCCGGCCCGGCCGCGGTAGCCGGTGTGTCGGCATTCCAGGCAGCCCACCGGCTTGTAGCAGCGCACGGCGCCCGACAGGCGCCAGGGCTTGATGAACTCGTCCAGCGTCTCGCGGTTGGTGTCCTCGTCGCGCACCTTGCACGCCGGGCACAGCGTGCGGGCCAGGCGCTGCGCCAGCACGCCGATGACGGTGGCCGAGATCAGGTAGCCGGGCACGCCCAGGTCGGCCAGCCGCGTGACCGCGCCCACCGCGTCGTTGGTGTGCAGCGTGCTGAACACCAGGTGCCCGGTGAGCGCGGCCTGGATCGCCATCTCGGCGGTGGCCAGGTCGCGGATCTCGCCGACCATGATGATGTCCGGGTCCTGCCGCATCAGCGCGCGCAGGCCTTCGGCAAAGCCCATGTCCAGCGCCGGCTGCACCTGGGTCTGGTTGAAGGCGGGCTCGATCATCTCGATCGGGTCCTCGATGGTGCAGACGTTCACCTCGTCGGTGGCCAGCGCCTTCAGCGTGCTGTAGAGCGTGGTGGTCTTGCCGCTGCCCGTGGGCCCGGTGACGAGGATGATGCCGTGCGGCCTGGCGATCAGCTCCTGCCAGGCCTTGTTCTCGGCCTCGCCGAAGCCCAGCGCCGGCAGCCCCTTGACCACCGTCTCGGGGTCGAAGATGCGCATCACCATCTTCTCGCCGAAGGCCGTGGGCAGCGTCGACAGGCGCATCTCCACCTCGCCACCGGGCTTGCCGCCTTCGCCCTCGGGGCGGCGCGTCTTGATGCGGCCGTCGAGCGGGCGGCGCTTCTCCACCACGTCCATGCGGCCCAGCAGCTTGATGCGCGAGGTCATCGCGCTCATCACGGTGAGCGGCACCTGGTAGACGGTGTGCAGCACGCCGTCGATGCGAAAGCGGATGGCGCCCATGTCGCGCCGCGGCTCGAGGTGGATGTCGGAGGCGCGCTGGTCGAAGGCGTACTGCCACAGCCAGTCCACCACCTGCACCACGCCCTGGTCGTTGGCGTCCAGCGTCTTGCTGGTCCTGCCCAGTTCCACCAGCTGCTCGAAGCTGGCGCTGGTGGCGTTTTCACCGCTCTTGGTGGCGGCGCGCACGCTGCGCGCCAGCGCGTAGAACTCGGTCGTGTAGCGGCGCACGTCGTCGGGGTTGGCCACCACCAGGCGCACGCTGCGGCGGGTGTGGGCCTCGATCTCGGTGACCCAGGCCGTGTCGCAGGGCTCGGCGGTGGCGATCACCACCTCGGCCGTGCCCACCGTCACCGGCAGCGCGTGGCGGCTCTGCGCGTACTGCACGCTCATCACGTCGGCCACGCGGCCCACGTCCACGCGCAAGGGGTCGATGCGCAGGTAGGGCAGCCGGCAGCGGCCGGCCAGCCACTCGGTCAGGGCCTCGGTGTCGAGCGCCTGGTGGCTGCCCTTGCGCACCAGCCCGGCGCCGCCCAGGCGCACCAGCGCGTGCAGGCTGGACGCCCCGGCCCGGAAGCGCGCGGTGACGCGGGCTGCGTCATCGGCGCCGATCCAGCCGTCTTCGCGCAGCCAGCCCAACAGCAGCGGCCAATCCAGCCGGCCGCGGTGCAGGGCGGCGGCGGACGCGCCTCGGGGCGCGGGGGACGTGGCGGTTGAAGACGACGGAGGGGTCACGTGGCGGGCGGCGTGTAGGGCCGCACCATGCGCAGCCATTGGCGGGCCGGCAGGTTGAGGCTGCCGAACCGCTGTTCGATGACGGCGGCGCGTGCGGACAGGTCCTCGCGCGACGGCACCACCACGCCCCGCCCGGCCACGACCACGGTGTTGCCCTGGCGCGTGGGGCGCAGGCTCCAGACCTGGTCGGTGCCAAAAGCGGCGGCGATGCGGCCGATGCTGTCATGGAAGCTGGCGTGGCGACCGAAGAGATTGACGCTCATCACGCCCCCTTCTTCCAGGACCGCGCGGCACTGGCGGTAGAAGTCCACGTCGTCCAGCACCGGCGCGGCGGCCTCGTGGTCGTACAGGTCCACGTGCAGCAGGCGCACGTGGCCGGGTTCGGCCTGGCGCAGCCAGTCGGCAGCGTCGCCGCGCACCACCTCGGCCTGCTCGGGCAGGTGGAACCAGGCCGCGTTGATGTCGATGACCTGCGGGTTGATCTCCACCACCGTGGTGGCCATCTGCAGCTGCTTGGCGGTGAAACGTGTCAGCGCGCCGGCGCCCAAGCCCAGCTGCACGGCCTGTCCTTCGCCCAGGTCTTCGGTGGGCAGCCACAGCAGGCTGGCCAGCATGCGCTGCACGTAGTCGATCTCCACCACCTGCGGCTTCCTGATGCGCATGCCGCCCTGGATCCAGATCGTGCCCAGGTGCAGGTAGCGCACGCCGTCTTCCTCGGACAGCGTGACTTCGGGCAGGTCGATGGCGGCGGTGGCGCGTCGTCTCATGGTGCTTCAGCAAAGTCCGGCTTGTTGGAAGGCGGCGCGCCAGGCCACGAGCTTGCGCTCGAAGGACCAGCTCGCGTTGGCAGGGCTGCTGGACGGCAGCTTCAGCACCGGCACGTCCAGCGCCAGCGTGTGGCGCATCGAGCGCGCCGACTCGCCGCCGTTGTGGGCCACCAGCTGCAGCCCGGGCGCACGGCGCCTCAGGCTGGCCAGGTCGTTGAGCCGCGCGTCCTCGATTGCACTGTCGAGGCTGCCCTCGCGGCGGCAGCTGGCGTACACGTCCCACAGCCCCAGGCCGCGCTCCAGCACCAGGGCCAGGCGGGCTTCGTACGGCAGGATTGTCAGGTCCAGACCCCAGATCGCGCCCACCAGCGGCCAGAAATGGTTGCGCGGGTGGCCGTAGTACTGCTGCGCGCGCAGCGAGGCCACGCCGGGGAAGCTGCCCAGCACCACCAGGCGGGTGTGGCGGGCGATCACCGGCGCCAGGCCCTGCAGGGCCGGCTCGGGTGGCTCGGGCGGGCTCATCCGGCGGCCGCAGGCGGCGCGGCCTGCATCCAGGCGCCCAGCCGCGGCAGCGCCGCCCGGGCGTTGGCGCTGGTGAGGACCGCCAGTTCGGCCACGCTGCAGCCGCGCAGGCCGGCCAGCACGGCCGCGATGCGCGGCAGCTCGGCCGGCTCGTTGCGCCCCTGCCCCGGCACCTGCGCACGCTGCGCCGCGGTGCGGTACAGCCAGTGCGGCGGGATGTCGGGCGCGTCGGTCTCCAGCACCAGGGCGGTGTCGGGCAGCGTGCGCGCCAGCGCGCGGATCTGCAACGAGCGCTCGAAGGTCAGCGTGCCACCGAAGCCCAGGCAAAAGCCCATCGCCACGAACTGCGCCGCCTGCTGCGCGCTGCCGTTGAAGGCGTGCGCGATGCCACCGGGCACCGGCGTGCGGCGCAGCGCCTTCAGCAGGCTGTCGGCCGAGCGCCGCACGTGCAGGATCACCGGCAGGCCGGCGTCGCGGGCCAGGCGCAGCTGCGCCACGTAGAAGCGCTCCTGCAGCGCGCGGTCCAGGCCGGGCACGAAGTGGTCGAGGCCGATCTCGCCCACCGCCACCAGTTGCGGGTCGTCGCGGTGCTGCTGCAGGGCCTGCTGCAGGCGGTCGAGGTCGCCGTCCTGCGCCGCCGCCACGCACAGCGGGTGGATGCCCAGCGCGTAGGCCAGTCCGTGCGTCGAAGCCACGGCACGCACCGTGTCGAAGTGCGCCACGGCCACCGCCGGCAGCACGATCTGGCGCACCCCGGCGGCACCTGCGCGCTGCACCACGGCGGCGCGGTCGGCGTCGAACTCGGGCGCGTCCAGGTGGCAGTGTGTGTCGATCCACATGGCGCCATGATGGCGCAGTGCGCCGACGGGCTCAGGAACCGATGCCGTACCACCCCAGGCCGATCGTCCAGCGCGTGGGGCCGCCGGCGCCCGACTCGCGGCTGGCCGTGAGGTCCAGACCCAGCATGTCCCTGACCAGCCAGTAGCGGCCGCCCACAGTGCTGACGGTGCCGCCGAAGACGTTGCGCTGGTTGTTGCCCTGCGCTTCTGCAAACAGCAGCACGGCGTCGGTGGGTTCCCACACCAGCGCCAGGTTCAGCACCGTGGCCCGGGTGCGGCTGGCGCGGTCGCGTGACAGCCCCAGGTTCGCATGCACCGTGAAGGCGTCGCTGGCCTGCAGCGTGGCCAGCACCAGGCCGCCCTGCTCCGTGCGCTGCCAGCTCGCGCCGGCGGGCTGGACCCAGGCACCGGCCAGCTTGAAGCCGACGCCCAGCTCACCCGCCGGCGTGCCGAACCTCAGTGCCGCCGGCACCCATTTCAAGGCCAGCCCGCCCTCGGCGCGCACCACGTCTCGCGGGCTCAGCCAGGCGTGGTCGGCGCCGATCTCCACACCGGGCGCGATGCCGCAGGCCGGTGCCAGCACGAAGGCGCGGTCGGCGCCTGCGCGCTCGCTCCAGGTCTCGACCTGGCAGGTGCCGGCGTCGGCCGTGCCGGCATCGTCGGTGGCCAGCGGGCGGCCGGCCCAGGCCCACGGCATGGCGGCCAGCAGGGCCAGGCAGAGCGGCAAGCGCAACACGATCATCGGGATTCCTGAGGTTCTGGTGGGGGGGAGAAAGATAGCGGCCCGCGAGGGCTGCGCCCGAAGGCCCCGATAGCCTACTCGCCTGCTGCCGTGGCAGATGCACGGCCCGGCGCAACGTGATACTGTGCTTTCACACTACCCGCTGCGCGCATGAAGAAGGCACCGCTCTACAGCCGCTCGCCCCGACGTGAACCACCCGCAGCGGCCGTGGTCGGTGCTGCTGCACCCCCCGGCTCCGCCGAGGGCGCAGTGCCAGCCGCCGAGGTCGCCACCGCCGCCCCGCACAGCCGCCGGCGCAGCCGCCATTGGGGCTCAGCCGCCTGGGCCCTGGCCGGCGCGTTGCTGGCCTCGGCACTGGTGTTGGGCGGCCTGAAGGGCTGGCCCGGCCAGCGCGCCATCACGCAGGACGACATCGACGCCGCGGTGCGCCAGTCGCTCGAGAAGGAACCCCTGCCCTCGGCCGCCGCCAAGGCCTACGAAGCGATCCTGCCGTCGGTGGTGCGTGTCACCGGGCTGATGGACGACAAGGACGAGGGTGAAGACAACGCCGAGGAGCGTGCGCTGGGCCGCAGCCTGGGCACCGGCGTCGTCATCATCGACAACGGCACCATCCTGACCAATCTGCACGTGGTCTGGGGGGCCAAGAAGATCCGCGTGCGCTTTGCCAACGGCCATGAGAGTGAGGCCGTGATGATGGGCGCGCAGCCCGAGAACGACCTCGCGGTGCTGAAGGCCCTCAGCCTGCCCGACGACCTGGAGGCCGCCACCATGCGCTCCACCGGCGACCTGAAGCCCGGCGACCACGTCATCGCCGTCGGCCACCCCTTCGGCATCGGGCCCAGCGTGAGCTACGGCGTGGTGTCGGGCCTGAAGCGCGAGTTCCGCTCGCCCGAGGGCGAGAAGACGCTGACCAACCTGATCCAGTTCGACGCCGCGGCCAACCCCGGCAACTCCGGCGGGCCGCTGGTCACGATGGACGGCCAGGTGGTGGGCATCGTCACCGCCATCCTGAACCCGAGCGAGCAGCGCACCTTCATCGGCATCGGTTTTGCCGTGCCCATCGAAAACGCCGCCTCCGCGGCCGGCATGCCGCCTTTCTGAAGCACCCTCACACCCTCCCGGCCGGTCTGCCGCCGCCTGAATCCGAAGCACCCGAGACAACCATGCAGCAACCCGCCGAATCCACCGCAGCCCTGATGGAACGCATCCTCTACGAGGTCAAGCGGGTCGTGGTGGGGCAGGACCGCTTCCTCGAACGGGTGCTCGTCGGCATGCTGGCGCAGGGCCACCTGCTGGTGGAAGGCGTGCCGGGGCTGGCCAAGACGCTGACCGTCAAGACGCTGGCGCGCACCGTGCGCGGCAGCTTCAAGCGCATCCAGTTCACGCCCGACCTGGTGCCGTCGGACCTGGTGGGCACGCGCATTTACAACCAGAAGACCGGCGAGTTCGGCACCAGCCTGGGCCCGGTCTTCGCCAACCTGCTGCTGGCCGACGAGATCAACCGCGCGCCGGCCAAGGTGCAAAGCGCGCTGCTCGAGGTGATGCAGGAACGCCAGGTCACCATCGCCGGCGAGACGCACAAGGTGCCCGACCCGTTTGTCGTGATGGCCACGCAGAACCCGATCGAGACCGAAGGCACCTACCCGCTGCCCGAGGCGCAGGTGGACCGCTTCATGATGAAGGTGATGGTCGACTACCCGAGCGAGGAGGAAGAGTTCGTCATCGCCCAGCGCGTGACCGGCGACCCGGTGGACGTGAACGCGGTGGCCGACACCTTCCAGCTCGCCGCGCTGCAGCGCGAATGCCGGGCGGTGTTCTGCGACCCGGCGCTGATGCAGTACGCGGTGAAGCTGGTGGGCGCCACGCGCCGCCCGGCCAAGTACGACATGCCCGACGCCGCCAAGTACATCACCTATGGCGCGAGCCCGCGCGCCACCATCGGCATGATCGAAGGCGGCAAGGCGCTGGCGCTGCTGCGCGGCCGCCGCTACGTGCTGCCCGAGGACATCATCGACCTGGTGCCCGACGTGCTGCGCCACCGCGTGGTGCTGAGCTACGAGGCGCTGGCCGAGGGCGTGTCGGTGGAGGCGCTGATCGAGCGCATCCTGAAGAAGGTGCCGCCCCCGGACAAGCCGCTGCAGCACGCGGCCGCCTGAGCCCCTGTGCGATGAGCGAAGCGTCCGCACCCCAGGCCCCGGCCGACACGCTGCTCCGCCGCCTGGAGTGGACCGTGATCCGTCGCCTGGACGGCCTGCTGCAGGGCGACTACCGCACGCTCTTCCGCGGCGGCGGTGTCGACCTGGCCGACCTGCGCGAGTACCAGCACCACGACGACGTGCGCCACATCGACTGGAACGTCACCGCACGCCTGCAGACGCCCTACGTGCGGCAGTTCCTGGAAGACCGGGACCTCACCGCGTGGTTCCTGCTCGACCTGTCCGCCAGCGTCGATTTCGGCTCGGCCGACGTCACCAAGCTGGCGGTGTCCACCGGCTTCGTGGCCACGCTGGCGCGTGTGATCACGCGCCACGGCAACCGCGTCGGCGCGCTGCTCTACGGCAGCCGGGTCGACACCGTGCTGCCCCCGCGCAGCAGCCGCACGCACGTGCTCGACCTGCTGCAACGCATGCGCATGCCGCGGCCTGCGCAACCCAGGGGCGAGAAGCGCACCGACACCTCGCTGGTCGACCTGCTGCGAACTGCCGACGGCGTGATGAAGCGCCGCTCGCTGGTCTTCGTGGTCAGCGACTTCATCAGCCGGCCGGGCTGGCAGGACGCACTCTCGCGCCTGGCCCGCCGCCACGAGGTGGTGGCCGTGCGCCTGTGGGATCCGATGGAGATGGCGCTGCCCGACGTGGGCCTGGTGACGGTGGAGGACGCCGAGACCGGCGAGCAGCTGTTCATCGATGCCGCCGACCCCGTCTTCCGGGCGCGCTACGCCGCGATTGCCGAAGAGCAGGAGGCCGAGCTGATGGACGGCCTGGCCCGCTCCGGCGCCGACGTGGTGGAACTGGCCACCGACGACGACCTGCTCGACGCGCTGCTGCGCCTGTCGGACCTGCGCCGCCAGCGCGCGCGGCTGAAGTCGCCGCGGCGTGCCCCGGCGCACCTGCAACGCGCCGCCACCCTCACACCGACGGCGCCCTGAGGCGCCGTCCGACGCACCGACCGAGGCACGACCCATGAGATTCATCTGGCCTTCCCTGCTCTGGCTGCTGGCGCTGTTGCCGCTGCTGGTGCTGCTGTACGTGTGGCTGCTGAACAAGAAGCGCAAGACCACCGTGCGCCTGGCCAGCGTGCAGGTGGCCAAGCTGGCGCTGGGCCGCGGCCCGGGCTGGCGCCGCCACGTGCCGCCGGCGCTGATGCTGCTGGCCGTGGCCGCCGGGCTGGTGGCCGTGGCGCGCCCCACCGCGACGATCACGCTGCCGCTGGCCGAGCGCACCATCATCCTGGCCATGGACGTGTCGGGCAGCATGCGCGCCGAGGACGTCAAGCCGAACCGGCTGGTGGCTTCGCAAGTGGCGGCCAAGGCGTTCGTGGCCAACCTGCCGAGCGAGGTGAAGGTGGGCGTGGTGTCCTTTGCCGGCACCGCCGCCGTGGTGCAGGCACCCACCACCAGCCGCGACGACGTGGTGGCGGCCATCGACCGCTTCCAGCTGCAGCGCGGCACCGCCACCGGCAGCGGCATCATCCTGAGCCTGGCCACGCTGTTCCCCGACCACGGCATCGAGATCCAGCACGTGACCGGCCAGCGCAACTTCCCCGGCGGCCCGAAGGACATCCGCAAGCCCGACAAGCCCGAGTTCACGCCGGTGCCGGCCGGCAGCTACAACTCGGCCGCGGTGATCATGCTCACCGACGGCCAGCGCACCACCGGCCCCGATCCGCTGGACGCCGCCAAGATGGCCGCGGAACGCGGCATCCGCGTCTACACGGTCGGCATCGGCACCACCAGCGGCGAGACCATCGGCTTCGAGGGCTGGAGCATGCGCGTGCGGCTGGACGAAGAGACGCTGAAGAACATCAGCGTGCTGACGCAGGGCGAGTACTTCTACGCTGGCACCGCCGAAGACCTGAAGAAGGTCTACGAAAGCCTGTCCTCGCGCATGGTGGTGGAGCGCAAGGAAACCGAGATCAGCGCGCTCTTCGCGGCGCTGGGCGCGCTGCTGTCGGTGCTGGCGGCGGGGCTGTCGGTGTGGTGGTTCGGCCGCGTGGCCTGATCAGCGGCCGGCCACCTTCGACGCCGCCTTGCGGCCCGCGGCCGCGGGCTGCCTTGCCACGGTCTTCGCAGGCGTCTTCACGGCCTTCTTGGCAGCCTTCTTGGCGGCCGGCGATGTCTTTGCGGGGGCCGTCCTGGAGCGCGTCTTCCCGGCTGCACGCTGCTTCGCGGCAGGCGCCTCGAAGGCAGCCGGCTGAACGGCAGCGGCCGCCCGCAGTGCGGCTGCATCTTCGGCGGGCATCTCCGGCACCGGCAGCGGACCGATCGCCCCGCGGCTGCGCGTGGCGGCCACCGCACGCCAGTCCTGACCCAGGAACATCGCGCGTTCGGCGCGGCGGCGGCGCGTCAGGCCCGCCAGGGCCTGCAGCACGCCGTTCACACGCGCCTTGTCCCAGGCCAGGAACTGATCGGCAGCACCGGCCGCGTCACCGGCGTTGAGGCGGCGCAGCAGCGTCGACGCCGCCAGATTGCCCGTGCCGATGTTGAACACCAGCGCCATCAGCGCGCCGAACTGCGCCTCGCTGACCGGCACCTTCAGCAGGCTGCAGACCGAGGCCGCACGCGGGATCAGGTCGGCGCACAGCAGCGCCTCGGCTTGCTCACGCGTGATGCCGCCCGGGTACAGCGCCCGCGCCCGCGGCTTGTGGGCCGCGCCCTTGAGCTGCTGGCCACCGTCCATCAGCGCGTGGCCCCAGCCGATGGTCCACACCCCGGCCGGGCACAGGTAGGCGTCGATGCGCACGGTGGACGGGTCGCCGTCGGGGATGCCTTCGAAGCACTTGATCAGGTCGACGGCGTCCTGGGGCACGTCGCGCAGCGGGGCGGGCATGGGGGTCTCCTGGTTGGGACGCGCGGCACCGGTGCCACAGCGCCGCGGCAGTATGCGGCGCGTCGCACGCGCCGCCATCCCCAGTTGTCCTCACCCGGCCGGCGTCAACGCTCCAGCCGCAGCACCTGGCCGTTGTTGCCGTCGGTCAGCACGTAGAGCCAGCCGTCGGGCCCTTGACGCACATCGCGGATGCGTTTGTCCAGGTCGGCCAGCAAGCTCTCTTCGCCGGCAATGCGATCGCCCTCGATCGTCAGGCGGATCAGTTGCTCGCCGCGCAGCGTGCCCATGAACAGGCTGCCCTTCCAGCCGGAATAACGATCGCTGGTCAGGAAGCTGAGGCCGCTGGGCGCCACCGACGTGGGCACCCAGTGGCGCAGCGGCTGCTCGAAGCCGGCCTTCGGCCCTTCTTCGCCGATGCGCGTGCCCAGGCCGTAGTTGCGGCCGTAGGTGACCAGCGGCCAGCCGTAGTTGAGGCCGGGCCGCACGCGGTTGACCTCGTCCCCGCCCTGCGGCCCGTGCTCGGCGGCCCAGAGCTCGCCGGTGGCGGGGTGCAGCGCCGCCGCCTGGATGTTGCGGTGGCCCAGGCTGAAGAGCTCGGGTGCCGCGCCAGCACGGCCGACGAAGGGGTTGTCCGCCGGCGGCTTGCCGTCGACGTCGATGCGGATCACCTTGCCGATGTGGTTGGCCGGGTTCTGCGCCTCTTCCTTGGCGCCGAAGCGGTCGCCCAGGCCCACCAGCAGGTGCCCGGCGCGGTCGAACACGATGCGCGAGCCGCAGTGGTTGCGGCTGTTGACCTTGGGCTGCTGGCTGAAGATCGTGCGCACCTCTTCCAGGCGGTCGCCCACCAGGCGCGCGCGCCCCACGGCCGTGCTGTTGCCGCCGTCGCCCGGCTCGGCAAAGGTGAAGAAGATGCGCTGGTTGCTGGCGAAGGCCGGATCCACCACCACGTCGAGCAGGCCGCACTGGCCGCCGGTGCTGATGCGCGGCAGGCCGGCCAGCGGTGCCGACAGGCTGCCGTTGGCCGCCGCGATGCGCATCTGCCCGCCCTTCTCGGTGATGAGCAGGCGGCCGTCGGGCAGGAAGGCCAGCGCCCAGGCGTCCTGCAGGCCGCTGACCACGGCCACCGGGCGCAAGGCCTGGGTCTGGGCTTGTGTTGAAAAAGCGGCCAGGGCCAGCAGGCCCGGCAGGAGGAGGAGCGCGGTGCGAGGTGTCATGCCGCGCACGATGCCAAGGAACCGCAGGCCCTGGCGCACGAAGGGTTGCGAACGGGCAGCCCGCGTGGGCTGCGGCGCACGCCGCCGCTACACCGCCGCTTCCACCACCATCTGCACACGCTGCTTGCCGTTCCACTCGTCCAGGTTGATGCGGTAGGCCAGCTTCACCGTGGCCGGCACCGCCTCGGCGTGGCTGAACCAGATGGCGTCGCGCTCCTGCCCCTGGTGGCGCAGGCGCAGCTTCATGTGCTTCTCGCCCACCAGGCGCTGCTGCAGCACCTGCACCTCGTCGCAGAACACCGGGGCCTCGAAGCCCTGGCCCCAGACCTGCGCGTCCAGCATCGCAACGGTCTGCGGGTTGAACCACTCCAGCGCCAGCGGCCCGTCGGTGCGCAGCGTGCGCGTCAGCGTGGCCTGGTCCAGCCACTCCACGGCCACGCGGTGCAGCGCCTGGGCGAATCGCTCCACGCCGCCCTCGCCCAGCGTGCAGCCCGCAGCCATGGCGTGGCCACCGAAGCGCAGCAGCAGCCCTGGCTCGCGCTTGGCCACCAGGTCCAGCGCGTCGCGCAGGTGAAAGCCGGGGATGCTGCGGCCCGAGCCTTTCAGGTGCCCGTCGGCGCCGCGCGCAAAGACGAAGGTCGGCCGGTGCAGCTGATCCTTCACGCGGCCGGCCACGATGCCGACCACGCCCTCGTGAAAGCTCTCGTCGAACAGCGCCACCGCGGGCGGCGCCACGGCCAGCCCGGGCATCAGCAGCGCCAGCGCGGCTTCGGCCAGCTCGCGCATGCCGGCTTCCACCTCGCGGCGCTCGCGGTTGATGGCGTCCAGCTGCGCGGCCAGTTCGGTGGCGCGCACGGGGTCGTCGGTGGTCAGGCATTCGATGCCCAGCGTCATGTCCGACAGCCGACCCGCGGCGTTGATGCGCGGCCCGAGCGCAAAGCCGAAGTCGAAGCCGGCGGCGCGCGCCGGTTCGCGGCCGGCGGCGGCAAACAGCGCCTGCAGCCCCGGCTGCAGCCGGCCGCTGCGCACGCGCTTCAGGCCCTGCGCCACGAGGCGGCGGTTGTTGGCGTCGAGCTTGACCACGTCGGCCACCGTGCCCAGCGCCACCAGGTCGAGCAACGTGTCGAGCTTGGGCTGCGTGGCGGCATCGAAGACACCGCGCCGGCGCATCTCGGCACGTGTGGCCAGCAGCACGTAGAACATCACGCCGACGCCGGCGATGGCCTTGCTCTCGAAGTCGCAGCCGGGCTGGTTGGGGTTGACGATGACGTCGGCGTCGGGGAGCGTGACCACGCCGTCGGTGATGGCCGGGAGATGGTGGTCGGTGACCAGCACCTGCAGCCCGCAGGCGCGTGCATGCGCCACGCCGGCCAGGCTGGCGATGCCGTTGTCCACGGTCACCAGCACGTCAGGGCGCTGCGCCAGGGCCAGGTCGACGATGGTCGGCGTGAGACCGTAGCCGTGCACCGCGCGGTCGGGCACCACGTAGCCCACGCTGCCGGGCACCGCGCCCAGCAGCGCCAGGCCGCGCAGCGCCACGGCGCAGGCGGTGGCGCCGTCGCAGTCGTAGTCGGCCACGATGCACAGGCGCTTCTGCTGGGCGATGGCATCCGCCAGCAGCACGCCGGCCTCCGTCGCGCCCTTCAGCGTGACCGGTGGCAGCAGCCTGGCCAGGCTGTCGTCCAGTTCGTCGGCGCTGCGCACGCCACGCGCGGCCAGCAGGCGCGCCAGCAGCGGGTGCACGCCCGACTGTTCGAGCGCAAAGCTCACGCGGGGCGGCACGTCGCGGGTGTGCAGGATCACAGGCTCTCCAGCAGGGCTTGCCAGTCGGGGGATGAGAGGCGGCTGCGCAGGCGCTGCAGCAGGCTTCGGGGCTGGGTGGCGAAGGTGGCACTGCCGCGCTCGCCGCACAGCGTGAGCTGCACCGCATCGCCGCGCCGGGCTCGCGCCAGCAGGTCGGCCAGCGGCCCGACGTCCAGCGTGTCCCAGGCCTTGACCCAGGCGGCCCAGTCGTCGGCCAGGGCCGGCGCACGCAGCCGCGCGTCCACCGTGCCGCCCGGGCCCGGTTCAGGCTGCGCCGGGCCGCAGCCGCTGATCCAGAAGCTGTTCACCGGCAGCAGCCCGCGCTGCTCGCGCGCGTCGTTCAGCGGATGCGTGTACAGCAGCATCTGCACCTCGCCCTGCAGGCGGCGGATGCGGCGCGCGGCGGGGTCGCTGCCGAGCCAGCGGTCGACGTTGCGGCCGATCACGCGGTCGAGCGATGCACACGGCAGCTCGGCCAGGCTCTCGTGCGCCACGTACCAGCGCTCGGCCGAGCCGTAGACGAAGCCGTAGCCTTCGCTGGTGAACAGCGCCTGCACGGCGTCGAAGACCTGGCGTGAACCCGCGTCGTCCAGCATCAGGCCGGCGGGGTCGACCAGGCTCACCTGGTCGGTGCCCACGTGCCAGTGCACGGGGCTCAGCTGACCCCAGGCCAGGTCGCCCATGTCGATGCCGTCGGCCGCGGCGGCACGCGCCGCCCAGGGCAAGGCGCCGTCACCGCCTTGCCAGCGCAGCGCACGGGCCAGCGCACGTTCATGCGGGGGCGACAGCGTCCACTCGTCGGCATCGTCGCGGCCCTGCAGTGTCAGCACCGACAGCAGCGCGGCCAGCTGCGGCAGCGCCAGCGTGCGCGCCGCCGCTCGGCCGGCCTCGGACAGCGGCGCGGCAAACGGGATCAGGAGGTGCATGGCCCGGATTATCCGGGGCCGGCCTGCCGGCGCCCCTCCAGGGCCCTCGGGTAGCATGCCGCCGACATGAATCCACGACCCCCATGAACCTGCCCTTCGAGTGGCACGTCGGCTGGCGCTACACACGCGCCGGGCGCAGCGGCCGGCGCAACGGCTTCATCTCCTTCATCAGCGGCGTCTCGATGCTCGGCATCGCGCTCGGCGTGGCCGCGCTGATCATCGTGCTGAGCGTGATGAACGGCTTCCAGACCGAGGTGCGCGACCGCATGCTCAGCGTCATCGCGCACGTCGAGGTGCGGGATGCGGCGGGCGGTGCCCTGCCCGACTGGCGCGCCACGGCCGCGGCTGCCGGGCGCGACCAGCGCGTGGTGGGCGCGGCGCCGTTCGTGGTGGCGCAGGCGCTGGTGGGCCGCGGCGAGGAACTGCGCGGCGCCATCGTGCGCGGCGTCGACCCGGCCGAAGAAGGCCAGGTCACCGACCTGGCGCGCACGCAGGCGCCGCTGCTGGCGCAGCTGAAGCCCGGTGAATGGAACATCGTGCTCGGCATCGAACTGGCCCGCCTGCTCGGCGCCCGCGTGGGCGACAAGGTCACCATCGTCTCGCCCGGTGGGCAGGTCACGCCGGCCGGCGTGGTGCCGCGGCTGAAACAGTTCACGCTGGTGGGCGTGTTCGAGGCCGGGCACTACGAATACGACAGCGGCCTGGCGCTGATCCACCTGGACGACGCGGCGCGCCTGTTCCGTGTGGAAGGCCCGATGGGTGTGCAGCTGCGCCTGGCCGACGTGCACAGCGCACGCGAGGTCGGCGCCGAGCTGCAGGTGGGGCTGGGCCCGGATGTGGTCGTTCGCGACTGGACACGCACCAACCGCAACTGGTTCGACGCGGTGCAGATCGAGAAGCGGCTGATGTTCATCATCCTGACGCTGATCGTCGCGGTGGCGGCCTTCAACCTGGTGAGCACGCTGGTGATGACCGTCACCGACAAACGCGCCGACATCGCGATCCTGCGCACGCTGGGCGCGAGCCCGCGCTCGATCATGGGCATCTTCATGGTGCAAGGGGCCACGGCCGGCATCATCGGCACTTTCGGCGGCTGCGCGCTCGGCCTGCTGGTGGCCTACAACGTCGACGTCATCGTGCCGGCCATCGAACGGGCACTCGGCATGGCCTTCCTGCCGGGCAGCATCTACGTCATCACGCGCATGCCGAGCCAGCCGCTGGCCAGCGACATCGTGCCGGTGCTGGTGATCTCGCTGGCGCTGGCCTTCGTGGCCACGATCTACCCGAGCTGGCGCGCCAGCCGCGTCAACCCGGCCGAGGCGCTGCGCTATGAATGACGCGTTGCAGGGCGCCGTGATCAGCGCCTTCGAGCTGCACAAGCGCTTCCAGGAGGGACGCGGCAAGGACGCGCTGGACGTGACCGTGCTGCGCGGCGTGAGCCTGCAGGTGCAACGCGGCGAGACGCTGGCGATCGTGGGCGCCTCCGGTTCGGGCAAGAGCACGCTGCTGCACCTGCTGGGGGGCCTGGAGTCGCCGACCTCGGGTCGCGTGGAACTGATGGGCCGCCACCTGGCCGCGATGGACGCCGCAGAACAGGGCCGCTGGCGCAACCAGCACCTGGGCTTCGTCTACCAGTTCCATCACCTGCTGCCCGAGTTCAGCGCGCTGGACAACGTGGCCATGCCCTTGCGCATCCGCCGCCTGCCGCTGGCCGAGGCGCGTGCGCAGGCGCAGGCCATGCTCGCCAAGGTGGGCCTGGGCGAGCGGCTGTCGCACCATCCGTCGCAGCTGTCGGGCGGCGAGCGGCAGCGTGTGGCGATCGCCCGCGCGCTGGTCACACGGCCGGCCTGCGTGCTGGCCGACGAGCCCACCGGCAACCTCGACCGCAGCACCGCCGGCGCTGTGTTCGACCTGATGCTGACGCTGGCACGCGACAACGGCACCGCGTTCGTCGTCGTCACCCACGACGAGAACCTGGCCGCCCGCTGCGCGCGCACGCTGCGGCTGGAACGCTGAGAAAATCCACGGCGTGCACCTGCTCAACGCCGATCTCCACAGCCACAGCAACGTCTCCGACGGCACGCTGACCCCCGAAGACATCGCCGCCCGCGCGCACGCCCAGGGCGTGGAGCTGTGGGCGCTGACCGACCACGACGAAGTGGGCGGCCAGCAGCGCGCGTGCAGCGCCGCACTGGCGCTGGGCATGGACTACCTCACCGGCACCGAGATCTCGGTCAGTTTTGCCGGCGAGACGGTGCACATCGTCGGCCTGGGCTTCGACCCCGACAACGCCGCGCTGCACGAAGGCCTGGCCGCCACGCGCGCCGGCCGCCTGCAGCGCGCGCAGCAGATGGCCGACGGCCTGGCCGCGGTGGGCATCCACGGCGCCTTCGAGGGCGCCCAGCGCTACGTCGGCAACCCGGACCTGATCTCGCGCACGCACTTTGCCCGCTTCCTCGTCGACACCGGCGTCTGCCCCGACACGCACTCGGTCTTCCGCCGCTACCTCACGCAGGGCCTGCCGGGCTACGTGCCGCACCAGTGGGCGCGGCTGGGCGACGCGGTGCGCTGGATCACGCAGGCCGGGGGCGTGGCGGTGATTGCGCATCCGGCACGCTACCGTTTCTCGCCCACGGCCGAGTACGCGCTCTTCACCGAGTTCATCGCCCACGGCGGCCAGGCGGTGGAGGTGATGACCGGCAGCCACAGCCACAGCGAACAGGTCCGGTACGCCGCCACCGCGCTCGAGTTCGACCTGCTCGCCAGCCGTGGCAGCGACTTCCACTCGCCCACCGAAAGCCGGGTCGAGCTCGGCTCGCTGCCCGACCTGCCCGGCTCGCTGCGGCCGGTGTGGGTGGCGCTGCAACACCGCATTCAGCGCGCCGCTGGCTGATGCAGCAGAAAACCTCTGCGTGAAAACCCGAACGCGGGCTATAATCGAAGGCTGACTTCGCAGGAAGTCATTCGTACATCCCCTTCGACCTCTCTGTCTAGAGACAAAGCCGCTTCCCGATTCTTCGGTCAGTGCGCGTCTATTCCGGGTCGGCGGCGATGCCGTCGCATGTCCCGTTCGCAGGCGTCTTGCCTTGCGGGCACAACCCGGACAACCACCGCGACTACACCCTGCGCGACCCCATGAAACGGGCCGCGTCGGCGCGCTTGTGCGCGCCGAGAATCGAAAGAAGAGTCATGAGCTTTGACACCCTGGGCCTGCACGAGACCCTGAGCCGCGCGCTCACCGCCGCCGGCTACACCGAACCCACTTCCGTGCAAGCGGAAGCCATCCCCGCGGCCATGGCCGGCAAGGACCTGATGGTCAGCAGCCGCACCGGCAGCGGCAAGACCGCCAGCTTCGTGCTGCCCGCGCTGACGCTGGTGCTGAAGGCCCGCGAAAAGCAGGCCGCCGAGCCGCGTGAGCCGCGCCCCCCGCGCGCCGAACCCGCCGCCCCGCGTGCCGAGGGCGACAGCCCGCGCTTCGAGCGCCGCCCGTACGCCAAGCCCACCGGCCCGCGCGTGCTGGTGCTGTGCCCGACGCGTGAGCTCGCCATGCAGGTGGCCAAGGCCGCCATGGACTACGGCCGCTTCGTGCCCAACCTGCGTGTGGCAACCGTCGTCGGCGGCGTGCCCTACCCGGCGCAACTGAAGGCGCTGCGCGGCCCGCTGGACATCCTCATCGCCACCCCCGGCCGCCTGATCGACCACATCGGCGCCGGCAAGGCCGTGCTCGAGAACATCGAGATGCTGGTGCTGGACGAAGCCGACCGCATGCTCGACATGGGCTTCATCGACGACATCCACCACATCGCCACCGCGACGCCGGAAAAGCGCCAGACGGTGATGTTCAGCGCCACCTTCAGCGGCGCCACCGGCAACCTGGCCAAGCAGCTGCTGCGCGAGCCGCAGCGCATCGACGTGGCCAGCCACACCGACACGCACGCCGACATCGAGCAGCGCCTGCACTGGGCCGACAACTTCGGCCACAAGAACGCGCTGCTGGACCACATCCTGACCGGCCGCGAGGTCGACCAGGCGCTGGTCTTCACCAGCACCCAACGTGACGCCGAGGTGCTGGCCGAGCGCCTGGCCGAGATGGGCCACGCTGTGGAAGCGCTGCACGGCGGCATGCCGCAGGGCCGCCGCAACCGCGTGCTGCAGAGCCTGCGCAACCAGCGCGTGCGCGTGCTGGTTGCCACCGACGTGGCCGCACGCGGCATCGACGTGCCGACCATCAGTCACGTCATCAACTTCGGCCTGCCGATGAAGGAAGAGGACTACGTGCACCGCATCGGCCGCACCGGCCGTGCCGGCCGCACCGGCCTGGCGGTGACGCTGGCCGAGCGCCGCGACTTCGGCATGATCCAGCGCATCCAGCGCTTCACGACGCAGAAGATCCCGGCCGCCACGATCACCGGCCTGGAGCCCAAGCAGCAGGAGCCGCGGCCCGCGCCGCGCCCCAGCGGCCCGGGTGCCGGCAAGAGCTTCGGTGCCCGCCCCTTCTCGGGCGCGCCGGGCAGCAAGCCGTTCCGTCCGGCCGGCAAGACCTTTGCCAAGAAGACGGGCCCATGGCCGGCGCGCTGATGCGCTGAAGGTGCCGATGCGCTGCATCGACACCCCAAAAAAGAAACGGCGCCTCGGCGCCGTTTTTTTGTGTCCGCAGCGGCCGCTCGGGCCGCTGCCGCGGGCCATCACACGCCCAGCAGGTCCACCTCGAACACGAGCGTCGCGTTCGGCGGGATCACGCCGCCGGCGCCGCGCGCGCCGTAGCCCATCTCGGGCGGGATCGTCAGCACGCGCGTGCCGCCGACCTTCATGCCCTGCACACCTTCGTCCCAGCCGCGGATGACCTCGCCGCCGCCGAGGCCGAAGCTGAAGGGCTGGCCGCGGTCCTTGCTGCTGTCGAACTTAGTGCCGCGGTTGTTGGCCGCGGTGGGGTCGTACAGCCAGCCGGTGTAGTGGACCTTCACGCGCTGGCCGGCCTTGGCCTCGGCGCCGCTGCCGACGGTGGTGTCGACGGATTGAAGGGTGGTCATGGCAGTCTCTCCTGTTGCTCAAAGGCGCGAATGATGCCAGCCCACGGCGGCACCGCCTGCGCCAGCCACCCGGCGGGGGTGGTGGCCTCGATCGCCGGCAGCCCCAGCACCGCGCCGGCCGCACCCAGCGCGGCCACGGGATCGGCCAGGTCCAGCGCCTGTGCGCCGTTCTGCTTGCTGAGCTTGTGGCCGTCGCTGGCCAGCACCAGCGGCGTGTGCAGGTAGGCCGGCGTGGGCACGCCCAGGGCCTGCTGCAACAGGATCTGCCGCGCGGTGTTGTCGGCCAGGTCCTCGCCGCGCACGACGTGCGTGATGTGCTGTGCGGCGTCGTCCACCACCACCGCCAGCTGGTACGCCCACAGGCCGTCGGCGCGCTGCAGCACGAAGTCGCCGACCTCGGCGCCCACGTCCTGCTGCTGCGCGCCCAGCCGACGGTCGTGCCAGCGCACCAGGCCCTGGGCGCGCAGACGCACGGCGCGCGGCGGCTTGCCGTGCAGGCCCTCCCGGCAGGTGCCGGGATAGACCCGTTCACCGAACCGCACGTGCGGCCGGCCCTGCGCGGCCAGCGCGTCGTCGATGTCCTTGCGCGTGCAAGCGCAGCGGAAGGCGTGGCCGCCGTCCAGCAGCTGCGCCAGCGCCTGTTGGTAGGCTGTGGCACGGCGGCTTTGCCACACCGGCGGCTCGTCGGCCAGCAGACCGCAGGCGGCCAGCTGCTGCAGGATGAACCGGTCGGCACCCGGCACGCAGCGCGGCGTGTCCACGTCCTCGATGCGCACCAGCCAGCGGCCGCCGTGCAAGCGCGCATCGAGCCAGCTGGCCAGCGCCGCGACCAGCGAACCCGCGTGCAGCGGCCCGGTGGGCGACGGCGCGAAGCGGCCGCAGTAGCCGGTCATTGCCGCATCCAGCCGCGCGCGGAACGCCCGCCGCTCAGGGCAGCAGGCCGGCGTGGCGCTCCAGCAGCGCCTGCCGCGTGGTGGGGCTGTCCAGCTGCTGCAGCCACCACTGCAGCGCGCGGCCCAGGCCCAGCGCGCCGCGCTCGGCGCGCCAGGCGTAGTGCAGGCGCGCGATCTGCGGGCCGCGGGCGGTGTCCTTCTGCACCAGGCGGCCGGCTTCGATCTGCGCCCGGGCCAGCGGCTCGGGCAGGTAGCCGCAGCCCAGGCCGCGCAGCAGCGCCTCGAGCTTGGTGCGCATCGTGGGCACGGTCAGCACGTCCTGCCCGGGCAGCAGGTTCACGGTGACGGGCGTCAGGCGCTGCGCCGTGTCGGCCACGGCCACGGCGCGGTGGTGCACGAGCTGCGCGTCTTCCAGCACGCCGTCGAAGCCGGCCAGCGGGTGGTGCGGCGCCACGCAGTAGACGAAGGTCAGCTCGCCCAGCAGCCTGGACGCGATGCCACCCGGGTTGGCGTGGTCGCCGCTGACGCCGATGGCCAGCTCCACCTGCCCGGTGACCAGCGCCTCCCAGGTGCCGGCCAGCACGTCGGTGCGCAGCCGCAGGCGCGTCGCCGGCCCGCCTGCGGCGTCGTCCTTGGGGTCGCGCACCTGGCAGAAGGCCTCGACCAGCTCGAACACCGTGGGCAGCGAGAGGATGTCCTCGACGCTGATCGACAGCTCCGTCTCCCAGCCGCTGGCCACGCGGCGCACGCGGCTGGCCACGGCGTCCATCTCCTGCAGCAGGCGGCGGCCCTCGTGCAGCAGCTCGTTGCCGGCGGCGGTGAGCTGCGCCTGGCGCGAGCTGCGGTCGAAGAGCAGCGCGTCCAGCGCCTCCTCGAGCTGGCGCACGCTGTAGGTCAGCGCCGACGGCACCTTGCCCAGCTCGCGCGCCGCGGCGGCAAAGCTGCCGGTGCGGGCGATGGCGTCCATCATCGCCAGCGCGTCGGGCGTCAGCGCCTGGCGGCGCTCGGGTCTTCGCTCGGGGGTTCGGTCGGCCATGGGTTCATGTTATTTGAACTCGCTCGTGAAGGGGGCGCCCACCGCTGCAGCGACGGGGTTCTTACAGTCACATGCATTCCTCGGAGACACCCATGATCACCCTGCGCAAGTCCTGCGAACGCGGCCACGCCGACCACGGCTGGCTCAAGAGCTTCCACAGCTTCTCCTTTGCCGACTACCACGACCCGGCCCACATGGGCGTGGGCAACCTGCGTGTCATCAACGAGGACCGCATCGCGCCGGGCACCGGCTTCGGCACGCACGGCCACCGCGACATGGAGATCGTCTCCTACGTGCTCGACGGCGCGCTGGCGCACAAGGACAGCATGGGCAACGGCACCGCCGGCGGCCAGAACGCGGGCGTGATCCAGCCCGGTGACGTGCAGCGCATGAGCGCCGGCACCGGCGTGATGCACAGCGAGTTCAACCACGCCGCCGACAAGCCCACGCACTTCCTGCAGATCTGGCTGCTGCCCAGTCAGCGCGGCATCGCGCCGGGCTACGAGCAGAAGCACTTCGACACCGCCGCCAAGCGCGGCCGGCTGGCGCTGGTGGCGTCGCCCGACGGGCGCGAGGGCTCGGTGACGATCCACGCCGACGCCAGCCTGCGCGCCGGCCTGTTCAGCGGCGACGAGCACGCCGAGCTGCCGCTGGACCCCGCCCGCCTGACCTACGTGCACCTGGTGCGCGGCAGCCTGCGCGTGAACGGCCAGGCGCTGCGCAGCGGCGACGCGGTCACGCTGGCCCACGAATCGACCCTGGTGCTGGATGGCGGTGAAGACGCCGAAGTGCTGGTGTTCGACCTGCAACCCTGACCCTCCCATCACCCCCAAGGACACACCCATGAGCAAGATCGTCATCGTCTTTCACAGCGGCTACGGCCACACCGCCAAGGTCGCGCAGGCCGTGGCCGAAGGCAGCGGCGGCACGCTGCTGGCCATCGACGCCGAAGGCAACCTGCCCGAAGGCGGCTGGGAGCAGCTGGCCGCGGCCGACACCATCGTGATGGGCTCACCCACCTACATGGGCGGCCCGAGCTGGCAGTTCAAGAAGTTCGCCGACATGTCCAGCAAGGTGTGGTTCACGATGGGCTGGAAGGACAAGCTGGCCGCCGGCTTCACCAACAGCGCCACGCTCAACGGCGACAAGTTCAGCACGCTGCAGTACATGTTCACGCTGAGCCAGCAGCAGGGCATGCTGTGGGCCGGCATGGGCATGATGCCGGCCAACCTGAAGAAGAGCACGCGCGACGACATCAATAACGTCGGCGGCTTCAGCGGCCTGATGACGGCCACGCCGGCCGATGCCTCGGTCGACGAGATGGTGCCGGGCGACATCGCCACCGCCAAGGCCTTCGGCGAGCGCATCGCCGGTGTCAGCGCCCGCTGGGCGAAGTGATCGGCCCCGGCGCGGGGCGCTACAGTCCCGCGCCATGAACACCCTGCTGCAGGCGCTGGCGCTGCTGCCCTGGCCCGACTGGGCCGCGGTGGCGGTCTTCTTCACGGGCTGGGCCGGCTACGCCACCTGGGCCCGCCGCCGGGCCCAGGTGCGCCCCTCGCTGCTGGCGCTGACCAACCGCGAACGCATGCGCTGGATGCTGCAGACCAGCCGGCGCGAGAACCGGGTGGTGGACGGCATCGTGGTGCAGAACATGTCCACCAGCCCGAGCTTCTTTGCCAGCACCACGATCCTGATCATCGGCGGCCTGCTGGCGGTGTTGTCGGCCACCGAGCAGGCCAGCGAACTGGTGCGCGAGATCCCGTTTGCCGTGCGCACCTCGCTGGTCGTCTTCGACATCAAGGTCGTGCTGCTGCTGGCGGTGTTCGTCTACGCCTTCTTCCGCTTCACCTGGAGCCTGCGGCAGTACACCTTCGGCGCGCTGATCGTGGCCGCCGCGCCCGACCACACCGCCTGGCCCGATGACGCGCAGCGCAGCCATTTCGCCAGCCGCGCCGGCCGCGTCATGGGCATGGCCGCGGAGAGCTTCAACGACGGGCTGCGCGCCTACTACTTCTCGTTCGCGGCGGTGGCCTGGTTCTTCTCGCCCTGGGCCTTCATGGCCGGCACCGCAGGCGTGGTGCACGTGCTGTACCGGCGCGAGTTTCAGTCCGACGTGCTGGCCGTGCTGGCCGAAGAACCGCCGCCCTGAGCCGGCGGCGGGTCGCGCACCAGGGCCCACGCAGCCAGCAGCCCGAAGCCCACGTTCAGCAGCGCGATCAGGGCCAGCAGCAGCATCGCGCCGGTGTTCAGCGGATAGGCGCGCATCGCAAACGTGCACACCGACGAGAGCACGTTGAACATGATCATCTGCCAGAACAGCAGCCGCCGCGGCTGCCACAGACGCGACAGCTTCATGGCGCGATGAACCCGCGCAACGCGCGCATCACGCGCCCAGCCGGGCGCGTGCCAGCGCCGCGCCCTCGGCCAGCGCCTTCAGCTTGGCCTCGGCCACCTCGCGGCTCATCGGCGCCAGGCCGCAGTTGGTGCAGGCGATGAGCTTGTCGCGCGGCACGAAGCGCAGCGCGTCCTGGATCGTGGCGGCCACTTCCTCGGCCGTCTCGATGGTCTCGCTGGCCACGTCGATCACGCCGACCATGACCTCCTTGCCCTTGAGCAGCGCCATCAGGTCCGGCGGCACCTGCGAGTGGAAACACTCGAGGCTGACCTGGCCGATGGAGCTGGCGGCCAGCGCGGGGAAGACCTTTTCGTACTGCCGCCATTCGGCGCCCAGCGTCTTCTTCCACTGCACGTTGGCCTCGATGCCGTAGCCGTAGCAGATGTGCACGGCCGTGGTGCAGGTCAGGCCCTGCGCCGCGCGCTCCAGCGCCTTGACGCCCCAGTCGGCGGCGTCTTCCATGTAGACGTTGAAGGCCGGCTCGTCGAACTGCACGATGTCCACGCCGTCGGCCTGCAGCGCCAGCGCTTCCTGGTTCAGCAGTTCGGCAAAGGCAAACGCCATCTTCACGCGGTCGCCGTAGAAGCGGTCGGCCACGGTATCGACGATGGTCATCGGGCCAGGCAGCGTGAACTTGATCTTGCGGCTGGTGTGCGCGCGCAGGAAGCGCGCCTCGGTGGCGTGCACGCGGCCCTTCAGCTTCAGCGCCGACACGACCTGCGGCACCATCGCCTTGTAGCGGTCGTTGCGGATGCCCATCTCGACCTTGTGCTCGAAGTCGATGCCCTCCACCTGCTCCAGGAAGCCGTGCACGAAGTGCTGGCGGCTTTGCTCGCCGTCGCCGATGACGGTCAGGCCCGCGTCTTCCTGGGCCTTGATCCACAGCAGCGTGGCGTCGAGCTTGGCACGGGCCAGCTCCGGGCCCTCGGCCTTCCACTTCGGCCAGAGTTTTTCGGTTTCGGCCAGCCAGCTGGGTTTGGGCAGGCTGCCGGCGATGGCGGTGTCGAACATGGTGGACTTTCTTCGTGGGGGGCTGCGCAAGGCGCGCGAGGTTACCGCAAGGGACCGGGCCGCGCTTTCGGGGTTTTCGTCGTGCGGCGGGCGCGTTCGTCGCGGCAGCCGGGGGCCCGGTCGCAGCCGGCCCCACGGCGGCCTGCGGCCGTTTACGCTTGGCGCCCATGCACATTCCCGACGAGTCCGCCGCGCCGCTGCTGCAGGCGCTGGAAGCCCCCCTGCCGGCCGAGGTGACCGGCCGCGAGCACGGCTGGCTCACGCGCTACCGCCGCTACCCGGTGTTCAGCCGCGCCTGGGGCCGCGGGCGCACGCTGGCGCTGCTGCCGGTGGTGGGCCTGATCGTGGTGCTCACCGGCCTGCCGCTGCTGGACCGCCGCCTGGCCGACATGCCGCTGGGCGGCTTCGTGCAGATCGTGCTGATGCTCTTCGTGCCGCTGCTGGCCGGGCCGGCGCTGGGCGCATGGGTACGGCGGCGGCGCTGGTCGCCGCAGCGCGAGTGGCTGGGCCTGGTGACCGCGATCGCCTCCCTCGTGCTGGCGATGGCGGCCTTCCACGAGTGGGGCACCGAGCCGCTCAAGCAGTGGATCGCCGAGCGCACCGGTGCCGTGGACGAGACCGGTCAGCGCAAGCGCGTCATGATGGCCATCGGCGTGACGGTGGTGGCGCCGCCGGACGGTGCCGCATCGGCGAACCCGTCGGCGCCGGAGCCGCCGCTGAAGATCAGCCGCGCGGTCAACGCGCTCACCTTCGGCACCGTGACCTTCTTCATGGCCGGCGGCGCGGGCCTGTGGGGCTGGCGCCGTGAACAGACCGCGCTGGCCTCGCTGGCCCGAGAACGTGAACTGCAGCGCGCCCAGGCGCAGCGCCGCGAGGCCGAGCTGCGCCTGTCGGTGCTGGCTGCGCAGGTGGAGCCGCACTTCCTGTTCAACACCCTGGCCGGCGTGCGCAGTGCCATCCACACCGACCCGGCCCGGGCCAGCGTCATGGTCGACCGCCTGGTGGACTACCTGCGCGCCGCGATCCCGCGGCTGCGCAGCGATGGCGGCGCCGAGGCCACGCTGGGCAGCCAGCTCGACATCGTGCGCGCCTACCTGGGCCTGATGGGCTCGCGCATGCCGCGGCTGGCCTTCCACATCGACGTGCCGGCCGACCTGCTGGCCGCCCGCTGCCCGCCGCTGATGCTGATCTCGCTGGCCGAAAACGCCGTCAAGCACGGCGTCGAGCCGAAGATCGGCCCGGTCAGCATCACGATCGACGCGCGCCGCACCGACGACGGGCGCCTGGCCATCACGGTGGCCGACGACGGCGCCGGCTTCGACGCCGAGGCCAGCGCCGGCGGCGTCGGGCTGGGCCTGAGCAACATCCGCGAGCGGCTGCGCCAGATGCATGGCGACCGTGCCATGCTGAGCCTTCGTGCACGCCCCGCGGGCGGCGTGGCCGCGACCCTCACCCTGCCCCTGGACTGACTCCCATGGCGACCGCCGTGCCGAACCCCCGCCCGACCGCCCTGATCGCCGACGACGAGGACCTGCCGCGTGCCGAGCTGCGCCGCATGCTGGCCACCGCCTGGCCCGAGCTGCAGCTGGTGGCCGACTGCGAACACGGCGTGGCCGCGGTGGAGGCGCTGGACAGCCAGGCGCCGGACATCGCGTTCCTCGACATCCGCATGCCCGGCGCGTCGGGCCTGGACGTGGCGCGCGCGGCCAGCGGCCGCTGCCACATCGTCTTCACCACCGCCTACGACAGCCACGCGGTGGCGGCCTTCGAGGCCGGCGCGGTGGACTACCTGCTCAAGCCCATCGCCGCCGACCGCCTGGCGCAGACGGTGGCGCGGCTGCGCGAACGCCTGGCCGCGCGCACCGCAGCGCCCGCGCTGGAGCCGCTGGTGCAGCAGCTCGCGGCGCAGCGGCTGGCGGCGCCCGCGGCGGCCTCGGCGGCCAGCCAGCGGCTGCGCTGGCTGAGCGCCAGCGTGGGCGAGACCATCAAGCTCTTCAGCGTCGACGAGGTGCTGTTCTTCCAGAGCGACGAAAAATACACGCGGGTCGTCACGGCCACTGACGAGGCCCACATCCGCAAGCCGCTGAAGGAGATCGGCGAAGGCCTGGACCCCGAGGACTTCTGGCAGGTGCACCGCGGCCTGGTGGTGCGCGCCAGCGCCATCGCCCGGGCACAGCGCGACGAGCTGGGCCGCATCACGCTGCACCTGAAGTCGCACCCCGAGAAGCTGGCCGTCAGCCAGGCCTGGGCCTGGCGCTTCAAGCCGATGTAGCGGCAAGAGGGACCGCGGCGTCCCAGGCTGCGGCACACCGCACACCCTCGGCGCAATTGGCGTCGACGACGGCGGCTGGGCAGGGCACGCGCCGGGCGATACTGCACGCCGCCCCGAATTCCGCCCCGGGGTGGCCTGCCGCCTTGCGCCCCTTGTCTACCGTCTCTCCCTCCGACACGCCCCCGGCCGACGCCGCACTGCTGCTTCAGGCGGTGGCCGCGCCCTTGCTGCAGGTGGCGCCCGACGGGCGGCTGCAGTGGCTCAACGCCGCCGCAGCAAGGGCACTGCAGGCCCGTGCCGGCGACAGGCTGGCCGATCTCTGGGCCGACGGCGGCGCGGCGCTGGCGCTGTGCAGCGCGGCCGGCGGCAGCGCCGAGCTGGGGCCCGCGGCGGCGGGCGGCGGCCGCTTCCAGGCCACCTCGAGCCCGCTGGCCGGGGGCGGCTGGCTGTTCACGCTGCAGCCCGGCGACGCGCTGCACGCCGCACGGGCCGACGCCGCCCGGCTGGAACAGCTGCTGTCGCTGGCCCGCCACTTCGGCCGCCTGGGGGTGTGGGAGCGAAACGTGCGCACGATGCGGGGGCGCTGGGACGCCGGCGTGCTGCGCTTCTGGGGCCTGCCGCCGGACGTGGCCACGCCCGATTTCGACGCCGCGGCACAGAACATCGTCGAAGCCGACCGGGCCGCGGTGCGGTCGCGCTTCGAGGAGTCGCTCGGCCGCGCCGGCCATTACGCCATGCGCTACCGCGTGCGTGCTGCCGACGGCACGACGCGGCGCATCCACTCGCAGTGGCTGGTGAAAGACGGCGACGACGGACAGCCCGAGCACATGCTGGGCGTGATGCTCGACGACAGCGAGCCCTACGCGCTGGCCCATTCGTCCAGCGAGCTCGAATCGCAGCTGGCGCTGGCGGCGGAGCTGGGCGGCATCTCGGTGTGGCGGCACGACCTGCTGACCGGCCGCACCTACTTCAGCGACCAGGGCTGGACCACGCTCGGCCTGCAGCCCCAGCCCGAAGGGCTGACTCTGGACGACGTGCGCGCGATGGTCCACCCCGACGACCTGCCCGGCGTCGTGGCCTCGGCCGAGGCCGCGCTGCACAGCGCGCAGCCGGTGGACGTGGAAGCCCGCTACCGCCACGCCGATGGCAGCTGGCGCTCGCAGATGCTGCGGCGCATCGTGCTGCGCGACGCGGCCGGCCAGCCGGTGGCCGTGCTGGGCGTGGCGCTCGACATCACCGAGCGGCTCGCGCAGCGCCGCCGTGCCGACGAGCTGTCGCGCCGCCTCGAGACCGTGACGCGGGCCGCCGGCATCGGCCACTGGCTGCACGAGCCCGGCCAGATGCAGGCCGTGTGGAGCGACCAACTGCGCCTGATCTTCGGTCTGTCCCCGGACGACCCGATCCCGACGATGCGCGAATGGCTTGCCCACTACGTGCATCCCGACGACTCGCACCGCGTCAAGGTCACGCTGCAGGAATGGGTGCGCAGCGGCGCACCGAGCATCGAGTTCAGCTTCCGTGCGCTGCGCCGCAACGGCGAGTTGCTCTACCTGCTCGGCCACTCGCTGGTGGAGACCGGGCCCACCGGGCAGCTGGCCTTCGGCGTGCTGGTGGACCTGACCGAACAGCACCGCTCCAGCCAGGCGCTGCGCAACGCCGAGCAGCGCGTGGCGCTGGCCGCGCGCGGCGCGGGCCTGGGCACCTGGGAGCTGGACCTGGACACGCTGCAGGTGCACTGGGACGAGCAGATGTGGCGCCTGCGCGGCCGCACCCCGCAACCGCGGCCGATGACCGAGGCCGAGTGGCAGGCCTGCGTGCACCCCGAGGACCGCGAGCGCGTGAGCCAGCGGCTGCACGAGGCCATGGCCCGCGGCACCACCTTCGAGCACGAGTTCCGCGTCATCTGGCCCGATGGCCAGGAGCGCTGGCTGGCGTCGCGCTCGATGGAGATCCAGGATGCCGAGACCGGCCGCCGCCGGCGCATCGCGATCAACTGGGACATCACCGACAGCCGCACCGCAGACACCGTGCGCCGGGAACGCGAGATCGCGATGCGCGAGAACGTGTCCAAGTCGCGCTTCCTGGCGCGCATGAGCCACGAGCTGCGCACGCCGCTGAACGCGGTGCTGGGCTTTTCGCAGCTGCTGCTCAGCGACGAGGTCGGCAGCGACCCGGGCTCGGCCTCGCGGCGGCGGCGGCTGGACCACATCCGCTCCGCCGGGCTGCACCTGCTGACGCTGATCAACGACGCGCTCGACCTGTCGGGCCTGCAGGCCGGCGAGGTGCGCATCGAGCTCGAGGCCGTGGCACTGCGCCCGCTGGTGGAGCAGACACTGCCGATGCTCGGGCCGCTGCAGGCGCAGCGACCGGTGACGATGGAGCTGGGCGCGCTCGACCTGCAGGTGCGCGCCGACGCGACGCGGCTGCGCCAGGTGCTGCTGAACCTGCTGTCCAACGCCGTCAAGTACAACCGGCCCGGCGGCAGCGTGCGCGTGGACGCGCGGCGCGACGGCCAGCAGGTGCGGCTGCGCGTCTCCGACACCGGGCGCGGCCTGACGCCGGAGCAGCTGGCGCAGCTGTTCGAGCCCTTCAACCGGCTGGGCGCCGAGCGCGAGGGCGTCGAGGGCTCGGGCATCGGGCTGGCCATCGTGAAGGCGCTGGTGGAGCGCATGGGCGGCTCGGTGCACGTGGAAAGCCGGGCTGGCGTGGGCAGCGTGTTCGAGCTCGTGCTGGCCGCCGCCGAAGCCGGCACCGGGGCGGCTGCGCTCCCCGTGCTGCAGCACGGCGTGCGGGCACCGGGCGCGGCCCCGTCGGCCGAGCCGGGCCGCCAGCGCTGCGTGCTGTACATCGAGGACAACCCCGTCAATGCCTTGATCATCGGCGAGCTGATGGCGCGCCGCAGCGACCTGGTGCTGCACGTCGCGGTGGACGGCAGCAGCGGCGTCACGCAGGCGCGCAACCTGCGGCCCGACCTGGTGCTGCTGGACATGCAGCTGCCGGACTTCGACGGTTATGAGGTGCTGCGCCGGCTGCGTGCAGAACCGCTGACGGCCGGCATCCCGTGCATCGCGCTGTCGGCCAACGCGATGCCCGAGGACATCGAGCGCGCGCTGCGCGCCGGCATGTCCGACTACTGGACCAAGCCGCTGGACTTCAAGGCCTTCATGGCCTCGCTGGACGTGCTGTTCGGCAAGCCGGCCTGAAGAGCCGGCCGCGCCGCCGCGCTGGCACGGCGGCGCGGCGTGGCCCGGCCGGGACGCCTCAGGCCGGCTCGGCCGCCAGCAGCCCGCGCTTGCGCAGCAGCGGCTCCACGGTGGCCGGCCGGCCGCGGAAGGCCAGGTAGGTCGCCCCCGGCTCCACGCTGTTGCCGGCGCTGTAGACGTGGCGCAGCAGCCGTGCCGCCACCGCGGGGTCGAAGGGGCTGCCGGCCTCCTTGAAGGCGTCGTAGCCGTCGGCGTCCAGCACCTCGGCCCACAGGTACACGTAGTAGCCCGAGGCGTAGGCGGCGCTGGAGAACAGGTGCTGGAAGTGCACCAGCCGGTGGTTCAGGCCCACGCCGTGCGGCAGCCCGGCGCGCGCCAGCAGCGCGGCCTCGAAGGCGCACAGGTCGGCCGGCGGCTCGGCGTCGCCCAGCGAATGCACGGCCAGATCGACCATCGCGCTGGCGGTGTAACGCACCGTCTCGTAGCCCTGGTTGAAGCGGGCCGCGCGCTGCATGCGCTGCATCAGCTCGGCCGGCATCGGCGCGTCGGTCTGCCAGTGGCGCGCGTGGCGCTGCAGCACCTCGGGCTCGGTGATCCAGTGCTCGAAGATCTGCGACGGCAGCTCGACGAAGTCGCGCAGCACCTGCGTGCAGGCCAGCCGCTCGTAGTTCACGCTCGACAGCAGGCCGTGCAGGCCGTGGCCGAACTCGTGGAACAGCGTGCGTGCGTCGTCCAGCGACAGCAGCGTCGGCTCGCCCGGCGAGCCCTTGGCGAAGTTGTTGTTGTTCAGGATCACCGGCCGCTGCACCGGCAGGCCCGGCGCCACGTTGCGGGCCTGCAGGCGCAGCGTGCTCATCCAGGCGCCGCTGCGCTTGTTGGGGCGCGCGAAGTTGTCCTGCAGGAACACGCCGATCACCGCACCCTGCGCGTCGCTCACCTCGTAGGCCTGCACGTCGGGGTGATAGACGGGGATGTCGGCACGCGGCCTGAACTGCAGGCCGAACAGCCGCCAGGCGCAGTCGAAGGCCGCGGCCACCACACGTTCCAGCGCGAAGTAGGGCTTGATCTCGGCGTCGTCCACCGCATACCGCTCGCGGCGCACCTTTTCGGCCCAGAAGCGCCAGTCCCAGGGTTCGATCTCGCCCACCGCGGCACCGTGCGCACGGCGCATCTCGTCCAGCGCCTGCTGCTCCGCGGCCACCGCCTTCAGCGCGCGCGGCCAGACCTCGTCCAGCAGCTGCTGCACGGCGCCGCGCGTGCCGGCCATGGTGTCGGCCAGCGCGTGGTCGGCAAAACAGGCGTGGCCCATCAGCGCGGCCTGCTCGCGGCGCAGGCGCAGGATGTCGCGCGCGACCTCGCGGTTGTCGTGCTCGCCGGGGTGCTCGCCGCGGCTGGTCCAGGCGCGCCAGGCCTGCTGGCGCAGGTCGGCCCGTTCCGAGAAGGTCAGGAAGGGCACGATCAGCGAACGCGACAGCGTGATCACGTGGCCGCCGACGCCGCGGTCGGCCGCGGCCTGCTGCGCGGCGGCCCGCAGGAAGGGCGGCAGGCCGGCCAGCTCGGCTTCGCCCTGCAGCACCAGCTGCCAGCTGGATTCGTCGTGCAGCACGTTCTGGCCGAAACGCGTGGTCAGCCGCGCCAGCGCCTCCATGACCTGCGCGAAGCGGGTGCGCTGCGGCTCGGCCAGCTGCGCGCCGGCACGCACGAAGTCCAGGTGCAGCCGTTCCAGCAGGCGGCGCTGCTCGGGCGACAGGGCCAGCTCGGCGCGCTGCGCGTGCAGCGCGTCCAGGCGGGCGAACAGCGCGCGGTCGGTGTGCACGGCGCTGTGGTGCGCGGCCATCGGGCCGGCCATCGCACGCTGCACGGCCTGCAGCGCCGGGCTGGTGGCCGATGCCGTCAGGTTGTAGAACACCGGCGCCACACGCGCCAGCGCGCGGCCGGCGCGGTCGAACGCGGCCACCGTGTTGTCGAAGTCCGGCGCCGCCGTCTGCGCGCCGATGGCCGCCAGCTCGGCCAGGTGGGCCTGCATGGCCTGGCGCAGCGCGGGCTCGAAGTGCTCGGCCCGCAGCGCTTCGAACGGCGGCAGGCCGTGCGGCGCGGTCCAGTCGGTCAGCAGCGGGTTGGTGTCGGCGGCGGCGCCGTGGTCCAGGGCGTGCGTCATGGCGTGTCTCTCACTTGCCCTGCCGGATGGCGGCTTCGTCGTCTTCGCGGTAGCGGCGGTCGGCGCAACTCGCGACCCAGTTCTTGCGCTCGGCCTCGAGCAGGCTGCCGTTGTCGTTCCAGCGGTTGTTGCGCTCGTTCCAGGCCGTCACGCGGGCATCCACGGCCACGGCCTTGGCGTTGTAGCTGCGCACCAGGTCCTCGTTGGCGGCGGTCAGCCGCAGGCGTTCGGCCTCCAGCTCGGCGCGCTCCTTGGCGATGTCGTCGCGCTCCTTGGTCAGCGCCACCTGGTTGCGTTCGTAGGTCGCGCCGCTGGTGCTCTTGTTGGCGTTGTGGGCCTCGACGCGGGCGGTCCAGTCCTGCACGCGCACGCCGAAGGCCTTGAGCCGCTCGGCGAAGGCCTCGGCCGTCTTCTTGAGCTCGTCGAGCGGCGCCCGCTCGGCGCGCAGCGTGGCCTGGTCGGCGGTGATGGCGGCCTTCTCGGTGTCGAGCGGCGCGCGGCCGGCTTCGTGTTCGGCCAGGTTCTTGCGGATCACTTCCTCCTGCTTCAGGCAGGTGCGCAGCTCGTCGCGCGTCAGCACCGGCCGGCGCGCGGTGTCGGGCGCGGTGCCGGTGCCGCCGCCGATGGACAGCGTCCTGGCTTCGCCCGCGGGCTTGGCCGCCGCGGCCGGCGGCTTGGCGGCCGGCTTGGGTGGCGGCGTCTGCGCCACCGCGGGCGCGGCCATCGCCGTCAGCGCCAGGGCGCAGGCCACAGGCCGCAGCGCCGTGCGCAGCGCATCCAGGCGCTGGAAAGAGGTCACCTTCATGTTGTTCCCTTGAACCGTCTGAGCCAGGGTGCTGGCAAGGGCGCCGATGATGCCAGCCTGCCGCGCGGCCCGCCTTGGTGTTGGCCCGGCCACCGGTCCCCGCCCGGGGCATGCGCCCGAACGCTGTGGCACAGTCGCCAGCTTTGCCCCGAAAGCCCGCCGCTCCATGCCCCCGACCCCCTCCCGCACGGCCGCCGGCTGCGTTTCATGGCCCTGAAAGCCACCATCTACAAGGCCGCGCTGCAGATCGCCGACATGGACCGCGGCGTCTATGCCGACCATGCGCTGACGCTGGCGCTGCACCCGTCCGAGACCGAAGAGCGGCTGATGGTGCGCCTGCTCGCCTTTGCGCTGCACGTGCCGGCCGACGACCACGGCGGCGCGCTGCTCTTTGCGCGCGGCCTGGCCGACAGCGAAGAACCCGACCTCTGGCAGCACGACCTCACCGGCCAGCTGCTGCACTGGATGGAGGTGGGCCACCCGGCCGACGAACGCCGCCTGTCCAAGGCCTGCGGGCGCGCGCGCCGCGTCAGCCTCTACACCTACGCCCAGTCCACCCCCGTGTGGTGGGCGGGCATGCAGGGCAAGGTGGCGCGCCTGAACAACCTGACGGTGTGGCAGCTGCCGGCCGAGCAGAGCCAGGCGCTGGCCGCCCTGGCGCAGCGCTCGATGCAGCTGCAGGTGACGGTGCAGGACGGCCAGATCTGGGTCGGCAACGGCCGTGACAGCGTGGAGCTGCAGCCGCAGGTGCTGAAGGCCCCCACCACGCGCTGAACCACCCGCCGCGACCTCGAACCACGGCCCCCGCCTCTTCAGGAAGACCCCACGCCGATGCAGCCCACCGTCCCCACCGACGACGACCCCTACCTCTGGCTTGAAGACGTGCTGGGCGACCGCGCGCTGGCCTGGGTGCGTGAACGCAACGCCCACAGCGAGACCCTGCTGCAGGCCCGCCCCGGCTTCGAGGACCGCAAGCGCCAGCTGCGCGAGGTGCTCGACTCGCGCGAGCAGATCCCCTACGTGCAGCGCCGCGGCGCCTGGTTCTACAACCTCTGGCGCGACGCACAGAACCCGCGCGGCCTGTGGCGCCGCACCACGCTGGCCGAGTACCGCCGGCCCGAGCCCGCCTGGGAGACCGTGATCGACCTCGACGCGCTGGCCGTGGCCGAAGGCGAGAACTGGGTCTTTGCCGGCGCACAGACGCTGCAGCCCGAGCACCGGCTGTGCCTGGTGTCGCTGTCGCGCGGTGGCGCCGATGCGCGCGTGGTGCGCGAGTTCGACACCGTGGCCAAACGCTTCGTCGACGGCGGCTTCTTCGTGCCCGAGGCCAAGAGCCAGCTGGCCTGGATCGACGCCGACACGGTCTACATCGGCAGCGACTTCGGCCCCGGCGCGCTCACCGATTCGGGCTACCCGCGTGTCATCAAGCGCTGGCGCCGCGGCCAGCCGCTGGCCGACGCGGTGACGGTGTTCGAAGGCGAGGCCCAGGACGTGATGGCCTACGTCTCGGTCGATCCCACGCCCGGCTTCGAGCGCACGGTGTTCGGCCGCCGGCTCGATTTCTACACCGACCGCCTGCAGCTGCTGCAGGGCGACGCGCTACTGCCCATCGACAAACCCGCCGACGCCACGTTCAGCTTCTGGCGCGAACGGGTGCTGATCGAGCTGCGCAGCGACTGGCCCGTGGCCGGCCGCACCTGGCTGCGCGGCGCGCTGCTGGTGGGCGACGCCGCGGCCTGCCTGCGCGGCGAGCGTGAGTTCACCGCGCTCTTCACGCCCACCGCGACGCGCTCGCTCGACGGCTGGAGCACCACACGCAGCGCGGTGCTGGTCAACGTGCTGGACGACGTGGCCAGCCGCCTGGAGGAGTGGACCGCGGGTGCCGACGGCCGCCGCTGGCAGCGCCGCGAGGTGCAGGCCCCGCACCCCGGCCACCTGTCGGCCGGCGCGCTGCACGAGCCCACGCTGCCCGACGACCCGCTGGCCGAGGCCTACTTCCTCAACACCGTCGACTTCCTGCAGCCCGACGCGCTGCTGCTCGGCCGCACCGGCAGCGACGAGCGCGAGCGGCTGAAGTCGCGCCCGAGCTTCTTCGACGCCACCGGCCTGCGCGTGGAGCAGCATTTCGCCACCAGCGCCGACGGCACGCGTGTTCCCTACTTCGTGCTGTGGCCGCGCGGCGCGGCGGCCGGCAGCGGCCACCCCACGCTGCTCAACGCCTACGGCGGTTTCGAGGTCAGCAAGACGCCGTTCTACTCGGGTGGCATCGGCCGCGTCTGGCTGGCCGAAGGCGGCGTCTACGTGGTGGCCAACCTGCGCGGCGGCGGCGAATACGGCCCGGCCTGGCACCAGGCCGCCCTGCGAGAGAACAAGCAGCGCAGCTACGACGACCTGGCCGCGGTGGCGCAGGACCTCATCGTGCGCGGCATCACGAGCCCGCAACAGCTGGCCATCCAGGGCGGCAGCAACGGCGGCCTGCTGGTGGGCGCGGTGATGCTGCAGCGGCCCGAGCTCTTCAAGGCCGTGGTCTGCCAGGTGCCGCTGCTGGACATGAAACGTTTCCACAAGCTGCTGGCCGGCGCCAGCTGGATGGCCGAATACGGCAACCCCGACGACCCGGCCGACTGGGCCTTCATCTCGCGCTACAGCCCCTACCAGAACGTCCAACCCGGCGTGAAGCTGCCCACGGTGCTCTTCATCACCAGCACGCGCGACGACCGCGTGCACCCCGGCCACGCGCGCAAGATGGCCGCGCGCATGCTGGAACAGGGGCACGGACTGCTGTACTGGGAAAACCTGGAAGGCGGCCACGGCGGCGCGGCCGACAACGCGCAGCGCGCGCACATGCAGGCGCTGGAATTCAGCTTTCTCTGGCAGCAGCTGGCCGGGCGCTGAGCGCCGCTGCGGTCTCCATCCGGCCCTGCCCACCCGCCGCGCGCCATGATCAGCTGGATCGACGACAGCCTGCCGCTGCCGAGCGCCACCGACGCGCTGGGCCCGCGCAGCGACGCCCCGGGCCTGGTGGCCGCGGGCGGGCGCGTCACGCCGCAGCGCCTGGAAGAGGCCTACGGCAAGGGCATCTTCCCCTGGTACAGCGCCGGCCAGCCGGTGCTGTGGTGGAGCCCGGACCCACGCATGGTGCTGCCGGTGGCCGAGTTCCGGCTCTCGCATTCACTGCGCAAGACGCTGCGGCGCTTTCTGCGCACGCCCGGCTGCAGCGTGCGCTTCGACACCAGTTTCCCGGCCGTGATGCAGGCCTGCGCGCAGACCCCGCGCCCCGGACAGGACGGCACCTGGATCGTGCCGGCGATGCTGGAGGCCTACATCGAGTGGCACCACGCCGGCCGTGTGCACAGCGTCGAGACCTGGGTCGACGGGCAGCTGGTCGGCGGCCTGTACTTCGTGAACCTGGGGCGCATGTGTTTTGGCGAATCGATGTTCGCCCACCGCACCGACGCCTCCAAGATCGCACTGGCGGCGCTGGTGGTGGCCTGCCGTGCGCACGGCATCCCGCTCATCGACTGCCAGCAGAACACCGGCCACCTGGCCAGCCTGGGCGCGCGTGAGATGCCGCGCGCCGCGTTCCTGGCCCACCTGGCGGCCACCCTGCCGCAGCCGGGGCCCCGGGATTGGACCTATGATGAAAATCACTGGTCCCACCTTCCGACCCTGGCCAACACCCCCGCAGTCGACGAGCGCGCGTGACACATCCCAAGGAGTTGCCGCTGCGGTCCTTGCAGTTCTATGCAACGGCCCCCTACCCCTGCAGCTACCTGCCCGACCGGCAGGCCCGGTCGCAGGTGGCCACGCCCAGCCACCTGATCCACGCCGAGACCTACTCCGGCCTGGTGGCCAACGGCTTCCGCCGCAGCGGCATGTTCACCTACCGGCCCTACTGCGACGGCTGCCGCGCCTGCCTGCCGCTGCGCGTGCCGGTGGCGGGTTTCACGCCCTCGCGCAGCCAGCGACGCAGCGCCCGCCAGCACGGCCACCTGCAGGCACGTGTGCTGCGGCTGTGCTTCGTGCCCGAGCACTACCAGCTCTACCTGCGCTACCAGCGCGGCCGCCACAGCGGCGGTGGCATGGACCAGGACAGCATCGACCAGTACACGCAGTTCCTGCTGCAGAGCCGCGTCAATTCACGGCTGGTGGAGTTCCGCGAGCCGGGTGAAAACGGCGAGCCGGGCGTGCTGAAGATGGTCAGCATCCTCGACGTGCTGTCCGACGGCATCTCGGCCGTCTACACCTACTACGAGCCCGAGGACGGCGGCAGCTACGGCACCTACAGCGTGCTGTGGCAGATCGAGCAGACGCGCCTGCTCGACCTGCCGCACGTGTACCTGGGCTACTGGATCGCCGAGAGCCCGAAGATGGCCTACAAGTCGCAGTTCAGGCCGCACCAGCTGCTGATCGACGGGCAGTGGCAGGCACCGCCCGCGGGCACCGGGCTACAGCGATGACCAGCGGCCGCCGTGCTCGGCGGCCACGCCGTCGAGCTGCAGCTTGAGCAGGTGCGCCAGCAGCGAGCGGCGCGCCACGCCGTGCAGCGCCGCGGGCACGTCGTCGTAGACACGCGCCACCAGCGCGTCGAGCGTGGCGCTCTCGCCCACTGGCAGCGCGGCGCGCACCTTGGCCTCGCGTTTCAGTCGGTGCGCGATCAGCGCACGCAGCACCTCGTGCGGCTGCGCCACCAGGAAGCCGTGGCCGGGCGCCAGCCAGTCCAGGTCTTCGGCCAGCAGCGCCTGCAGCGAGCGCAGGTAGGCCTGCATGTCGCCGTCGGGCGGGTTGATGACGACGGTGGAGCCCTGCATGACGTGGTCGCCGGTGAAAAGCGTCTTCTCTTCTTCCAGCAGGTAGCACAGGTGGTTGGACGCGTGGCCGGGTGTGTGCACCACACGCAGCGTGACGCCGGGCGCCAGCGCCAGCCGCTCGCCGTGCACGGGCTCGCGGGCGGGGGTGAAGTGTTCGTCCTGCCACTCGGGGTGCGCGGCCACGCGGCCCAGCACCGGGGCGCCGGTGGCGGCGGCCAGCGGGCCGGCGCCCGGGGAATGGTCGCGGTGTGTGTGCGTGACGAGGATCTGCACGATGCGCCCCGGCGCAGCGGCCATCAGGGCCTGCAGGTGCGGTTCGCTCTCGGGGCCGGGGTCGATCACGGTCCAGGCGTCACCGGCGCCCACGAGGTAGCTGTTGGTGCCGGGGCCGGTCATCGGGCCCGGGTTCGGCGCGGTGACGCGGATGACGTGCGGCGACAGCCGCACCGCACGGCCAGGCAGCAGGTCGGCGTGCACGTCGCCGCGGCCTTCGGGGTCGAGCCGCGCGACCTCGGCATACGGCAGCTCGTCGGGCAGCACCACACGCAGGCCGCGGGCGGATGCGGCACGCCGCGGCATCGTCAGCGGCACCGGGCCGGCGGCCAGCGCGTCGCGCGCGGCCTGCAGCGCGGCGGCGGCGCTGCCGTGCCGCGCCAGTTGCTGCAGCGTGCGCTGCGTCACGGGCAGCAGCTTCAGGCCACGCTCGGCGGCCAGGGCCTGCGCGGGCGTGATCCACATCAGCTCCACCGCCTCGCCCAGGTCGGCCTGCGCCTGCTGGCCCACGGGCGCCAGCGCCATGAAGAATCGCGTGTCGAAGCGCTTGGGCACACCCGGCGGCGTGAGCCAGTGGCTGTAATAGACCAGGCCGCGCAGGTCCAGGCACAGGCCGGTGGCCTGGCAGAACTCGGCCACCGTGGCGCTGCCCTGCTGCAGCCGCTCGCGCCAGGGCGCCAGCGCAGGCAGATCGATGCCGCCGCCGCCCGGCGCGTCGGCCAGCAGCAGGCCCACCTCCTCGAAGGTCTCGCGCACGGCGGCCACCAGGTAGTCGAGCCCGCCCGCCGCCAGGCCCAGCTGCGTGCTGGCGGCAGCGTCGTCGGGGCCCAGGCTGCAGGCGTGGGCGTGGTGGTCGCGCGGGTCGAGCACGCCGCCGGGGAAGACGGCCACACCGCTGCGCAGGTCGCCTTCGCGCTCGGCGCGGCGCAGCATCAGCACCTCGAGGCCTTCGCTGCCGTCGCGCAGCAGCAGCAACGATGCCGCGGTGCGCGCATCGACGGCGGGGGTGTAGTGAGCGTCGGTCATGGCTGGACTCATCGTGCGGCCCCGGCACGGACCAGGGCCTGGATCTCGGCCGCGCTGTAGCCGGCCTCCTGCAGCAGCTGCGCGGTGTGCTCGCCGGGCTGCGGCGCGCCGCGTGGCACGGCGGCCGGCGTGCGGCCGAAACGCGGCGCGGGTGCCGGCTGCACCACGCCGTCGACGGTGACGAAGCCCTGGCGCGCCACCGCGTGGGCGTGGGCCGGCGCCTCGGCGAACGACAGCACCGGCGCAAAGCAGGCGTCGCTGCCCTCGAGCCGCTGGCACCACTCGTCGCGCGTGTGGCGGCGCACGGCCTGCGCCATCGCCTCGCGCAGTTCGGGCCACAGGCGGCGGTCGTACTGGCGGGCCATGAAGCGCTCTTCCAGCCCCAGCGCCTGCACCAGCTGCGCAAAGAACTTGGGCTCCAGCGCGGCCAGGCTGATGTGGCGGCCGTCGGCCGTTTCGTACGTGGCGTAGAACGGCGCGCCGCCGTCCAGCAGGTTGGCGCCGCGCGGCCCGCCCCACTGCCCCGCGGCCTGCAGGCCGAAGAACACCGAGGCCAGCGACGCGGCACCGTCCACCATCGCCGCGTCCACCACCTGCCCCAGGCCCGAGCGCTGGCGCTCGAACAGCGCCGCCAGCACGCCGAAGGCCAGGTACAGCGCGCCGCCGCCGTAGTCGCCCACCAGGTTGAGCGGCGGCACCGGCGCGCCGCCGGCCGGGCCGATGGCGTGCAACACGCCAGTGAGTGCGATGTAGTTCAGGTCGTGCCCGGCGGCGTGGGCCAGCGGGCCGCTCTGGCCGAAGCCGGTCATGCGGCCGTAGACCAGGCGCGGGTTCAGCGCCAGGCAGGGCTCGGGGCCGAGGCCCAGCTTTTCCATCACGCCGGGGCGGAAGCCCTCCACCAGCACGTCGGCGCCGGCCAGCAGGCGGCGCAGCGCGTCGCGGCCGGCGTCGGTCTTCAGGTCCAGTGCCACCGAGCGGCGGCCGCGCGCGTTGACGTCGTGCTCGGGCGCCATCGCCAGGCCCAGGCCGCTGGGCTCCAGCCGGTCGACGCGCACGACATCGGCACCCAGGTCGGCCAGCAGCATGCAGGCCAGCGGTGCCGGGCCGATGCCCGCGAGCTCGATCACGCGCAATCCGTGCAGGGGTCCGTTCATGCCACGAGTGTGCCCGATGGCGCGGCGGCCACGGGCGCTGCGGCGGAGAGACCGGGGCCCTCGCCCCGGGCCCGCGTCAACGTTTGTGGTGCCGGGGGCTCTGCTTGCGCGTGCCGCGCGGCAGCACCGGTGCCGCGGGCGGCGCCGCCGCGCCTTCGGCGGCCAGCCGCTCAGCGCGCAGCCAGGCCGCGAAGGCCGCGCGCGAGGCCTCGTTGAGCTGCTCGTTGGCACCGTCGACCGGTTCGGTCATCGCGGTCGGCCCCAGGCCGCTGGCACGCAGGGCCTGGCCGTAGCCGCGCTCCAGCTCCTGCTGCACGCGCATGAAGCGCTGCTGCATCAGCGCCACCGCGCGCAGGTCGTGGCCCGCCGCCAGCGCCGGGCCGTCGGGCCCCAGGCGCAGCGCGGTGTAGGCCAGCGGGATCGTCGGCCCTTCTTGTGTGGGCAGGTTGACCTCGCGCCGGCGCGCCAGGCCGACGCTGGCCACGTCGGCCAGCAGGCTCTCGATCTTGTGCCGGGTGTCGGGCGTGACGGTGTCGGCCAGCGGCCGGCCCACCCAGTCGGCCGTGGCCGCGGCCAGGTGGCTGCCCGGGCTGTGCGCCACGCGCGTGATGACGCCCTGCGCGTCGAGCACGAGCGCGATGTCGCAGGCCAGGCTGGCAAAGGCCTGCGCCAGCGACGGCGCAAACGCGGCCACCGCCGCCAGTTCGGCGAGGTCGGGCGAGAGGTTGCTCATGGGCACGCCTCCTCGGTCGGGGCGCCCTGCAGGCCGCAGGCCCAGCACGGCGCTGACAGCGCCGGCACTGGCCGCATCAGGCCCGCCAGCGCCGCAGCACTTCGACGCTGTGCGACACGCCGGCCGCCGCCATGCACAGCCACACCCACGGCCACACCGCGCCGCCCAGCGCAAAGCGCAGCGCCAGCGCCATCGCCAGGCCCGCGCCCAGGCTGGGCCAGGCCCGCGACAGCGCGCTGCGCCGCCACACGGCCAGCGCCAGCCACTCGAGCAGGATGCACATCAACACCAGGTCGATGACGTGCCGGATGTCGAACAGGTTCTGGAGGTCTTGCATGCGGCCTCACCCGCTGCGGCCAGGCGGCCGCGCAGCCCTGCTCACACACGCACCAGACCCAGCAGGTGGGCCATGTCCTTGAAGAAGATGCGCACGTGGGCCATCGGGCGCTTGCGCACCAGTTCCTTGTTCATGTAGGCGTCGAAGGTGAGCGTCTGCACGTCCTTGTCGCGGCAGATGCTGACGAAACGCTCGCGGCGCTTGTCGCTGCTGTACCAGAAGCGCTGCATCATGCCGAGCACCCAGAACACCTTGCCGTGCTGGCGCATGAAGCGCTTGCGCGCGCCGGCCAGCGCCGAGGCCTTGCCGGTCTGCAGGAACTCGGCCGCGGCGTCGGCGGCCAGGCGGCCCCCGGCCATCGCGTAATAGATGCCTTCGCCCGAGGCCGGCGCCACGACGCCGGCGGCGTCGCCGGCCAGCACCACGTCGCGGCCGTTGTCCCAGCGCGGCAGCGGCTTCATCGGGATCGGCGCGCCCTCGCGCCGCAGCGTGGGTGCGTCCTTCAGGCCGCTGGCCTCGCGCAGCGCGCTCACCGCGGTGCGCAGCGAGAAGCCCTTGTCGGCGCTACCGGTGCCGATGCTCAGCGTGTTGCCGTGCGGGAAGACCCAGCCGTAGAAATCGGGCGACAGCTCGCCACGGTAGACCACGTCGCAGCGCGTCGGGTCGTAGCCGGCAGGCGGGTTGGCCGGGCGGCCGACGATCTCGTGATAGGCAAAGACGTAGCTGGTCTTCTCGGCGCCGGGCACCGACTGGCGCGCCACCTCGGAGCGGGCGCCGTCGGCGCCGATCACGCAGCGCGCGCGGGCCTGGCTCACCACCGTGCGCTCGCTGGTGGAGCGCGCCTCGGTCTCGAAGTGCACGATGCTGACACCGTCGTCGTCGCGCGACAGGCGCGAGAAGCGGCCGCGGCGGCGCACCGCGCCGGCAGACGCCGCGCGCTCGCGCAGCCACTCGTCGAAGTGGTCGCGGTCGACCATGCCGACGAAGCCGCCTTCGATCGGGATGTCCACCTGCTGGTTCGACGGCGAGATCATGCGCGCGCAGCGGGCCTTGGCCACCAGCAGGTGATCGGGGATGTCGAAGTCCTTGATCAGCCGCGGCGGGATCGCGCCGCCGCAGGGCTTGGTGCGGCCGGCGCGGTCGAGCAAGAGCACCGACAGGCCACGCAGGGACAGGTCGTGCGCGGCGGTGGCGCCCGACGGGCCGCCTCCGACCACGATGACGTCATAGGTGTGCGACTCGTTCATGAACGTCCTTCTTCGCTTCAGGAGCGGGGCCGCGGGCCACGGCGGGCATGTGGATGCGTGCGGCAAGCCAGGCCGACGCGACGAACAACAGAGCCTCGGCGCCGAACACCGAGAGATAGGCGGCCACCTGCGAGCCGATGAGCAGGCGCGCCACGTCGCTGGCTGCGGTGCCCAGCACGCCGCCGACGGCAAAGCCGATGGCCTGCGCCGCGCCCCACAGGCCCATGCGCGTGCCTTCGCGCGCTGCACGGCCCTGGCCGGCCAGCGCCATCATCGAGCCGATGGCGGCGATGGAAAACGCGCCGTTGGCGACACCCAGCAGGAACACGTTGGCGCGCAGCGGCCAGCCCGGGCCGACGAGGCCGCCGACCACGAGGCCGCTGATCGCCAGCGCCGAGGCCAGGCAGCCGCCCACCATCCAGCCGCGCAGCGAGCCGAAGGCCAGGCCGAGCACGCGCCGGCCAGCCAGCGCCGCCAGCAGCATGCCCATCAGCGTGCCGCCGTGCTGCACGCCCGAGAGCTGCGTGCTCTCGCCGGGCGTGAAGCCGAAGCGCACGCCGGCGAAAGGCTCGAGGATCAGGTCCTGCGCGCTGTAGGCCAGCATCGACACGAACACGAAGATGGTGAAGCGGCGCGCATCGGGCTCCAGCCACACCTGCTGCAGCGCCTGCAGGAAACGCGGCTTGGGTTCGGTGGAGGCCACCCGCGTGCGCGCGCCGTTCTCCACGCCGGCCAGCGCCAGCAGCGCCACGCAGACCGCCAGCACCGAGACCGTGCCCGACACCATCACCAACCGCTCGGGCGAAAACGGATCGAGGAAACGCCCGGCCAGCCCGGCGGTGACGGCGAAGCCGACGATCATCATCACCCACACCAGCGTGGCCGCGGCGGCGCGCCGCTCTTCCTGCACACGCGTGGCCAGCAGCACCAGCAGCGAGGTGCCCGCGGCGCTGACGCCCAGGCCCACGAGCACGAAGCTGAACGCGGTGAGCGCCATGCCGGCGCCCGGCTCGCTGCCCATCCAGGCCGTGCCCACCGCCGCGCCGAAGCCGCCCAGCGCCAGCACGGTCATGCCGCCGGCGATCCACGGCGTGCGGCGCTTGCCCTGGTCCGAGCCGAAGCCCATGCGCGGACGCGCCAGCTGCACCGCGTAGTGCAGCGCCACCATCAGGCCCGGCACCAGCGCGGGCAAGGCCCACTCGACGACCATCACACGATTGAGCGTGGAGGTGGTCAGCACCACCACGGCGCCCAGCGCGGCCTGCACCAGGCCGAGGCGGAAGATCATGAACCAGGTCATGCCAGACCCCGCAGCGCGAAGGCGCTGACCAGCATGCCGATCACGTAGAGCGTCACGCCCAGCCCGCTGAACCACACCGCACGCGCCACCGGGGCGGCGACAAAGCGCCACCCCAGCCACAGCTGCGCCAGCGTCAGCGCGCCGATGGCCGCGGCGTGCAGCGGGCGGCCCCAGTCCAGCAGCATCGCCACCACCAGGCATTGCGCCAGCGCCATGGTGCCGACAGCGGCGATCGCCGCGCGCCGCGGCCCCAGTTGCACCGGCAGCGAGGCGATGCCCATCTTGCGGTCGCCCTCGATCGACTTGAAATCGTTCAGCGTCATGATGCCGTGCGCCCCGGCGCTGTACAGCGCGGCCAGGATCAGCGAGCGCAGGTCGGGCATACCGCCGCCGGCCATGACCACCGCGCCGGTGACCCAGGCCAGGCCCTCATAACAGATGCCGCAGGCGGCGTTGCCCCACCAGCCGTTGCGCTTCAGGCGCAGCGGCGGCGCGCTGTAGGCCCAGGCCAGCAGCAGTCCGACGACCGCGGCGCCCAGGCCCCAGGGGCCGAGCACGGTGGACAGCAGCAGCGACAGAACGGTCCAGATGAGCGCCACGTACAGGCCCCAGCGGCCCGGCATGCGCCCGGAAGGAATGGGACGGTGCGGCTCGTTGATGGCGTCGACATGGCGATCGAACCAGTCGTTGACCGCTTGGCTGGTGGCGCACACCGCAGGCCCGGCCAGCAGCACGCCCGCAATCACCAGGCCCACGCGCCCCTCGATCGATTCACCCGAGGCGACCACGCCGCAGCCGAAGGCCCACATGGGTGGAAACCACGTGATCGGCTTGAGGAGTTCGGCAACGGCAGAGGGAGCGGGGAGCGCCATGCGCAGGATGGTGCTCCTGCGGCAGCCCCTCGTCAACCCATGTTTACACTCTAAATGTCAATCTGCGTTGTCGTTGCCGAGATCGCCGAGCCCGTAGCGGCGCAGTTTGACGTACAGACTTTGCCGAGACAGCCCGAGGAACTGCGCCGCCAGCGCCCGGTTGTCGTTGGTCATCTGCAACGCGGTCTCGATGCAGAGCTGCTCGATCAGGTCGGAGGTCTCGCTGACGATGTCCTTCATCGGCACGCGGCCGACCAGTTCGGTCAGTTCGCTGGCCGAGCGCGCCAGCTTGGGCTGCACGCGGTCTTCGCCAGGCAGGCGGCGGCCGATGTCGCGCACCGCGAAGGCCAGCGTCGGCGGCTGCGCCGAGGCCAGCTGCGTAGCCGAGATCTCCACCTCGTGCACGGCGCCGACCTCGCCGCGCAGGCTGGTCGTGAACAGGCCCACCGAACCGTGCTGACGCAGGTTGCTCAGCAGCACGCTGAGCTCCACGCCGGTGCGGCCGATCCAGCGGTCGAGCATCTCGCCGCGTGCCTGGTCTTCGTTGCTGAGCTGCGCCAGCGCGGCGAAAGACCCGTTGGTGCGCATGATGCGGCCCGTGAGGTCGGTGAAGACCAGCGCGTCAGGCGCGCTGCGCACGTAGGCCTCGACCAGCGCCGTGACCGAATCGCCGCCCGGCCCGGCCAGGGCCGGCACGCCGCGGCCGCGCCGTGCGCCCTTGTCCGCGGCCTGCACCGACAGCACACGGACCAGCAGGTAGGCCGCCTGTTCCTGGCGGAACAGCGAGGCGTGCACGTCCACGTCGCCCACAGGCGCCGACCCGCCGGCGCCCGGCGCCAGCTGCACCCGGGCCGGCTCGCGCGCGCCCACGGTGCGCGCCGAGGCCACCAGCGATTGCAGCCGCTCCTGGCCTGCGGCAGTGAACAGGCCCATCAGCCCGGCCCCCACCAGTCGCCCGGTGCCACGGCCGAGCAGCGCCTCGGCGGCGGGGTTGGCCTCCAGCACCTTGAGCGTCTGGCCGTCGGCGATCAGCACCGCCTCGGGCGCGGTCTGGAAGAGCATGCGGTAGCGCGTCTCGGCCTCGCGAAAGCGCCAGTAGTCGCGCTCCATCGCCTGCTGCGCCTCGACCAGCCGGCGTTGCAGCTGCACGGTGGAGCGCAGGTCGCGACCGAAGGCCACCAGCTGCGGCCGACCGGGCGCCGGCTCGGCGTCGGACATCTGCACCGCGGCGTACATCACCGGCAGGTCGTCGTGTCCGCGCACCGGGTGGTTGACCTGGCGCCAGCGCGTCGGCGCGCCGGCCAGCGCCTCGCGCAGCAGGCCGTCGGTCTTGTCGCGGCTTTCCACGGTGACGGTGTCGGACCAGGCCCGCCCGCGCCAGCCGTCGCCGGCCATCGCGGCCAGCGCCGGGTCCTGCACCATCACGTCGAGGATGGTGCCGGCGCTGTCGAGCACGAGGGCAATGTCGCTGCAGGCGCCGATCAGGCGCGCGGCGGTCTTGGCGTCGATGTCACCCAGGATCTCGGGCTTTTTCGCCAAGGAACGCTTCATGCGAAGCGGCCTCGGCCGGCACGGCGGCCATCAGGTTTGGCGTGGGGCACGATGAGCAGCCCTTATAGAGGGAGGTAGTCACGAGATGCGCGCCCGTTCCGACTGCTCTTGCACGCGGCTGTTCACGATCGTCTCGGCGATCTGCGGTGCGCTGCGGCCGTCGGTGGTGGTGTCTGCCCCCACGTCGGCCGCCCACTGCGGATGGATCGAGAAAATCGGCCCGCCCACCAGCACGACCACCGAACGGTTGCGTGACAGGCGACGAACTTCGCTGATGGTATCGCGCAACCAGGGCAGTCCGGCCTCGCTGCCGATCGAAAAACCCACGGCGTCGAACCAGTCGCGCTTGACCCAGGCCGTGGCGTCGATGCCGACCCCGGCCACGCCGCCCAGCACATCCCAGCCGTCGCGGCGGAAGAATTCGGCCACCATCGACAGGCCGAACATGTGCTGCTCGGTGTCGGGCTGCGTCAGCAGCACGCGGCGGCCGTGGGGCGGGTGATCGACCTCGCTGCCGAAGTCGGGGCTGAGCTGCCGCAGCAGGCGTTGCAGCCGACCCAGGCTCACGGTGACGGTGGCGAAGTCGACGCGGTCCTGTTCCCACAGGTCGCCGAGCTCGCGTGCGGCGGGGGTGAGCAGCTCGAGGAACACGTTGCTGACCGGCACGCCGCGCTGTCGCACCTGCGCCACCAGCGCCACGACCCGCTCTTCGCTGTCATCGACCAGGGCATGCACCATGGCCTGCACCTCGGCGGCGGTGGGGCCCGGCACGACACCACTGCCAGCCGGCCGGTGCTGGCGCACCAGGCGGGGAATGACCTCGGTCTCGATGGTTCTGGCCAAGCGTGCGACGCGCGACTTGGCGGCACTGAGATTGGCATCGATGGCGTGCGCTGCACCGGCCTCGGCACCACCGGGCCAGGCCACCGGCTCCGGACTGCACTCGTGTAACTGACCCCCACCCTGCGCCTTGGCTCGCATCCGACCCTCCTACAACATGTCCGCGAGACTGATAGGTCGAAAGGGCACGGGACCGGACGCCGGGCCCGCACGCGCGCCCGTGGGCGTTGATGCGGACTGTCACCCACCCGATCGGGGGTGACGGACTTCCTGCCTGCCTTGCTGGGGTTCGACTGCTTGACCACCGCTGCAAACGTGAACGGTTGTACACCGGCCCCCGTGGCAGCGTCAAAACTTCAAGACTGGTGTTTGCACCGATGGGCAGGCACCAATCTGGGTCGACGTGCCCAGAGGTGTGGCGCCAAAGTGTCAGGCGGCATTTACGTCTATCTCGATTGACATTCGCTTTCCGACACCCTAGTCTGCTGGCATCCCTTGCTCGATCGAGTCCCTTGATGTCCCAGCGCTCCCCGGCACCCGCCCTCTACACACCCGAGCAACGCGCCCGCCGCGATGCCAGTGCGTGGACGCTGGTGCAGGGCGTGCTGGCACCGCTGCAGTTCCTGGTGTTCGCCATCAGCGTGGTGCTGGTGCTGCGCTACCTGGGCAGCGGCGAGGGCTTCGGCGCCGCCACGGCCTCGGTGGTGATCAAGACGCTGCTGCTCTACACGATCATGGTCACCGGCTGCATCTGGGAGAAGGTGGTCTTCGACTGCTGGCTCTTCGCGCCGGCCTTCTTCTGGGAAGACGTGTTCAGCATGCTGGTGCTGGCGCTGCACACGGCCTACCTGGTGGCGCTGTTCACGGGCGCCCTGGGCGCGCGCGGGCAGATGTGGCTGGCGCTGGCGGCCTACGCCACCTACGTGGTCAACGCCACGCAGTTCATCCTGAAGCTGCGCGCAGCGCGGCTGGGCGCGCAGGCGCAGGGAGCGGCTGCATGAGCACCGTCATCGCCATCAACCCGGCCGACGGCTGCGGCAGCGCGCCGGTGCTGAAAGAGCGCGGCCAGCGCGAGGTCTTCTGCGGCCTGACCGGCATCGTCTGGCTGCACCGCAAGATCCAGGACGCCTTCTTTCTGGTGGTGGGCTCGCGCACCTGCGCGCACCTGATCCAGAGCGCCGCCGGCGTGATGATCTTCGCCGAACCGCGCTTCGCCACCGCCATCCTCGACGAGCGCGACCTCGCAGGCCTGGCCGACGCCAACGACGAACTCGACCGCGTGGTCAAGCGCCTGCTGGAGCGCCGGCCCGACATCAAGACGCTGTTCCTGGTGGGCAGCTGCCCGTCCGAAGTGATCAAGCTCGACCTGGCGCGCGCCGCGCAGCGGCTGTCGGGCGAGTTCATGCCGCAGGTTCGCGTGCTGAACTACTCGGGCAGCGGCATCGAGACCACCTTCACGCAGGGCGAAGACGCCTGCCTGGCCAGCCTGGTGCCGGTGCTGGCAGCGTCCGCCGCACCGCAGCTGATGGTGGTGGGCGCGCTGCCCGACGTGGTGGAAGACCAGTTGGCGCGCCTGCTGGCGCAGATCGGCCTGCAGAACGTCTGCTTCCTGCCGGCCCGCCACAGCCACGGGATGCCCAGCGTGGGCGCCGGCACGCAATACCTGCTGGCGCAGCCCTTCCTGGCCGACACCGCCCGCGCGCTGGAAGGCCGCGGCGCCACGCGCATCGCGGCGCCCTTCCCCATCGGCGTCGAAGGCACCACCGCCTGGCTGCAGGCCGCGGCCGCAGCCTTCGGCATCGGCGCCGACGTGGTGGAACGCGTGACCGCCAGCGCCCGCACCCGCGCCGAGCAGGCTCTGGCCCGCCAACGCGACACACTCGCCGGCAAGCGCGTGTTCTTCTTCCCCGATTCGCAGCTCGAGCTGCCCATCGCCCGCTTCCTGGCGCGCGAGCTCGGTGTCACGCTGACCGAGGTCGGCACGCCCTTCCTGCACCGCGAGCACATGGCGCAGGAACTGGCCTGGCTGCCCGTCGGCACGCGCCTCAGCGAAGGCCAGCACGTCGAGAACCAGCTCGACCGCTGCCGCGCCGAGCGCCCCGACATCACCGTCTGCGGCCTGGGCCTGGCCAACCCGCTGGAGGCCGAGGGCCTGACCACCAAGTGGGCCATCGAGCTGGTCTTCACGCCCATCCACGGCTACGAGCAGGCGGCCGATCTGGCCGAGCTGTTTGCCCGCCCGCTGCGCCGCGCCGGCCTGCTGAACCACAGCCTTGCGGCGCCGCAGGCGGCCTGACCATGCAACTCACCCTCTGGACGTACGAAGGCCCGCCGCACGTCGGCGCCATGCGCGTGGCCACCGCCATGACCGACGTGCACTACGTGCTGCACGCCCCGCAGGGCGACACCTACGCCGACCTGCTGTTCACGATGATCGAGCGCCGCGCCAAGCGCCCGCCGGTCACCTACACCACCTTCCAGGCGCGCGACCTGGGCGGCGACACCGCCGAGCTCTTCAAGACCGCGGCACGCGACGCCTTCGATCGTTTCCAGCCGAAGGCCATGCTGGTGGGTGCGTCCTGCACCGCCGAGCTGATCCAGGACGACCCGGGCGGCCTGGCGCTGGCGCTGGACCTGCCGGTGCCGGTGGTGGCGCTGGAGCTGCCGTCGTACCAGCGCAAGGAAAACTGGGGTGCGGCCGAGACCTTCTATCAAGTCGTGCGCCACCTCGCGCAGCCGGCGCCCGTCAAAGTGGACGGCCGCCGCCCGCGCTGCAACCTGCTGGGCCCGATGGCCCTGGGCTTCCGCCACCGCGACGACGTGACCGAGATCACCCGGCTGCTGGGCCAGCTGGGCGTGGACGTCAACGTCACCGCGCCGCTGAACGCCAGCGTGGCCGACATCGCCCGCCTGACCGACGCCGACTTCAACGTCGTGCTCTACCCCGAGCTGGGCATGCAGGCCGCACTCTGGCTGCAGCGCACACACGGCATGCCGCTCGTCAAGACCGTGCCGATCGGCGTGGGCGCCACGCGCGACTTCATCCGTGAAGTGGCCGCGCTCGCCGGCATCGACGCCAGCGCCGTGCTGGCCGACGCCGAAGCCCGCTCGCCCTGGTACAGCAAGTCGGTCGACAGCACCTACCTCACCGGCAAGCGTGTCTTCGTCTTCGGCGACGCCACGCATGCAGTGGCCGCAGCCCGCATCGCAGCGCAGGAGCTCGGCTTCCAGGTTGTCGGCATCGGCACCTACAGCCGCGAATTTGCGCGCGAGGTGCGCGACGCCGCCAAGCTCTACGGCGTGGACGCGCTGATCAGCGACGACTACCTGGAAGTGGAAGCCCGCATCGCCGAGCTGCAGGTGGAGCTGGTGCTGGGCACGCAGATGGAACGCCACATCGCCAAGCGACTGAAGCTGCCCTGCGCGGTGATCAGCGCCCCGGTGCACGTGCAGGACTTCCCGGCGCGCTACTCGCCGGTGATGGGCTTCGAAGGCGCCAACGTGCTGTTCGACAGCTGGGTGCACCCGCTGATGATGGGCCTGGAAGAGCACCTGCTGACGATGTTCCGCGAGGACTTCGAGTTCCACGACGGCGCCGCGGCTTCGCACCTGTCACACGCCGGCGGCCCGGCCGCGGTGGCGCCGGCGGCGGTGCAGCCGGCAGCGGTCGAGACCGTCACGGCACCGGCTGCGCCCGTCGAACCCGCCAGCAACGTCATCACGATGGCGCAGTGGGCTCCCGACGCCACCAAGGAGCTGCAGAAGATCCCGTTCTTCGTGCGTGGCAAGGCCCGCCGCAACACCGAACGTTTCGCCAGCGAGCGCGGCGTCGCCACCATCACTGTCGAGACCCTCTATGACGCAAAGGCACACTTTGGCCGCTGAGCTCTCGGCCAAGGTGGCCTCCAACAACCCCGCCGACACGGCGGGCCGGCCGCTCAGCGCGGCCGACAAGGCGCGGCGCCAGACGCTGTCGACGCCGCTGCGCTTCGTGCTGGTCACGATGGACTCGCACCTGTCCAGCGCCGCCGAGCGCGCCCGCGCCACGCTCGTGCGCCAGATGCCCGGCCTGCAGATGGACCTGCACGCCGCCAGCGAATGGGCCGCCGACCCCGGCACGCTGGCGCGCTGCCAGCAGGACATCGCGCAGGCCGACATCGTCGTCTGCACCATGCTCTTCATGGAAGACCACTTCCTGCCCATCCTGCCCGCGCTGCAGGCCCGCCGCGAGCACTGCGACGCGATGGTCTGCGCCATGTCCGCCGGCGAAGTGGCCAAGCTCACGCGCATGGGCCGGTTCGACATGAGCAAGCCCGCCAGCGGCGCCATGGCGATGCTGAAGAAGCTGCGCGGCAAGACCACCACGTCCGACGGCAAGAGCCAGCCCGCCACCGGCGGCGAGAAGCAAATGAAGATGCTGCGCCGCCTGCCGCAGCTGCTGAAGTTCATCCCCGGCACCGCGCAGGACGTGCGGGCGTACTTCCTGACGCTGCAGTACTGGCTGGGCGGCTCGCAGGACAACGTGGCCAACCTGGTGCGCTTCCTGGTCGACCGCTACGCCGCCGGCCCGCGCGCCGTGCTGCGCGGCCTGGTGCCGGCCGACGCGCCGGTGGAGTACCCCGAAGTCGGCGTGTACCACCCGCGCCTGAACGACCCGCACAGCGGTCGGCTGTCCACCGAAGCATCCGCACTGCCGCAGACCGTGCCCGCCTCGCGCGCCCATGGCCGCGTGGGCCTGTTGCTGCTGCGCAGCTACCTGCTGGCCGGCAACGCCCGCCACTACGACGGCGTGATCGCCGCGCTCGAAGTGCAGGGCCTGCAGGTCGTGCCGGCCTTTGCCGCCGGCCTGGACGCGCGCCCGGCCATCGACCGCTTCTTCATGCAGGACGGCAAGGCGACCGTCGACGCCGTGCTGTCGCTCACCGGCTTCTCGCTCGTCGGCGGCCCGGCCTACAACGACTCGCACGCCGCCGAGGAAGTGCTGGCCCAGCTGGACGTGCCCTACCTGTCGGCACACGCGGTCGAATTCCAGACGCTCACCGAATGGGGCGCGTCCGAGCGCGGCCTGCTGCCGGTGGAAAGCACCATCATGGTGGCCATCCCCGAGCTCGACGGCGCCACCGGCCCCAGCGTCTTCGGCGGCCGCGCCGGCCCCGCGGGCAGCACCTGCAAGGGCTGCCACAAGGCCTGCACCTTCGCCGCCGACGAACACGCGCTCGACATGCACAGCTGCAGCGAGCGCACCGCCATGCTGGCCTCGCGCGTGGCCAAGCTGGTGGCGCTGCGTCGCACCCAGCGCGCCAGCCGCAAGCTGGCGCTGGTGGTCTTCAACTTCCCGCCCAACGCCGGCAACCTGGGCACCGCGGCGCACCTGAGCGTGTTCGAGAGCGTGTTCGAAACCCTCAAGGGCCTGAAAGCCGAGGGCTACACCATCGACATGCCCGCCAGCGTGGACGCGCTGCGCGTGTCGCTGCTGCAGGGCAACGCCAGGAAGTACGGCGCCGACGCCAACGTGCATGCGCTGATCCCGGCCGCCGACCACGTCAAGCGCGAGCGCTGGCTGAAGGACATCGAAGCCGCCTGGGGCCCCGCGCCCGGCCGCCAGCTGAGCGACGGCCGCAGCCTCTTCGTGCTGGGTGTGCAGTGCGGCAACGTGCTCGTCACCGTGCAGCCCGGCATGGGCTACGAAGGCGACCCGATGCGGCTGCTGTTCGAGAAGGGCTTTGCACCCACGCACGCCTTCAGCGCCTTCTACCGCTACCTGCGCGAGGACTTCAAGGCCGACGCGGTGCTGCACTTCGGCACCCACGGCAGCCTGGAGTTCATGCCCGGCAAACAGAGCGGCCTGACCGGCAGCTGCTGGCCCGACCGGCTGATCGCCGACCTGCCCAACTTCTACCTCTATGCCAGCAACAACCCGAGCGAAGGTGCCATCGCCAAGCGCCGTGCCGCGGCCACGCTGATCAGCTACCTGACGCCGCCGGTCGGCGAGGCCGGCCTCTACCGCGGCCTGCTCGACCTGAAGGCCTCGCTGACCCGCTGGCGCGCGCTGGACCCGGAGGCGCAGACCGAACGCGCCGAACTGGAAACCATGATCCAGTCGCAAGCCGCCGAGCTGGAACTGACCCCCGCGCAGCCCGCCTGGGGCGACACCGCCGGGCAGCACCTGGCGCACCTGTCGGCCGACATCCTGGAGCTCGAGTACACGCTGATCCCGCACGGCCTGCACGTCGTCGGCAAGGCCGCCAGCGCCGCGGAACGCACCGACCTGCTGCTGGCGATGTGCGATGTCGACAACGAATCCGGCATCGACCGCGCCACGATCGAGGCCCTGGTGGCCGGCGCCACGCCCGAGCAGGCGCTGAAGCAGGCCGGCCGACCGCGTGATGCCGTCGCCCTGGCCCGCCTGGTCGAGCTGGCGGCCTCCAACACGCTGCTGTCGTCCGACACCGAGATCGCCGGCATCGTGCGCGCACTGGACGGCCGCTTCGTGCCGCCGGCTCCCGGCGGCGACGTGATGCGCAACCCCGCGGTGCTGCCCACCGGCCGCAACCTGCACGGCTTCGACCCCTTCCGCATCCCCAGCGCCTACGCCGTGCGCGACGCCGCGCGCCAGACGCAGAAGCTGCTGCAGCGCCACGAAGAAGACGGCCATGGCACGCCCGAGACCGTGGCCCTGGTGCTGTGGGGCACCGACAACCTGAAGACCGAAGGCGCGCCGCTGGCGCAGGCCCTGGCACTGATGGGCGCCCTGCCCCGCTTCGACAGCTACGGCCGCCTGGCCGGCGCCACGCTGCGCCCGCTGGAAGAACTCGGCCGCCCGCGCATCGACGTGGTGATGACGCTCAGCGGCATCTTCCGCGACCTGATGCCGCTGCAGATCAAGATGCTGGCCGAGGCCTCCTTCCTGGCCGCCAGCGCCGACGAGCCCGTCGAGCAGAACTTCGTGCGCAAGCACGCACTGGCCTACCAGGCCGAGCACGGCGGTGACCTGGAAACCGCGGCGCTGCGTGTCTTCGGCAACGCCGACGGCGCCTACGGCGCCAACGTCAACATGCTGGTCGACAACGGCGGCTGGCAGGACGAGGACGAACTGGCCGAGACCTACACCCGCCGCAAGGGCTTCGCCTACGGCCGTGCCGGCAAGCCGGTGGCGCAGCCCAAGCTGCTGACGCACGTGCTCGCCGACGTGGCCATGGCCTTCCAGAACCTCGACTCGGTGGAACTGGGCGTGACCACCATCGACACCTACTTCGACACGCTGGGCGGCATCAGCCGCGCCGTCAAGCGCGCCAAGACCGCCAAGGTCGGTGCCACCGGCGGCAACACCGACACGCCCGTGTACATCGGCGACCAGACGCGCGGCGGTGCCGACGGCGGCACCGTGCGCAGCTTGTCGGAACAGGTCGCGCTGGAAACGCGCACCCGCATGCTCAACCCGAAGTGGTACGAAGGCATGCTGGAGCACGGCTACGAAGGCGTGCGCCAGATCGAGGTGCACATCACCAACACGATGGGCTGGTCGGCCACCACGGGGCAGGTGCAGCCCTGGGTCTACAAGCAGCTCACCGAGACCTTCATGCTCGACCCCGCCATGCGCCAGCGCCTGGCCGAGCTGAATCCCACCGCATCCGCCAAGGTGGCCAACCGGCTGCTGGAAGCGTCGGACCGCAATTACTGGCAGCCCGATGCCGCCACGCTGGAGGCACTCCGCCGTGCCGGCGAGGAACTGGAAGACCGCCTCGAAGGCGTGTTTTCCGCCACACCCCAAAAGGCAGCAGCATGAGCACATTCGCAGAAATCCCCGTCACCAAGATCGGCAAGGCCGGCGTGCCCAAGCGCGGCATCGAGCTCGACAGCGACGGCAGCATGCAGGTGCAGCTGGACCCCAAGATGAAGATCGGCACCGCCAAGGTGTTTGCGATCTACGGCAAGGGCGGCATCGGCAAGAGCACCACCAGCTCCAACCTCAGCGCCGCCTTCAGCAAGCTGGGCAAGCGCGTGCTGCAGATCGGCTGCGACCCCAAGCACGACAGCACCTTCACGCTGACCAAGAAGATGCTGCCCACCGTCATCGACGTGCTGGAGACGGTGGACTTCCACTCCGAGGAGCTGCGCCCCGAGGACTTCGTCTTCCCGGGCTACAACGGCGTGATGTGCGTCGAAGCCGGCGGCCCGCCCGCGGGCACCGGCTGCGGCGGCTACGTGGTCGGCCAGACCGTCAAGCTGCTGAAAGAGCACCACCTGCTGGAAGACACCGACGTGGTGATCTTCGACGTGCTGGGCGACGTGGTCTGCGGTGGCTTCGCGGCGCCGCTGCAGCATGCCGACCGGGCCATGATCGTCACCGCCAACGACTTCGACTCGATCTTCGCGATGAACCGCATCGTGCAGGCGATCGGCGCCAAGGCCAAGAACTACAACGTGCGGCTGGGTGGTGTCATCGCCAACCGCAGCAAGGACACCGACCAGATCGACAAGTACAACGCGCGCACCGGCCTGAAGCTGGCGGCGCACTTCCCCGACCTGGACGTCATCCGCCGCAGCCGCCTGAAGAAGAGCACGCTGTTCGAGATGGAATACAGCCCCGAGCTGGAGGCGGTGCAGAACGAGTACATGCGCCTGGCCGCGCAGATGTGGCTGGGCACCGACCCGCTGCCGTCGGTGCCGCTGAAAGACCGCGACATCTTCGACCTGCTGGGTTTCGACTGAAAGGGCGCCTGATGAACAGCGCAGCCTACGAAACCCGCCGCGGCAAGATCGAGGACTACTTCGATCGCACCGCCGTCAAGGCCTGGGAACAGCTCACCTCCACCGCCCCGGTGGGGCGCATCCGCACCACCGTGCGCGCCGGCCGCGAGCGCATGCGCGCGCAGCTGATGGAGTGGCTGCCGCAGGACCTGCACGGCGTGCGCATCCTCGATGCCGGCTGCGGCACCGGCGCGCTGGCGCTGGACGCCGCGCGCCGCGGCGCCGAGGTGGTGGCCATCGACCTGTCGCCGCAACTGGTGGACGTGGCGCGACGCCGCTGCGAAGAGGTGCAGGGCGACACGCCGCTGGCCGGCCGCATCGACTGGCGCAGCGGCGACATGCTCGACGCCCAGCTCGGCGCCTTCGACCACGTGGTGGCGATGGACTCGCTGATCCACTACGACGAAGCCGACATGGCGCGCATCGTGGAGAGCTGGTCGCAGCGCACGCGCCACAGCATGCTGTTCACCTTTGCGCCGCGCACGCCGCTGCTGGCGGCCATGCGCTCGGTGGGCCGGCTCTTCCCGCGCGACAACCGCGCGCCCTGGATCGAGCCGGTGGCGCAGAAGTCGCTGCACGCGCGCCTGCAAGGCAGCGTGCCGCAGTTCAGCCTGGGCCGCACGCAGCGCATCGCCAGCGGCTTCTACACCTCGCAGGCGCAAGAGCTCAAGCGCCCGTGACCATGGACCACGCTGCTCAAGCCGCCCAACCCCTGTCGCGCCTGGCGCGACAGTGGAAGCGCCTGAGCCCGCGTTTCCTGCCCTTTGCCGACGCCGCCAGCGCCGACCTGCCGCTGCCGCGCCTGCTGCGCCTGAGCCTGTTCCAGGTGTCCGTCGGCATGGCCACCGCGTTGATGGTGGGCACGCTGAACCGCGTGATGATCGTCGAGCTGGGCGTCGCCGCCTGGCTGGTGGCGCTGATGGTGGCGCTGCCCATCGTGGTGGCACCGCTGCGCGCCTTCATCGGCCACCGCAGCGACACCTACGCCTCGGCCATCGGCTGGCGGCGTGTGCCCTACGTGGGCATGGGCGCCTTCCTGCAGTTCGCGGGGCTGTCGATCATGCCGTTTGCGCTGCTGCTGCTCAGCGGCGAGGCCGAGCACCAGCACCTGATCTGGGTCGGGCATGTCGCCGCGGCGCTGGCCTTCCTGCTGGTGGGCGCCGGGCTGCAGACCACGCAGACCGCGGGCCTGGCGCTGGCCACCGACCTGGCGGCCGCGGAATCCCGCCCGCGCGTGGTGGCGCTGATGTACGTGATGCTGCTCGTGGGCCTGGCCGGCGGCGGCGCGTTGTTCAGTGCGCTGCTCAGCGACTTCAGCCCAACGCGGCTGGTGCAGGTGGTGCAAGGCGCCGCGATGCTGACCGTGCTGCTGTGCATCACCGCGGTGTGGAAGCAGGAGGCCCGCGACCCGTCGCGCCGCCGCAGCCGACGCGACCCGGCAGCGGCCTTCGGCCCGCGCTGGAAGAGCTTCATCGCCCAGCCGCAGGCGCGCCGCTTCCTCTGGACCGTGGCCCTGGGCACCGCCGCCTTCAACATGCAGGACGTGGTGCTGGAACCCTACGGCGCCGAGATCCTGAAGCTCAGCGTGGGCGCCACCAGCGCGCTCACCGCGGTGATGGCCTGCGGCGCACTCGGCGCCTTCGCGCTGGCTGCGCGCTGGCTGGCGCGCGGCGGCGACCCGTACCGCGTGGCCGCCTGCGGCGCGGTGCTGGGCCTGCCGGCCTTTGCCGCGGTGGTGTTCTCGGCGCCGCTCGACGCACCCTGGCTGTTCCGCGCCGGCACCGCGCTGATCGGTTTCGGCGGCGGGCTTTTCGCGGTGGGCACACTGACCGCCGCCATGACGCTGGAAAGCCGCGAGCACGTGGGCCTGGCGCTGGGCGCCTGGGGCGCCGTGCAGGCCACCGCGGCCGGCCTGGCCATCGCCACCGGCGGTGCGCTGCGCGACGTGATCGGCACGCTGGCCACGCAAGGTGCACTCGGCACGGCGCTGCAGAGCCCGGTCACTGGCTACAGCTTCGTCTACCACCTCGAGATCTATCTGTTGTTTGCGGCGCTGATCGCCATCGGCCCGCTCGTCCGACCGCTGGGCGCCGCGCGCCCGGCGTTGCCCACCAAGTTCGGCCTGGCTGATCTCCCGGGCTGAGTGCCCGTTCAGCCGTTCGCACCCCTTTTCACTGCGCCAGAAGGAACCCCCATGGGAAACACCGGAGCCCTCACCGCCCACCTCGACGTCGCCCAGCTGGTGCTCTACGCCTTCTGGATCTTCTTCGCGGGCCTCATCTATTACCTCGTGCGTGAGAACCACCGCGAGGGCTACCCGATGGAAACCGACAACGGCGTGCACGTCACCGGCTGGCCCATCCCCGACCCCAAGACCTACAAGCTCGCGCATGGCGGCGAGTTCAGCGTGCCCAACGACAACGTGTCGCCGCAGACGCTGGGCGCCGAGCCGGCGCACCGCTGGGCCGGCGCACCGCTGGTGCCCACCGGCAACCCGATGCTCGCCGGCGTGGGCCCGGGCGCCTGGGCCGACCGTTCGGACACCCCGGACCTGGACTACCACGGCCACATCAAGCTCGTGCCGCTGCGCAACGTGGCTGAATCGCAGGTGCACGTGAACGACACCGACCCGCGCGGCCTGCCCGTGGTGGGCGCCGACACCGAGGTGGGCGGCACGGTGGTCGACCTCTGGATCGACACCGCCGAGAACCTCTTCCGCTACCTGGAAGTGGAACTGCTCGACAAGTCACGCCGCGTGCTGCTGCCGATCAACTTCGCGCGCATCCAGAAGACCCAGGTCAAGGTGGGCGCGGTGCTCGGCAAGCACTTTGCCGACGTGCCCGCCACGCGCCTGCCCGAGGTGGTGACGATGCTGGAAGAAGAGAAGATCCAGGCCTACTACGGCGCCGGCACGCTGTACGCCGAGCCGCTGCGCCAGGAGCCGCTGCTGTGAGACCCGCCCAGCGCGTGACCGCCGCCAGCCGCGGCCACGGCCACAAGCACGTGGCCGGCCACGAACACGAGTTCGAGCCCGTGCGCGGCCTGCCCGAAGCCCTGCCCACCGACGAGCAGATCCTCTGGCAAGGCAGCCCGCAGTGGCAGGCGCTGGCCCGCCGTGCCTTCCACGTGCGCAAGCTGCTGGCCTACTTCGGCGCGCTGGTGCTGCTGCGCCTGGTGCTGATGGAAGACGCCTCGCTGGCCGCGATGGCGGTGTCGGCGCTGTGGATGGCGCTGCTGGGTGCCGTGGCCGTGGGCAGCCTGCTGTTCGTGTCCTGGCTGTCGGCGCGCACGGCGGTCTACACCATCACCGACAAACGGGTGGTCATGCGCGTGGGCATCGTGCTGACGCTGACCTTCAACATCCCCTTCAAGCGCCTGTCGGGCGCCGGCCTGCACCTGGCGGCCGACGGCAGCGGCGACCTGCCGCTGGCGCTGAGCGGTGACGACCGCATCGCCTGGCTGAACCTGTGGCCGCACGTGCGCCCCTGGCGCCTGACCCGGCCCGAGCCGATGCTGCGTGCCGTGCCCGACGCCGCCGCGGTGGCGCAGCTGCTGACCGAGGCCTGGTCGCGCCACACCGGCCTGGCCGCGACACCCGACGCCGAGCCGGCTTCCGAAGCCCGTCACGGCGGCCAGCCCGCCCTGGCCGGCCACTGATCCTGCGCCCCATGAGCTCCACCGCCACCCCCACCAACGCCATCCCCAAGGGTCTGCTGATGGCCATGGGCGGCCTCGTGCTGGCCTCGTTGATCGGTGTTGCCAGCGTGCGCTACTCCGGCGTGCAGATCCGCTCGCCCGACGCCAGCCCGGTCGCCGTGCGCGCGCTGCGCTTCGAAGACCGCCTCGACGGCAGCGTCGCCATCCTCGACGGCACCAGCGGCCGCGAGCTGGAGCGTGTGCAGGGCGAGGCCGGCTTCCTGCGCGGCGCCTTGCGCGCCCTGGCCCGCGAACGCCGCATGCGCGGCCTGGGCTCCGAGGCCGCGTTCGAGCTGATCGGCCGCGCCGATGGCCGCCTGACGCTGTCCGACCCCGCCACCGGCGAACGCATCGACCTCGAATCTTTCGGACCCACCAACGCAGGCACCTTCGCGCGCCTGCTGACCGTCAACCTTCAGCCTGTCAGGAGCACGCCATGAGCGCCGCCCACACCATCGCCAGTTCCGCCGAAGCGGCCCGCAAGGCCAAGGAAGAAACGCTGCTGACGCCGCGCTTCTACACCACCGACTTCAAGGCCATGGACCGCCTGGACGTGAACCCGATCCGCGCCGAGTGGGACGCGATGATGGCCGAGTACGAAGGCGACAACAACCACGACCACTTCCAGCGCTCGCCGGAGTTTGCGGCCGAGGCGCAGGCGCAGATGGCGCAGATGACGCCCGAGCTGCGCCAGGAGTTCCTGGAGTTCCTGATCAGCTCGGTGACGTCCGAATTCTCCGGCTGCATCCTCTACAACGAGATCCAGAAGAACGTCACCAACCCCGACATCAAGGCACTGATGCGCTACATGGCGCGCGACGAGTCGCGCCACGCCGGCTTCATCAACCAGAGCCTGAAGGACTTCGGCCTGGGGCTGGACCTGGGCGACCTGAAGCGCACCAAGGCCTACACCTACTTCAAGCCCAAGTACA
>LNFM01002421.1_pt1 | contig 61168 bp, 70 predicted proteins | sample 596031 | NCBI WGS metagenome assembly LNFM01 (sample SAMN04254537, study PRJNA301005) | activated carbon metagenome | isolation source: dual media filters at the Ann Arbor, Michigan drinking water treatment plant | place: USA: Ann Arbor | reverse complement strand
GCCAGCGACCGATTGAACGCCCTGCACCTTCGACCTGCCGCGCCTTGGCGACTGTCCTTCTCCTTTGCACGCGCCCTGCAGCAACCGGCGCTGGGCCTCTGGGCTGGCAAGGACGCGAACGCGGTCGCGGCGCAACAAGCTCTGCTGCATCGCGCACGGTGCAACCGAGCGGCCCTGAAAGGCGAGTACAGCGCCGCCATGGAGGGCGAATGACGGCGCGCCTGCAGGTCTACTTCATCCGTCATGGCGAAACCGCGTGGTCCCTGTCGGGTCAGCACACGGGGCGCACCGACCTGCCGCTGACGCCGCAGGGCGAAACCATGGCACGGGACCTGGCCACGGCGCTGAAAGACATCAGCTTCTCGCTGGTCCTGACCAGTCCCCGGTTGCGGGCCCGGTCCACCTGCGCGCTGGCAGGGTTCGGAGAGCCAGGCGTCCAGGCCGATGAGAACCTGGCCGAATGGGACTACGGCGACTACGAAGGGCTTCGCACCGCGGAGATCCACGAACAGCACCCCGCCTGGGACGTCTGGATGGACGGCTGCCCCGGTGGAGAGGCACCTTCGGACGTCAGCGACCGCGCAGACCTTCTCATCGCCCGCTTGCGAGACCTCACCGGCAACATCGTCCTCTTCTCGCACGGTCAGTTTGGGCGGGTTCTGGCAGCCCGATGGATCGGCCTTCCGGTGACCCAGGGCCAGCACTTTGCCATCGCCCCTGCGTCCATCGGCATCCTGGGCTTCGAGACCGCCCACCCGACGCGGCGCGTCATCTCGTTGTGGAACGCCACGGGACCCCGTTGGCGATGTCCCCCGGACGCTGCGCAGGCCATCCCCAGCTGATCTCATTCCCGCAGACTTGTTTTCACAACCAGAAGGAGCCTCGACATGGGCAACGCCGCCGTCAGGATCATCGACATCGGACCCCAGCCGCAAGCCTTCGACATCGAACGTGCGACGAAGGAGAACCCGGACTACCGTTCAGTCGCCTGGAGTGGGCGATACCTTCAAGTGACACTGATGTCGATACCCGGAGGCGGAAGCATCGGCCTGGAGGCCCATCCGCAAACTGACCAGTTCCTGCGCCTCGACGCGGGACGCGGGCGCGTGCAGATGGGGCCCTCGAAGGACCAGCTGACGTTCGACAAGGAGGTCTCGGACGGCTGGTGCGTGCTCGTGCCGGCAGGCACCTGGCACAACATCACCAACATCGGAACGACGCCGATGCAGGTGTACACGATCTACGCGCCCGCACACCACGCCCCGGGCAAGGTGCAGGCCACAGCGGCGGCGGCCGAAGCCGACAGGGACGACGAGCCCGCGGCCTGGTCGGTGCAGAGCGCCCACGCGCCCGACAAACACGGCTAGAGCGAGCGATCATGGCGCGGGAGGGGCGGGCCACCGCAAGACCGCGGCCCGCACTTCTCGCCAATGCGCGACAGCCTGGCCTGCCAGGAGGTGGCGAAGGCCAGCAGCGTCTCTTCCGGCAGGGTACCGATGGTGTGCGGCGCGGCCAGAAGAATGCATCGCCTTCAGGCGGTGAGCGCTTCCTTGGTCAGGCTCCAGGCCTGCGCCAGCTTGGCGCCGCGCGCGTGGTACGCGCTCTTGACGCGCTTCATGCGGTCTTCGATCCGCTCCTTGGCGTCGTCCTTGGCCTGGCCCAGCTGCAGCTTCAGCGACTCGGCCTTGGCATCGGCCTCCTGCTTCAGCGTGCCCGCCCGCTTCTGCGCGCGATGCACGGCGCCATCCAGGTCTGCCTTGGCGGCAGCGAGCTTGCCCTGCAGCCTGGTCTTGGCGGCACCACTGGCGTGCGAAGCTTCGGTCTCCAAGTCCTTGATCTCGGACTTGACGGCCGCCATGTCGTGGTCGAACTGCGCCTCGGCCACTTCGGTTCGCGTGCGTCGGAAGACATGGCCGCCGGCCGCTTCCAACGCCGAGTCCACCGGGATCACCCACTCTTCCTCGATCTCCGCCACCAGCGCCACCTTGCCGGGCTGAAGCCGCTCGGTGGCCGCTTCGATGAAGTCCAGGCCCACGCCGGCCACCCAGAAGTCGCGGACGGCCCCGGCGGCGCTTCCGGCGACGGCACCGACGGCCACGCCGACCGGCCCGCCGAGCAGGCCGATCAGGCTGCCGACCGCCAGGCCCGTGACCGTGCCGGTCGGGCCGGGGTCCGTGGACTCCTTGATGCTGAGACTCCCCTGGGCGTCCTTGGCCATCACGCCGTGGGCGTACAGCGAGATCTCCCCCGACGCGTGCAGGGCGCGCAGGGCGTTCAGACCGGCGTTCGCCGCCGTTTCATTGTCGAAGATGGCAACCAGGAGCTTGTTCATGTGAGATCCATTTCAGTTTCGTAGAGAACGAACATTCGAAGGCGCACCGGCTCAGCCGAGCGCTTTGTCGGTCGACTTGCGCAGACGGGCCGTGGCGGCGCCGACGTCGGCCTCGAACTCCTTCCAGCGCATCGCCGTGGCCTGCTTCATCTCCGACAGCTTCGCCTCGGCCGACTTCACGTCCATCTGAAGGGCGGTGATGTCCGCGTCGATCTTGGTCTTGGTTCCGGCGACGGCCGCGCCGGCCTTCCTCTCGAGACTGGCGACAGCCGCCTTGCCGTCGGCGATGTCCTTGTCGGCCGCTGCGACGAAGGCATCGCGCTTCGTGGTGTCGGTGGCGTAGGTGAACCCGGGCATGGCCTTGATCGAGTCCTTGGTCGCGCCGGCCATCACCAGCTTGCCCGACTTGTCCTGGATCTGCGTGACCGGGATCGCCACGTCGTGCCGTCCGATGCCGACGAAGCCGCCGGCGCCGACGATGACATAGGACACGTTCCTGTCGGGCGAGATGATCAGGTCCTCCACCTTGCCCACCTTCACGCCGGCGTCGTTGTAGACGGTCTTGCCCATCAGGGTCTTCTTGACGCTCCAGCCCATGGCGAGCCTGGTGGATTCGGTGATGCTGGCTTCGACGGTGGTGGTACCGCCGGCCACCTGCGCCGCGACAGGGCCTGACATGCCCAGCGCACCCATTGCGGTGAGCGTTGCAAGGGTCAAGGTGGAAAAGGTCTTGTGCATGATTCGGTTCCTCGTGTGGTTGTTCCACCCACGAAGGGGTGGCGGGTGTCTGGTCAACGGTGTTGTAGGGGCAACAGGCTGGCCAGTCTGTTCGGCGGCGCACCCCTGCTTCATTGCGCTGGATCCGAAACCGCTATCGACACTTGGGCGCACAGGCCTATGCTCGGCGCATGAACGATCGAATCAACCACCTCCTGAACCAGATGGCCGCGCTCGAGGCGGAACTGCTCACCGCCGTGCACGATCAGGAGAGCAGGGTGCTGTTCCAGATCAAGGGCCAACGCGTCGAGTTCGAGCGCTCGGCCAGAGAGGCTCATCGCAAGCTCAAGACCAGCTTCTTCCGCTGGCTGGTGACCAACAGGCCGCAGAACCTGATCACCGGGCCGCTGATCTACGGCATGGTGATTCCGCTGCTCCTGCTCGATGCCTGCGTCAGCTTCTACCAGTGGGCCTGCTTCCCGATCTACGGCATCGTGAAGGTGCGGCGCAGCGACTACCTCGTGTTCGACCGCCACCACCTCGGCTACCTCAACTTCATCGAGAAGTTCCACTGCACCTATTGCGAGTACGGCAACGGGCTGATGGGCTACATGGCCGAGATCCTGGCGCGAACCGAGCAGTACTTCTGCCCGATCAAGCACGCCCGCAAGATTCTGGGCACGCACGCCCGCTACAACCGCTTCCTCGACTACGGCCAGGCCGACGCCTACGAGGCCAGGCTGGAGGAATTCCGGGTGGCGCTGGGGAAGATCGAGTGAGGGGTCAGGCCGAGCTGGACGCCGCACCGACAACAGCACGACGCGAAGCGCGCTGACCGCCACGCCTGTCGTCGATGCGGCCGGCTTCCAGGCTGTCCCACAGCCCTTGCGCAGCACCAGCCCACCGGCGCGTGCCAACGGCAGTGAGGCCGACTGCCGCAGCCGCCAGCAGGCACAAGGTCAAGCCGAGCCAGAGCGGCCATGCCATGTGGATCGCTCCTGAGCCGCCCAGGTGATTCAGACCATCACGGCGTCGACCGGCCGGCGCAGCGAAGGTGGCAGGGTCGGCCCGCGACCGAAGCGCACCACCAGATCCGGCCGCTGGCCCGTGAGCCCGAGCTCGGCAGCAAACGGCGAGCGCACCGCAGCCACCTCGACAGGTTGATTCAGGAAGGCGTTGCGGATGCCGAGGGCCGTGGCCTGCAGCGCGAAGCGTTCATAAGCCCGCCCGACGTCCACCCAATGGGCCTTGTCGGCGGCCGCGCCAACGAACACCGCGATGCCGGCAGAGTTGCGTATCTGGCGCACGCACTTGTCGTTCTCGCCCTTGGGCGTGAAGAACCACCCGAACGCCGCATCGCCGATCCATGACGGGATGTTCGGGTTGCCAGAGCACACGCCGTACAGGCCGTCGCCCGTGCGAAGGGCAGCGGCGCCATTGAAGCGGATCCAGGTCTTGAGTTCCTTGACGAACGCCGGGTCCGCCAGTTGGGCCGTGTTGCCTTGCACCACGAAGTCCAGCATGCGCTCCATGGCCGGGCGCTCCGTCAACAGCAGCAACCGCACGCTGCTCGAGGTGCCCGCGCGTTCGAGCAGCGTCAGCTCGCTGGTCGAGAGCGGCATTCCATCGTAGTCACCCCGCGTGCATTGCCGTGCGGGAATCGCCTGGTAAAGCGCCGAAGCCTTCGTTGGCGTCGGTGTCAGCGCGACGTGGACGGCCCCTCGGCTGGCATCGAAGCGCGTTTCTGCGTGCAGCCCATGAGCCAGCGCGGCGTGCGTCAGGTTCTCGGTGGCACACCCCAGGGTCACGAAGACATGGTGGTCGTCAGGGTCCACGGCGGGGCAGCGCCGCGACAGGTCGGGCAGGATGGTTACGGCCCTGCCTGACACCGCGAACTTCCAGCACTGGGTGTTGTGACTGGACGGGGCCAGCGTCGCGAACCGCACCAGTTCGCGCGCCAGTTCACGAGGGAGCTCCTGGTCGAGCGGCGCCCCTCCGGACCCCGCCATCGCATCCGCCCGCCGAATCCGCGCGGCGACAGACTCGTAGCTGTCGGGGTCAGAGGCTCGAGAGCACGCCGGCAGCGTAGCCGCGGCAAGCAACAGCGCTGGCGATGCGGCGACGAACGCCCTGCGCCGGATGGCTCCAGCTGCACCGGCTGGGCAGGAAACGGGCTTCATGGTCATCGGGATGCGCTCGGCGACAGGGGGTTCATGCCGCTACGGGCGAGTAGCCCGCACGCTTGATCGCGTCACTGAGTTGCCTGGCGGTCGCGCTGCGGGATTCGATCTCGACAGTGAACGTCGCCAGATCGACCTGCACCAGTGCGGCGCGGTCGACAGCCTTGAGCGCCTTCGTCACGGCGCCGGCGCAGCGTGTGCACGTCATGTCGCTGACCTGGAATGCGATCATGGTCTCAGGCAGCGAACGGCGATGTCATGGCGCAGTCTGGCACCCTCTGCATCCATCATCTGTTCGTTGCCGCACCCTCGATCCGGCGCAGGACCGCAGGCCTTCAGGGTGGCTCGACCGCCCGTCGACCATGGGCCAAGGTACGAAGGACCCGCTTCCAAAGCTCCCTGAATCACAGCACCCCGCTGGCGTTCGCAACGCACACGCGCCACGGCCCCAGCGACAGCGGCGCGTACCGAATGCCTGGTTGAGGAGGCCGAGATGGACAACGGCCACCTGCAGCGCCACTGAGAGCAGCACCGTGGCCCACAACCAGCGGTTGGCGAACAAGCCGTGCCATGCGATGCAGGTCTCGGACCGGGCGTTGAAGCAATCGAAGAGTTGCGCCGGCACCGGCACCGTGATGCCCGCTGTGCGGGCGCGCGTCAGATCCTCGTGGTCTTCGATCGGCCCCCGGCAGAAACAGGTCGATGGTCAGCAGGGTGAGCAGCGCCATGACGAGCCCCACGCCGGCGATGCCGACCCATATGCGGACATCGATCGTGCGCGCCGCCTGGCAGCGAGGCGATCGGGCCCTGGCCTCCTGCACCCAGCCCAGCACGGCATCGAGCAGCACGACGACAGCGATGGCGACGTTGTCCATCGGCCAGCCCCGCCTTCCTTGCCGCCAGAGCCACCGCAGCGGCCACGTCGGCGAGGGTCGGATCCTTCAGGGCATCGTCAGTCGGTGCCTTGGCCAACTGCGCTCCGTCGCCTGCGGGCCAGCAGGCTTTCAAGGGTGGCCCAGTCTCGATCGCAAGCGATCGATTTCGGCCAGCAGGTCGATCACCAGGCCGACGGCCGCCAGGCCCAGCTCGAAGTCACGGGCCAGACGCAAGGCCCTGCGCGTCTGCGACAAGGCTTCGCCACTGAACTGCCAATCGGCCGGGCCCTGCCCCGTCGGCTGCAGCAGGCCTTCGGCCACCAGCCCATGAACCCAGTGCTGCTGGGCGCCGCTGGCCTGGCACAGCGCCGACAGCGTGAACGACAGATGTTCTTCCACGACGACGGTTGGGGTCGTGAGCACGAGGATCTCATCCATGGCTTGAAGCCTCCAGTGCGGCACGGGGGTTGTAGGCAGCAAAGGCATGGGCCAGGGCTCGCCACGCCGTTCGGTCGGTCTCTGAAGCCGAAGGCGGCAGGGCCATGGTCAGCACGGCATAAAGATCGCCAGGCACCTTGCCCGGCATGCCCTTGCCCTTCAGGCGCAGCTTGCGCCCCTGCGACGATCCCGGCGGCACGCTGAGTTGCACGCTGCCGTCGGGCGTCGGTGCCGTCACGGTGGCGCCGAGTGCGGCCTCCCAGGGCGCGACGGGCAGGTCGAAGCTGATGTCGCTGTCGTCCAAGCGGAACACCGGGTGCGGCAGGATCTGGATCTCCAGGTACAGGTCGCCGGAGGGCCCGCCACCCTGCCCGGCTGCGCCCTGTCCGGACAGCCGCAGGTGCTGGCCTTCGCGAATGCCCTTGGGAACGTTGACCTCGAGTTGCCGCTCCTGCAGCGTGGTCTGCCCCGCCGCATCGACAACGGGCATGCGCAGGGAGATCATGCGCTTGGCGCCCCGGTAGGCATCGAGCAGATCGATGGCGACCTTGGCATGGTGATCCCGGCCCTGGAAGGGGCCGCTCTGTCGGTTCTCGGCGCTGCGACGGTGCAGGTCTTCCGCCCCATCGAAGCCGCCCCGGCCGAACAGCGATTCGAAGAAGTCACTGAAGTCTCCGGCATCCCCTGAGTCGCCTGACTGGCGGCGCGGGTGTCGGCCCGCCGTGCCACCGGGACCGCGGCCGCTGAATTCGTAGCCGCTGTCCCAGCCGGGCGGCGGTTCGAAGGGCTGGCCGCTGGCACGGCGCTGCGCGATGTCGTCATAGGCCGCGCGGCGTTCGGCGTCGATCAGGGCTTCGTGCGCCTCGGCCACCTCCTTGAAGCGCGCCTCGGCATCGGGTTCCTTGCTCACGTCGGGGTGGTACTTGCGGGCCAGCTTGCGGTAGGCGCGCTTGATCTCGTCCTGCGTGGCGGTGCGCTCGACACCCAGCGTGGCGTAGTAGTCCTTGAATTCCATGCGTGGCACTCTTTCAGCTCATGGCCAATCGACCCGACGGCTGTACTGGCGCTTCATCAACTGGGTCGGCGTGCAGCAGGCCAAGGGAAGGTGCCGAAACCCTGGATGAAGCTCGTCCATCGACGTCTTGTGTAGGCCCGTGAGCCTACGCACAAGGCGCCTCGAGGACCGTGCGGCAGCGAACACTCGGGACCTGTAGTCGCCTGTGATCACTCGTCGCGCGTTCGCTGCCGCACATACCGTGCCGCCCGGGAAGCGCAAGCTCCACTGTCCCCTCGACCAACCGGACCCACGACCATGAAGACCGATTCGCAACTGCAGCAAGACGTGATGGTTGAACTGAAGAGGGAACCTGCGGTGCATGCCGTGCAGATCGGCGTGGAGGTCGAGGGTGGCGACATCACCCTCACCGGTTCCGTGCGCAGCGGGTCCGAACGCGATCCGGCCACGCGGTCTGCGTGGGGTACGGCCGGCGTCCGCAACGTCGTCGACAAGATGAATCTCGTCTATTGAACCGGACGACGCGGCGCGGGACGCCCCAAAAGGGGCGAAACCGGGTACCAGACCACGACGAAGAACAAGGGGCAGGACATGGACATCACCACACACCGCGCACGCATCACAGGGCCAGTCTCCTACCTGTCCGGCAGCGGGAGGAAACAGAACATCCCCATCGGGCCCTGCCTCGTCGAGAGCCTGGGGGGACGGTTCATCGACATCATCTGGGGCGTACGTGGACAGAGCTCCGTGGCGCTGCCCGTCGAAGAGATCGAAGCGGCCCAGGATCACGGACACCTGGTGCTTCTCGACTGAAGCGCAAGAGCTCAGGAGACGAGGCGCAGGAACGATGGACATGCTGCCGCGGTCCGGGCCTGGCAGTCACCCGGCCGCCGCCGGCAACGGACGCAGGGCGCACTGGACGGCCTTCCTGGTCATCGCGTTCACCTGGTCGTGGTCATGCTGGCTTTGGGCCCCTGCCATCGAGCCCCAGTCCGCGCAGGCCTCTGGCGTGCTGTCCGCGCTCGGCAGCTTCGGTCCCGGTGTTGCTGCGCTGAGCTTGATCGGGTGGACGGGCGGCCGCCCTGGCCTGCGCAGGTGGCTGGGAAGATGCCTGCAAAGGCGCATCGGGGCAGGCCCGTTCGCGTGGGCCTTCTTCCTTCCCCTCACGGTGCTTGCCACCGCGGCTCACAGGAGCATCCTCGGCTGGTGATCAGGGCGGCGACGCCAGGCGCAGCCAGATTTCGTTGCGCCGCATGAACCAGGGGATGAACGGCGCGTCGTAGCGTGAGTACACGGCTTCACCCTCCCACGCGAGGTCGGCCGCGCGCAGCGCCGCCTGCAACTTGGCCAGATGCTCGGCGTAGTTCGACTCCGACCAGAAGCCCGAGTAGCGGATCACGGCGAACCGGGTGGGCGACACATCGCGAAGTTGAACGCGTGCATCCAGAGGCTCCGGGGCGCTGGCCGCCGTGACACCTTTGGGCAACACGAACTGCACCAGGAAGCCGCCGGGCGAAACGCTCTGGGTCACCGGCGCAGTCATCTCCAGTTTCACCGGCACGGCGGCCTGCGTCACCGGCGCGGTCATCGCGAACTTCCGCTCGCCCTTGTTCTTGCCGAAGATGTAGCCTGCCAGGATGGGGAAGGCCTGGTTGCCGGCCTCACCCGCCGGGCCGGGCACCAGGACTTCGGCCACCGCATAGGCAGCGTACTGCCGCACCTCGATGTCCGCGAGTTCGCGCACGACCTGGTAATCGGGCTCTTCGGTGGCGTGTGTGGGCATGGGGAAGGTGACCATTGCAAGTGTCGAGAACAGGGCTGCACCGAAGGCCATGCCGGAACGGAACGGCCTGAGGACTGGTAGGAGTTGCATCGAAGGATGTTCGCATCGGCCGCGGTTCTCGTCCGTGCTCTGACGAACATGGGGACTCGAACGACCGGCCATCGATGTGCCAGGTGATCAGCAGCAGCAAGGGCCCAGGGTCCACGAGACCGTACGTCGTGCGAGCGAAGCCCGCGTGCGATGAACTCCGCCTGCATGCGACGGCGCTCGACACTGGCGCGCACCGAGGCTTCGAAGAACTGCGAGAGCGTCTCGCCTTCAGCCAGCACCGCCTCGACATCGGCACGGCCAGGAGCCGTCACTGGCATCCTTTGCCAGAGAACGCTCGCTGAACCAAGGCACTGCGTTCGGCACCCGTCAGATGGCTTGCCGCAGCAACCACTGCCGAAAGCGCTGCGTCCTTGGCATCCCCGCACAGTCGGCCCGATAGACGACGTAGTAGGACAGCGGTGAGGCCAGCCGGACCGACGGGAACAGGCGAACCAGGCGGCCACTGGCGACATCGTCGTGCGCCATGACGCTGCGCGCGAGCGCCACGCCCTGGCCGTCGATCGCCGCCTGCAGCACCGCCGCCGAGTTGTTGATCTTCAGACCACGCCACGTGGTGATCGTGTGGGTGACACCCGCCGTGCGCAGCCAGCTGTCCCAAGTCGGAAAGCCTTCGTCCTCGCCCATCGACAGGTCGTGGATGAGAGTCTCACTCAGCAGGTCCGCGGGCTTCCGCAGCCGCCGCGCCTTCTGCTCAAGCAGCGGCGAGCAGACCGGAAACACCTCTTCATCGAGCAGCTTGTCAGCTCGCAGACCGGGCCAGTGGCCTGCTCCGTAGCGCACACCGATGTCGATGCGCTGCGCGACGAAGTCCACCGGCTTCAGGCTGGTGTCCAGGCGGATGTCGGTCTCGGGGCACTCCGACTGGAAGCTCTCCAGGCGAGGCAACAGCCACTTGGCGGCGAAGGCCGGGCTGACCGTGACGGTGAGCACGCCGCGGGTCGATCCTTCACGCAGGCGATGCAGAGCCAGGCTCAGCCGGTCGAAGCCGGCGCGCAGCTCCGGCAGCGCCCGCTCGGCGGCTTCCGTCGGCACGAGGCGCGCACGGCCGCTGGTCGCCCGGTGGAACAACGGATTTCCCAGCCAGTCTTCCAGCGTCCGAACCAGCTGCCCGACGGCCGCGGGCGTGACATTCAGCTCCGTCGCCGCGGCCGCAAAGCTCTGATGACGCGCGCTGGCCTCGAATGCCCGAAGCGCGTTGAGGTGCACAGGGACCTTCATCATTAGATAGTTTTTCTCTGTCGGACAGACACTTTATCCCGTTTGCGGCAACGCCGTTCTTCGAACAGAGTTCGGGCACAGCGAACGGCCTACCGCCGTCCGTGGTGACCGGTCAAGTTTTTGTTGATCTCGTCGAGGCGGGCCAGGCACAGGAGTCTGCAATGGGAAATCAGTTCAAGGGTCGCAAGCTGCTGGTCGTCGGTGGCACGGCAGCAACTCGCGGCCGTCGGTCCTGTGTCCGCGCTGACCGCGGACCTCACCAGCGACGCCGGCATCCAGGCCGTCGTGCAGGCGCTCGACGTGCAGCACCCGTGGCTTCAACGCCTTCCACCCGATCGGGCGCGTTGGCACACCTCAGGACGTGGCGGAGGTCATCGTTTTCCTGCTGTCCGACCAGGCGGGCTGGGTGACCGGCGCCATCTGGGATGTCGACGGCGGCGTGATGGCGGGTCGCAACTGAGTGTCGACTTGGAGGCCCTGCGCGGCGCCCGTGTCTTGGCCCCTACATTTGGAGATGATCATGCTCGTGAACCCCGACTTCTCGCACCGAGCGGCCATGACGGCCGTCGAACACCGCTGGGTGCCGTCGCCGCAGCCCGGTGTGGAGCGGGTGATGCTGGACCGCCTGGGCGGCGAGCGGGCGCGGGCCACGAGCCTGGTTCGCTACGCGCCGAACTCGATCTTCCCCGCGCACGCGCACCCCGGAGGCGAAGAGATCCTCGTGTTGTCCGGCACCTTTTCGGACGCCAGCGGGCACTACGAGCCAGGCTGGTATCTGCGCAACCCGCCCGGCTCGGCCCACCAGCCCTCGAGCGCAGACGGTGCTCTGATCCTGGTGAAGTTGTGGCAGATGCCGGCAGACGACACACACATCGTCCGCATCGACTCGCGCGATGTCACGTCCTGGCGGCGAGACGGCAAGCATGAGGTCTGCCGGCTGCATGAGACCGACCACGAGCAGGTCAGTCTGTTGCGGCTGCCGCCGGGCCACCTTCTGCGGCCGGACGTGCGTGGTGGCGCCGAGCTGCTGGTGATCGAAGGTCAAGTCGCCGGCGGCGCGACCGTGCTGGGTGCTCTGGGCTGGCTGCGGCTTCCTCCCGGCGACATGACCGAACTTCGCGTCGGTGCCTCCGGCGCCAAGCTCTACCTGAAGACCGGTCACCTGGCCGGGTTCGCGACATGACGCCGCAACGCACCCGCATCGCCATCGTCGGCGGTGGCCTGGCCGGCCTCGCGGCTGCGTGGAGGCTCCAGCAGCAAGGCGTGCGCGATGTCGTGCTGCTCGAGGCGCGCGCCACCGCGGGCGGCCGCATCCTCTCGGTCGACGCCCGTGGCTCGCGCGTCGACACAGCGTTGCCGGCGCTGGATCGATTCGACCTGGGTCCCAGCTGGTTCTGGCCGGCCATGCAACCGCAACTGGATCGGCTGGTCACCGAGTTGGGCCTGGAGCGATTCGAGCAGCACAATGACGGTGACATGCTCGTCGAGCGCTCTGCACAGCAGATGCCGCAGCGCGTGCGGGGCTATGCCAGCGACCCGATATCGATGCGGCTGACGGGCGGCACCGGTGCCCTGGTTGCCGCGCTGCATGCCCGACTCGATGCCGCGGTCGTCCGCACAGGTCAGACAGTGCGCCGTCTGCGCTGCGAGTCCACGCACGTCGAGTTGACCGTGGACGATGGCGCAGGGGACCCGACGACCTGGGAGATCGAGCGGGTGCTGCTGGCCATGCCTCCGAGGCTCGCCGCGACCCGCCTGCAGTTCGATCCGCCGCTGCCACCCGATCTGGCGCGCCGCTGGCTGGGTACGCCCACCTGGATGGCGCCGCACGCGAAGTACGTGGCGGTCTACGACACGCCGTTCTGGCGCGAACAGGGCCTGAGCGGCGGCGCACGCAGCGGCGTCGGGCCGATGGGCGAGATCCACGACGTCTCGATGCCCGGGGGCCACGCGGCGCTGTTCGGCTTCCTGGGCGTTTCGGCGCGGGTGCGCCGCCAGGTCAGCGACGAGGTGCTGCGAACACACTGCCGGGCGCAGTTGGCCCGGCTGTTCGGCGAGCGGGCCCACACACCCCGGGGCGACGCCTTGAAGGACTGGGCTGCCGACCCGCTGACCGCGACCGAAGACGATCTGGATGACGCGGGCCACCATGCCGCAGCCCCACCGTGCAGCGCCGACGGTGCTTGGCAAGGCCGGCTGATCGGCATCGGCAGCGAATGGTCGGCGCAGTTCCCAGGCTATCTTGCCGGGGCGGTCGATGCGGCCGAGCGGGGCGTGCGGCAGATCGGAAGGGAGAACGACCGCCTGAGAAAGGACGCGGCCACATGAACACGACCTACCCTGCCTGCAGCGCGCGTTCGGCAACCCGGTGTGTGTGTTCTCGATGGTCGGGCGACCCTTGTACTCGCCTTGCCACCAGCGCCAAGCGCCGTTCACGCCGCCAGCGAAATGTCGTAGGGCTTCAAGGCAAAGATTGCCCACCACAAGGCGCCTATCGCGCCCGCCACGCCAAACAGAGTCATCATGACCTTGAACACTTTCCTGGGCTTCTGAAACGGCTTCATGGCTGCCTTTCGCGCAGGGCCGGCACATGGCCAAAGCGCTACGGACGGAACGGTAGGACAGCAGGTGTGAAGCGCTCGCGAAGCGGCGCAGCGCTACCGGGGTATTGCCCCAGGCCATGTGTTTCGGCAAGGGCGATGTCTGCGGGCAGAGTCCGGCGCTTGCCGGCGCGATCGTCGAGTTCTATGACGGCGCGGCGCGGGTCCATCCGGGGGCTCACCCCCCGGCGGACTCCCGACCTGGAGCCCGCTGCGCGATCGCGTGCAGTGCGGTTCAGCGCCGCAGCAGGCCCAGGCCGCTGAGCAGCACGTCGAGACCCAATTCGAAAGTCGTGTCGAACTGGTCCGGCGTGAAATAGCGCCCGGCTTGCGCCACCTGCGGGTGCAGCGTCTCCAGCTCGACCTGGGTCAACGGCTGCAACGAAGCGGGCCCATTGGCGTAGCCCTGTGTCTCGTCGAGGGTTGCACCCAGGACGTAGTAGCCCAGCGCCCGGAAGCCCCGGGCCGCGCGCTCGCTGTCGAGACCTGCGTCGGTAAAGCAGGCCAGGACCTCGGCCAGAAAGGCGACACCCGTGGCCGAGTTCCAGCGGTGCAGCGACAACCAGGCATAGAAGCGCGCGTGCCGCCGGGCGATGTCTCGCCAGTGCCGCACCAGTTGCCGCAGTCGTGATGCGGGGTCTTGCTCCCGCGAGGGGATGGGAACGCTGGCCAGGACACGGTCCACGAGCGCGTCGAGCAGGTGTGCCTTGCTCGGGAAGTGGTGGTACAGGCTCATCGCCTCCACCCCCAGCGTCTGACCCAGTCGGCGCATGCTGAAGGCGTCCAGGCCCTCGCGCTCGATCAGGGCCAGCGCCTCGGATTCGATGCGCTCGCGGGTGAGCGAGGGGCGGTTGGCTGGTCGAGGCATCCGTTGTACATGCTGCGGAGGACAAGTTTACAGCGTAAGGCCATGTGTTAACCTTACGCTGTAAGAACAATTCGCCGTCAACCTCCATGCCGCCACGCTCCACCGAAGCCCGCTCGACTCCAGCCACGACACTGCCCGGGCAGGCGCGCCATGGAGCCCAGTTCCGATGAAGCCCGTCGAGATCGTCGCCATCAGCCTCGCGTTCCTGGCAATCTGGCTGACCGTTCTATCGGCGCGGGTATCGCAGCTGCGCCTGCGCCATCGTGTCAGCTTCGGCGACGGCGGCCACCGCGACCTGCTGGCGGCCATGCGGGCGCATGGCAACACGCTGGAGCAGACTGCGCTGTATGGCCTTCTGGCCTTGGGCTGTGCGGCACTTCCGGCTGCAAGCACCGAAGGGCTGCTGGTCTGCGCCCTGACGTTCGGCGTGGCCAGGGTGTTGCATGCCGCGGGCATCTTCGGACGGCAACCCGCCTTGAGGCGGCTGAGCCACATCGCCACGGTGGTGGTCCAGTTGTCTTTGGTGGGCTTGATGGGACGGGCACTGTGGAGCATGCCTTGAGCCCCCGGTTGCAGGACTGGCAAACACGGGGCCGGGCCCTGACCTGGCAAGGCTTGCGCTTGTTCCACGTCGTCGAGGGACAAGGCCCCGTCGTTCTCTTGCTGCACGGCTATCCCACGGGCTCGTTCGACTGGCATGCGCTGTGGCCGCTGCTGCAGCCCGGCTATCGGCTGCTTGCTCCGGACTTCCCGGGCCTCGGCTTCTCGGACAAGCCACGTGACTGCCGCTACACCCTTGAGCTGCACGCCGAAGCCGCGGACGCCGTGCTGGACTCGCTGGGCCGCCCGCCGGTTCATGTGGTGGCGCACGATCTGGGTGTGCGGGTGGCACAGGCCATGCTGCTGCGTCGCCAGGCCGATCCGACGCTGTCGCCGCTGTCGAGCCTCGTGCTGCTCAACGGGGCCCTGTGCCCCGAGGCCTACAGGCCGCGCCTGATCCAGCGCCTGCTGGCCTCGCCCGCAGGACCCTGGCTTGGTCCCCGGATTCCCAGACGTGCCTTTGATCGCACCATCACCGGGCTGTTCGGTGCCATGACGCCGCCATCTCGCCAACTGCTCGATGACTTCTGGGCACTCGTCGAGTACGGCGATGGCAGGCGCATCACCCACTCGGTCGGCAGCTTCTGGCGCACGCCGCGGGCTGAACGCGACCGGCTGGTCGGCGCGTTGCTGGGCAGCGCCGTGCCGTTGCGGCTCATCAACGGAAGCGCCGATCCGAATTCGGGTGAGCTCATGATGCAACGCTGGTTGAGCCTGTCGCCGACGGCCGACCTTGTGCGGCTTGCCGCGATCGGTCACTGGCCTCAGCTGGAAGCTCCCGTCGCCACTGCCGATGCGATCCGCAGCTTCTGGCACTCGGCAGCCTGAGCCATCCCTCTCACCTTGGCATGCTGCTCTTGCACATCCGACCTGATGCTCATCCGATCTCTCGCTGAGCTGGCCGGCACCACCCCGAAGGCCGTCCGCCTGTACGAGCGGCTGGGGCTGCTGGGCCCGGTGCCCCGGCGCGGCCGCTATCGTGTGTTCGACGCAACGCATGTCGAGGCCGTGCTGCTGGTGCGCAGAGCACAGCGCTTTGGCTTCGGCCTGCGCGAACTGGCCGCCACGCGCAGCCGCGATGGCGCGATCGACTGGGCGCTGATGGCCCGGCTCGTGCAGGAGCGCCAGGCGGAGCTGGCCGCCGAACGCCAGCACCTGCAGGCGCTGGAAATCGAGCTGGCGCAGGCGGCGGCCGGACTGGTCGCTTGCGATCGAGCGGGTGCCCTGCCACGGGCTGTGGGGTGCCTGCAGACTTCGAAAGCGGGATCACCGCCGGCGGCTGGTGCTGGGCTTGACTCTGCCCCACGGGTCACACCGACAGTTGCTGTCCTCCCGCACTTCCCGCCTTCTTCATGACCGACTCCAACATGCTTGTGGTACTGGGCCATCCCCGCGACGACAGCCTGTGTGCGGCACTGGCCACGGCCTACGCCGAGGGCGCTGCCGCGGCCGGCGCGCAGGTGAGCCGACTCGACCTCGGGCACCTGCAATTCGACCCGGTACTGCGCAGCGCCCGCGCCGGTGGTCAGCCTCTGGAACCCGACCTCCTGCAGGCCCAGCAGGCCTTGCAGGCCGCGCGCCATGTGGCCTGGGTGTACCCGGTCTGGTGGGGCACGATGCCCGCGCTGTTGAAGGGCTTCCTCGATCGCACCCTGGTCTCTGGCTTTGCCTATCGCTACCGGCCGAACTCCCCCCTGTGGGACCGCCTGCTTCAAGGACGCTCGGCGGAACTGCTGGTGACGATGGACGCCCCGCCCTGGTACTACCGCTGGTTCGACCGCATGCCGGGCCACTGGCAGATGCGGCGCACGGTTCTGGCGTTCTGCGGCTTCGACCCCGTGCGCATCGCCAGCTACGGCCCCGTCCGCTCGGCGCCACACGAGCGGATCCAGCGCTGGCTGGCCGATGCCCGCCGGCGTGGCGAGCGGGCGGCCCGCCAACTGAACCAGCCCCGCTGGATGGGCCGTCGCCCACTCAGTGCGCCCCGAGACCCAAAGTCAGAATGACCGGCTTTGCCCAGACCCTGCGCCACCTGAGTGCGCTCGAGGTGGGGCGCGCAAGTCACAGCCGCGACAGGGTGCGCCGCTTCTCCGAGGTCCGCGGGCTGAGCCTGGCGCAATCCACCAACATGCTCAAGGGCTCTGGACCTGCTTCGCTACCCCTTAGGATGGGGCCAGCCTCAACCGCATCATGCAAGCCATGAGCCTCGTCGATCGATTCCGCAACTTCCTGGCTTGCTACGCCCGGAAGGACCTCGCAGCCATCTCGCGCATGCTGGCCGAGGGCGCGACTCTGCGCGACTGGGACATCTCTTTGCAGGGCCGGGCCGATTGATGATCGCCCGGGTCGTGGTGTTCCTCTCCAGCCAAATCGCGAGCTTCGTGTCCGGTGCCAACGGGTATGTCGACGGGGGCTCCATCAATCACGTGCAGATCTGAACGGTGGACCCTTGCCCCGGCGGTGCGGGTCGTACCGGCCCGGCGCAAGGCTGCGCGGGCAAGGGTGCATGTGAGCCCCGGGCGCAGACCAAGTCCATCCTCGACATGGCCGGCATGCTCAACGCACCAAAGTCCAAGAACGGCAAGCACGTCAGCTTCGAAGACATGAACCCCTGGCGCTGACTTCGGCACCGGAAAGCCGGCACTCGACACCAACGTCCTGGTGGGTGCCGCCCGAATCGGCGGCATCCACCACGAAGAGCGGCTTGATCTGAGTGAGGCAACTGCTGTTGGGCGCTTGCCCGGGCCTGGCAAGGAATTCGGTGGCGATCTGCATCACGCAGTCTGTCGCCGGCATGCCGGGCGGCGGAAAGAATGCCCCGTGCCCCAGGCCGGGGAAGGTATAGACATAGGAATTTTTCAGGTTCCTTGCCACGGCTTCCCCGTAAGGCTGGGGCGTCACGGGGTCGTAGGCGCCGTTCAACACCAGCGTGGGAATGTCGGAGTTTTCGTAGACGAAGGGTGGCTTCAGGTCGACTTGGAGGATGGCGCAAACCTTCCCCACCATGTCGCCTTCGCGGGCACCCCAAGGAACGAGTTGCGGATAGGCTGGCGGCAAGGCCTGGGTGGGCGTCGCCTGAATCGATTTGGCCCGGGCGCAGAGCACGCTGTGGTACATCCCCTTGGCGCTGCCGTCGCTGCTTTCCAGGTCCGTGGACAGGTTGTCCGCCACCCAGCCGAAGTTTCCCTGGCTGGCGGCCTGGATGTTCTTGGGGATGGACGTGCCGCGCGCGCTGTTGCCGGAATAGGGTCGGATCAGCGCAGCCAGCAGGGCGGTGGCAAAGGCATTGCCGTCGAGTTGGGTCACGACCGCCCGCTTGCTCACCGGCGTGGTCAGGGTCAGGGGAAGCGGCTTCTGGTTGAGCTGATCGACGATGGCCAGGAACTTCTGCTCGAGGTTCGGGTAGGCCTGGCCGCAACGCAGATCCTGGGCGCAGGCGTGAAACAGGTTGCGCAGTGCAAAGCTCAATGTGTGGCCGCTCGCCTGATTGAAGTCGATGTCGGGCCGGACGACGCCGTCGATGATCACGCTGCGGAGTTTCGCCTTGTGCTTGTCCGCCTGGGCGATGACGTATTGCCCCAGCAGGGTGCCATAGGAAACCCCGTAGTAGTTGAACGTCCGGTAGCCCAGGGTCTCTGCCACGGCATAGACATCCGCGGCGTTCTCGCGGGTGTTGAAGGCGTTGAGGTTGATGCCCTGCGCCTTGAAGCGCTCCTGGCAGGTCTTGAACCAGCTGGGGTCGGTGTAGGCCATCTCGCCCTTGGCAACGGCGATGTTCTTGGCGTCGTACTCCGGGCAGGTCAGAAAGGGCTTGGAATACCGTGTGCCCCGTTCCTCGACGAAGACGAGGTCGCGGCTTTTCAGCACGGCTTGCAGTTCGGGCAGAGACGGCACGGCCCAGTTGACGATCACGCCGATGGTGGAGTCCCCCGGGCCGCCTTGTTCGACAAACAGGGGGTCGGCAGCAGGGCTCTTGCTGGTGCTGCGGATGCGCACGACGGCAAGCTGGATGGTGCGCCCCTTGGGCCATGCGTGCTCTTCCGGGACCGTGACGTACCCGCAATCCGACTTGGCCGCCACGGCGACCGGCACGTCGAAGGTCTTGCAGTCGACGGTTTGCCAGGCCGCACCCAGCTTGGCACGGGCGAAGGGCGCGGCCTGTGCAGCAGGGCTGCCGGCCAGGACGGCCCCGACCGTGATCCCCAGCAGCATGCCGCGAGGCAAGAGCGCGCGTGCCGGCTTCGGTGCGAGAAGGCTGCGGGCCAGGCCGCGCGCTGGCCGTGAAGGTGCGGTCATCGTTGGATTCTCCGGAGAGTGTCGATCGCAGGGATCACTTTTCGAGGCCGCGCAGCTGCCCCTCGATGTGCTCGGGGGCCTCGATGGTGCGCAGCCATTTCACCGAACCGACCGCCCACTTCGGGTCGAGCTTGCGCAATTCGGCCACCAGACCGGGCAGGTGCGCCGCCCCGTAGGTGATGAAGATCTTGTCGTCGGGCGACTGCATGATGCGCTGCGCGAGGGCGCGGTTGCGGAAGTCCAGGATCACCGGCTCCATCCGGCCCGGCGTCGTGCTTGCGGTGGCCTGGTTGAGCGTGAACAGCCCGCGGCAGGTCACGCCGCCGAGTGCCTTCTGCGACGCACTCCCACGCTTCAACCATTCCACCACTTTCAGCATGAACGCGTTGTCGTTCGTGGCAGGCCTGGGCTGGAAGTCGCTGGCGTGCGCCTTTGCAAAGGCCGGATCCTCGCGCATCAGGCGCTCGTACTCCGCCTTGAGCTCGAGGGCATCGACGTCGGCCACGAGGTGGCGCTTCGGATGCTCGGCCTTGTCGGCTTCAAGCAGGCCGAAGTAGTCGAGCTGGAACTTCATCCCGCAGACCTCACCGATCGACTTGTAGGTTCCGCTCAGGTCGCTGCCGCCCACGAGTTCGTGCGACAGCTTTTCGAAGAAGGCCTTCGACTCCGGCGTGGGGGTCTGCACGCCTTCGTAATAGCTGACATAGCCCTCCGACAAAGCCTTCTCCACGTCGTAGATGACGGCCTGGTAGAAGCGCTCGGAGCCGATGTGCTGCATGCCTTGGAAGACAACGCGTTTCGAGCCATTCGTCAGAGACACCTGCGGGACCGTTGCTGGCCGGGTGTCGGTGACGATCATCAGATAGTAGAAAGGCATCGCCACCACGACGCCGAGGATCAGCGTCCAGCCCAGCAGGCTGCGCGACCAGGCCGAAGCGAACGGCCGGCTCGCAGCGGTGGGTGAGAATCGTCTGATGACCCACGCGCTGGCGATGGCCAGTACCGCTGCGACGAGCAACAGCCCCACGAGCAGCCCGTAGCCCCAACCCAGGAGGATGGGCAGTCCGAGGACGAACGCGGCCACCAGCAAGAACCAGGCGATCGCCTGCAGGCGGATGCGCCACAGTGGCGAGGCGGGAGCCGCGGATGGGGTGAGAGATGGTTGCGTGTCCGACGAGGTCTTCATGCGCGCATGTTCTGACGGCGATTCGCCGCAACGATCACAAATTATGCTGCTACGCACTGCACAAGCCGTCATCGTGCGATGCGCCCTGAGAACGCAGTCTCAGCAACCCGTATCGAGTGGCCGATTGGCCGAGCAGTGACGGTGGTCTCGTCCGCGTTGACGGCAACGCGATCCGGTTCACCTTCGCCGCTCGCGTTCGCCTTACAATCTCGATCCTTGTAAGGAGACCGGGCATGGCTGAATCCACCATCACTGCAAAGGGCCAGACCACCGTGCCCGCAGACATCCGGGCTCTCGTGGATGCCAAGCCCGGCACGCGCCTGGTCTGGTCGGCGATGCCGGACGGCACCATCATCGTTCGTGCCAAGACCAAGTCCATCCTTGACATGGCCGGCATGATGAAGGCGCCGAAAGCCAAGAAGGGCAAGCATGTCAGCATCGACGACATGAATCCCTGGCGCTGAGTTCGGCACCGGTATGCCGGCGCTCGACACCAACGTCCTGGTGCGCTACATCGTCCAGGACGATCCCTCGCAACTTGCCGCTGCCAAGCGCCTGATCAACCGCTGTGTCGCCGAAGGGTTGACGCTGTTCGTTCCCGTGACCGTCGTGCTCGAATTGGAGTGGGTGCTGCGGTCCGGCTTCGCTTTCGCCAAGAACGATGTATTGATGACACTGTCCAGCCTCTTCTCGGCGGCCGAGTTGACCTTCGAATCCGAGCGCGCGCTCGAAGTCGCGTTGCAGTTGTTCCGCAAGGGATCGGCCGACTTCGCAGACTGCCTTCACGTCGCGTTGGCGACGCAGGCTGGCGAGCAGCCGCTTTGGACTTTCGACAAAGGGGCAGCCAAGGTCAGCGGCGCTCGACTGTTGGCCAAGGCCTGAGGCGGGATCGAATCGCGGCCGCAGCGAATCTGATCCGCCGGGTGCTTCCGGGGCAGCCTCGACAAGCTCGTCGTTGCCATCAGTGACATCGAGCATGAGTGAATCTTGTCGGCCATGTCCCGTCGCTCACAGCGGTCAGCTGCCGGGCACAGCGCATGGCGTCAGTCCTTAGGCTGGAGCGGCGGGGTACGACCAACATCCACGCTAGTCCGGGCTGTCGAGGCCGGCTGTCGTCGCTTGCTTGTTGGCGCCGACTGAAACTTGGCCAGCTGGCACCCACGCTGAGTCGATCCCAGGTGCTGGCCGAACTCCATGCACGCGTTCAGCGCGGTGAACTTGACCGCAAGACCGCCGAGCGCCAGCTCGACCACCTGAGAGCCCTCCGGCTGCGCCTGCTCGGTGACCGCGTCCTGCAGGCCCTCGCGTGGAAGATCGCCGCACAACTCGGCTGGCCCGACACCTTCATGGCCGAGTACGTCGCCCTGACCCGGCTGCAGGCCGAAGCCTTCGTCTGCATGGAGCCGGCGCTGGCACGTGCCGTCAGCGGCATCGTCGCCGTGGCAACCATTGACGACCTGCTGGCAAGCAGCCAGCGCCAAGTGACCTCACCCGAAGGCACTACGATGACGCCAACAAGAACGGGAGGGAGGACACCATGAACCCGAACGACAACGACGACAGCCGATCCGTCGCCCTGTACTGGGACTTCGAGAACCTGCACGCTGGCCTCATGGAGGCCAAGTACGGCGAAGGCGTCTACGCCAAGCAGGACAACCGATTCAAGGTCCAGGAACCGCTCATCGACGTTCAGGCCCTGGTCGAGCTTGGCGCCTCCTTCGGCCCCGTCGCCATCAACCGCGCCTACGGCAACTGGCAGTACTTCGGCCGGTACAGGGACGCGCTGCTGCAGAGCGCCGTCGAGCTGATCCAGCTCTTCCCGCCGGGCTCAAGCTCTGCCTCGACGCCACCGAAGACATCAGCCGCTTCGCCCACATCGGCACCGTCATCATCGTCGGCGGCGACAGCGACTTCATGCCCGTCGCCCAGAAGATCAAGGCGGCAGGCCGCACCCTGATCGGCATCGGCAACCGCAGGAACACCAACAAACACTGGGCCAAGAGCTGCCACGAGTTCCGGTACTACGACAGCCTGGTCGAAGCCCCCAGCACCGACGAAGCGCCCAAGCCCAGCGAAACCAGGGACACCGCACCGCCGCCACCGGCGAACCCGGCTGCCGACATGCTCAAGCGGGCCGTGCGACTGCTCGCCGAGACCACGGGCGAGGCGTGGGTCAGCAAGGGATCGGTCTGGCACATGGTCAAGCGCCTCGACCCCACCTTCGATCCTAAGGACCACGGCCACGCCAACTTTGCCGAGATGGTCAAGGCCATGGACGCCGTCGTCGAGATCAAGAAGGGCGATACCGACCACCTGCTGCGCTTGCGATGAACCAGGCCGTCGGGCCGACCCACCCAGGTACGTTCGAGGGTCCCCGACGCGCGCATCCACCTATCGCGAGGGCGACGGTCAAACGATGTCGATCTGAAGGTCCCTCGGAACCGCCGCACTTCGGACTCAGCTCTTCTTCGCCCGCGCCTTAGGCTTGTCGACCCTTCCTGCCGCGACCTTTGCTGCAGCGGACGCGTCCTTCGTCCAGGGCTTGTGCTCAAGGTACTCGTTGAGGTTGCGCAGATGCATCGTCATCACCGCGCAAGCCTTCTCCGCCTCGCCCTCACGCATGTGGCGCAGTACCTTTCGGCGTACGGCGATGATGTCCGGCATGGGCTGCGGATCGATCCGCGCCAGCAAGGTACGCACGATCTCGGACAGCGCGTCGACCAGCATCACCATGACCTCGTTGTGAGTGGCCTTGGCGATCAGCCTGTAGAACTCGATGATCAGGCGCGAATCCCGCGAACCGCGACCCGTCTTGAAAAGCGCTGCGTGGTAGTCGATGTCGGCTTCGATCGCATCGAGCTCCTCCTTCGTGGCGCGCTGACACGCCAGCCGGATGGCGACGCATGTGAGTTCGATACGCGCTTCCGTCACGCTGTCGGTCGGCACCTGCCCGAGCGCGACCATGTCCCGTACTGCCTGCGTGATCCCGTCGGTGCCCGTGGCCTTGATGAAGAAGCCGCCGCTGGCGCCCGTCTTGGCTTCCACCAAGCCGGCCAGTTCGAGACTGCGCAGTGCCTCGCGCACGCCGCTGCGGCTGATGTCGAACTGCTCGGCAAGTTCGCGCTCGGCAGGCAGCCGCTGGCCAGGCTGAAGGGTCCCGTCGGCCACCTGGCGGCGCACCTGGTCGCACACCGCCTCGAATGCTCGCCGAGTCCGCACCGGCCGGAAATCAGGCGCCGCGGTTTCCGAGGACCCAGGCCGGGAACGTGGGGACACAAGAGGCAGCGACATGGAGGTCTCCGAGCGAATTGGGCGCGCGCAGGATGGCGGCGCTACCGGCACCGGGGAGCCGATCCCCGGCCGTCATGTTCAGTCTTGACTGTAATTGGTTGAACACCTCTGGCGGCACGAACCCGGGTTGCAAGGCCCACGAAAACCTGGGTGGCGGCTCACTTGGCTTGCGCCTGAGTTCGATCTATCATATGTAGAACCATTGACCAGCATGACCGCAGAGATCAGCCGTCCGACCCCAGGAGACCGCATGCCCGAACCCCGGATCATCCTCGACGACCGTGAGGTTCCACGCGCCAGGGTGCTGCAGCAGGCGAGGCGCGCTGCCAGCGGCTTCCACGAACTGGGTGTGCGCGAAGGCGACACGGTCGCCCTGCTGCTGCGCAATGACTTCGCCTTCTTCGAAGCGCAGCAGGCCGCCGCCGCATTGGGTGCCTATTGCGTGCCCATCAACTGGCACGGCCGGGAAGAGGAAGTGCGGTACATCCTGGACGACGCCAGGCCAAAGGTTCTGGTGGCTCACGCCGACCTCGTCGCTCCGCTGCGGGACGCACTGCCGCTCGATGTGAAGCTGCTCGTGGTACCAACGCCTCCGGAGATCGCCAAGCGCTACGAGTTGCCCCCGTCGGTGACTTCAACGATGACGGGCGACCTCAGCTGGCCGCAGTGGACTGCTGACTTCGAGGAGTGGACGGGCCCGTCAATGCGCAGCCGCGCCACGATGATCTACACCTCCGGCACGACCGGCCACCCCAAGGGAGTGCGGCGCGACGCCGCCACGCCCGAACAGGCTGCCGCCTACGTACAGATGCTGGCGCGGGTGTACGGTGTCGTGCCGGGAATTCACGCGTTGATCGCCGGGCCGCTGTACCACGCGTCGCCGAACGCCTACGGCAGGCAGGCCTTGCCGAATGCCGACGTCCTGGTGATGCAGTCGAAGTTCGACGCCGAGCAGACGCTGGCGGCCATTGAGCGCTACCGCATCACCCACGCGGTGATGGTCCCGACGATGTTCGTCCGCCTGCTGAAGCTGCCTCCCGAGGTGCGGGCCCGCTACGACATCAGCTCCATCCGCTGGGTGACGCACACGGGGGCGCCCTGCCCTGCCGACGTGAAGCGTCAATTGATGGACTGGTGGGGCCCGGTCGTCTATGAGACCTACGGTGGCAGCGAGGTCGGCACGGCCACCCTAGCCACGCCCCAGGACGCGCTGGACTACCCGGGCAGCGTCGGTGTGCCGACCCCTGGCACGAGCATCGCCTTCTACGGCGAAGACGGCGAACGACTGCCCGAAGGCGAGATCGGCGAGATCTACATGCGCGTGCCGGCGTACGCAGACTTCACCTACCTCAACAACCCCGAGAAGCGTCGCACCGTCGAACGCGATGGACTGATCAGCGTCGGAGACGTGGGCTACCTGAAGGACGGCCACCTGTATCTCTGCGACCGCCGCTCCGACATGGTCATCTCGGCCGGCACCAACATCTACCCGGCCGAGATCGAAATGTGCCTGCTGCAGTGCCCCGGCGTGCAGGACTGTGCGGTGTTCGGCATCCCGGACGAGGAGTTCGGCGAGTCCCTGGCCGCAGCCGTCGAGCGCGTGCCAGGGGCCTCTCTCACTGAAGCCGACGTGCAATCCTGGGTACGGGATCGCATGGCCAGGTACAAGGTTCCGAAGCGCGTGGACTTCCACGCGGCCCTGCCGCGCCAGGACAGCGGCAAGATCTTCAAGCGTCAACTGCGCGACCCGTTCTGGCTGGCGGCCGGACGCAAGATCTGATGGCGAATCCGCAGACGCTCAGATAGGCAACCCGAAGTGGACCGCATCCTTGGCCCGCGAAGCTTGAACAACTGGGGACCCCCGTGAACTTCACCGAAGAACAGATCGCCTTCCAGGACAGCGTGCGCCGCATGGCCGAGAAGCACGTGGCGCCGATCGCCGCCGAGATCGACGCGAACGACCGCTTTCCGACCGAGCTCGTCAAGCTCTTCGGCGAGATGGGATTGATGCAGCTGTGGGTGCCAGAGAAATACGGCGGCCCCGAAGGCAATCTCACGATGATGTGCATCGCGCGAGAGGAAGTCTCCCGGTTCTCCCCCGCCTGCGGCTCGATCGCCGGGCTGAACACGATGTTCATCATGCCGCTGATCCACTTCGGCACCGAGGAGCAGCGTCAGCGCTTCCTGCCGCCCATCGCGCAAGGGGGGGTGGTCACGGCCATCGCGATCAGCGAGCCGCAGGCCGGCAGCGATGTCAGCGCGATGACGACCCGTGCCGTGCGCGACGGCGACAGCTACGTCATCAACGGCCGCAAGCAGTGGTGCAGCTACGGCGTCGAGGCCGAGTACATCGTGCTGATGGCGCGCACCGAGGGCGAGACCGGCGCCAACGGCATCAGCGCCTTCATCATCGAGCCGAAGAAGATGAAGGGCGTGAGCTTCGGACGCCACGAGCGCAAGATGGGCTGGCGAGGCGCGCCGAACACGCCGATCTTTCTGGACAACGTGCGTGTGCCCATCGAGAACCTGGTGGGCGAAGAAGGCAAGGGCTTCCGTGCCAGCCTGCGCGCGCTCGACCTCAACCGGCCGACCATCGGCGCGCAGTGCGTCGGGCTGGCGCAAGGTGCGCTCGAAGCGAGCGTGGCCTACGCCAAGGAGCGAAAACAGTTCAAGCGCAGCATCGGCGAATTCCAGGGCGTGGGCTTCATGCTCGCCGACATGGCCATCAACATCGAGGCGGCGCGGGCACTGGTTTACGAGTGCGCGCGCGCCGGCGACGTCGGCGACTGGGCTCGGCTGAACACTCTGGCCAGCATGGCCAAGTGCTTCGGCAGCGACATGGCGATGCGCGTGACCACCGACGCGGTACAGGTCTTCGGCGGCTACGGCTACACGATGGACTACCCCGTGGAACGCATGATGCGCGACGCCAAGCTGGCCCAGATCTTCGAGGGCACGAACCAGATCCAGCGCATGGTCATCGCGCGGGATCTTCTGAAGTAAGGCCCGGGCGCGGCGGTCTGCCGAGGCCGGTGCATCGGGCTCGCCGCGACGCCGCCCGCGCAGAAGGCCCTATCGCGCGCGGCCGCGATCGACAACGGTCCGCAGCGCGTCGCCCGACAGGCCGGCCATGTCTCGTAACACCTCTTCCGTGTGCTCACCGAGCGTCGGTACATGGCCACCGACCTCGACGCGGCCGCCCGACAGGCGGTAAGGCAGGTTCGGCACGTGGTACTCGCCGGCACTATCGCGCACGGGGACCATGGTGCCGCGGTGGGCGAGCTGCTCCAGCGCCAGGGCCTCGCGCACCGTGCGATACGAGGTCACGGGCACGCCAGCACCGCCGATCACGCGCTCGCACTCGGCGCGCGAGCGCAAGGAGGTCCAGGCCTCGATGCGCGTCATCACCTCGTTCCAGTTCGTCTGCCGTGCGCGATCGGTGGCCATCGTGGGATCGTCGCGCCAGCCCTCGATGCCGACGGCATCGAGCAGTGCTTCGAAGTTGCGTGGGTTGACGGCGGCGATCATCAGGTAGCCGTCGGCCGCCTTGAAGGGCGGGTAGACCGGCCGCCGCTTCTGGGCCGGGAACTGCGCCTCCTGCACTTCGTACGGCATCAGCGACAGCATGCTCTCGAAGAGGGTCGTGTCGACATGCTGCCCACGCCCGGTGGCGTGACGATGGTTCAGCGCCGCGAGCACGCCCGAGTACGCAAACAGCGCGCCCAGCACGTCGGCATAGAAGATCGCGGTGTTCGCGGGACGGTCACCGTGGTCCTGGTAGCCAGCAAAAGCCGTCTCGAAGCCGGAGGCCGCCTGCACGATCTGTGCATAGGCCGGTTTGAATGCGTCGGGCCCGGTCTGTCCAAAGCCCGAGATCGAGCAATAGATCAGTCTTGGATTCAGGACGCGCAAGTCCTCCCAACCGAGGCCCAGCCGCTGCATCGCACCAGGGCGGAAGTTCTCGACGACGACGTCCACGCAGCCGACCATGGTCTTCACCGCGGCGATCGTCGCCGGGTCCTTGAGGTCCAGGCAGATGCTGCGCTTGCCCGCGTTGAGGTGTCCGAAATAGGCACTGCACCCTTGCCGCATCGGTTCACGCTGGCGAATGTAGTCACCCTCGGCGGACTCGATCTTGACGACGTCGGCGCCGAGATCGGCGAGGTAACGCGTGGCGTAGGGTCCGGCCATCATCGTCGAGAAATCGAGCACGCGAACGCCCTGCAGTGGCGACGGGGCGGAAAGATCTGAAGAGGTGGTCATCGGGTCTCCGTGGCGGGCCGAGAGATACCCGCGCGTTGCTGCTCAATGAACGATCAGGCTCAACATCTCGGCCACCATCGCAGGCTTGGCGGCGCCCTCGCGTTCCATCGTGTAGCGGCGCTTGAGCATCGTGCCGGCCGGCACCGGGTCGGCCGACAGCACCTGCATGTGCAGCCGCACGCGGTCTCCGGCCGAGACCTCGACCGGATAGCGAACCTTGTCGAAGCCATAGTTGAAGGCGCGCCCATGCCGGCGCACCTGCACGATCTGACTGGCCAGGCCGGGCACCAGCGACAGGGTCAGCAGGCCATGGGCGATGGGCAAGCCTCCTGGTAGTTCGCGCGCCGCGCGTTCGCGGTCGACGTGGTACCAGTTGCGGTCGCCGGTGAGTTCGGCGAAGCGGTCGATGAGGGCCTGGTCGATGGTGACCCAGTCGCTGTGGCCGAGGTCCTCGCCCACGTGGAGTTTCAGATCGGCCAGGGTGTCAACGCTGATCATGTCAGTTCCATCCTTGCGCCACGGACGCTGAAGGCGCGCAGCCACGTGGCAGCATCATGCGCAAGGGAAGCAGGACCATGTCAATCCGCGACAATGTTGGCCTGGCGGATGGCGGCGGTCCACTTGTCGACATCGCGTGCGATCACTGCGCCGAATTCGTCGGGCGTGGTGGTCAGGGGAATCGACGAGAGGGCAACGGTGCGGTCCTTCACCTCGGCCTGCTGCACGATGGCGTTGACTTCGCGGCTCAACCGCTCGACCACTGCCTTGGGGGTGCCACGCGGCGCAAGCAGCCCGTACCCGAGGTCGACTTCGAGTCCACGCGACATACTGGTCAGGTATGGGGACGGGCAGAGGGATCTCGCGACGCTGCAGCTCACTCAGGTCGCTGATCGCCTCGACGTACCACGCCTGCATGTTGCCTGGCAGCGCGATGGATCCGCTCACAGTGTTGCGCGCCCGTTGGACAACACGACGAGGTCACGCTCGACGACCTTGGCGCGGAACGCGATCTCGGCATCGCCGCAGCGCCAGGCCTCGACGCGCAGCGTCTCGCCGGGGAACACGGGCGACGTCAGCCGCGCACGGAAGCTTTTCAGGAGGGTGGGGTCGTAGCCGCACAGCGCACGCACCACGCCGTGGCAGGCGACACCATAGGTCGCCAGCCCGTGCAGGATCGGCCGCGGAAAGCCCGCCTTGGCGGCCACCGCAGGGTCGACGTGCAGCGGGTTGAGGTCTCCCGACAGTCGGTACAGCAGTGCAGCGTCGGCGCGGGTGGGCAGGTCCAGCACGACGTCGGGGGCGGCATCGGGCGGCGCCAGCGCCGCCGGGGCCGCCTCGTCGCCACCGCCGCTCCTGGAAAAGCCACCGTCGCCGCGCAGGAACAGCACCTGTTCCGATGTGGCGATCAGTCGTCCACTGGCCTCCTCGGTCAGCGTCTTCTCGGCATGCAGCACCGCGCCCTTGCCTTCGCCCTTGTCGACGATGCGCGTGACACGCGTGCGGCCGATCAGCGTGGCGGCGACCGGCAGCGGCTCGTGCAGCACGATGGTCTGCTCGCCATGCACGAGTTTGAGGAAGTCGATGCCCAGCTCGGGACGATCGCGCATCCAGAAGCCGGGCGAGGCCAGCACCGCGGCCATGGTGGGCAGCGCGACGAGATCCTTCTCGTACGTGAATCGCAGTTGCGCCGGATCCAGCGGGTCGCTGCCGATGCCGACGCCCAGCGCGTAGAGAATCGTGTCGCGGGCGGTGTACGTGTGGCGGACGTCGTCGCTGCGCCACGCCTTGGTCAGGGAGAAATCGATCATGGTTCAGGGTGCTCAGGTCGGGTGTCGGAGGAAGTCGTTCAGCGGCCGTTCAGGGTTCGCGCCGCAGGGCCGGAGGCCACTGCAGGGCCGCGGGCTCCCGCGCTGCGAAGCGCCGCAACGCCTCGACGTTGAACTCGCTGCCGCCAGCCACGGCCTGGCCGCTGGCCTCCAGCTCCAACATGGTCGGCAGATCGCTGGCGAGCGAGGCGTTTAGCGCATGCTTGGACAAGGCAAAGGCCGTGGGCGAGCCGTTGGCCAGGCTGCTTGCAAGCAGCCTGGCACGTGGCAGCAGTTCGGCCGCCAGCAGCACCTCCAGCGCGATGCCCAATCGCAGGGCTTCGTCAGCACCGAACTCTCGCGCCGAGTGGATCAGCTCCTTCGCGCGTTGCAGGCCGACGACGCGCGGCAGGGTGTACCAGGCACCGACGTCAGGCACGAGGCCGATGCGGTGGAAGACCAGCGCCAGGCGAACGCGCTCGCTGACGAGCACGATGTCCGCAAAGAGCGCGATGCTGACGCCCGCACCGAAGGCCACGCCGTCCAGTGCGGCGACCAGTGGCTTGCCGAACGCATGCAGCGCCAGCGCCAGGTCCTTGTAGCGCTGGTGACCGCTGCGACGCATCTCCGGTGTGCGCGGGCCGGCGTCGCGCATGCCCTTGACGTCGCCGCCGGCACAGAAGTCACCGGCCGCCCCGGTCAGGACGACCGCGCGCACGCTGGCATCGGACTGCAGTGCACGAAGCGCCGCCGTCAGCTCGTCGGTCATCGCGGGGGACAGCGCGTTCTTCGCCTCTGGGCGGTTCAGCGTCAGCGTCGCAACGCCGTCGTCCGCCTCCACGAGCAGGGTCTCGTACGGCCCGCCGGTCACGGTGCCCGGGGTCATGCGGCCGCCCTTCCCTGGCTGGCCGACAACGGCACGGCACCGGTCATGACGTCACAGTGCTCCGTCATGCTCCGACACGCGGCCGTTTGAAAGCTTCAACCACCTCGAAGCGTATGTGCGGTCAAGAGACATGCCGCCAGTGGCGGATGGATACGGCACGACGTCGCTACCCGGGTCTTCGTTCACAAGGAGATGTGGAAGCCACCGTTCACGGCCAGGTGCTGCCCCGTGATGTAGCTGGCGCCATCGGACAGCAGGAAGCAGACCGTCTTGACGACTTCCTCGGGCTGCGCCCAGCGGCCCATCGGGATCTGCGCGAGCATGCCGTCGCGGAACTTCTCGCCACGCACGACTTCGGTCATCGGTGTCTCGACCACGCCGAAGCAGACCGAGTTGCTGCGCACGTTGTAACGCCCCCATTCGCGGGCCGCGGTCATCGTCATGCCCAGCATCCCGGATTTGGCGGCCGCGTAGTTGATCTGCCCGATCGATCCCTTGCGGCCTGCGTCCGAGGAGATGTTGATGATCGAGCCGCCGGTCGCATCCCCGTCACGCGAGCGCTGCACCATGTGCCGCCCCGCGGCCTGCGTCCAGAAGAAGGTGCCGGTGAGGTGCACGTCGATCACCTCCTGCCACTGCGTTGCGGTCATCTTCTCGATCATGGCGGGTCGCGTGATGCCGGCGTTGTTCACCAGGCCATGCACGGCGCCGAAGCGGGCGACGGCCTCGGCCACGGTCCGGGCCGCCAGCTCGGCGTCGACGACGCTGCCGACCACCGCCATCGCACGTTCCGCCGGCAGCGCGGCATAGACCGCGTTCAGCGTCTCGGCGTTCATGTCGAGCCCGACGACGTTGCCGCCCAGGCCGACGACGAGTTCGGATAGCGCCTTGCCGATGCCTTGCCCGGCGCCAGTGACGATCACGGTCCGGCCCGCCAGCGACACGATGGGATCCATGGTTGATTCCTTGTTTGATGGTTGAACCAATGATAGAGTTCGATTCATCCTGTCGTCAACCGCGAAGCATCGATGACCATCCGCCGCCAGGCCTGCATTGCAGGCGCATTCGAACACCCGACGCGGAAAGCGCCCGACAAGACGGTGGCCCAGTTGCATGCCGAGGTGGCGCGCGGCGCCCTGGCCGATGCTGGCCTGACGCTGGCCGATGTCGATGGCTACTGCTGCGCCGGCGATGCGCCCGGGCTGGGTGCCAACAGCATGGCCGACTATCTGGGCCTGAAGACACGCTTCCTGGACAGCACCGACACGGGCGGCTCTGCCTACCTGGTGCACGTCGCGCACGCCGCCCAGGCCATCGCCCTGGGCCGCGCGAGCGTCGTTCTCATCACCCTGGCCGGCCGGCCGCGCACCGAAGGGGCCAGTGGCGTGGGCACCGGCAGTCGCATGGTCACGCCGACGACACCCGACGTGCCCTTCGAGATGCCTTATGCGCCCGTCACGGTCAACAACTACGCGCTGGCCGCCGCGCGCCACATGCACGAGTTCGGCACCACGTCGGAACAGCTGGCGTGGATCAAGGTGGCTGCCGCCGCACATGCCCAGCACAACCCGAACGCGATGCTGCGCGACGCCGTGACGGTGCAGGACGTGCTGGACTCCCCGATGATCGCCGACCCCCTGCACAAGCTGGACTGTTGCGTCGTCAGCGATGGCGGCGGCGCCCTCGTGGTCGTTCACCCCGACATCGCCAGGTCGCTGAAGCGCCCCGTCGTCCAGGTCATGGGGGCGGGAGAAGCGATCAAGGGAACGCTCAATGGCCACGTCGACTTGACTTGGTCCGCAGCGGCCCTCACGGGTCCGGCTGCCTTCGCAGAGGCGGGCGTCAAGCCGGCGGACATCCAGTACGCATCGATCTACGACAGCTTCACGATCAGCGTGCTGATCGCACTGGAGGACCTCGGCTTCTGCGCCAAGGGTCAGGGAGGGCACTTCGTCGCCGACGGCAACCTGATCTCAGGCGTCGGCAAGCTGCCTTTCAACACCGATGGCGGCGGGCTGTGCAACAACCACCCGGCCAACCGCGGCGGCATCACCAAGGTCATCGAGGCGGTGCGGCAGCTGCGCGGCGAAGCCCACCCGAAAGTGCAGGTGCCGAACTGTGGCCTGGCGCTGGCCCACGGCATGGGCGGGCTGCTCGGTTCACGCCACGGCTCCGCCACGCTGATTCTCGAACGCGCCTGAGGCCCCGTCATGAGCACTCCCTACCAGGATCGCCCCCTCGGCACCGTCATCACCGACGCCGCCACCGCCCCGTACTGGGCTGCCACGCGCGACGGCGTGCTGAAGCTGCGCCGCTGCACGGCGTGCGCCAGGCCGCACTGGTACCCGCGACCGGTGTGCCCGTTCTGCAGCGGCGACACCGAGTGGGTCGATGCCAAGGGCACCGGCACCATCTACAGCCTGTCGGTCACGCGCCGCGCCGGGCCGATCGCCTATGCGCTGGCCTACGTCACGCTCGACGAGGGCGTCACGATGATGAGCAACCTCGTAGATTGCGACCTCGATGCGCTGCACATCGGCCAGCGTGTCAAGGTGTGCTTCAAACCTGCCGAGGGCGGCGAGATGGTGCCGATGTTCACGCCCGCGGACCGCTGAACATGGCAGGCCATGCCACCCTCGGCTTCGAGGTGAAGGACAGCGTCGGATGGATCCGCCTGTCCCGCCCCGAGAAGCGCAATCCCTTCGATGCAGAGCTGCGTGCCGACCTGATGAAGGTGCTGGAGCAGGTGCGCGAGGACCCCGCCGTGCGCGTCCTGGTGCTGACCGGCAGCCCGGGCGCCTTCTGCGCCGGCGGCAACCTGCCCATGCTGCACGACCAGCTCGACGCGGGTGCCTCCTACTGGCAGCAGCGGCTGGTCACCGGCCAACGGCTGATCCACGACCTGATGCACCTGACCCGGCCGCTGATCGCCGTCGTCGACGGCCCGGCTTTCGGTGCAGGGTTCTCGCTGGCACTGACGGCCGACATCGTGCTGGCCTCGCACCGGGCACGTTTCGCGATGTCCTACCTGCGGCTGGGGCTGGTGCCCGACATGGCACCGATGTACCTGCTGCCGCGCATGGTGGGTCTGCAACGCGCCAAGGAACTGATCTTCTCGACACGGGAGATCGACGCCGACGAGGCGAAGTCGCTCGGCCTGGTGATGGAAGTGCACGATGGCGCGCGGCTGGAAGCGCGCGCTGCGGCGATCGCTGCCAGCCTGGCCACGACGGCACCGGCCGCAATGGCCATGACGAAGGCGGCGATGAACACCTCGCTGGACAGCGACCTGTCGACCATGTTCACGCTCGAAGCCGCCAGCGTGGCCGCAGCCTTCTCCGCACCCGAACCTCGCACGGCCATCGGGGCCATGCTGGCCAAACGGCCGCCGCCGTACACCGGCTTTCCGAAGGCGCCGACCGGCGAAGACCCCGCCGCATGAGCTTCAGCTGCGACGCGCGATTCAGGCGCGCCAGCTCCTGATAGTGCAACGCCGGCTTCGAGCTGCACGTCTGCCGGTTGCTCGCTGAAGCACCGCTGCGCACCGCCATAAGCGGGGCGATGCGCGGGGCCGCCCATGTCAGACCAGTGTCGACTCCGAGACTGCGAGTTTCGCCCAGCGCGAGCCTCCGACCCCATCGAGGTAGGCATCGTGCGTGGCCGCGCCCAACACGTACTTTTGCAGGTACTCGGCCCAGCGTTCGGGCTTGGCACTGGCCTTGACGTACTCGGCCAGGTGCGCCTCGTCGGTGCGGTAGGCAGTGGGGGATGCGGTCGGGTGAGCGCCCCAGGGCGCCTCGACGACGGCGTCGACCATCGCGGCCGGCAGCTTGGTCAGGTGGTTGTTCCGGCGGATGGTGTCGGAAGACACGATGCGGTCCACCGAGACGATCACGCGCCTGGAGGCCTGCGCCAGCATGACATCGAAGAAGGGCGGCCCCAGGTGCTGCACGTTGCCGTACTCGTCGGCCTGCTGGGCGTGCAGCAGGCACACATCGGGCCGTACAGCGACGGCGGCGAGCATCTTGCGCTCTCCCGGCGCCTGCGGCAGCGGTCGGTAGAAGTCCGGCGCGTGACGCGGCAGGTCGGTACCAAGGTCCGGAATGGGCATCCACGGCAGATCGCAGATGGCTGCCCGAAGGCCGCCCGCCATGCCGGGCCCGTCGAGGTCATGCACCTTCACAGCGCCGGACTCGGCATGCCTGCGGAAGTGCGGCGCCAGCCCGAACTGCTCGAAGCTGATGAAGACGCAGACCGTGCTGCGCACGCATCCGGCGCCGATCAGCATGTCGGGCGCGATCGAGCTGGGAACGGGAATCAGGTCGAGGTCTCTGGCTCCCTTGCGGATCAGCGCCCGCACCAGCGCCATCGGCTGCGAGTTGAAGATCCAGCCGCCGAGGCCGACCTTGGCACCGTCCGGAATGTCCTTGACCGCTTCTTCGAGAGAGACGAGTTTGCTGTGGCTCATGGTGTGCTCGCGTGAGGCGTTCAGGGGAACTTGCGCTGCAAGGTCCGGCGCGTGTCGACGCGGCTGCGCAACAGCGCCAGTTCGCTCGGCTGCGGGGCTGGCGTCACCGTCGGCGAGCCGTCGACGACGAGGTCGAAAGCCGTCGCGTCGCGCACCTGCTCGAGCGTGACCCCCGGACTCAGCGAGCGCACCCGCATCTGCTTGCTCAGCGGTTCGAAGTCGAAAACGCCCAGCGGCGACAGCACCAGCTTCGGGCCCCCAGGTGGCAGACCTGCCCGCTCGCGCGAGTCTCCACCCTCCATGTGGCCGGCCCCGCAGATGAAGTCGACGCGCGGACGGAAGGCACTGCGGTCGTGCCGCGTCAGCACGACGTAGAAGCGCCGGGCGAGCCCGCACAGGGCGCTGATGCCCACCGTGCCGGGGCCGCGGACCTTGGGCCTGGCCTGATCGCCGACGACGACGGTGTTGATGTTGCCGAAGCGATCGACCTGCAGCGCCGACAGGATCGCAAAGTCGAAGAAATGGATCTTCCAGTCGATGAAATCGATCATGTTCGGCAGGTCCATCCACGCCTCGGACGACTCGATGTTCTCGAAGTCGGCTGTGGAGATCAGGTGGTCCCGCGTCGGGTTCACCATCCCGCCAGGGCCCGAGATCCACCACAGGCGCGGCGCCTGGATCAGACGCGCGAGGTTGCACGCCGCCAGTTGGATATCGGAATTGGTGCCGATGATGGCCTTCTCGCCATCGGCCAGATCCCGCGCCAGCAGCACGGCCAACGTCTCGCCCAGGCCGGGCGCGTCAATATCGGTCATGAGCTCAGGCTTCCAATGTTTGGTTGAACCATTGTTTTGATGCTAACGGTGAGACACGGGACTGTCAATCGACGCTCCCTGTCGTTGCCGACTTGGGCACATAGAGAATATCATTGGTTCAACCGTTGACATCACGTGACCCAACACCCTCGAGCCTGCAAGCGATCGCCATGGACTTCGATCTGAACCCCTCCCAGCGAACCTTCCGCGACGACGTCCGTTCGTTCATCAAGGACCGCCTCCCCGCGGACATCCGCCAGCGCCTTCGGGCCGGCCATCCACCGCGCAAGGACGACACCGTGCGCTGGCAGCGCATCCTGCACGAGCGCGGCTGGGCCGCCCCGCACTGGCCACGGCGATACGGAGGCGCAGAGCTGGGGCAGATGGAGCGGCTCATTCTCCTGGACGAGACCTACCGTGCGCCGGCGCCGCTGCCGCAAGTCTTCAACATCGGCATGCTGGGACCGGTATTGCTGAAGTACGGCACCGACGCGCAGCGGGACTGGTTCCTGCCCCGGCTCGCGCGGCTGGACCTCTGGTTCTGCCAGGGCTTCTCCGAACCCGGCTCGGGTTCCGATCTGGCGTCGCTGCGCACATCGGCGCGACGCGAGGGTGACCACTACGTCGTGAACGGGCAGAAGATCTGGACCACCACGGCACACGTGGCCGACTGGGTGTTCGCCCTGGTGCGGACGGACGGCCAGGCACGCAAGCAGGAGGGCATCTCCTTCCTGCTGATCGACCTGCGCACGCCGGGCATCACGGTGCGGCCGATCGTCTCGATCGACGGATCGCACCATCTCAACGAGGTCTTCTTCGACGACGTTCGGGTTCCGGTGGGCAACCTCGTGGGTGAAGAGAATCGCGGCTGGGATTGCGCCAAGTACCTGCTGGGCAATGAACGCACCGGCATTGCCAACGTGGGCTTGTGCCGCGAGAGGCTGGACTATGCGCGGGAGTTGGCCGATCGCATCCACGAAGGCCGTCGGCGGCTCAGTGACGACCCCGCGCTGCGCGCCGAGTTCGCCTCCCTCGAGGCCGAGATCCGGGCGCTGGAGCTCACCAACTACCGCTTCCTGCTGACCGACAGCGAGCGGCTCCGCCTGCCAGCCTTCGCTTCGGTGCTCAAGCTCAAGGGCACCGAACTGCAGCAAGGCATCGCCGCACTGCTGGCGCGTCTGGACGGTCCGGCCGGTCTCGAGAAGCAGGCGCCCGACGAGACGCCGGTGCATGGGCCGCTCACCCCCCGCTACTTCTACTCGCGGGCCGCCAGCATCTACGGCGGCACGACGGAGGTGCAGAAGGACATCCTGGCCAAAGCCATCGTGGGCTGACGCCTGCACCACCCACCGACGGACTCCCGACATGAACTTCGAACCGAGCGAAGACCAACGCCAGGTGCACGACAGCGTGAAGCGCCTGCTGGCCGACCACTGCAGCTTCGAGCACCGGCGCGCCATCGCCGCAACGCCGGCCGGCCGCAGCGCAGAACTGTTCGGTCGTCTGGCCGGGCTGGGACTCACCGCCCTGCGCGTGCCCGAACAGCACGGCGGACTGGCCGGGCGGATGGAAGACCTCCTGCACGTCGCCATGGCCGCGGGGGCCGCGCTGCTGCCGGAGCCGATGCTGGGCTCTGCGGTGCTGGCCACCACGGCGCTGGCGCAAGCCCCCGACGCGCCGATTGCCGTCCGCCTGCTGCCGCAGCTGGCATGCGGCGACCTCAGCGCCGCCTGGGCCGACGATGAAGCCGGGGCGCAACACGCCGACTGCTGGGTACAGACGCGCGCCGACCGCCAAGGTAACGGCTGGGTGCTGCGCGGCAGCAAGCGCAACGTGCTTCAGGGCGACAGCGCCGGCGCGTTCATCGTCACCGCACGCGTGGCTGGCGAGGCCGACGACCCGGCCGGTGTGGCGATGTTCGTCGTCGACGCAGGTGCCGCGGGGCTGGGCGTGCGCGCGCACCGGCTGGTCGACGAAACTCCGGCAGCCGAGGTGGTCTTCGACGCCACGCCGGCCACGCCGCTGGGTGACCCGCATGACACCCCTGCGCAGGTGGCGGCCCTGGCAGCGACGCGGGCCGCCGGCATCGCGTGGGCTTGTGCCGACATGACGGGGGCCGCAGAGGCAGCTTTCGACCTCGCGACCGGGTACCTCAATGTCCGCAAGCAGTTCGGCCGCTTGATCGGCGAGAACCAGGCCCTGCGGCACAAGGCGGCCGAGATGCTGGTGAGTCTGGAAACGGCGCGCAGCATGGCCATGGCAGCAGCGGTCGCCGCCGACGCAGCTGAGCACGACGAAGCCGTCTTTGACAGTCTTCGAGCCAAGCTCATCGTCGGCCGCCACGCACGTGCGGTGTGCATCAACGCAGTGCAGTGTCACGGCGGCATCGGCATGACCGAGGAGTACGCGGTCGGACACCTGCTGCGGCGCGTGCATGTGCTGGACCAACTCTTCGGAGACGTCGACACGCAGGCACGCCGCCTGGCCGAGCTGGAACGGATCGCGGACACACACTGAACACCACACGCCGGGCGGCGGGCACGACGCCATGATGCGGCTCGTTGCCGGACGTGCAGGCCAAGATGCTGAGCTGGGTCTCGAGTCCGTGGGCTGGCCGCTGGCAAAGCTCTCGGCCTTCGTGTCCGAGCAACCGGGCAAGACGCGCAGGCTGCTCGATGCGAGGCGCGTCAAGCTGTAGGCGCGGCAGACCTCAGCGGCGCGTTCCAGCCGCTTCAGCACGCCGGCGCTCGGCCAAGTCCATGAGCGCTTCGTCGGTGTGCAGCCGCAGCGGCCCGGCCATGCCGAGCCGGGTGTGCCCGCCAGCGACCACCCTCCGGTGCAGCGAAGTCAGCAGGGTGCCCATCGGTGTGCCGGTCCCGCTGGACCTGGCCAGGTCCTGGGCGATCTCGAGGTCCTTCAATGCGACGAGACTGTTGCCGCGGAAGACACCCGCCAGCATGTCGGGCGCGTAGGCGCGCAACACCGCGGAATCGGCGAGCCCGCCTTGCATGGCGTCGGGCAGCCTGGCCACGTCCAGGCCGAGTCGGGCCGCCAGCAGCAGGGCCTCGCCCAGTGCTGCGCAGGTGGCGAAGCTGACCATCTGGTTGCAGATCTTGGCCGTCTGTCCGGCTCCCGGGCCACCCAGGTGCGTCACCCGCTGCGCGAAGGCGGCCAGAACCGGCCGCGCGGCGTCGACGTCGGTCGCTTCGCCGCCAGCGAAGACCGACAGCGTGCCCGCTCGTGCACCAGGCACTCCCCCGCTGACCGGCACGTCGAGCCAGCGCGCACCCGCGTGCTCGACCTGCGCGGCGAGGCGCCGAGCCTGGTCGGGATGAATGGTCGACAGGTCGGCGACCAGCAGTCCCGGGCCCGCCCCTTCGAGCAGGCCGGTGGCACCCAGCAGCACCTGTTCGAGCGCGTCGCCATCGGTGACGCAAGTCATCACCATGTCGACCCTTGCGGCCAGGGCAGCGGGCGTGGCGGCCGCCTTTGCGCCGTTGCGCACCAGCGAGTGGGTCTTGGCGGCGTCACGATTCCATACGTGGAGTTCGAACCCCGCCTCCAGCACTCGACTGGCCATCGGTTCGCCGATGGCGCCCAGCCCCACGAAGCCTACCCGCCGCATCGCCATGGTCATCCTTCCAGGCCAGCCTGTCCTAGCCTCAGCGGCCGGTGAAGACTGGAGGTCGCTTCTCCAGGAACGCGCGTATGCCTTCGCGCTTGTCGTCACTGGCGCAAAGCAGCTGGAGCGCCTTGTGCTCCAACATCAAGGCCGTGTCCCACGGAGCGTCTTCGCCCAGTGCGACCACTTCACGGATCTGCTGGACCGCCAGTGGCGGCATCGCCGCAATGCGTAAGGCCAGGGCGATGGCCTCAGCGTCGGTGCGGTCGTCGGGCACCACCTGGTGGACAAGGCCCAGCCGGTGTGCTTCGGCAGCATCGATGGCGTCCCCGGTCAGCAGCAGGCCGAGGGCGCGCTGGCGGCCGACCAGCCGCACCAGACGCTGCGTGCCGCCACCGCCTGGCATCAAGCCCACCTTGATCTCTGGAAAACCGTAGCGCGACCCTTCGCCGGCAACGATGAGGTCGGCACGCAGGGCCAGTTCCAGCCCCCCGCCAAGCGCGGCGCCGCGCACCGAAGCGATCATCGGCTTGCCCAGGCGGCTGAAGGCGGCCCAGAGCGCATGCGTTGCCCGCAACACCATGTCGACTGCGCCGGCAGTCTCGATTTCCGCCAGATCGGCGCCCGCCGCGAACACCTTCTCTCCGCCGGCCAGAACCAGCGCCCTCACCTCCGCCTCGGCGGCCAAGGTCTGCAGGGTCGCCAGCAGCTCGGTGCGCAGGTCGACGCTCAACGCGTTGCGCTTGTTCGGGCGATTCAGCCGCACCAGCGCCACCCGCGGCGCGGGCCGTTCGACGAGCAGGTCTGCCATGAGCGCATTCCTCCAGAGAGTGTTTGGATGGGACGAGGGCACCGCCCCGTCGATTGAGGTGAAGGCTGTCAGGCCGTGACGCCAGAGGCGCGCAGCACACGGATCTGGTCTTCCCCGAAGCCCCAGTCCCTCAGCACAGAGTCGGTATGTTCCCCCCGGCGCTGGATGGTCGGTCCTTGCACCTGGCTGCCGGTCCGGTCGAAGCGCGGTGCGGGCGCGGGTTGGCGGATGCCGTGGACCTCGACGAAAGCGTCGCGCGCCAGAGCGTGCGGGTGCAGCGGCGCTTCTGACAGGTGCAGCACCGGCGCGAAGCAGGCATCGCTGCCCTCGAGCGTGGCGCACCACTCGTCGCGCGTGCGCTGGGCGAAGATCGCTTCGAAGCGGGCGCGCAGGTCCGGCCAGTGCGCCCGGTCCATCCGGTCGGGCAGCGTCGTCGGGTCGATATCCAGGCGGCGCAGCAGTTCGGCAAAGAATCGCTGCTCGATGGCGCAGATGCTGACGTGAAGACCATCGGACGTGCGGTAGACGCTGTTCCATGGCGCGGCACCGCCCAGGATGTGGTCGCCGCGCCGCCGTTGCCAGGTGCCGCCGGCCCACTGGCCATGCATGCCGGCCATCAGCGCAGCGACACCATCGACGATGGCCGCGTCCACCACCTGCCCCAGGCCGGAGCGCGTGCGTTCCAGCAGTGCCGCCAGGACCCCCATCGCCAGGAACATGGAGCCCCCGCCGAAGTCGCCGACGAGATTCAGTGGTGGCACAGGCGCAGCGTCGGCGGGCCCGATCGCCTCGAGCGCGCCGGTCAGCGCGATGTAGTTCATGTCGTGTGCGGCGGCCTGCGACAACGGACCTTGTTGGCCCCAGCCGGTCATGCGCCCGAACACCAGCCCCGGGTTCACGGCGTGGCAGTCGGCGGGCCCCAGCCCCAAGCGCTCCATCACTCCCGGTCGAAAGCCTTCGATCAGCGCATCGGCCGAGCCCACCAGCCGCAACACGGCGTCGCGCCCCTCGGCGGACTTGATGTCGATCGCCACCGATCGTTTGCCCCGGGTGGCGATGTCGAACCGGGGGTCCCGCTTGACGCCGAGATCGGCATCGCCGAGCCGGTCGATGCGGATGACCTCGGCGCCCATGTCGGCCAGCAACATGCCAGCCAGCGGTGCCGGGCCGATGGCGGCCATCTCGATGATCCTGTAACCGTGTAGTGGTCCCATGGGGGTTCCTCGAGCCATTGAGAAGTGTCACGTACGCTGAGTCGGTTCAAGGTCCGCCCCCACCAGTTCCGGAACCCCGGCTGTCATTGACGGCTCACGCAACGCGATGGTGTGAATGTGCATGACGTTCAGGCGAACAGCAGTTGGGCGGTGGCCACGACCCGGGCACCGCCCTGCTGGTGCGCAACGGCCGTGAGGTAGGCGGCGCTGGCGCCGTCCTTGGCGCAGATGGCTTCGAACTTCGTCGGCTCGGCCAACGCGGCTCGCAGGAACTGCACCGTCAGCGATACCGGGCGGAACCCTGCCTGGCCTTCTAGTGCAGCCGGCACGGCAGCCTGTGCGGCGTGCAGCAGGGCCGCTGCCACGACACCGCCATGCAGTGCAGGCAGCGCGACCGCACCCACGCGCCAGGGTTCGAACGGCAGCTCGAAGGCGCTACCGGCAAGCGACAGTCCGGCTACACCCAGCAAGTCGTCGAAACTCGCGGCTGACGGCACGGGGCCGGCCGCCTGCAGCGCTGCATCCTTGTAGCGGCCCGCCGCCGCCCCGCGCCGGTCGGTCGCACGCCCGGGCCCGAAGCCCGAGACGTAGCGGCCCGTCAAGCGAACCAGCGGCAATTTTTCGTCGTCGTGTGCGGCCTCGCCTTGCACCAGCACGCTGCGTCCCGCACGGTCCAGCGCCCGCGTCAACAACACCACATCGCAACCTGGGCGGGGGCGGCCCACGATGTCCGCGCGCAACTCCAGTGTCGCGGTCGCGCCGTCGGCCAGGTGAGCGGCGTAGAGCTGCGAACCCCCCGCATGGTCGAGCAAGGCAACAATGGCACGCAGGTCGATGGCACCTACCTGGTCGCACACCGACGGGGAACAGGGCAGCCGCATGCGTGCGCCAGGCCACGGCAGGGCAGGCGCCGCTGCTGTGCTGTCGACACCCAGCCACTGCGCGCCGAGGGCGCGTGCGAACGGCACGGAGGCCGTGTGAGCCGCGCCGCTGCCATACGGAAAGCCAGTCTCATCGCCGCCTTCGCCATCGACGACGTTGCCCGCCGGACGATCGGCCGGCTTCAGCATGCCAGCAGCGCCGCTGCGGCGGTCAGGCGCTCGCGGCACTCGCGCACCATGCGTTCCAGCAGCACGGCGCAGGTCGGGATGTCGTCGATCAGGCCGACCACCTGTCCGGCCCAGACAACGCCGTCGTCCGCGTCACCCGACTCCAGCGCGGCACGGCCGCGTGCGCCGGCCACCAGCGGACGCAAGTCGTCGAAAGTCGCGCCGCCGTCCCGGCGCTCGAGGCGGATCACCTCGTCCGACACCGCGTTCGACAGCACACGGGCCGTGTTGCGCAAGGTCCGGAACATCAGCCGTGTATCGGTCTCGCGAGCCTCCAACAACCGCTGCTTGATCGCGTCATGCACGGGCGCTTCGACCGTGGCGACGAAGCGGGTCCCCATGTTCACGCCTTCGGCGCCGAGTGCCAGGGCCGCGGCCACCCCCGCACCGCTGGCAATGCCGCCGCTGGCGATGACCGGCACCTTCAGCGCACGCACTGCAGCCGGTATCAGCACCAGGCCGGGCACGTCGTCCTCGCCCGGATGACCCGCGCATTCGAAGCCGTCGATGCTGACGATGTGCACGCCCCGGCGTTCGGCTGTCAACGCGTGCCTCACCGAGGTGCACTTGTGCAGGATCGTCACGCCGGCATCGCGCAGCCGGCGGAAGACCTCTTCGGGCACATTGCCCGCGGTCTCGACGATCTTCACACCCTGTTCGAGGACGACGTCGAAGATGCGGTCATAGGGCGGCGGCTGCATCGTGCGCAACATCGTCACATTGACGCCGAAGGGCGCGTCCGTCATCGCGCGACAGCGTTCGATCTCGTCGCCCAGCGCCTCGGGCGTGGGCTGGGTCAGTGCCGTCAGCAGGCCCAGGCCACCGGCGTTGCTGACCGCAGAAGCCAGCTCGGCGCGGCCCACCCATTGCATGCCGCCCTGAACGATCGGCAGGCGCGATCCCAGCAGCGCCGTCACTCGGTTGTTCATGTCGGCCGCCGCCCAGCGGGCATCACTCCAGCTTGATGTTGTTGGCACGCACGACGGCGCCCCACTTCTGCAGGTCGTTGGTGATCACCTGGGCGAACTCCGCTGGCGTGTTTCCGACGGGTTCGAAGCCCATGTCGTAGATCTTCTTCTGCACGTCCGGCATGGCCACGATGCGGCGCAGTTCCGTGGCCCACTTGTCGACGATGGCCGGCGGCGTGGCCGCAGGCAGGAAGCTCGCTCCCCAGCCGGCCAGGTTGATGTCGCCGAAGCCCGCCTCTGCGAAGGTGGGCACGGTCGGGAAGTCCTTCAGCCGCTGCGGGCTGGCAACCGCCAGGATCTTGATCTTCCCGGTCGACAACTGCCGCGCGAAGAATCCAGTGGAGCCGTACTGCAACTGAATCGCGTTGCTGACCAGGTCCGGAAAGCCCGCAGCCTCGCCCTTGTAGGGCACGTGCACGATCTCGATGCCTGCCGCCTTGTTGAGCCCTTCACCGATGATGTGTCCGCCGGAACCGACGCCATAGCTGCCGAAGCTGAACGCCTTCGGCTTCTGCTTGGCCAGCTTGACCAGTTCGGTCAGGTCGTTGGCAGGCAGCGTCGCGTTGGCCACCAGCGCGATCGGGAACGAGGCCACCAGCGACACAGGCGCCAGGTCGGTCGCCTTGTACGGCGGGTTGGCTTGCAGGACGAGGTTCTGAACGAAGCCGCTGATGGTGAGCAGCATCGTGTAGCCGTCAGGCGGTGCCTTCGCCACCATCGAGGTCGCAAGCATCGTGTTGGCGCCGGCGCGGGACTCGACGATTACCTGCTGCCCCCAGGCTGCGGTGAGCTTTTCGGCCAGCACCCGGGCCAGCAGGTCCAGGTTCCCGCCCGGCGCCGTCGGGATGACGATTCGCACGGTCCGCGACGGGAAGGGTCCGTCCTGCGCCAGCGTCGGCATGGGTGTCGACAAGGCTGCCAGCGTCACCAGCCCCAGCGTAGCGAGCAGGCGTCGCCTGGCGTGCTCGGCCGGGCGGCTGGAGGTGCCCGCCATCGGGCGAACGGCGTGCGGATCTTGAGGCGTCGAGGTCATGTCGGATGTCTCCGTGGTTCTACCATTGAACTATTGCATGTGGACTCTAGTGCCCGAGTAGGCAGGACGTCAATGCGGAAACCCCGCGGGCCGCCGGGACGCGCGTCACAGGTCGAGGACCAGGCGGGACGAGCGGGACCCGGAGCAGCAGACCATCATGGCGTCGCCAGCAGCACGTTCGTCATCGCTCAGCCATTCGTCGCGGTGGTCAGGCAGCCCGGACTTGACGCCGACACGGCAGCTCCCGCAGATGCCCTGCATGCAGGAGTAAGCGATCTCCACGCCATGGTCGAGAAGCACGTCGAGGATCGACCTGCCGGGCGGCACCTCGAGGACGCGCCCATCGCTGGCCAGTTGAATCTGATAGCCGCCCTCCACGGCAGCCGCCTGGGCCGCTGCGAAGCGCTCGGCGTGGCAGTGCGCAGGGCCGCGCGGCGCGGCCGCAGCCTGCACGGCATCGATCAACCCGTTGGGTCCGCAGACATAGATGTGGGCATCCGCTGGCGCGGCAGACACCAGCGCCGCCAAGTCCATGCGCGCCCCCTGCTCATAGCCGACGTGCACCTCGACCTCGGCTCCGGCGCCGCCGCCCAGAGCGGCAAGTCGTTCGCCGAAGGCCAGGCGGCTCCTGTTCCGCACGGCATGGTGCAGGCGCCAGGGCCGCCCGAGGCTGGTCAGCCTCTCCATCATCGGGAGCACCGGCGTGAGGCCGATGCCGCCCGTGATGAAGAGTGTGAAAGCGGCCTCCTCGTCGAGGGGGAAGTCATTGGACGGGGATGTCACCTGCAGGTGCTGGCCGACCCGCGCCTGGTCATGCAGCCAGCGCGATGCGCCGCGCCCGGCATCGTCGCGCTGCACCGCGATCTGCCAGCTGGTGCTGCCTGGCCGGTTGCACAACGAATAGCTGCGGCGCATCCGCCCAGGGAGGTGCAGGTCAATGTGCGCACCGGCCTGCACCGCCGGCAGCGGCCCGCCGTCGGCGCCCGTGAATTCGAAGGACAGGATGCCTTCTGCTTCGAGGCGGATCTGGCGCAGGCGGACGGTCAGGAGATCGGCACTCATGGCATGGGTCTTCGCAGCCGTGGCTTGGCGATGGGAGTTGCACTTGACGTCGGCATCCTAGCCGATAAGATGTCCTAAGGTTCAACCAATAGACATCATCACCCTGATGCCGGCGACGGCACGAGAGGCCCCCATGCTTTCCCGCGAAGACAACGAATCACTCGTGCGCGTGGGCCCCGGTACGCCGATGGGCCGGCTGATGCGCCTCTATTGGATCCCCTTCCTGCGCGCCAGCGACGTCGAGCGCAATGGCCAGCCGCACCGAGTACGGCTGCTGGGCGAAGATCTGGTGGCCTTTCGTGACAGCTCGGGGCGAGTCGGGCTCGTCGACCATGCCTGCCCTCACCGCGGCGCACCCATGGTGTTCGCGCGCAACGAGGACGACGGCCTTCGCTGCATCTATCACGGCTGGAAGTTCTCCGTGGACGGGCAGTGCCGGGAGATGCCGGCCGAGCCGGTGAACAGCCCCATGTGCTCCCGCATGAAGATCACGGCCTACCCGGTGCGCGAGCGCAACGGCATGCTGTGGGCTTATCTGGGTGACGCCCCCGACCAGGCGCCGCCGCTGCCGGAGGTTGAATGGAACCTCGTGCCCGAGGAACGCGTGGCCATCTCCATCCGGGTTCAGGAGTGCAACTGGCTGCAGGCGCTGGAAGGCGAGATCGACTCCGCGCACGCGGCCATCCTGCACGGTCGGGTCGACAAGGACGGCACGATCAACCAGTGGAAGCAGGCGCAGGATCTGGCGCCGACCTTCGAGTGCGTCGTGCATGACGGCGGCGTCAGCATCGCGTCTCGGCGCAAGCTCGATGCCGAGCAGCAGTACATCCGCGTCAACCAGTTCATGATGCCGTTCTGGACACTGGTGCCGCCCTTCACCCAGTACCCGGAACTGAGCGGCCATGCCTGGGTGCCGATCGACGACGAGCACACGCTGTGCATCATGTTCTCGTACCACCCCACACAGCCCTTCTACGAAAAGACACGCAAGCTCTTCCGCGAAGGTCATGCCGGCCGAGAGACGGGCCATGCGTCGGAAGGCTCGTTCGAGATTCGGCCGGTGACGGTGCCGTTTCCCAAGTACTGGAGCCGTTTTCATCGCGGCAACGCCTATGGCTTCGATCCCAAGCTGCAGTCGGCCTACAACTCCGGCCTGCCCGGCCTGTGGATCCAGGACGCCGCGGCGCAGTCGGGGGTGTCGCCGATCTACGACCGCAGGCAGGAGCATCTGGGCACGAGCGATACCGGCATTGCGCGCACGCGCCGCGTGCTGCTGGAGGCCGTGCGCAAGTTGGTCGCCGATGGCCAGCGACCGGCCTCGGCCGACCGGCCCGAGTTGCTGATGCGCCGTGCGGTGTCGCTGACCCTGCCCACCGGCTCCGACTGGACGAAGCTGGGTGCGCCCTTCATGGAGGCGAAGCTGAACGAAGACTTCGGCTATACCCCCTGACAAACGGACCAACCCATCTCCCCGCCACTCGGCACTCAAGGACCACATGCTCGACACCCTCGCCGACGAGTTCCCGCCCCCCACGCCCCGCCCTGCCGGCGCGCCCACCGCGCTGGCCGGGCTGAAGGTCATCGACTTCACGCACTTCATCGCCGGACCGCTGGCGACCATGTTCCTGGCCGACATGGGCGCCGATGTGATCAAGATCGAGCCCCCCGCCCGTGGCGACGAACTGCGCTACTACCCTCCGGTGCTGGGCGCCTTGCCAGAACAAGGCGGCCCCTTCGTGTGGAGCAACCGCAACAAGCGCAGCCTGGCGCTGGACCTGAAGCTGCCCGAGGCACTGGCCGTGGTGCGTGAGCTGATCGCCGGGGCCGATGTCGTGGTCGAGAACTTCTCCACCGGGGTGATGGAGCGGTTCGGCCTCGGCTACGAAGCCTGCCGCGCGCTGAACCCGAACATCGTGTACTGCGCCATCTCGGCCTATGGCCGCGACGGCCCGTACGCCGACCGGCTCGGCTTCGACCCCATCGCGCAGGCCGAGAGCGGCTTTGTCGCGATGAACGGCTATCCCGACCGGCAGGGCGTGCGCGCTTCGTCGGCAGTGATGGACATCAGTACCGCCATGATGGTGGGCAATGCCGTGCTGGCTGCGCTCTACGCCCGCACGCACCGTGGCCATGGGCAATATGTCGAGGTCGCGCTCTTCGACACCGCGGTGTTGATGACGGGATGGGCCACGATGCAGCACCTGTTCACCGGCAAGGACCACGTGCGCCACGGCAACGACAGCGTCGACACCTGCCCGTCGGGCGTGTTCCAGTCGAAGGACCAAGCCTTCTACATCAACTGCGGCAACGACAAGATCTTTGCCCGGCTGGCCCTGCAAGTGCTGGACCGCCCCGACCTGGCCGCTGACCCTGTGCTGGCCGACCGCAACGGCCGACTGGCGCACCGCGAGGCGCTGTTCTCCACGCTGAACGACATCTTCGGCACACAGTCGTGGGCGTACTGGCAGGACCGCATGCGCGCCGCGCAGATCCCCTGCGGCGAAGTGCGCACCGTGGCGCAGGCGCTGCGGGCGCCCGAAGCGCGCGCCCGTGGCATCGTCACGCGCATCCCCCACCCGGTGTGCGGAGAGGTGCCGAACATTGCCTCGCCGATCCGATTCAGCGACACCCCCTTGGTCGACCCCGTGGCCGCACCGGCAATCGGCCAGCACAGTGTCGAGTTGCTGAAGACGCTGCTGGGCTACGACGATGCACGCATCGAGGCGCTGGCTGCTTCGGGGGTCTTCGGGCAGCGGGTGAACGTGGCCTCGGCGTGAGCGCGACCAGGCGGGCGGTGGCAGCGTCATGAGAGGACAGGTTGCCATCGCAGGCATCGGCGAGACGCCGTACTACCGCCACGGTCAGTCGCCCGACCCCGAGTTCAAGCTGGTGCTGAAAGCGATCCTGGCCGCCTGTGCCGACGCCGCCATCGACCCGCGCGAGATCGACGGCTTCGCATCCTACGCGAACGACCGCAGCGACCCGGCCCGACTGGCGGCCGCGCTGGGGGTGCGGCAACTGAGGTCGGCGACCCTGCAATGGGGCGGCGGCGGCGGTGGCTGTGCCGCTGCCGTGGCCAATGGCGCCGCGGCCATCGCCACCGGCATGGCACGCGTCGTCGTGGTCTACCGAGGGCTGGCCCAGGGCCAGTTCGGGCGCTTCGGCCAGGGGGGCGCAGAGCCGACCGTTGCCGGCGAGATGGCCTGGCAGATGCCGTACGGCGTGATCGCACCACCCCAGAAGTTTGCTTTCCGCGTGCGACGCTTCATGCACGACTACGGCGTCCAACCCGAGGCTCTGCGCGCCATTGCCCTGGCCTCCTATCACCATGCGCAGGCCAACCCGCGCGCCGTGATGCACGGCAAGCCCCTGGACGCTGAGCGCTACGAGGCGTCGCGCTGGATCGTCGAGCCTTTCCGCCTCTACGACTGCTGCATGGAGAACGACGGCGCCGCCGCCGTGCTGTTGCTGCCCGCGGCGCGCGCCAAGGCCGGCCCCCGACCGCCGGCCTATCTGCTGGGTGCGGCGGCGGGCGGCGACTTCCGATCCGGCGCCCATCCGCACAACGCACCCGACTATGCGACGGCGAACTTCAAGACCATCGCCGCCGACCTGTACGCCATGGCTCGCCTGGGGCCGGCCGACGTCGGCAGCGTGCAGAGCTACGAGAACTTCACCGGCGGCGTCGTGATGGCGCTGGCGGAGCATGGATTCTTCGCACCCGAGGACGCGAACGACTTCCTGCACTTCGAGCAGCTGATTGCGCCATCGGGTCGGCTGCCGCTCAACACCAGCGGCGGCAACCTCGCCGAGTGCTACATGCACGGTTTCGAGCTGGTCCTGGAGGCCGCGCGCCAGGTACGCGGCGAGTCGACTTCCCCGGCCGGCCGACAGGACGTCTCGCTCGTCATCGGCGGGCCGATGGTCACGCCTGCCAGCAGCCTGCTGCTGGGATCGGAAGTCACGCTGTGAACCCGCCCTCGCCCAAACACTACCTGCCCGCCGGCCTGCCCGCGCCTGTCGCCGAGGCCGACGGGCTGTCGGCGCCCTTCTGGGCCGGCCTGCGCGAGCAGCGCCTGCTGATCCAGCGCTGCAGCAGCTGCGGCCAATGGCAGCATGGACCCGAGTGGATCTGCCACCGTTGCCACGCCTTCGACCTGGACTGGACACCCGTGGAGCCGCAAGGCGTCGTCTACAGCTGGGAGCGTGTCTGGCATGCCTCGCATCCCAGCCTGCGCGAGCGAGTGCCCTACTTGGTCGTTCTGGTCGAGCTGCCGCAGGCCGGTGGTGTCCGACTCGTCGGCAACCTGCTGGGCGACCCTCTGCAAGCCGTGACCATCGGCGCGTCGTTGCAAGGCGTGTTCGAGCCGCACGATCAGGCGCAGCCACCGTACACCCTGCTGCAGTGGGCGTCGGAGCGAGGCCACTGACAAGGGCGCCGCTGCAGCCCCGCGGCTCGGCGGGTCACACGTCCGGTCGTGCGGCCCGCCACTGCGCCAGGTAGCCGCGTTGCATGCGCTCCAGGAAAGCCGCCATTTCCTTCGACGCTGCATCGGCGTCGCGCGAACGAAGGTGCTTCAGCAGCCGATCGCGTGAAGGCAGCGTGAAAGCGTTTTCGCGCGGTCCGATGCGCGCGACGAAATGACCCATGACCTCCATCGTCGCTTCCATCGTGATGGCGATGATGGGATTGCGCGTGGCGCGGCCCAGCAGCACATGGAATTCGCGGTGCAGGCGCTGGCGCTCTTCGAAGTGGCCGGCCCGGTCAGCCGAGCGAGCCGCCTCGACATTGGCCTGCAGCGCGGCAAGGTCGTCCTCGGTGGCGCGCTCGCACACCACGCGCACCACCAGCTCGCTGAGCCAGATGCGGGCCTCGGTCAGTTGTTCGGGGGTGATGGCGCCCAGGTGGTACAGGTCGCGCATGCCGCCAACGATCACCTCGGCGCTGCCCTCGCGAACGAAGGCTCCGCCGCTGGCCCCCTTTCGCGAAGCCAACAGGCCCGAGATCTCGAGCGAACGCAGGGCCTCCCGCAGGGTGTTGCGGCTGACCTGGAACAGCGTGGCCAGTTCGCGCTCGGGTGGCAGGCGATCGCCGGGTCTGAGCCTGCCGTTGGCCACCATGGCGCGGATCTGTCCAGCGATCTCCTCGAACGCACGGTGCGGCGTGATGGCCTGGAAGCTGGTGTCCGTCGCGGAGCGGGTGGTGTCCATCGTCCCTCTGTCGGTGACGGCCCTGTGCGCGGGAAGGCCGCATGCCACCATGCTCATCTCATTTGCAATGGTTCATCCTTTATAGCATGTGCCAGCAACTTTGGAGTGCGACATGACCCGGGACACCCTGCGCCACTTGTTGGCAGCCGGTCGCCGCACGGGCCAACGTGAAGGAGTGAACCGATCCCGTCGGCCTGGCGCAGCGCGTCCACTCAGATCCGCTCGGCCCGCCACTCCAGTCGGCCGAGGCGCCACCAGCGCGGAACGAAGAGCAGGAGCAGACTGACCAGCAGCATCGTGCCCAAGGCCTGGAAGGCACGCTGAACGCCCAGGTGCTCGGCCAGCGCACCCGCGAGCAATTGGCCGAGGGGCATGACGCCATTGAAAGCCATCAGCAGCAGGGCGATGAGGCCATTGCGCGCATCCGGCGGCACCCGCCGGTGCAACACCGCCGTCGTGCCAGCCGCCAGCAGTGTGTTGCCGAAGCCGATCACGGCGAAACTTGCGGCGGTCAACATCGGCCACGGGCTGAAGCCCTGGGCCAGGACGGCCACCGCGACAGCCCAGGGCAGTGCCACCTGCACGCGGTCCAGCACACCGTCTCCCACGCGGGTCGCGAGCACCACGGCGGCGATGAGGGCACCACCCCCGGCTGCCGCGAAGAACATGCTGGTCCAGTGCGTGGTGTCCCCAAAGACACGGTCGGCCAGGACTGGCACCAGCGTCTGGTAGCTCGTCGCAAACAAGGCCATGCAGGCCATCGATGGCAGGAAGAGCCTGCCGTAGCGGTCGCCACGCACGAAGTCGATCGCGCCGCGCACGCCCTGGCGTCCCGGTTCGGCGGGTGAGCCGCTTACCTGTTGCCCAGGCCGAAGGCCGCGAAGACAGACCCACATGAAAGCCAGCCCCAGCGCGGCGCCGGCGAAGCCCCAGGTCGGACCCAGCGCGCCGAAGGACAGCGCGGCCAGGCCGGGCCCGGTCATGCGCGCCAGCTGGTAGACCATGGTGTTCATCGCGACCGCACTGCCCATCTGGTCCGGGTGGCCGATGGAGGTCGTCAGAAGCATTTGTCGCGAGGGGATCTCGACACCGTTGAGAAGCCCTCGCACCAGCGCGATGGCCAGCAGAGCAGGCGCTGTCAACGCGCCCATGCCAGCCAGCGTCACGAGCGCCAACGCCAGCGCCAAGCCCGCCAGCAACACGCCCATGGTGACGCGGCGGGCGTTCAGCGCTGTCAGACGGCTGGCGGCCAATGGGAAGACCACCATCGCCGGCCCGTAGAGCAGGAAGTTCAGAAGCCCCAGCAGCGCCGGGGAGCGCGTCAGCTCCCACAGACACAGGTTCAGCGTGACCTCGAGCACCCAGGTGCCGAGAACCGACACCGACTGCCCGATGACGTACAAGCGGATGTTGCGTTCGGCCAGGGCCGGGAACCAGGTGCTCAGTCGGCCGTCACGCATGCCGCTCCATGGGAAGACTTACGGGCCGGCGTCACTCCGTCTTGATGCTGGCTTCCTTGATGATGGAGCCCCAGCTGGCGCATTCGTCCACCATCGTGGGTCGTCAACCGGCTTTGCCCACGTACAGGACGCCCTGGGTCTGCAAGGCCTCAATGTCCGAAGCGGCCAGGCCCATGGCCTCCAGCAACGCGGGGCCGTGCTCGCCCAGCTCCGGCACGCTCCCCCGTGCGTGTGCCGGGCTTTCCGTGAAGCGGAACGCTGGATTGGTCACCTGGAAGCTGCCGGCAGCATCGGTCACGGTCTGCATCACGCCCCTTTCGACGACGGGCGGCGACTGCATCGCTTCGCGCACCGAGAAATAGCGCGAGCTCGGCACGCCGCCGGCGTTCATCGCAGCCTCGCACTCTGCCGCAGTCTTGTCGCCGGCCCAGCGGTCCAGCTCGTCCATGAGCTCACTCCAATGGTGCTCCCGCGCATGGATGGTCGCGAAGCGTGGGTCCGACATCCATTCCGGGTGCCCGACGACCCGGGCCAGCGCCTCGAAGTTGTTCTGGCTGACCGGCGCGATGAGCAGGAAGCCATCTCGCGCCTTCGTCGGCTGGTACAGCGGCCGCCGGCGCTCGGCGGGAAACTGCGCCTCCTGGCATTCGTAGACCAACAGGCCCAGCATGGCGTCCATGAGCGACAGGTCGACCTGGTCGCCGCGGCCGGTGCGCAGCGCCTTCAGGAGCGCCGCCTGCACCGCCCCGAAGGCCAGCGAACCGCCCAGCACGTCGGCCACGAAGATGCCGTTCTTCAGCGGCCGCTCGATGCCGTCCTGGTACGCGAGATTGGCCAGGTCGTAGCCGCTGCCGGCATGCAGCACCGGTGCATAGGCGCTGCGTCCGGACCACGAGCCGGTCTGGCCGAAGCCGGAGATCGAGCAGTACACGAGCCTGGGGTTCAGCGCCGACAGCGTCTCGTAGTCCAGACCAAGACGCTGCATGACGCCGGGCCGGTAGTTCTCGACCAGCACGTCTGCCGTCCTGACGAGGTCCTTGATCAGCGCGATGGCTGCAGGCTTCTTCAAATCGAGCGACAGACTCTTCTTGCCGCAATTGAGCTGTGCGAAGTAGGTGCTGCGACCCTGCCGCGTCGGGGGGCGCGTGCGGATGTGGTCGCCTTCCGGGGGTTCCACCTTGATCACCTCGGCCCCGAGATCGGCCATCAGGCGCGTGGCGTACGGCCCCGACATCATCGCGGTGAAATCGAGCACACGGATGCCATCCAGCACGCCGGCCGATGCACCGCCGGGAACGTTGGCGTCTTTTGGTTCAACCATTGCTCAATGGTAGGCCAGGCAAAGCCGGCCTGTCAATCGTCAAGGGTCAGGGCCCGGGTGCCCCATGGGTGGCACAGGCGTGACACGACGCCGTGCTCGGGCGCCGGTCGAATGTCAGGTGCTCCTGCGCCTGGCGGCAGCCTTGCGCGCCGGCGAGCCGGCCGCCGGCTTCGAAGCCGTACTGGCGGGCACTCGGCGCGCTGGCACCGGGGTTGGGGTCGTCGCGTCGGGTTGGCCAGGACCCGCGTCGAGTCCAGCGGCGGCAGGAGTCGCATTCGCCTCGCGATGCGTCTCGACGCGCGACAGGTAGCTGCGCTGCAAGCGCTTCAGGCTGCTCTCCATCTCGGCGACGGCAGCGGCGACGTCGCCCTCTTCCATGTGCTTCATGAAGCGGCGGCGCGACGGCAGCACATAGGTGTTCTGGTAGTCGCCGATGGTGCTGATGAAGTGCGACAGCACCGACAGCAGGCCGTCCATCACCACCACCATGATGGGGTTCCCGCACATGCGCGCCAGGATCCGATGGAAGTCCAGATGGCGCTCGACGCGGCGCGCGAAGTCCCCTTCGGCAGCGGCGGCTTCGGCGTCCTCGATGTTGCGGTTCAACTCCAGCAGGTCGTCTGGCGTCGCGTTCTGGCAGGCTTCGCGCACGATCACCGACTCAAGCCAGATGCGCGCCTCGGTCAGACGCGCCGGCGAGATGGCGCCAAGATGGTAGAGGTCCATCAGGCTGGCGGCAATGGCGTCGCCGCTGCGTTCGCTGATGAAGGCGCCGCCGCTGGCACCTTTCTGCAGGCGGATGAGACCGGAGTTCTCCAGCGAGCGCAGCGCCTCGCGCAGCGTGTTGCGCGACACACCGAACTGCTCCGACAAGGCCCTTTCGGAGGGCAGACGGCTGCCGACCTTCAGCCGTCCTGCGGCGAGTTCGGCACGGATCTGCGTGGCAATTTCCTCGAAGGCACGTGCCGAGCGGATCGGCTTGAAGGCCACCGATGCGGCCATCGTGGTCGGCGTGCTGGGGGTCGAGGGGTCAGGCAAGGTCTCTCCGGAGGGCGCGCATTGCGCAAGGCGTAGCGGAATGATAGGTCAGGGTTCCGACACCACATGGCGAACGCATGCCCATGGGCGCATCGATATAAAATGGTTCTACCTTAACTGATGCGGTCCTCGAAGTGCCACGCCGCACTCGTTCCTGCCATGTCACACACCTCCACCCTGCCCCGCGTCGAAACCGCTGAGTCCGCTCTGCCGACCGAGGAGGACCGGGCACTGCTCCGTGAGTCGGTGCGAGGATTCCTGCAAGAACACTGGCCCGCGGAAACGGCCGTCATTGCGTCGGCCGATGCAACTAGATTGAGGGCGCTGTGGCGACAGTTTGCGCGCCAAGGGCTGGCCACACTGGGGACCGACCCCACCGAAGGCGGTCTTCAGGAAACCATCCTCGTGATGGAAGAGCTGGGCCGCGCCGCGTGCCCGGCGCCCATGCTGGCCGCTGCCCTGCTCAACCTCGCCGGCCTGGCACTGCCCGCGTCCGCAAGCTCCGCAGTGCACAAGGGAGAAGGATTCCCGGCCTTTGCCTTTGCCCAGGTCGACGGCGATCCCAACGCAGGCGCCATCGCGCTGGACGAACACCGCCTGAGCGGCCGACTCGCGCTCGTGGACTCTGCAGATGCCGCCACGCTGATCGCGGTGGTGGTGCCTGGCCCGGCCCTGGCGCTGGTCGACCTGACGGCCTGCAGCAGCGCCGAACTGTCGATCGAACCCACCCCGGCCATGGGCACCCAGGGTCTATGCGGTGTGCGGCTTGATGCCGCGCCAGTGATGGCCTTGGTCCCGACCACCGATGCGCAGATCGACACCCTGCGCGCCCTGTCTCGTCTGATGCATGTGGCCAGGGCGCTCGGTGCGGCAACGCGGGCCTTTGAAATGGCCGTCGACTACGCCAAGGAACGAAAACAGTTCGGCCAGCCGATCGGCCGTTTCCAGGCCATCCAGCACAAGCTGGCCGACGTGCACATCGCGCTGCTCGGCATCCGGCTGACGGTGCGTCATGCCGCCCAGCAGCATGACCTGGCAGCACCTGCCTGGCGGCTGTTCGCGGCCAGCGCTGCCGTGCTGGCCGGCGAGTCGCTGCGCGCCGCCGCACTGCAGATCCAGCACGCCTTCGGTGCCATCGGCTACAGCGAGGAACATGAGGCACCGCGCCACTTCAAGCGCGTGCACCTGGACGTGCTGCGTCACGGCGGCGCACGCGCGGCTCGCGAGGAGCTTGCTGCCTTTTTTCTTGACGCCGATGGACGCACGCTGCCTCCCAGTGACCTCGGACCGGCAGGCAACGCGTTCCGCGCGGAGGTGCAGGCCTGGCTGGACGTCCACTGGTCGGGTGAGCGCAAGGCCGCCAACGAGAAACTGTCGTTCAAGGAACGCGAGTTCGACCGCGAGTTCGCACGAGACCTGGGCCGCACGGGGTGGATCGGGCTGGGCTGGCCGCGCCGCTTCGGTGGCCAGGAACGCTCGGCCTTCGAGCAGCTCGCCTTCATCGAAGCGATGGAGCGGGCCGAGGCACCGCGCGCCGGCGCGCCGGTGCAGGCCGCGATGCTGCAGGTGCACGGCACGCCGGAGCAGCAGGCGAAGCTGCTGCCCGAGATCCTGCGCGGCGAGGCGATCTACGGCATGGGCTACAGCGAACCGGACGCCGGCTCGGACCTGGCCTCGCTTCGCACGCGCGCCGAGCGCGTCAGCGACGAACGCGGCGAAGGCTGGCTCATCAACGGCCAGAAGATCTGGACAACGACCTACTGGGGCGAGTACATGCTGCTGGCAGCGCGAACGCGGCCCGACGCCCAGCCCAAGCACGCCGGCATCAGCATGTTCCTGGTACCGATGGACACGCCGGGCATCACGGTACGCACGTCCGAGACCATGTATGGCGGCACCTTTGCCAACGTGTTCTACGACAACGTTCGGCTGCCGCTGGACGCCCTGCTCGGCGAGGTCGACGACGGCTGGAAGGTGCTCACCGGCGCGCTGGCGACCGAGCGGGGCTTCATCGGCGGCGGCATCGTGATGAAGGTTGCGCGCTCGTTCGAACTGCTCTGTGCGCACTTGCGCACCACCGAGGTTGCCGGCCGGCCGCTGGCGAACGACCCACTGGTGCGCGATCGCATCGGCTCGCTCGCGGCGCAGATCGAAGCCGGCCGCCAGATGATGCTGCACTGTGCCGCAAGCGTCACGAACGGCGAGACGCCGGCGGCCGATGCGGCGGTCAGCAAGGTCTGGTCCGGGGAACTGATGGAGCGCTTCGGCGAAGCCGCGCTCGACCTGCTGGGCATGGTCGCAACGCTGAGCGAAGGCAGCCCGGGTGCCGTGCTTCGCGGTCGCCTGGAACAGCACTTGCGACACTCGTTGATGTGGGTCATCAGCATCGGCACCAACGAGATCCAGCGCACGCTGATCGCCCAGCGGGGACTCGGACTGCCGCGCTGAACCGCAACAACAACGCCACACAGAAACTCCGCTCATGAGCACACTGCTCCGAAAACCCGTCGCGTCGGTCATCCCCAGACTCGCCGCCACGGCGATCGTCGTGCGCGACGGCAGCCTGGGCCTCGAAGTGCTGATGGTGCGGCGCTCCATGCATGCCTCGTTCATGCCCGGCGCCTACGTCTTCCCTGGCGGGGCCGTCGACATGGCTGACAGTTCACCCGCGTCGGCTTCGCTTTGTGATGAAGGAGCGCTTGGAGTCGAACGCCGGATCGGCGAGGTGACGCGCCTTGGCGCCCAGGCCACCGCATATGCTGTGGCAGCACTCCGTGAGTGTTTTGAAGAATGCGGATTGTGGTTGGGTGTCAAGGCGGACGGCAGCACACTCGAGGTGCTGCGGACGCAACTGCGCCGGGGAGCTCCATTCGCAACGGTCGCCACGGAGGCGAAGTTGCCGCTGGCCACGAGCGCACTGCACCCGTGGGCGCGCTGGGTCACGCCCGTGGGCATCCCAAAGCGATTCGACACCTTGTTCGTCGTGGCACTCGCGCCGCCCGGCCAGGTGCCCACGGTGGATGAAGGCGAAACCATCCAACTCGTCTGGGTGTCACCTGATCGGGCTCTGGTGGCCCAGCGGGACGGAGAGTTCCAGATGGAGTTCGCCACGCGGTCGATCGTGGCGTCCCTGGTCCCATTCGACGACGCGCAGCAGTTATGTCGGCATGCAGCGGAGCTCCAGCACCTGGCCGTCGTAAGCCCCCGAGTCACGGTCGACGAGATGGGCATCATCAGCGGCGTCGTGATGCCTGACGACCCCGGCTATGACGTCGCTTGGACCGGTGAGCCCCCCTGATGGTCCCTGCGGTGTCCAGCCATTTGGCAGCAGCTACCGAAGCCCAGTCCGGGTTGATCGACTGTTGACGACGACGCGGAGTTGGCTCAGATTGACGTCTCGGGTCACTCGAGTTGACCAGTTAGCCCTACGCGTCTCGGGGCGCGATCGTCCATGCCGCCAGAAGCGATCTGCCCGCCGTCAACATCGCGGCGACAGGCCGCCGGTACTGGATCAAGAGCAGTCGTCAATTCGCGGTAATGCGCGCTTCCTTGACGACCTTCCCCCACCTCACGTCTTCGTCAGCGATACGGGCGCCGAATCGCTCAGGTGTCATCGGCGCTGTGCCAGCCCCGATGGCTTGAAACTTGGCCTTCACCTCGGGCATCTGCAGCGACTGGACAACCGCCTCATTGAGCTTCGCGATGACATCCTTGGGTGTGCCGGCAGGCACCACCAGGCCGAACCACGCCTCGGCCTCGAAGCCCTTCAGGGTTTTGGCGATGGGCTCTACACCGGGTGCCAGCGGCGTCGGCTCGAGCGTGGCCACCCCGAGCATGCGCAGCTTGCCTTCGTTCACGAACTGGTTGAACTGCCCAGACGCGGTTGACAGCAGCACCTTCACCTCGCCGCTCAGGATCGCCTGCGTCACCGGACCCATTCCCTTGTATGGGATATGGGTCATCTTGATTCCAGCTTGTTGCATGAACAGTTCAGTAGCAAGGTGTCCGAAGGAAGCCGGGCCGGCGGTCCCGTAGTCCAGCTTGCCCGGGTTCGCCTTGGCATAGTCGATGAACTGCTGCACGTTCTGCGCGGGCACGCTGGGGTTGGTGATCAGCACCATCGGCTGCAACGACATCATCGACACCGGTGCGAAGTCACGGATCGTCCAGCCCGCATCCTTGGAAATATGCGGCGAGATGGCCAACGCGTTGTTCGGCATCAGGAGCGTGTACCCATCAGCCGGAGCCCGCGCCACCAGTTGCGTGCCGACCATGCCGGATGCCCCAGGCTTGTTGTCGACAATGACCGTCTGACCCAGCAACTTCTGCATCGGCTCCTGAATGACCCGAGCCAGCGCGTCAGTGGTCCCCCCAGGAGGATAGGGCACGACGATCGTGATGGCGCGATTTGGGAACCCCTGCGCTGAGGCGACACCGCAGGCAAGGCTGCCTGCCGCCAACAGCAATACAGTGATGGAGCGAAGGCATGAGCGGATCGTGGACATGGGCAGTCTCCTCCGGAGAGACTCGACACGCGAATGCGCACCGATAGTCTGGTGTGGTTCAACCATTGAAATGGTGAAGTATCCGTCGGCCACTGTCAACTGGCGGCAACCCCTGGACCGCCCCTAGCGGCGGAGCAGGCCTCGTAGTCACTCCTCAGGATGCCGAAGGTCGGCGTGTCGACCTGGTCGATGTCCGCGCGGGTGGGGCGCCCTCAACCGTGTCAGTGTCCTCGGCGCCAGGCAGTTGGGAAAGGTAGCCTCGCTCCAGGCGCCCAAGATGGTTTTCCATCTCTGCCACGGCTGCCTGCACATCGCCCTCTTCCATGTGCTTGAGGAAGTCATGGCGGCTCGCGTGAACGAACTTGCTCGACGGGAAGCAGGTTCTGAGCGTCGTCAGGATGTCGAGCGCCTGCTCCGTCAGGTAGACCGTGTGCGGCTTGCCCGCCTTCATCCGCTCGGCAGGGATCGACCACTGCGCCAGTTCCCAGTCCACTTCCGACCAGGTCGCGCCGATGGACTCGCCCTTGCGAACACCCGTCAGCAGCATGAACCGGACAGCCAGCCGCAAGGTCGGAGCGGTACCAGTCTGCTCCAGCGCATCGAGCAAGGCCTTGATCTCGTGTCGATTGAGGTTGCGCTCACGGGGGACGAAAGTCGCGTAGGCCTTGCGTGCGAGCGCTTCGGCCGGGTTGTCGACCTCCACGCCCTTGCCAGTGGCGAACCGGTAGACCTGAAGAACCAGTTCCCTGGCGTGCACCGCCGGAGCGGGACCACCTTCCCTCTTCACCCGCTCGAGCAACTCACCCAGCGCGACCGATTTGATCTCATCGAGGTTCAGCTTCCCGAACGGATCGGCCAGGATGCGGTTGTAGATCGACCGACGCAAAGACAGCGTGCTGTCGGCCAACCGCTCGGCACCGCTCTTGGCGTCGGACGTGAACTCGAAGTACCGCGTTGCCGACCGCCCGAAGCTTCAGGCATCGGCGACTTCGATGCGCTGTTCGACCTTGGCCCGTGCCGGCGAGCGCCCCGAACTCACTTCGATACCGGCCCGAGCCAGCAGAAGGCGCGCCTCCTCCAGTGTCACGTCCATGCCGTAGGGCAGGTGCGATCGCTGAACCTGACGTGCAACCGGCTCGTGGCGGCCGATGGTCAGGGTCTCGCGCCGGCCACCCAGGTGGTAGTCGTAGCGAAACCATCTGCTGCCGCTGGGCGAGACGACGACGTACAGGCCGTTGCCACCGTCGCTGACCTTGTACGTCCGCTCGCCAGGCTGCAGTTCACGCAGCTTGGCTTCCGTCAATCCGTGACGCGTCTTCGCGCCTGCCAGGCCAACGCGGGCCCGATCCACCGAGGTGTCCATGAAGCCTCCGATCCGTCCTGGATCGCAGGCCCGGATACCGTCATGGGGCCTGACGGTATCGCAACAGGCCTGCGAGCCTAGGTGCCCGGATACCGTCAGGTCAACCGTCAGGACGCCTGGGGCGTCTCGGGATGCAGTGGGACGCCTTTGGACGCCAAGTCCTTGTCCCCACAGAGAAATCGGATTGTCCTGGGATGCTCGGGAACACCGTGGGACGATCTTGGATCACTCCCACTCGATCGTCGCCGGCGGCTTGCTGCTCACGTCGTAGGCCACGCGGTTGATGCCGCGCACCTCGTTGATGATGCGGCTGGAGACCTTCTTCAGCAGCGCATAGGGCAGCTCGGCCCAGTCCGCGGTCATGAAGTCGCTGGTCTGCACGGCGCGCAGGGCCACCACGTAGTCGTAGGTGCGGCCGTCGCCCATCACGCCCACGCTCTTGACCGGCAGGAAGACGGCAAAGGCCTGGCTGGTCAGGTCGTACCAGCTCTTGCCGCTGGCGGGGTCGATGGTGGCGCGCAGCTCCTCGATGAAGATGGCGTCGGCGCGGCGCAGCAGTTCGGCGTACTCGCGCTTGACCTCGCCCAGGATGCGCACGCCCAGGCCCGGTCCGGGGAAGGGGTGGCGGTAGACCATCTCGTGCGGCAGGCCCAGCGCCACGCCCAGTTCGCGCACCTCGTCCTTGAACAGGTCGCGCAGCGGCT